>TARA_Y100000385_G_scaffold71625_1_pt1 | contig 58875 bp, 59 predicted proteins | sample TARA_Y100000385 | Tara Oceans TARA_Y100000385 (sample SAMEA2620980) | marine metagenome | biome: marine biome (ENVO:00000447); feature: surface water layer (ENVO:00002042); material: "saline water (ENVO:00002010), including plankton (ENVO:xxxxxxxx)" | depth 5 m
GCTCCTTTAGCAATCTGGTGAATGCAGCGAACTCATAATTCGCCTAAGGCGTGTTCGATCCACGCAAGGAGCACCTTAAATCAGAAACATGAAGTTAAAAACACAAGAATCGGTAGAAATGCTTTTTAAAGCAAAATGGAACTTGCCTAAAGCAGCTCGCAATTGCGGCCTGACTGAGGAAGAAATGAGAGCCATTTTTAGTAAGTATTGCTTTACTCAGGGCCCTACTCACGATAAACTAGGTAATCCAACTATTTAATTTCGCGAGTATGGCGGAATAGGTAGACGCACCAGACTTAAAATCTGTTGGGAGTTAATCCCGTGGGAGTTCAAGTCTCCCTACTCGCACTTTTTCAAAAATTATATGAAAAAACTTCTTCTAGCACTCAGCATATTTACGATCCTTCCAACAATAGTCTTAGCAAAAGAAGCTGAGATCAAAGGATACAAAACCATGGACTCCTTAGGGTGCATGATCCTTGAAGAATGTACAGAAGAGGTTGTAAGACTACATCACTGGTCCCAGCTCATAGAGCTATATCCTGCGGCCTGGGACAGCGTTAATGCTTCATCAGACCACATTGAAGAAATAACAGAGCTACTCGAGGCGTTTAAACTCGCAGGAGTTGAGGTATATCTGGCGCCAGAAAAATATTTCCCAGTAATGCACAGAGGAGTGTACCATACTGTGTCTAATAAGTTCTATTTAAATAAGGACTATATGGACCTCCCTAACGTTCTCCTATCGGTAATGCGCCATGAAGGTTGGCATGCAGCTCAAGACTGTATGGCCGGGACAATTGATAACTCACTGATTGCTCTGATCAAACCCGAAGACGAAGTGCCTACCTTCTGGAGAGAAATGGTAGAACGAACCTATCCGCCTTCTGCAGTTGTGTGGGAAGCAGAAGCAACATGGGCAGGTAAAACTAAAGGTATGACAGTAGATGCTCTTAATGCTTGTTCAACAGGGGCAATGTGGGATATTTATACCCCGACACCTCTTACAAAAAAATATTTGATAGATGAAGGTTTTATTAAGTAATGGCCAGTTTGTTTGTTTTTGTTTTTGTAGCTCTTTTAGTTATAGGAATGGAACTAACTTGGCCAGTTAAGCATAAAAAATAATGGGAATGTTTGACACCGTAAGAACTTCATATGACCTAGGTCCAGGATTTTACAACTCAAACCTGCAAACAAAAGACCTAGATAATCTTATGGAGTTTTATTGGATAGACCCAAATGGTCAGTTATTCCATGTAGAGTACTCTGGAACCCAGGCCTGGGGAATGAAATCTTTTGAGGAATCAAAATCAGAGTGGGACATTTTTAAAATAGTACCTAACGGCACTCATGGGAGAGTCTCTCCATGCAACTTAACAAAAACAATTGAGGTGTATCCCGCAAAATGGGACGCTCACTACGCTCCGTTCCCTTCTTTGGAGATCACATTTTATGCAGGAGCTCTAGTAGTTGATGGTTTTGGCAAGCCTGAGCCTTCAGATAATATCTGGAAAAATAGGTATCTTTCTCTTAAGAGATGGGTAGAGAAAAATTCTGAGCAATCTCCATGAAACCTGAAGAAGTCAAACTACTAACCACAACCAGACAGTTTTCTTACGAAAAACATGCAAGAGCGATCGATCTAATAGACGACAAAGAGGCCCTAAGAAACCTTGCTAAGACTTACATTAAGCTTTACATGAAGCAACAAGAGGTTATATCTAAAATATGAAGATAGATATCTCTATAGAAGACTTTACTATCATACTTAATGCCTTGCATTACTATAAAAAAGTTGACAAGCGTGGTAATTTTAAAGGGTTCTCAGACCAAAAAATAAATGATCTTAGAGACAAACTTTCTAGCGATTTATGCGGTGATGTCTTAAAAGATGAACAAAGTAAACTTCTAGATTAAAGTAACAGCAGGGTTAAAAAAAAGATGCTTTCTACTCAGTATAGGCTTAAATTAGAATTCATTTGTAAATGCATTGCTAATGGAGAGCCCGTAAAACTAGACGACATGATCTGGGCAGAAAAGTTGGCGAAAAGTCATACTACTGCCAGAGACTGGTTACAAAAAGCCCGACGCCAATCGTCACAAAATATCAAAGAAGGCGGTATCGATGATTTTCTGAATAGGATGGGCTTAGGTGATCCCGACCCATCCAATCATAAGAAGGGATTTACTGACGCCGATGACATTAAGAGTTGGTTTCACCAAGACAAACCTGATGATTGGAGGCAACGTGATTGAGATGAGCGACGAACTAGGAAAGTCAAGACAAGAAATCAACAACTTAATTTACGAAGCTCAGATCTTGAGGACTTTAAAAGGACCAGATTCTCTGATAAAATATAATCAGCTGCTTCTTAAAATAACCGAGAAGCAAATTAATTTTTGCTGTAGGTTAAGTCTTATAGGATCTGATAGCTGCATTCAGGAGCTCGATGAGATTTCCTATTCCTTAGAGCAGTATATGGACAAACCTCTAGATCAGTCTCCAATAGACTACTATAATATAGTTAAAAAACAGCTTAGAAACAAACTAACTCAACTAACCGGATGTAAATGGCGTGACTAAAATAGCAGTGATTTATTCTAACGGAAGCCAAGAATGCGAACGAATGCGATTCTTACTCGAGAAGATAGGCGAGGACCTTCACGAGTATACTTTAGGTCAGGACTTTGATGACAGAGCTTTTTATTCAGAGTTTGGTGAAGAAGCAACGTATCCTCAAATCTCTATAGGGTACGAGCATATAGGAAACATAAATGAGACTTTAAAATATATGTCGAGCAGGGGAATGCTTAATGAGCAATGAAACTACTAGAGATTTTTTAATCCTGTTGTTAGTCGGTTCTTTTTTAGTAACCGTAGGAATTTTTTATAAAGAAGGTATGTATATGCCTGAAACTATGGTAGAATATAACAAAGAAATTTAAGTTCTTGTAATGGAAACTTCACACGACTCAGAGAATTGGGTAGTTCCTGATGCTTACAAAAAACAACGTAAAGACAGATTGGGCGACTCAATATTTGACTATCTTTCAGATGAGTCAGTTACCTCTCGTCAAGTTTACGAGGACATGTTGTCTGAAGTTCAAGCTTGTATTGACTATCACAAAAAGTTTTTAAATAAGGCTCAGAATCTTTACGAGCTAATGTTAGGAAATTGTCCTCCTTCAGTAGACCTAGAATAGAGCACTGACATATGGACAATTACGACACATCAAAGTACCAACCAGGAGGGCTTAAAAGAGAACCTGCCAATATACTAAGGTTAATTAGCGAACTCGAAGGGTCTTATCAGCTACTAAAGTATATGGGCTTCGAAGAAGACACAAAAACTTTAGAAGAGATCAAAAAACGTTATTATAAGATCTACTTCAAACAGAAAAAACAAGAAAGCTCCCTGCTAGAGTAGGGTTTGCCAGCTTAGCTCAGTGGTAGAGCAGCGCTTTTGTAAAGCGAAGGTCGTCGGTTCAAATCCGTTAGCTGGCTTTATATAAATAAAATTATGTATAACTTTTCAAATTTTATTGTCCTAAAACAAGACACTCTAGAGAAAGAGTTTTGCGAGCACGTCATTGATAAGTTTGAAAAAGATGACAGAAAAATGGCCGGTGTTGTGGGCACAGTTGCTCATATTAACACAGACTTAAAAAGATCAACTGACTTGTCAATTTCTAGGCTAGAAGAATGGAAAGAAGAAGATCAGACATTTTTTGATTCTTTAGCCTCCGGGATCGAAAACTACGCAGAGCAGGATTTTTTAAAAGAGCTATCTTTTGATGAAGAACAGACCGGAGAGATAGGCCTATTATATGCGCCCATGCAAGACACTGGGTATAACATACAACGAACAAAACCAGGAGAATACTACAAGTGGCATCACGACTGGACCCACAGTAAAAACTCAGGATCCAGAGTAATGACGTACATCTGGTACTTAAACGATATAACAAAAGGAGGAGGGTATACAGACTTCTTGGACGGTACAAGAATAACTCCAAAGCAAGGCACTCTGCTTATGTTTCCTGCAACTTGGAATTATTATCATAGAGGCTTCCCTCCAGAAGAAGAAACAAAATATATCTCCACAGGATGGCTGTATCATAGCTGGGACAACGCGTTTAAATCAGAACCAGAAAAACTCGATTAAAGTTTCTTTGCAATCTAGAAAATATCATGCAAGGTTTATTTAACCTAATGGCCATTTCGTCCTTTGCTGTATCTGCTGGGCTTGTTGGTGGTGGGGCGTATCTTTACTTGAATAAAGACAAGATCATCACGGAAGTTGTAGACAACGCGAAGACTACAATCACAGAAGAAATCACAAAAGCTCTTCCAGGTATCATCGACTCTGTTGTAGAGATCCCGGAAATGCCGGAGATACCCGCTATCCCGTCTTCTACTGGCCCAGCACTACCATTTTAATTGACATAAACCTTACTTCCTGGTATAATATACAAGTCCAGCGCAAGTGGCGGAATTGGTAGACGCCCAGGTTTTAGGTACCTGTGCCCTAGTGGTGTGAAGGTTCAAGTCCTTTCTTGCGCATTTATTTAATGAAATTACCTATGGTTTTCCAAACTGCTATCTTAGCCTCTGTGGCCGCCAGTGCGTTTTCTGTTCCTTTTTTACTTAAAGCGCCTCCTGTGCCCTCTGAAGTTATCGCAGAGGAAGTATATATAGAAAAAGCTCTAGATCCTACATGGAAATGTGAAGATTGCACTGCCAATGAAAAGCATGTTCTTGCTCAACTCCAAGAGCATACAAAAATTTCGGATCGCAATGCCTTGGCAACGATCATGGGCAACATCAAGCAAGAAAGCAAGTTCATTTCTGATGTTTGCGAGGGAGGTGCCCGTGTCTCCTATACTGAATGTAAGGTGGGCGGATATGGACTAATCCAGTGGACTTCTATTGGAAGGTACAAAGGGCTCGGTAACTTCTGTGCTAAGTTTAATTGCAACCCTTCCTCTATCGAAGGTCAGACTCGTTGGATGATTAACGAACCCATCTTCCAACGGGTCCTACCTCGTTTTGAAGGCGGTGGGCAGACTGTAGCCTATTATATGAAGCCAGCCTATTATTGGCTTGGCTGGGGTATCAAAGGGAACCGAGAGCTATATGCTTATGACTATGCTAAAAAACTAGAGTACCTGGTATAATACTTGTACCACTGCGGAGTTAGTTCAGCGGTAGAACGCTATCCTTCCAAGTTAGATGTCGTCGGTTCGATTCCGATACTCCGCTCTTAGGGACTTGAGACGTCCCAACCAAAGGTGCCACTCAGCAACAGGGCCATCATTGTCCTGCAAGTTTGGAATCAGCCCCCTTTGGATGTTCAGGGAGGACCCCTGTCCTACTCCATTATAAACTGTCAGTATGTTGGGTTTAGCGCCCACATAGCATAAGGATAAGTGTAATGTATTCTACCCACTAGAACGATGAAGTTTCTATTAGCTATATTTGCGTCACTATTTTTTGCCCTTCCTGTGATGGCCACTGAGGTTACAATGGGGGCAAATGGTAACTTAGTTTTTGAGCCAGCAGAGATCAGTATTTCTGCTGGAGACACAGTCACTTTTGTGAATGGTATGCTTCCTCCTCATAATGTAGTTATCGAAGATCATCCTGAGTGGTCTCATGAAGGCCTCGCCTTTGCCGGTGGAGAGTCTTTTGATATCACCTTCCCTGAAGCTGGAGACTTCACCTTTTGGTGTGCTCCTCATAAGGGCGCAGGGATGATCGGCACAGCTCACGTTTCTTAATTTATGAAAATCTTTTTAGATACTGCTGATACTCAAGTTATCCGCAACCATTTTGCCACTGGTCTCATTGACGGCGTCACGACTAACCCGACTCTCATTATGAAGAGCGGGCGTAAGCCTGACGATGTGTACCAAGAGATCAAAGACATTGGTATTGAGGATATTAGCATGGAGGTCGTTGGAACAGGATTTCAAATGATTGAAGAAGGTAAAAGACTCTTTGAGAAGTTCGGAGATGTTACCACGGTTAAAGTCCCATGTACTAAAGAAGGGCTATTTGCCTGTAAAGTTCTTTCTGAGCAGGGGATTAGAGTTAATGTAACTCTGATCTTTAGCGCAGCTCAAGCGATCCTTTCTGCAAAAGCAGGGGCAGAATACGTATCTCCATTTATTGGGAGATGCGACGATAACTCTGTAGCAGGAGCCGAGGTTGTTAGGTCTATTGCGGGCGTTTATTGCCAGCAAGGAGTTAGGACTAAAGTATTGGCGGCATCTATTAGAGATGTATACAAAGTAACTAGGGCTTTCTATAACGGAGCTCATGTTGTTACTATGCCTCCTGGAGTGTTTGAAAAAATGTACGGCCATGTACTAACCGACTCAGGACTAGCTCAATTTGACAAGGACTGGGAAGAAGTAAAAACTCTTTTAAAGGCTTAGGCCTTAGCTCGAATAGCTCAGCGGTAGAGCACCTCGTTTACACCGAGATTGTCGGGGGTTCGATCCCCTCTTCGAGCATTTGTAATCTACAAAGTTATGGACAACGACTGGAGATATTCTAAAGAACGCATGGACCTAAGGGCTCAGTCTCTACTAATCCTGGGCAAAATGTTTTCGCTAAAGCGCGAAGTCTACGAGTTTTGTGACTTCTGGGTCTCTCAAGGGAACAAGAATACGCGCAACCTTGCTAAGGAGTTTATAAGATATATAGAAGACGTAGAGGTACTAAGACAGAATGAGGCGAAAGCATGCAAAAAAAGCAGCAAAAAAGATAATAAAACGAGCTAAGAAAGATCCTGATATTTATTCGGACGCGGATGTATTATATGCAAAGCTACTTCTTTCTAGATTAAAGAAAGAAAAAACGCAATGTACGAATACAGAATCAAAGAAGTAGCCAGAGTAGTCGATGGTGATACAGTAGACGTGGTACTTGATTTAGGCTTTGGTCTTTACAAGAAAGAACGTTGCAGGATTGCCGGTATCGACACTCCTGAAAAACGCACAAGAGACAAAGACGAAAAACTCTTAGGGCTAGACGCAACTAGCTATGCTGAAGAGTGGTTCGGCTGTGATCCTAAAGAGATCGAGGTGAGGACCGAAAAAGACGGAAAGTATGGCCGGATGCTTGGCTGGTTCTATAAAGGAGAGGAATGTTTTAACAAAAAGATTGTTGAAGACGGCTTTGCTTGGTGTTATGATGGGGGAACCAAAGTCGAAAAGGGTGATGCTGCCTATGATCAATTAGTAAAATTAAGAGGGTACGCCTCTTTCTCTGAATATAAAGAATCTAAGTAAACATGAAAAACATCGAAGAACACATCGCCAAGGATAAAGAGATCCTTGACAATCCCATGATCTCCGCCAACCAGCGCCGACATATCGAGGGAGAGCTAGAAGAGCTGGAGTACTATCATAAAGAGCATCCAGAAGACCATCATGATCCCTCTCCATTGGAGTTATATTGCGAGATGAATCCTGAAACCGACGAGTGTCGGATCTATGAAGATTAAAGGATAAATAACAGGCCCTAGTACAGGGTCTTTTTTATTATGTAGAGGAGACTATATGGTAGGAAATAATGATAAAAATCAGGCTTCCCCGCTTAAATGGTTTGCCCTAGGAGTAGGAACTTTGATTGGCGTGGCTCACATCGGCATTTTAGGTTACTTACTAAAACCTGAGCCATCAGCGCCAATGATTAATATTCCTAAAGGTGACTATTCTTCATACACGATTAAAGCAGGCAAGGACGGGTACGAAATTGAGTACCGTGCCAATGATCCTAAAGTCCTAGAGTCTAGTAGGTCCATGACACTCGATAAGACTAAGAAGGGATGGTTTGGTGGCGGGACCGAAAAGAGAACTGAATTTCGTCGTGACCAATTCACAATGAACGGCACACGCAACCTAGGAGGCGCTGGAGTAGATTCCGAGGGAAAGTCTGCGAAAGACATAGAGTGCATCGTGGCGGACGCTGGAGCACGGTCACAAGGTGCAATGGCAGGTAGTGCTATCGCCGCTGGTGTTGCTGTTCCTGCAGCAATGAGTATTCCGTACGTTGGTTGGTTAGCAGGTGGATGGGCACTTCTACTAGGACAGAAGGCAGGGTCTAGTCTTGGTTCTACTGTTGGTAGTGTATTTAACGACTGTTAAAGAGTAAATATACTCAATGCATAACATGGTTCCCAAATAAACAAAAACTAGTTAAAATACTAATAGCACACAAAACCAAATGAAAGTAGGAATTATTGGGTTAGGTCGTATGGGTGAGGGAATGTCTCGCCGTATGATAAAAGCCGGTATTGAGACCTGGGGTTACAGAAACAATGTAGCAAAAGCAGAAGAGCAATACGAAGCCGGGTATGTTAGCGGCTTTACTACTTCGTTAAAGTACCTTGTCCAAGCAGTTAAAAGCGATGCCGCTTCACACACCAGCGCCGGTAAAATACCAGGCATTTTTCAGTTAGTTATTCCTGCAGAGCTCGTTGAGGAGACAATTAATGATCTTATACAAGCTGGTTGCAATAAAGGCGATATTATCATTGATCATGGTAATAGCAATTTTAAAGATTCCCGTAAAAGGGCTGAACGACTTGAAAAGCTGGGTATTCAGTATATTGACTGTGGCACTTCTGGTGGAGTTTATGGTCTGGAGCGCGGGTATTGCCTCATGGTCGGTGGTTCAACTCATGCGGTTTCCGTCTGTTCCCCAATTTTTCGAGCACTTGCCCCAGGTCTTGGAGCTGCCACTCGCACAGATCCTCTGAGCCGAGAAACATCAGCCGAAAACGGATGGTTGCATTGCGGTCCCGCAGGGGCAGGACACTTTGTAAAAATGGTTCACAACGGCATCGAGTACGGAATTATGCAGGCATATGCCGAAGGGTTTAACATCTTAAATGAAGCAAACGCAGGGTCAGAATACATTAAAGAAGGAGACGCTGAGGTTGCGCCTATGGCGGATCCTGAGTCCTATTGCTATGACGTTGACGTTAGTGAGGTGGCTGAGCTTTGGCGCCGTGGTAGCGTTGTTGGGAGCTGGTTACTCGATCTTACAGCTGCTGCACTCCGGGAAGATAGGAAACTTGATAAGTTTGATGGTGGCGTTAGTGATAGCGGCGAGGGACGCTGGACTATTCATGCTGCTGTGGATCTTGGGGTTCCTGCTCCTGTCCTTAGTGCCGCATTATTTGAGCGGTTCAACTCTAGAAGATTAGGAACATTTGCTAATAAAGTCCTTAACGGAATGCGGTACATGTTTGGAGGTCATAACGTAAGATGACAGATCTTTTTAGGATTACCAACGTAGAAGCACCTACTGAGGATAAAGTTGACAAATGGGGCTTCACAATTAAGCCCTCTATTACGGACAAAGAATTGATACTTAGGTGCCTGAACAATGCTCCTTGTGGATGCGATAAAAAACAAGTGATAGAGCTAATTAAATATTATGAGAGAAAAAACTAATGACTTTAGCTAATGTCTTACTTTGGGGAACACTACCCTTTCTATGTGCCACCGCATATTTCGGGTACAGAAAAGGTGAAAATAACTATTACGAAACCAACAAGTACAAGGGAAATGGAACAGCGCACTAAAATGAGGTACGCTTTTGCGATGTCTTCTTTTGGTAGGATGTTCTTGCCAAAAGGCATAACACCAGAGATGAAAGAGTTATGTAAAAAATGGTCAGAAAATTTTAACGAGCAACCACCTATTATGAAAGATCTCTACCAAGTAGATCGATACTTTTTAGACTTATGGCGTCACAGACAACAATAATTGTTATCTTCCTTTTATTTGGAATCTTTTTATTCGCACTATCGGTATTTTCTGAATAATGAAACTATATCTTACCTCTTTGATATTAGCATCCTCTATACTATTATTTATTATGTGGGGATTAAAAAATGCCTACCCTAGTTAAATGTCTAACGTAAACGATCCGGTGTGGAGTGTTAACATAATGGTAGCTTTATGTGTACTTGGTGCTCTCTACGTAATCTACTACATCTTAAAGATGGCCTCAGACGAACTCAAAGACAGTTGACATACGCGTTGTTTTAGTCTAAGATTATATAGTATAAGCTAAAGTGCTATGAATGTCTTCATACTGGATAAAGACCCAGTCAAAGCAGCACAGTATCATTGCGATAAGCATGTCAACAAGATGATTGTTGAACATCTTCAAATGATGAGCATTGTTGCTGTAATTAACGACTTAGATCCAGCAAAACGAACTAACGGAGAGTTTTATAAAACTAAAGCGTTTCGCAAGCATCCTTGTACTATTTGGATGAGCCAATCGTTCGGCAATTGGGCCTTTGCCTATCACTTAACAGAAGCTTTATGCTCGGAATTTGAAAAGCGCTTTGGCCATCCCCACGGAGGTAGAGATAGCCTGAAGTCTTTACTTAAAACACGTATTGCTTTGTCTAAAAAGCTACCTCATGATATGACAGAGTTTGCCCAAGCAATGCCAGATGAGTGTAAGATAGAAGAAGACGCAGTAGCGGCTTATCGTAAGTATTATTGCATGCATAAACATGACTTTGCTACCTGGAAAACCGAAGTCCCACATTGGTGGGCACCTATTATTACCGAAGGATAAAAAATATTGTATTGTAGGCGATCTGCACGGCAGGTTGGATACTTTAGAGAAGATCATAGAGAAGTCTCCTGGCTATCATTTTATCAGCATAGGAGATAGTATTCATCACAAACCATTTTTTAAGAGGACAAGAAAAACTTCTCCTGTCCGTACTCTTCAATTTATTAGAGACATGGTTTCTGAAGAAAAGATGACTCTTATTCTTGGTAATAACGAAAATTATATCTTAGAGAATCTTGTTACCCCTGAAAACAATATCCTTAAAAAAGAAACTAGGTTTACCCTAAGATGCTTGCGGGAGCTAGATTTTAATTCTAGACTAGATCTTATCTCTTGGCTTGCTAGATGTCCTCTTAGCGTAACTCTACCTTTAGAAGATAAAAGCATAAAAATTGCACATGGTCTTTTTTACGACGAAGTAAATAAAAGAAACAGGGACCAAATACTTTCTGGGCCGGGCTTCCCTTGGTGGAAAGACAGACTAGAGGAGTATTGTCCTTGCGAAAAAGATACGTACATTCTAGGTCATTATGGCTACCCCTATGTACGTAAGAACTTATATATCATAGACGCAACAAACTTTGAAGGGGTAGGGGTGTACTATACAGACCGAGAAGAGTTTCTGATTTACTATTGACAAGACTCGGTTTCTGGTCTATAATAGTAAAAACTGCTATTGTTTATGTCCAAACTTAATGTCCTGGGTTATGCCACTCTTTCTGATGGGATGAATCGCCAGGTGTTCGGAGATTGCAAAGCATCTCCTGTGAAACCTGAAACTATTAAAAGTATAAAAGCCTCTATGGAAAACTTTGGGGTTACGTTTCCCATTGAAAACCCAGAAGCTTTTTTTATGGAAGATTTCAAACTTCCAGAGCTCAAAGGAAAAAATATAGAAGAGCATTTTAAGAATATCTCTAAGGCTCTTGTATCGGACCAAATTAAGATCATGAAAGACTTTGCTTACTCCGAGCTTCCTAAAAAGCCTGGTACTGAGTATATCGTTAATACGCCGGGATGGACCAAATATACTCCTACTAAAACAGGATTTAAAACCACTCATCCAGAAGGGATCGAAGAAGACATAGCCGTATTTGACTGCGAGACTTTTGTCAAGGGATCAGATTTCTCTCATCCCATCCTTGCCACCGCAGTTACTGACACCGCGTATTATATCTGGATGCATGAGTGCTACGTAGATCCTTCTATTGACTATTACACTACCTTAGTTCCTGTCGGCGATGATAAGATTTTTATTGCTCATAACGTTGCTTATGACCGAGCTCGTTGTGCTGAATCATATGACATTACTAAAAGAAACTATTGGTTTGATACCATGTCTGCCCATATTAATGTGAGTGGATTGGCTTCAGGGCAGAGATGGTGGTATGTGCAAAAAAACACCAAGAAATCGAGCTTTAAGGCCGATCCTATCTGGGCTGACAAGGGGTCTTTGAACGGGTTGGTAGACTGCTATAACTTCCATTGTCAGCCTATGGTTCGCCTTGAGCCAGAGGATAAGAAAATCCGAGACGTGTTCGTTGTAAGTGAGACTATGGAGCAGATCTGTGAACTCCGTGATGACCTAACTCAGTATGCTCTTAAGGACGCCGAGATCACACAAGAGCTATACTCCATCCTTATTCTTAAGTATCTTCAGAACAACCCATCTCTGACAACTCTACTCGGACACTTTGGGATCTCTTCTGCGTTCCTTCCTGTTGTCGACGATTGGGCCGAATGGTTTGAAGGTTGCGAGGAAATCTGGCGTAAGTCCATTGCTCGGCAAGAAGAGATCCTAGGGCAAATGGCCCAAGAGATTTATGACGCATGGAATCAAGGAGAGATTGACGTAGACTCTGATCCTTGGTTGTCTCAGATGGACTGGGAGTGCAACTTTAAATTAACAAAAGCCGGAAAGCCCTCCTCTAAGTGGTACGGAATCCCTAAATGGTTGAGAAGTGTTTCTGAGATTGAGAAAACTGAGGAAGGTAACAAGCTTGTGATCGGTGGTATCTCTACTAAGAATCGCTTATCTCACTTCCTCCTCCGACTCAAGTGGGATGATAAGCCTATGGCCTACTTTACAGAGAAGGGCTGGTGTTTTATGAGTGAGGATTTAGGAGAGTACATTAGAGTACCGCACCCCAAGGGCGAAGGAGAGAATGTTGGTGGAGTTCTTTCTAAAGATTACAATGAAGACTTCGAGTCAGGAATGCTTAGCTCTGATCTCCCCCAAGCAAAAGAACTAATTAAACTCGCAATTAACGTATCTTACTGGACCTCGGTTAGGAGCCGTGTTCGTGAACAAAATGTCGCTAAAGTTAAAAATCCTCTCGGTAAAGAATTCAATCTTATTGTTCCAGCAGCAGTCCCTCACAATACTTCTACTAATCGTGCTGGAGAAAATCTCTGGCTCACCGTTCCTGATCCGAAGTTTGATAAAATTGGATCCGAGATCAAAACCCGAGTACAAGCTCCTGATGGTTGGGTTTTTGTTGAATCAGATTTTGATGCCCAAGAAGCTGTTGTTGCTTCCATCTTTGCTGATTCCTATCACAAAGTGGCTGGGTCAACTCAGTACTCGCACGCCATTCTTGCGGGATCAAAAGACAACGGAACAGACATGCACTCGATGACCGCCAGAGCGATTGGAATCTCCAGAGCAGTTGCTAAAGGATGTAACTACGGGATGCTCTATGGATGTGGGGCTAAGACTTTGGCTAACACTATCCGTAAAGGAAACAAGTCCATCTCTATGAAACAAGCTATTGATATGGGCAAGAAACTTATTGAAATTAAGAAAGGACGTAAAGCTTACAGAGGTATGAGAGAGCTTATAGGCGGATCTGACTCTTATGCCTACAATGAAATGGGGAAGATTGCCTGTGAAAAAACTCCTATTAACCCCTTAAGCGGAACCAAAATGTCTACTGCTTTCCGTCCTAGTTCTGTCGGAGATGACTTCTGGACAATGAGGAATAATTGGTGTATTCAATCTACAGGAAGTGCAATGCTTCATGCCTTTATGGCAGCAATGGAATGGCTAATAAAAGACTATAAGCTAAATGCTAAGTTTAATATGTCGGTACATGACAGTATTTTATATATGTGTCCAAAGAAAGAAGCAGAGACTCTGGCAGCTTTGTTTCAAGTTGCTCATGCTTGGTGCTGGGCCTGGATGAGGTATAACTACGGGATCTACGAGCTTCCTGTTGCTAATGCTTGGTTAAGCTCTATCGAAATTGATCACATCTTCAGAAAAGCTGCCGATGCCAATACAAACACCGTATCCCAACAACAAAAAGAAAATGACGGAAACTCAGTTACAATTAAAGACCTCATCCCCATCTTTAACAAGCTTTGAAGAAATAAACACGTACTTTAAATTACAATACGGACAATCTCTTTTTATACAAGAAGAGCCCTATTTAATGGCGGGTAAAAAACCTCAGTATTGGGTAGGACTCAATAGCACAGAATTTGCCTTATTGAAAGCGAACGGTGACTTTACTACAAAGTATCCTAAAAAAGCAAAGATGATAAAAAACGCAGGGCATAGATGCATCACGCTTAACACACTACGAAGAAATATTCAAAAAGAAAAAATGTTATTTATGAGAGCTTAGCAATCTAAGTTTATTTTTTTTCTACTAGGTTGTATTTTTATAATCGCCTTAGTATTCTTGTCTTCTGATCCTAGACTTGCAGTATCATTTCTCCACATTCCGAAGTCTATGTTAAGCTTAAACCAAGGAGGGTAGGGTCCTTTATTCCCCCTTTTGCATTTCCAAACCTTCGATAAGGTACCTGTAGTTACTTTAGATTCATTTATAGTGAACTCTCCGTTAGGTCCAACAGCCCTCGCCCTTTCAGGAACAAATCTATAAGTTGCTGTTCCGTCTTCTGCTGCTCCGCAAGTAACGGTTAAAGAAGTCCCTTTAGGACAATCACAAGCTTTTGAGTCTTCAACAACATAGCTCTCTGTTGTTTCTGGCCCTGTGACCCTGGACCAGACCGCTAAACCTGTAGAATCGCCTTCTTGTGTAAGTAAACATTTTCTCACAGGTAAGAAGTCTTCTATCGCGATTGGATCAAACGCTGCGCAAGGTTGGCTATAGAATCTTCCATCTGGTATAGAAACAGTTACAGAAAAGTTTTGCTCGTAGATAAATTGAGAGGCCTCTGTGACTTGAACAAATCTCTCGCTATCTAACTCGAACCCTGTTGCAAACTCAACACCTGGAACCGCTGGTACCCACCCAGTAACCGCGTCTGCTATTAGATCTAGTATGGGTAAAGAGAAACTATGCCCCTCCCTTTGAGCTTGTTTTTGAACTAGAGTAACGCTATAGGTCATTTTTCTTGTCCTGACAGTGGGCATATAAGCCCCACCACCCATCTCGTTAGTTGTGGTACCAGATACAAAGCTAACAATAATCATTGCCTGTTCAGCAACTCTACCGGATTGATCAAGCTCTTCAGCAAGACGAAGCACTACGGCACTTTGGCCTATTGTGCTATGCACTCTGGAGTGGAGCTGATTTTCAATCTCTAGTAACATTAGAACTCGCCGCCAGAAAGAAAGTTAGTTAATACCCATTTACCTATTGTATTATCATAGACTAAAAAATCCCCTTTCTTAACACCTCTAGAGAATTGCACGTCTACAAGATCTTGTAGTTTGCGTATGGATTCTAGAGAAAGGATGTACTGACGAAGCGCATCAGCATCCTCTTTATATTTTGTGCCGTCAGGAAATATGCCTGTTTTATGCCCAGTTAAGTAACCGTAGCAATTGTTAGCGTCGTTATTAGTAACGTACATCGCCCCGCCACCCGCGTTTGTAGGGTAGAAAGGGTTGTATCCTTTATAAGAGTTCGTGGTCATTAGAATGTGTCCTCTGTAGTTAATCCGCCGTAGTTATCAAAATCTCCATTTGCAGATTCAACGGCGTTATCTGCAATAAGAGCGTCGCCTTCTTCAGGCTTAATAGCATCTTCTGTATTTACAAAACTAGATAGAGATCTTGTGGTTTCAAGAGCATCAAATAGGATGTTAGATCCTTGGTTACTATCCGATTGGACTTCTGTCATCCCAACAGTCTCTGCTTCAAGTGGTTCATGGAATTCTCTGTTAATAGAACCTGCCTCTCTATTTGCGTAAGGGAAGCTCCTATCATTACTACCTTCACGAAGCACCCATTTGTTAAGAGAGGGTTCTGTAAAGCTTCTTCCTCTCTGATAAGAATGTTTTGTCATCGAGCATCCAGATCTCCAATATCTGTATGCCTCTTGCCATTTTAAACCAGCACTTGCGCTTCCTTTAGATCCCCAGGCTTCTAGTTGCTGGAGGGCTTTTTCTGCAGCCTCTTGTACCTGAGTTCTTGGACGCAGTACGTCTAAGTAGTATCTTGCGATTGTTGCTTGAGTTCTTCTGAACGAACCAGCAATGAGTATCTTGCCTTGAGGAGGCGCGCTGTCGATATAGTTGTTGATTAATTGAGCAGCATCGTTTAATGCAAGCTGAATCTTATTTAAATCTACATCGTTACCAGTAGGATTTTCTATATTAGATAGCTCTAATGCTTCTTGAAATCCAAAAATAGATATAAAATAGTCTACAGTTGCAAGAGTACAGTTGCTCGCAACACCATGGATATCTCTAGGTGGCTGAGGACCTGTCATAAACTTATATTCTTTCTTCTTTTTACTTTAAACAAAAAGGGCCGACCCGAAGGCCAGCCAGTTTGTTAGGTTGTTGATTAAATATCAAGCAACGCAGTTGGTGAGGATGGCGCCAGCGCCGACCTTACCATTTTCGCCCATGCCGACTAACTCGAAGGAGCGCTCTACAAGGATGTCGCCGGTGAATACACGGCGTTCGATGTTGAAACGCTCAGGAGTAGCGATAGGATAACCAGCAAGAGTGTAGGTATATCCGAAAGCAGGGTTGCCGTAGTTGGCATCTAATGCAGGAGCAAAACCGTCGGTAGCACCAGAAGGCTGGTAGAAGAGAACGGCTACGTTGCTGTAGATGTTCTCAAGTGATCCAGTTGTCTGGTTAAGCTTAAGACGACGTGCAACACGAATCTCGTCAAGGCCAAAGATGTTGGCAAGAGTCGCTTCGTTGACGAGAACGCCACGTTGCATGAAGTCTCTGATTCTCTTGTTACGCTTCAGGGCGTTGAAGGCATCAGGTGAGATAACCATCTTATTAGGATAGGTACCAATCTGAGCGCGAACAGCTTCCTTAGCTTCGTCGATTAGAACCTCGATGTCCGAAGTAGCAGCATTGAACTTATCTGCACCAGAGTTATAGGTATTAAGGTCAAATACGTTGTCTGCTTCATAAAGAGTGTCGTCTTGGACAGCAGTTGCAACGGTGATTTCCCAGCTCTGCATGAGACGGTTTGCAGCGTCCTTAGCAGCGTACTGACGAAGGTCAAGCTGAGCAGCGCCGTTCTTGGCTTCTGCAGCGATCTCTTCAGCAATTTCCCAGCTAATAGCTTCTTGACGAAGCGAGAAGCTTCTGGTTCCGAACTCGTTCTGGATCTTCTGGATGTTAGATCCTGGAGCACGGAGGAAGTTCTGAGCGGCAAAGGCTTCTTTGCCAAATACCAATGTACGGCCGGCGCGAGTATTCATAGATACTGCAGGACCGAAGAATGTAGCTACGCCTTCAGCATTTTTATAGCCTTGAGCGAGTTGCGTAAGAATGGGGTCAATTACGCGTACCTGATCTAGATTCATCATGATTAGTTAGTCTCCTTTAGTACCTATATCAAACGATTGCGTCGGCTAGCTTGACTCTGATGTATGACCCTGCAGCAGCAGAGGAAACAGCATCAAGAGCTCTTCCTAGAACGACTCTTCCACTAGTAGTGCCAGAAGCTTGTGCTTTACCAGCTGCGTCCGCGGAGACGGCTCCGTCAACAGCGATGGTTTGTCCAGCAAGTACTTCGACAATAACGATTCCTTCAGTAACTACAGTGAGTAGCTTCTGGTAAGGGAATACGCCTGCCTTGTAAGGAGTAGTAGAAGGGTTGAGTTGACCTTCGTATACGGCATTAGTGCCGTTGTCAACTTGATATCCTTTGTCGGTGAGTTCACCTTGCTTAGGAATATCGAAAACTGTAGCGCCAGCGGCATAAGCGAAAGCCGCAGGATAAGCACCGGTACGTGTTACGAATCTGTGGGAATTAACTCCAGAAGCTAAGTTCGTGGCGTCAGTTACCTCAACAGTCTCAACGTACTGGTGGTCAAAAGACATGTAACGGGGGTCAGTTGCCATTAGTAAAATACCTCAATTGTTATTAATAACAAACTTAACAGCAGTTAAGTAATCGCATTCGTTCTCTTCGGCGTAAGATAACGCGTCGGCATGAACGTTTGCAGTGTTTGGATCATATGCATATCCAGAAGCGTTTGGTTCTACTTCCTTAGACTTTTTAGGAGCCGAGGATTGCGTCGCAAACTCTTCAAATGAGACCATTGATGGTAGGGATTCAAGAACTCCACGCATGAAGTCGAATTGAGATGCCTTACCAGTCTCTGAGAAATTCACAGAGTTCTTATTATTAAGAGTCTCCATGAAACGAACTAAGTCACCTTTAGGGACAACTTGTTCTGTGAGCCTACCAGACTCATAGAGTCCTTCAGCGAACGAAGAAATTTCTTTCTCGCGAGCAAGCTTTCTTTGCTTATTAAGCTCTTCCTCGAGTTCGGCTACACGAGCGTTGAGGTTGTCAACACTCTGATCTCCAATGGCGGATTCGCCATGATCAAGAGATTCGGTAGCCACAGGTGCAGCTTTTTCGGCGTGGTCAGCTAACTCTTCTTTCTTTTCTTCTTTAACCTTTTCTGACATGTCAGATTTTTTCTTCTCTTCTTCGTCCTCTTCCTCTTCTTTAGAGGCCTCTTCTTCGGCATGTTCCGAAGTAGATTTAGTAGCATCAGTGGCAGAAGGAGCGGATTCTTCGCCCATATCCCCTGTTTTTTCCTGGCTAGTCTCTTCTTCTTTGTCTTTATCAGCTGTTTCTTCAGCGTGATCAGTCTCTTCTTTTTTCTTCTCTTCGTCGTCTTCGCCCTTTCCTTCTTTTTCTTCCATGTGCTTTTTAAGTCCTTCTGGCATTTCGCCATAAGAAGACATTTCCATCTCCATCATGGATCCGGCTTGTTTCTTGAGAGCCAGTGCTTGGAAGAGCTCGTCTTCATCGTACTCGGCAGCTAGAGAGGCAATTTTCTTGTCGTTATTCTCCATTTCACCAGAGATATCTTCTTCGCCTTCCTCTTTAGCAGGCTCTTCGCCTTCTCCCTCTTCATCACCCATGCCTTCTTCAGCAGGAGCTTCTCCTTCTTCTTCAGGAGCCTCAGGTGCTTCTTCGTCACCCTCGTCCTCTAGACCCATATCATCGCCTTCACCTTCACCCTCAGGGGCTTCAGATTCGGATTCAGGAGCCATTTCTTCATCTGTTTCTTCATCTGCGGCGTACTCCATTTTGTAGTCAGCTGGAGCGCCTGTTTCATCGACCTGATTACCAGAGTCGTCATAGACAGAAGGCTTACCGCCTCCTATGTTGATGTTGACGGTCATTCCGCCCTCGGCATGATCAGCATTTTGATCAACCGAGACCTCCTTGACTACGTCACTTGTTTTCTTTTTAGTCATAGCAAAGTTGTTTGTTTCTAGGGCTTCTTTAAACGAAATAACGGTTTCCCCCTCCTCAGGGGTCAAATTAAGAATTTTTTCTTCGTTAAGTTCACCTTCGGAAAATGCGGTCAGGCCTTTTACGGCCGGGATAGACACTAACCCAAGATGACGAAGTGTTAATTTTCCAGGATGAGGATTTGTTTCCGCATCTGGTAAGTAGAAAGAACTACTTACTTTCTTAAACACTCCGTCTCGAATTAGCTTTTCTGCCTTAGGAGTGAGTTCTACGTCACCCCATAAAGCTTTACCTTTTCTCCAAAGATCTTTTACCCAACCTAATGCTGGAGTACCATCAGTCTGATCATGCCCAATAATCAGAGGTGCTTCGTGTTGGTCAGGAACATAAGTACCGACCACTTGATCCAGATCCTCTTCTGTGAACATTAATTTCTGCCCAGTTGAGCTAATCTGAGGACCAGCTCTGAACATTTCAATATGTACAGTTTTTTTCTTCTGTTGAGAAGTAAGAGGCTCTTTAGAATTTAGTACTTGATTATCAGACATTTTTATTTATCAGATCGTGGTTGCGTTTAGTAGATAATCGAATCTATCAACGTTTCTAGAGAAGGTATCTTGTACCTGTGCAACCTGACCAGCAGGCGTTCTAACAACGGTGACGACTAGACGCTCAAGAGTTGGCGATGTAGCCACATAAGCATCGAGTCTTAGAGTTCCATTTTCTAAGTCAGCTAGTGAGTTATTAGCATCAGAACAAACAACTAAGTATGCCTGCTCTGGTCTTGCTCCAAATAGTGCACCTTGGCGATAGAGTTGTCCCATCACCTGAGAGGCGATAGACTTGGCTCTAGAGTAAAGTGTACCGGCGGAATCGATTTGCTCGAATAGAACGTCGTCGAAACTTCTGGCCATAACGTCTAGAAGGACGTTAAGAATAGCTCTGGTGTTTACGTACTTGAAGAGAGCATTAGAACTTGTAGTTCTAGCACCCCAAGCAACGATTCCTCTGTTAGGTAGGCTTCTAATTGGGTTGAGGCCTAGAGGATAAGTAACTTCTTGCTGCTGAGCGGTGATATCAAAGCGGAGGCCAGTGGCTCCTCTTAGTGGATATCTTGCACCTGCAGGGGCTTGCTGGAAGCCTTCGTTAACATATCTAGAACATGCAATACCAGCGATGAATGGGCTGGCAGGTACGAAGCGATCAGAAGCATTTTTAATATACGGACCATAGAATGCAGCGTGGCCGAAAGGAGCTCCAGCTACAGACTTAATATAAGCCAATTCATCTTGAACTTCGCTTAGTGATTTCTCATCACCACCGCAGTCAATAAGAGCAATATGCTGAGTACCAGAGATACCCTCTACTTCTCCAAGTTTGCCTTCGGCAGCCTTAAGAAGCGCTTGAGTAACTTTAACTCTTTCTACTCTTGCTTGCGTTTTGCTCATTCCGCCAACTTTAGATACAAATGATCCGAAAGCTTCAGGAGCGAGTACAAATCCAGGGCGATAATCACCTGATCCCATGCCTTGCTCAATTGCGTAAACAAAGTCTTGTGCACGAGCTTTAGAAGAAAGCTTGTAGTTTACAAAGTCAGCCGCTTCATCAGCAGAGTTGACCCTTACTACGTTAGCGTCCTTCTTACCGTATCTGTTAAGTCCAGCTACGATGGGCGAGGGGATACCATTCTTAGAGACGATCTTAATTCTTAAGAGGTAGTCATGACGATAGAAACCGTTAGCCTCAGAGTTATCAAGATAGCCTGTATTTGATGCAAAAGCAGCAGTAGGAGCCGTAAGAACAACAAACTGATCATCACGAGTAGGATTACCAGATACAGTGTATCTTACACCTGCAATAACCACATTAGCCCCATCGAAGAGTTCTTCGGTGAAGTTTGTAGTTACAATTTTATAACTCTGACCAGAAGCAATTGCACCTAATGTATGACCGGAAGCTTTTACAGAAGCGGAAGTATTAGAGAATACCTCAACGACTTCAAAAGTCTTACTATCAACAAGAAGATTTTGTCCAGGAGCAATTTGAGAGAGGAACTGAGTGGTTGTACCAACAAGTACTCCGTCTCCATTTACATCAACTGTGACTTCAACAGTTCCAGTTAAGTTGTCTCCAGACGTACCAGAGATGATAGTTCCAGAACCTGCATAGGCCAAAGTTCCTGTTAGTTGAGCGCTTGTGGTTGAAGCACGAAGCTCAGGCGCGCCTGCTGTTGTAATATCTTTTGTAATTGCGATGCCGTTGTTAGGAGCAAACTCATTTGCACTTAATCCATCAGCAGTATAATCAACGTTAACAGATGTTACGTCGTAGAAAGCATCAAGCTCTTTCTCTTGCAAGATTTCTGTGATACTTGTAACAACATCAGCAGTTAGTTCAGTAGGGGTGGCGCCGTTAGCAATAATTGCCTTATTTTCACCAGCCACGTTTAAGTAAAAAACTTGAACGCTATCGGGAACATACCCAGATCTTGTTACGTTTCCTCCAGTAGAAGTGATAAGACCATTAGGAACAGAATCAGCATCGCTACCATCGAATCCTCTGGCAAACGCGGATGTTCCGTCCCAACGGAAATATCTTGCTTCGCTTGAAGGCCATTGAACATGAGCGGCCTTACCAACTCTTGCATCAAGAGTAATAGCAACTACTTTTCCAGTAGAGATATCGCCAATTGAGGCATATACACCAGCGTTTAGAAGGAAACCTTCAATTGCATCAGATAAAGCAGTTAGCTTAGCAGCAGCATTAGGGGAAGCTGGATTACCACCTTCAAAATCATACTTAAGTCTACGGACCCTTACACCATCAACAGAAGCATCTGTATTAAGGTTTATGTGGTTTTGACCAGCACCGCCAGAAGCAACAGCATCGGCGTTAGTGGCACAGACTTTAAATGCGTTTCCAGAAATGCCAGAAACATAATATGTTTCGTTTAAGGTGAGTCCTGTTTGAGAATCAACACCAGTACCTACATAAGCGGCTTCACCGGGATCAATACCTTCAAATACAACTGAATCTCCAGCCTCAAGTGGATCAGCAGCAGTACCAGTGATGGAAAGTGCGGCGACGCTTGTAACTGTAAGCGTGTCGTTGGTTGTCTCAGAAGCGGTAACAGTAGTTGTCTTACTGACCTCTTCTAAATAAGCTCCAAGAGCAGATCCTGAAATAGGAAGAACGGGTTCTTTATTTGCAAGGTCTCTGGAAACACACCTTAAATTAAGCTCCTTTGTAGGAACATAAGAAGCGATGGTACCAGCATTTGTTGGAGTTGCATAAGCCGTATCAGAAATTTGATAGCCTTTGAAGCTCTGAATTTCAGGTACTACGCGAACGTCTTTAGAATAAATTCTAAAAGTAGCTGCTTTGGCCTCTTCATCGGTTTGTTCGATGCGGTAGTACGTAGAGAAGTCAGGATCTTCTTCTTTCAAATATCCGACAATGTCGAATGCGTTGTCGTTTGCGTCAAGTGCAGTTGTTGTAATACCTCTAATTGCAACAGCGTCATTGTCGTTAATTCCTAGTGATTTATCTCCGAAGTAACGATCACCAACTTTAATAGAGAACAAATTCCATCCAGCACCTTGAGTTACAATAACTTTTAGTTCTGGGGTTGGAGTTACTCGGGTATAGTATAAAATACCATTGACACCGACGTTCTCAAAGAAAGCATTTACTGCATCATAGGAGATGACAGAATTGGGATTGTTAGCAGCGGTGGGTGCACCGCCGGATTTTTCGATAAAATCTGTGAGAGAGCCAATCTGGGTTGGCTTGTACGGTTGGAGGGATGCGTAGCTATCAACTGGATTACTATCATAAGGATCTACAGGTGTAGAACCGAAGATATAGCCGATGGCATGAGATGCCACTGGCTGAGGTAATCCTCCAGTAGAAGACTGAGCAACAAACACTCCAGGGCGCTGCAAGGCGCCTACATTAATGTTTACAGGATTAGCCATAAATTAAATCTTTACAAAGTAAGAGGCCTTTCGATTAGCCTTTAAACAAATGGCCATTTATAAGCTTTAATCTTCTTCTGTGCTCTTGTACAGATCAAATAAGTTGTTCATAAGCCAATCAGGACAGCTCACTTGCCCACAACGCTGCATCTCTAGGATCTTAAGACACTTTCTCATGATCTTGTTAAAATCAGAGTCTGTAACGTACCTAGAGCAAATTTTTACAAACTCTTTTAATTTTACGTTGTCTTGGCTAACTGATATCGAGCACAGTATCAAGATTAGTTTGAGCCTTAATTCGTCTGTCATTTAAGATTGCGATCTAGATTTATTAATCTTTTCAATTTCGCTCTGGTGTATTTGAATCATTGCCATTACTTTTGTCATAGGCTGAGACTCAAAGAAATCCAGCGCAACGAAAGAGTTATTTTGTAAAAAATAGCACACTTCTAAAAACTTGATCTTAGGCATAAAGTTACAAAGTATCTCTTTTGAAACAATCTTAAAAAGATCTTTAATAACTCTAGGGGTTATTCTTTTTATTTTAATGTTAGATACGCATAGTTTTTGTAATAATCCTATAACGTCATCGATGTTAATTTCTTCTTCTTCTTGTAGTATCCTTTCTAAAAACTCTAAGTCCTTTCCGGTTATATCTCTGAAACATATAGATACGCCCCTCTGATCCGTTATATTTACCGTGTAGTTATACTCTCGGCTTATAGAGTAATCACTCTTCATCAGCGCCTAATAGCACACTCATTGCCTCACCAATCTTCTTCAGATGGCGAGCAGTAAGCTTTTTAGCGTCTTTTAAAGAAAGTCTTTTACCACCCTCAGTAGGAGCGTGTAGGATGCAGATAGTTTGAAGGGTCGCTTCGATCTCTGAAAGTTTTGTGTCTGAGTTGATCTCGGAAATCTGAATTAGGTCTTCCGCGCAAGGCTCTTTTAAATATAAGAATTTTCCTGCCGAAATTTCTACTGGTAGAATTTCTGGATCGCCAAAGTCAAAGCCCCCCATAAATCCGCTAGATGACTCTTCTTCACCCGGCTTCATCATTTTACTAGTGGCCATAGTTTTTGCAGTTGTTTATACGTAACTTTCTTTAAACCTTAATTTAACATTTTTGTTTAAAGGCATACTATAGATTAGTAACATGGCTTTAAATTCATCAAATGCGCCTTACGAATCTTGGAAGCAACTAAAACAAGCTGCTGATTACAGAGATAAATCTACTCAGAATCAAGCATACGTTCGTGAAGCCTTGGCTCAAGAAAGATATCTAAGAGGTTCTAATCGTGTAAACAGCGGTCCAAACAGAAACACAAGGGCAAACATGTCAAAAAGCTCATCTCAAAATCCCCATGTATACGGTTCTGAAGATATGTGGGGCTGGCAAAAATGGGCCGAAACGACCTCTAAAGAAAGCTCTACCTTAGCTCCAGGGTTATATGAAACACCATCTAAAGAAATACCTGGTACACAGTATCCAGGGCCTTCCAGAGTGAAAGGTTGGGCAGGTTGTACCTCATGCAGGAGAAAAAGAATATGACCACCAGAAGAACAAGGTCAAATAAGCCAGCTAAAGCTGAAGATCCATCTCTAGAGGTAGTGGCGAAAGTCCCTCAAGAAGACCTAGAGGCTTTTTTCACAGACCCCACACCCGAAGAAGTCGAAGCTCAGCTTCCGCCTGCTCCTCCTAAGCCTAAAAGTATTCCGATCACTGGAAAAGTTTTTCTTGGAGAGGAAGATATGAGGCAATGGGACGCTTACAAAAACTTCTTATATGACCAAGGTGTTAAAAGAATTAGACATAAAAACGTTTAGATGGTATAATAAACAAAAGCTTAACTTTTATGAAGCCTGAAATTAAAGAAGCATACATGAAAACTGCGGAGTTATTTTCTCAGGTTTCAAATTGTGAAAAATTAAAAGTAGGGGCCATTGTAGTAAAGAACGGAAGTATATTAGCCCACGGATGGAATGGTACACCTTCTGGATTTTATACTAACTGCTGTGAGTTAGAAGACGGAAGTACTAATCCATTTGTTCTTCACGCAGAGCAAAATGCCTTGGTTAAGATGGCAAAATCTTCAGAGTCTATAGATGGCTCTGAACTATTCTGCACTCACAGCCCCTGCCCAGATTGCTCAAAAATGATCGCCCAAGCAGGCGTTAGAAAAGTTTATTATAGGTACGAATATCGTATTTCTGATGGCATCGATGTGCTTCAGCAACTCGGTGTAAATGTTGAAAAAATGTAATGTTTGAAGAACCAGAAGCACGCGAAAAAATTAAAAAGATATTTAGCAATATCTCTACTTTAGAAGAAGATCTAGTTCCTTGCTTTAAAAAAAGTCTAATTAACAACGAGCCTATTGGTCTGTATATTGCTACAGAGGACCAATCTGATATAACTTGGTTGTTTGGCACCGAAGATATTGCCCCGATGCTAGGAGGAGACGATACTCTTAAAAATATCACCGATCAGCTTCTTCCTTCAGAAGAGGATAAAAAAGAAGGGGTTGTTTTTGCAGTATTAAAAAAAGTCGGGCCACTTTACGCGATCCGACTAGAAAAAGATGTACTATCTGAAGTCTTTCTGAATTAGCTATCAAAAGCTGTAATTATCTCATTTACTTTATCGTAAAGCAAAGCTACTTGATCAGCTAACTTATTTGTAGATGTATTCGCGTTCACCGATAAAACCTTTATCTTAATATCGTTAGCTGCCGGAGAAGTATTAGTCAAAGAGGAGTCTAAAATAGTAATTTCATCGCCTGGAAGAAAATTAGTTCCTCCTGCTGCTATGCTTACGTCTGTTACTGCGCCTTCTGCATCTACAGTAACGGTAACGTTTAATCCGCTGCCTCCACTTGCAGAAGTAAGACCTGTTACTGCCGTGTTTGTTTGTGCATCTCTCCTAGTATCAGGACCGCTTAGAATCTGTACCTCGAAAACCGATCCGTAGCTATCGAATGGAACAGAGGTTATTGCTTTTAAAGTGTTATTGCTTAATATAGCTTTTTGAACACTAGTTTCAATTGCTTTAACTTCTAAAGCAAGGCCCTGCGTAGTGCTTTGCAAGTTTGCAACTAACGAAGAAAGACTATCAATTTCATTTAGTTTTTTTAACTCCTGATCTACTACTTCGTTCCTAGAATTAAAAAGATTAGAAATAGTGTCTTGAGAGTTCTCTAATAACTGAAAAGCGTTCTCTAGGTTAGTAATAGAAGACGATGATGCATCTGCTAATGCCGCTTGAGCCGATGCAACAGCGGTAGAAAAAATCTTTAAATCTCTAATACTAGCGTATGTTCTATCTGCAAAGCGCACATTAACCGCGCCTTCTTCTGTTGTTGGATCCACTACCTCACATGTTGACGCGCCGAGTTTTAGTCCGCTTTTTGTACCTGAGCCATCTTCTACAAATAAAGTAGCGTCTGACAAAAGTCCGTCTTGAGATAGCACTTCTCCTGTGCTTGCTAATTCTTGCCTGGAGACATTTAGTAACCCTCCAGCGTAGTCTTCAATAAATTTAGATCGAAGGTCTGCCATAATTATTTATAATATTTGTTTCGCTTAAATTGCTTGGGAAAAAAGCGTACATTTGGATAGGAATTACGCTAGTTGGAGGAGGGCTATCCCATAAAACCAGCCAGTTATTAGTAACTAGTAGCCTTATTTTAGAGGCGATTTTATTATTACCCCAGTTAATATCATTGCCCCTTAAATCTAATAAGGTATTAAAATTCTTCCTAAAAAGAGGCAATGTCCCAGGCAGTATATTTGCGCTGGCGGTTTTTGTTGGAATAAAAGAAGACAAAGTCTTTTCTAATCCTTCTTCTGTTAACCTACAATTCTTTAAACTTAAAGTCTTGATATTTTTAGAGATTCCTAGATTAACCACTTCTAAATTAATGCAATTAGAAAGATCTATGTGCTCTAGCATTTCTAGCTTCGATCCTGTAAATGACTTTAGCTTTAAGTTCCCTTCTAAATTTATGCTTTTTAAAGCCTTTCTCTCTAGATTAAAATTTGCGTATATTAACGAGTTTCGTTGCAAGTTAATAGATTCTATCATGGGATCTTCGCTATACCCACTAGAGCAATCAATCCACAAGTCATCCCAAGTCATTAGTCCTTGATTTGTGAGTTTTAGATGCTTTATAGTACCTGGCGCTATTTTTGTTATATAGATAATTCCTGAGTTGGATTTTTGTTTGTGCAAAGAAGCTAGGTCGTTTGTAATAACGTTTGAATTTTGAAATTCTACATAATTAAAACTACTATTTTTTTGTTTTTTGTCAAAAGGTAAGATTACCTCTGATTCGTTACTAAATAAAAAGCTTGATTCTAATTTCATTTAAAGATTCCTCCTGCAAGTATTCTAGGACAAAAACTAAGCGATGGTTTTCCAGCAGTTCTTTTAAATCTTTTGCATTTAAGTAGGTTCATACAAGCTTGATAGGCATAGGGGTCATCGAGTAAAGCACAATTAAAAGCGTCATCTTTTTCCCATTTTGCTTTAATTGCCTCTATTAGTCCGTATTCAGAGTTATAATAAGAAGAGTAATATTTTTCTAATTCGTTATCAGGATCGGTGGTTGTGAGACCAAAAGCCGCCCCCGAATTAGATTCAACAACTGCGTCAGTGCTATAACTGTTTTTGGTAAATACTAGGGGGACATCAGTTATCTTATCAAATAAGGGTTGGCCACCACTAGTAATTTTTACACTATCCCCTAGCACATTAAAATAAATCGGTTTGTTATTTTCTCCATCTGGAAAGAAAGTCTTAGGAGACCTATTCTGTATAGAGCCTCCTAATGGCCGATCTACAAAGATACTACCATTTTCTTTTGTTATACTAGGGGAAATGTCTTCTTGTGGATAAATAGCTCTGTTATTGATCTTTCCGCAGTCATTAATATTTTTGTTAAATCTTTGAGAGCATTCTATTCCGCCAAATCTCCCACAAGACTCTACCGGATCGAACTTTGATAACAAGTTCATGCTAACTAATACGTTTTCTGTATCTTGCTTAGACTGCTCAGAAAACATATTTGATTCTGGAAGTAAGTTAACAGAGTCTACGTTTCTATAATTATAGCTGTTATTAGAGGACTTATCAACTATATCTTCTTGCGAAGGCTCAGTATTTTTTACTACAATAAAATTAGTAGAGGGGGTACCTAAAGAAAGTTTGTTTTCTTCTATAAATGATATGAATTTTTCTGCGACTTTTTCTTCTGTTAAGCTATTATTCTTGCCTTTCGCGATAAAAGAAAAATTATTTTTTACGACTGGAGCAAGCTGAGTTAGCTGCTCAGGGGTTATAGAATTTATTTTACTTACACCTGAAGGTACAGGGGAGTTTCCTATACCAGGAGCACCAATAATTCTTGCTTTTGGAGAAACTTTAGGAGAGCCAAAGTTAGTGATATCTTGGTCAATAGGAGTCAGATTTTTAATTACTTCTGATGTTTGATCTATTGTCTTGTTATATAAATTAAATATATTATTAAAGTCGTACTGCTGTTCTTTTTCTACAGACACTGTATACTCTAAAGAGTTAACAAAATTGGTAATAGTAAGATCTAAAGAAAATACTAATAGCTCTATTAATTGAACAAGCTCATTTAATTTTATAGGAGAAGTCGGGCTAACAAAAAAGTTAGGAACCTGATAAGAGTTAGTATAATAACTTAGCTTGTGAACCAATCCACTTAAATAAGCATAGTTGATTAACTTTGTTAACTTACCACCTTCTGCTCCGGACAAAATCTGACCTAACTCTGTAGTAGCAGACTGCGGATTTATTATCGTTAACAGCTCTTTGTAAGTAAGCCCTACACTTTTATCAAAAAATCTTTCTAGGAGTCTTGTAGACGTGTTTCCTAAATTCTTATCTACAAGTTCTGTTATCTGTTGTAGAGCCACAGGGGCATTTTCATTCGCAGTTGCGTAATCTATGTTGTAGCTATCTAAGTCAAAAATAGACTTTCCGTATATTAAAGAGTTTACTATAGGCTCCAATAAGTTAATCGACTCTTTATCCTTGACAAGAGTAGTGTCTTGGTTTTGCAATAAGAAAGTCAAAGACTCAAATAAAGTTAAGAAATTTCCTGAAAGGTAGTCTTTATAGATAATTAATTGCTCAGGATCTATCGCAAACGTGAGATTGATAAGTAATCCAATGAGCTTTCCGTATCTATTTTGATTAAAAGTAACGGCCTCTGTTGGGTTTTTAAGAGAGATCTCTAGCAGGTTCACTAGTCCGGTTTCGCTATAAGAGTATAAATAGTCTATGTAGGCACTAATAGCGGACTCTCCTCCAAACTCATAGATTAATTGAGACAGCTCGTAGCCTTTGAAAAATGATATTTGGTCAGTGCTATCACTTATCGGAGCAAATTTTGTAACTAACTCTTCAAAATTTTCTAGAGACAAGAACTGGATAATTTCGCTTTCTTGAAAGTTAAGCGATCTTAGTTGGTCTATTAAGGCCTCTTGCTCTAGGGTAGAAAATTTAAAAGAAATGTTAGGAATAAAAGAGCCAGGATTAAACCCAATTGTCTTAATATCTGTTGTAAGTCTTTCAAGATTTTTTTGTGCTGTTCTTGCCCAAATACTTAGATCTTTTAAAGATTCTCCTGTGAGGGGAACATTAGGAACAACGGTAGTTAATCGTCTGTAAGAATCTAATAAATACGCAAGCAGTCCGTTAAATCCAGGAAGAACTTTAGAAGAAGCGTATTTGCCGTTAAGTTCTGTAGATGGAATAAAAATGCTTTTTAGCTCCTCTATCTGGGTTGATATTGCACCTAAACCCTCGTAGCCTGGTAAAATGCCGTTGCTACCAAGAGCTCCAGAAACACCCTCTATTGTGTCTCCTAAAATACTTGATAGCCCTTTTATTTGTTGCAGGCCAAATAATAGAACATCAACAACGTAATTATCAGATAGCTCAGGGATTATAGGAGCGTCTACATAAACATTTTTAGGAGAGTTAATAAATCTGTCCTTTAGTCCAAAATTGTATTTTGCGTACACTGGATTGTACACAATGCTAAAAGAGTTCTTATCTATCTCTTCAAGTTGTATTGGTGCAGGAAGGGTTATTTTATGCTTAAAAGACTTCAAAGATTTAAAACTTTCTATAAAGCTTAGTCCAGCAACTTTATTTACTCCAAAATCGTAGGAGAAGATGAAGCTAAAGTTTCCAAACGCTGTTATACCGTCTGTTTCAAAGAACGACCCATTAACTACCCTAGAATAAGAACAAGCGTATAAGAATTCTGCAAAAGAGGCAATATAATCCACACTACCTACGAGCGATGCTTCTGAATTACCAAAATATTTTATTGTTTCTTTAAGCTCCAAGATATTTTTAATAATACTACCGCCTCTTCCTGCAAAAGTCCCTGCTAAATCTTTTTCGTCGTAAATCAAACCGGTTTCTACAGACTTTATATTGGAGTCAGAGATAGCTGCATTTATATCGTTAGAGTCACCCAAAGCGCTATTAACGTACAGCTCTATGTTTGTTTTTAGCTTATTATTAAAAATGTTCTTTTTAATCAAGTATTTAGAACTAAATTCTCCCCATTCATCAAAAACAAATCCTGTAGTGTTTGGCTTTGATATGCCTTGGTTCAAAACATAAAGCTTCTCGTTATAGATTGCAAGCCTATAAGTCTGTGCATTTTCTTTTAAGTATAACTCTTTTTGGGTCTCCCAGTATAATTCGGGGCCAAATAGCGTATAAATAGTGTTATTTACAAATTGCTTTTCTGTTAAAATATCATTAATAATTGTTGTAGAAGGAGCATATTCTTTAACGAGTTGAATAAGCTGCTCGCTTGTTAGCCCCTTTAAATAATATTTTAGTCCATCCTGTGAAGAGATTATCTTAGAGATATAAGTGTCTAGATATTGCTCAATTGCCAAGTTTCTAGGGCCCAGCAACATGTAACTGCTTTTTGTAACTTCATTTATTGTAATTAAAAGCTCTAAAAATCTTTCTAGATTGAAGCCTAGGTTGATTAGAGTTGCAGTAATCTTAAACGTAAGAGGCAATATAGAAATACTTTTTTCTTCTATTACTCTATCTATTATAGAGTCATAAAGGTCAAATAAGCTATCTAAATAAACAGATCTATTTTTACTTATTTCAAAGGGACCGTTTTTTGTTTCGTACGCAGAAAACGCCGCCTCTACGTACACAGAAAGAGAAGCTTTTATTCGTTCTAGTTGCTGTTGTGCTGATCTGGCTAACATACCAATGGACTTTTTTAAACTTTAAACTTTGAGTTTAAAGCTTTGTAGCTTTATATAAAAAATGTCTTCAAAAATATCTGTGATTATTGTGAAATCAAAATCTGTAGATACAACCTCTGATTTGAATAAAATGGTTGTTCATTTAGAACAGGTTCTCGCAGAAAAAGAAGGAGTAGAAGTTAAAATAAGACAATCTATCACAGATACGACTATAAAAACCGCAGATTTTGTAATTTTCTCTGGATGGGATACTCAATTGTTGTCTTCTTTATTTAGTGCTGTTAGTCAATTTGAAAAGCTTGATTCCACCGAGGCAAAACTATTTCTTTTTGACGAGCCTGGTAGCAATTGTTGGACTGATCTAAGTAGGCTTTTAACGTTTGGAATGGATATTGACAGAGTTAGTCCTTCGATCTTTGACAAAGTTATTGACTGTTGGAATTATCGTGATATAATGAGCTATATAGATCTAAAACTAAGAAAGTTAAATGCAAACACAGGAAATCTTAGCTCTGTCTAATACTTCTGAAGCTTTTTTAGATAAGGTACTTGCCCATGACAGGTGGAAACACGAGCAAACATTAGCACACGAGAGGTGGGTTGTTGAGTTCAATGCGAGCTTTAAAAATGCTTCTAGGCCAAAAGTAATTACTTCTGAGTCTTTGTCAAAAGATGATATTTTAATTAACGAGATCACAGGATACGGGGAACTTGACGAAACGCATATTGGAAAGCTTTCTAAAACTCCTATTTGGCAAGCCTCAGAAGCAAAAACTCTGGATATATTTTATGATTGGAAAAAAGCAATTGTAGATATAGATGACCTTCCTAAAAAAGATATTTCCGACTCTAGGATCAAAAAGCTCTTAACAACTTTCTTATGGTCAAATTCTTTAGCGCAGAGAAAAGCTTTTTGGCCGGAAGGAAAAGATATGCATTATGCTGATGCAGCAAAAAGAGAGATTAAACAAAAGCTTCAGTCTTACTCTAACGTAACTATTGTAAAAGCATACAACGCTTTTAAGAAATTCTGGGAAGAAATAAACGAAGGTGCCCAAGTAGAGTTTAATTCCACGTTTATGGCAAGTATACTAGATAATGCGTATGAGGAAACTATTAAAAAAGAACGAGAGGATCAAAAAGCTGATTTATATAAATCTCCTCTCTTTCAAGAGTTTTCTTTAAAATTCCCTCAAGTCCCCCTAAAAGATCTCAAGGATCAAATGATTGCCAAACGAGGAGACTTTATGAGCGCAATTCTTGCAATTGAACTTAAAAGCTTCTCCAAGCAATCACCAGAAGAGTATAAAGATCTATATAACCAAGAAACTTGGGAAGCAAACTATTTTAAATACGTCAGAAAATACGAAGACATCTGGCGTAATATGTACAAAAACTTTTACATCTCTATTCGCAAGGAGCAAGAACTATGGAAGAAGGCGTTAACATCTTAACTTCAGGATACAACGTAGTTGTAGAGGGAGCTGAAGAACTAGTTGAAAAATGGAATTCTGGAAAAATTAGCCAGGAAGAGCTTCAAAAACAAATTATGGAGCTAGAAACCGTAATGATAGATTTAGAAAAGGTAAAAGAGCCAACGAAGTTTAAAGATAGCGAAGAATAATATGTTGAGTTAATGACCTCAGAAAATCCCCAAAGGCACGTAAAATCGGGATTCTTCGATCGCTATTTTTCTTTGGGAGTTTCTCAAGGCAATCTAGCCGGATATAAATCCGATCCCTACTCCTACTCAGGAGCGCCTTATCTTACAAGTGGTGTAATACTTCCTCGAAGAGATGATATTCTCTTAGAAGAAGGCGGTGGTGGTCCAAGAGCAGTAGAAAAATACATGAGGCTGTTCAACGACAGCCAAATTCTTGCTGCTTGGGAGAAACTAATAGGTGAGGTTGTACAGAGACCGTGGGAAGTTTATCCGTCATCCGACTCCCCTGACGACGAAGAGGTTGCAGAGTTTATAAGGCAGGTTATTAACAGGATGGGCTCCAATACCCGTCAGTCTTACGGAAAAGAGCAATTAGTGGCCACTAACTCCGGTTTTGACACCTTTGTTAGAGGGATGTGCGAGTCCATTGTCTTAGGAATGTCTATTGCAGAGATTTGCTGGATGAGGCAAGGAAAGTATATCGTGCCTTCTGAGATTAAAATTAGAGACCCAAGACGTTTTTTATTCAGGCTTAACGAAGACGGTACAGTAAGCCCTAGGCTTATTACCATGTTCTCTCCGGTGGAGGGAATGGGCATTCCTCTTCGTTCAATGATCCTTCACCGCCATTGGGCCTATAGCAATTTTATGGACGTTCATGGCTCTGGTCTTGGACGCCAACTCTATCCTCTCGTTGAGTTTAGAAGGACTTTACTTAATTTCTGGTTACAGTACGCAGACAAGCATACAACACCAACAGCGGTTGGAAAATTTAGCCTAGGCACTCCTGAAGAAGAAGTTAATTCTTTATTCACAGCACTCCAACGTTTAGGACAAGAGACCGCTGTTGTTATACCGGACGAAATGGATATTAGTTGGTTAGAAAGCAACGGTCGGCCTGAGCTCTATAACCAACTTATTAGTTACATCGACCAGCAAATTAGTTTTGTAATTAATGGAGAGACTACTGTTGGCCAAGAGACTGGAAGTGTCGGTTCATTTGCGCGTGATCAGATCGCCGACTCTGTTAGAATGCGCAAAGCAAAAACTTTTTCTGAAGAACTAGATGAAACGATCAACTCTACATTGGTCCGATGGATAGTAGAGCTTAATTATCCTGGCAGGAATCCCCCCAGATTGGCCCGTAACTTCGAAGATCTTAAGCAAAGAGAAGATCCTGTACGCATGGTCCAAGTTCTTTCGCAGCTTGGCGCTTTGGGGTACCAAGTGGAGGATGTTGACTGGCTTAGAGAGAAGCTCAATATACCGTCCTTGACCAAGCAGGAAATGCCCGAAGGTGGGATGATGGGAGGGATAATGCCTCCTATGGAAGAAGAGGGCGGAGAAGAGGCCCCAATGGCCGAAGACATGGAGTTTGGTTCAGAACTTATGAAGCTATTTGACTTTGAAGAGAAATCAGAGAAGCAACAAATTGCTCAAGAGATCTCTGCAAAGTTCAAAGGAGGCCTTGACGATGTAGGGTTCCAAAGAATAGTCACCGACTCAACTGGCAATGAGATGCAGATTTCAAGGCTACAAATAGACGAGTTTACTTCGCCAGGTGAGATTATCTTTGTTATTGAAAGACTATTAGAGGAAGTAAGAAATCTTCGTAAAATGCCTCCAGAGTCTAACGTTGCTAAATCTGATATAGAGACCGATTTGCAAAGATTTAAAAGTCTCATAGATCAAGAGGGTATAGGAGAAAAAGAATCCGAGGATCTAATTAACTTGTATAAAAGATCGTTCAGGTTAAATAGATATACAGTGCATAGAGAAGCAGTGACTCTATCTCCAGAGATCAAAGGATACTGGAGATGGTTTGATCCATACTTTCAATAATCTACTTAGTTTAAATACTATATAGAAATATTGCATATAACGTAACTCACTATGTTATCATATAAGCCGATTACCCAAGCACAATACTGGATCCAGGCATCGCCTTTCCAGCACTACTTCACGACTTTCTCTGGAATCAGAGATACATCTGGTACCACTCAATACGCCGATGGTGTAAGAGGACGTATTTTCCAGCTTAAGGGTCCCCGTACTCTTGCAGAAGTAACAGTCTCCACTCCTTTCGATCCTGAAAAGCATGCAGACATTGTTGATTTTTGGAAGACATACGATTGCTCTTTTATCACCTTGACAGTAACCCCTGTTGAGTGCGGTGAAGATCCTTCTCCTGTAGGAAATAGAACAATCACCATACCTGACGCTCAGATTACTTCCATTAACTTTGGTCAGGCAGATAGATCTTCTACAAACGTGTCTACGTTAGAGCTTACCTTCGTAATGGACACATTTACCTATAACTGATATAGGTATTTTGTATTGGAGGGAGCAAATAAATGAAAAAGAACTACGTAGCACGCGTAACGTCACCCTCCGATTGGCCGGAGATACATAGACTATTATTACAAGATGAGACTTTGGATGATAACATCCCGAGTAATGCTTATGAGTGCGTTGATTTAAAAGCCATTTATGATAATAAAACTACGTATCTCTTAGACAACGAAAAAGTTGATATACTAAAAAACAATCCCAGGGTCAAATACGTAGAACTAGATCCTTCTCTGCACCCTGAGGCCCTGTTGTGAACGATATTATTTCTGATCCTAGCATAGTCGTATTAGATAACACCGTTACTCTTACGCCAAGAGTCGTTATAAGAAATGAAACCTTAAACAATTACTACCTATGGCAGAGAAGAGATCCAGGCGAGACAGAATGGAAATCCCTATATAAAAAAACTAACAAGACTCTGTCTTTTGTGGCTACAGGAAAAGACTACCAAACAGAGTTCAGATGTAAAGTATTTATAGAGTTAGGCGATGAGATTATTACTTCTGCATTTACATTAAACTTTGAGGCGTTTGTAGATTTAGTACAAGATCTACCAGAAAAAATTATCTTCCCCGAGAATTCTCAACAAGAGCATGTTTTAAACCCAGCCGTTGTTTCAACGCATCTAAGCACCGTGAGCTATCAATGGCAAAAGTCTTTAGATGAGGGGACCACATGGAATGATATTAGCGGATCTACAGACAAAAAATTAGTAATTACTCCGTCTTTAGCAAGAGACTTAAATAGCTCTAATGACACTAATCATTATAGCCTAAGACTAAAGATATTTTTTGGCCAGACTAGCACAGTAAGCTACTCTAATTCTGTGTATATAGACTTAAAAGATGCAATAAATCTTTTTGGCATAAATGCATGCTTAACTCAGGAGCAGGTTGAAGAGTTAGCTATTACAGACGCCACTTCTCCGAATCCCTCGCCTGACGCCCACGGAAACTCTCTACTACCAAACAGGACATACATAGAAGAGATAAATACTAGCCCAATAGACCCTGTAGATAAGTGCAAGGATAAAAACACTTGTGGTATCTCTATTAAAGAGCTATTTGATACCTACCCTATCTATAACACTCAGAAGGGTCTTTATAAGTCATGGGGAGATATAGAGTTCCCTTGGCAGCTTGAAGAATCAAGATTAAGAGACTTAACTCCTAAACCCCTCCCTACTTCTTGGGATAGTTTACTCTGGGACTCTCCTGGTACAACTTGTAACCTAAATGCCAATGTAGAATATACTACAGAGCCGGGACAAAATCCCCCCAGTGATCCTGGCAGTAGTACGCATCCTGAAGATTATGTAGTTAAATCTAATTACTCCAGCACTTCAGAAACAAACGATAAGTGGCAAATCGCCCAATACAAGGCCCTATATGCCTACTTCCCTAAGATCGGATCTGGCGGATTATCTTCACCCGCTGACGCTACATGCCTAACAGAACGCCCTGCGGACAGAGTCCTTCGCATCGAAGATGACGGGTATAGAGTTTCCTTATATGAAGCAAACCAGCTAGTCACGGCTTTATCTGGCCCATTTGATCCCGTAAAATGGAACAAGATCTGCCATATTATTACGTCTATACCAGCGGGGCTTCCTACCCCCGATGAGATAAGAGAACGTTATGCTCAATACAAGCTAGATTTCTTTTTAGATAAGTGGAGCGAATACAATGCTGACTGGAGCGAAGATTTCTATCAACAGAGTTTTGATGCTTGTAGGAGCACAAATAGCACATTAGCCGATATAGAAAAATGTTTGAAGCCAAAGTTAGGCCCTTTCGGAGAAAGTAACGACCAGTGGAAAGACGCTAGGATTAAGAAAGTTAATTTCTATGAGAGAGGTGACTATGCTTGGTTTGAAGGGCCTTGTGGAGATACGGTCTGCTTATATATTTGTCTTGTAAATATCCCTGCAACAAAAGAAAATTACAACAAGCATATAAACTTCTCTAAAGAAGTAGATGGAGTGGAGTACTGGCAGAGAGTCTACTGTGTAGTAACAGGAGCAAATAAATGTTTAGAGCCTCAAAGAAACAGAGACTTGCCCAACTACCAGTTGGTTGAGATAGGGTCTTTAGGACACTACGTAGAACAGCCAATACCTTACTTTGATTTACAAGGTAATAAACTTTGCGCCGACTACGAGTTACTCAATGATTTCCTCGAAGAACAGCCTCCTAAAGTCTTAACTCAAGAAGAAATTGATGCCTTAGATCAGCCTTAAAGTTTAAAGTAAAGGATCGCTTGCCTATGTTGATGCGGAAGAAACAATTACAACAGAAGAGATCCTTGCTTTAGCAGACCAGTTGAGGTAATTAGAAAATCCATAATGCGGGTCTCCGCATATAGGGGTGTACAAATTAAGTTTTTTGGTTTAAAATATAAACGTACATATTTAACGTTAACGTATGGAACCCACTGAACTTAAGACTAATTTTGCTGAGCAACTTGAGAAGCTCAACAAGGAGATTGGGCAGCTACGCCAAGCCCTAGCCCAACGCCAAGAACTAGCTGTGAAACTCACAGGGGCGATTGAGGCTATGCAACTCCAGCTTGGCGAAGAGCCCGGCGCAGAGCCCGAGCCTGAAGCAGTTGCAGCAGCGACTGAGGTTGTAGAAGAGACGGCAGAGGTCCCTGCAGCCTGATAGCAGATAGGGCCAATGGCCCATCTGATCCAGCTTATAAAGAAAAGGCGGGCGGGGAACTCAATCCCTACCCGCTTTTTTATTGCTTAATTACAATCTCTGGGGTGCCAAGCTTAGGGCTTAGCTTTCCTCCTAATACCCATATCCTTCTGACCTTCTTGCCGTCATCGTGGTAGAGATCAAAAATATCCACCATCGTGTGCCCTCTAGCGACATCAGTGTATACCACAGTGCTTTCTTCTGAGATATACTCCACCCCATGGCAATCTGTAGTTAACTTAGAGAGATCGAGGCGAGGTATCTCTACCATCTCGCCGATGACCTTTACTTTTGCTTTTCCCATTAAGATACTCGTTCTGACTGCATTATATCAGAAATCTTAGAGATATTGTCAATTGCCATCTGAGTCCATCGGCAGTCTTCTTCCCTCTCTCCCGCCAACGAAAGCATCTCTCCTAGGTCAAAACGTGCCTCTGAAGGAGTTGGCCATCCGCTTTTCAAGTAGTCAAGCATCCACTCTCTAACCTCAGGCTTTAAATACCTTCCGCCTAGCAGCATCCAAATACCCTTGCTCCAAGTAAAGGCGTCGCCGTTAGATAAAACAACTAAGTCCCCTGGGTCTTTTTCTTTTGGGAATTGAGCGTTACCTCTTGGTAGTCTTGTTGTTTTCATGTTAGTACTCTGTTATATCTAACCCGCCGGTTGCCTCTGGGTCTCCTTCTCCTTCGCCGGCGGATTCTGGGAACATGATATTAAGTGCTCTTTCTAGATTTTCTATCATAGACTTAATTAGAATTTTATTTTTAGTAGCTTTTGCGTCTGCGTAGGCGTCGATAAGAGCCGCTAATGTTTCTTTATCCATTTTAAAGTGAGAGATATTCCACTATCCTTTAACCCAAAAGGTTACTGTTTAAAGATACTATAGTTATATTATTACCATTACTCAGCATGAGGTATATTGGCTTAGATCCTAATACAAGGACTGTCGTTCAGATCGACGGAAATAAAAGTGCTTATGTAAACGTAAAATCATTTGGAGCAGCCGGATTAGATAATTATTTTTCTGGATCTGTTAGCGGTACTAGCGGAAATGGTGATTCGATTTACATTAATCAAATTTCAAATTACACTCTGTACGAAGAGGCTTATTTTGTCGAAGGTAGAGAGATCACCGCATTTTTCTTAACAGAAAATTCTGCTCCAGATGTAGGGGAATACGGAAGTATTTTTACGAGCGCAGCTTTAACTCCTGTAGGGGCCATTCAAGATACCTCGTTATCTACTGCAAGAAACATCGAGTATTTCATATTCCCTTACAACGTTGCCACGGGAAAATTTTCTCCGTACGTCTTAGCAAATGCTGAGCTTAGTGGCTTAGTAATCACCGACCCTAAAACTGATTTCGACGAAACAAACTATGTTCAAATTACCTTTAGCAGGAGTTCTTCTAATTGGGTCCCTGTAATATACAGAAGGTACAATGGCAGAGTAGACTTCTTAGGAGTTATCGGTAACAGCGCTTTACAAACTTCCACTTCTGTTACTTTCTATGACAGGGGTACCACGCAGATTCCATCATGGGACGAGGCTGCAATTGCTGCTGACGCGAATGCTTTCCTTCCAGAATTCTTAACAAGTCAGATTTCTTTGTCAGGTACAAACGGCGGGCCTGTAGGAAAAGCAATTGTCGGAAAGAAAAGACTAAAAATAATCTCTAAGAGCCAGGTCACAGGGGTTGTTGAGTTTGCAGACGCTGATAATGCAGGAGGCTCGCTATCTGGTTTTACAGGAGCAGGTACATCGGTCAAGTTTAAATTTGATGACACTAAGCCCATCCAAGACGCAATTGAGTGGGCAAAGGTTAATTCTGTTAAAAACGTATTTTTCCCTACAGGGACATATAACGTTTCCCACATTAGATTATATTCTTCTGCTGCGGCAGCTGCATACAGCGATATCTCTTTATTCGGTACAGGTGCCTCTTCAGTTATTAAGAAAGGACCGTCTGTAGTAAATGGCTCGAGTCAATACGGAACAATAGGAATTTTAGGAACGGGTGTTTCAAATAGAGTCAGCGGGATTACTATTAAAGACATGGCCTTTGACGGAAACAAGAGAGAGTCAATTGCTGTTAGATCCCCTCAGAACGATGTTTATGGCATATCAAGTAAATATCAAGACTTTATTGCAATGGAGTATGTAGACTCAGTATCTATACAAAACTGCTCTTTTTACAATGGTAACGGCTCTGCTGTCTACTCTCTTCAGAGCGAAAAAATCAACCTGGTAAATAACAGGATCTTCCAGCTATCTAAACCCTACGAACCAAACGTACCTCCTGTTAAAATTAGAGAAACAGAGAAGCTTGTTGCTCAAGGCAACCTATTTGAGAATTGCACAGCACCAGCAGACTTCACCGGTATCGACGTGTCAGTAGTTAATAGTAACGTCATTAATAACTGTGGAGATACTGGTATTCAATTAACTGCTTCTGATAATTGGAACGCACAAGGTAACCTAACTTATAACTCTTCTGGTAGTGTGATTCAAAGCACGGATCTATATCAAAATGAGTACAGCAGAGCTTCTCTTGCTGTTAAGAAGGGAATTGTTATGGAGCCAACTTACTTCACAGTGACTGATGGACAATATCCTGTGGAGATTGCAGAGGAATCTATTGTTGCAAGAGTGTACGAGCTTAACTCTAATTATCAGTTTAAGACTACCGGAACACAAGAATTCTTGCAAGTTGTAGAATCTGAAGAACAGCTAGAAGCAGGAATCTTTGCGGTAACTGCCCCTGCGGCTACAGTTGACCCAGGACAAGGAGGATCTAACCAGGGTAAGAGAATCAAAGGTACTAATAACTATAAATTACTTGATGTAGACAATCCTACAGCCTCTGAAAGGAACTACGGATACGGATATAGGATTACTGCAACAGCAAGACTAGGTAGTTTCCCTATTCGTAAAATAACAGGAGTCCCAGGTTCTACTTCTCAAATAAGAATCTATCTACAGAACACCGCTGATCTACTTCAAATTGCTTTCTTTGCTAATACTTCTCCCGGTAACCTCTCTAACGCATCCGTATCTACTACTAACGTAAGAACAAGCGGATCTAATCCTCTATCTAGTTGGCCCGACGGAGATACCTTCACCGTGGTGTCTGTAGATAGCCAAAATTCTTACTTTGTGATTGATACACCTACCGCGGTTGCTGCTGACTTTACAGGACAAAATGAAGAGTATACCACGAGAGTTGGAGACCTTAGCGTTGTAAAAACTAACTACTTCATTGCTGACGGGAACATCTACGTATCTGATTGATTAGATTAAAGATACTTATAGATATTACGATTTTCCGTTATTACATAGAAGAATATGGCTTCAAAAGTATCCGTAGGAAAAACCGCCCCAGTGCCTTTGGGGCAACAACCATCGGCTAATTCGCTGCCGGTTGTTTTTGCAGAGGACCAGCAACCGATTCCCGTTGAGGAACAAAATAAGATTCAGTCAGAAGTTGCCTTGTCGCTTCTTGGCATCCCAAGAGCAGAAGTTGCTCTGGGTATCTTTGCTGACGTAAACACATACGACATCAACCCAACAGAATGGGCTCAAGATCCGATAGAAAATGTACCGTCAGGTGTAGGTAAAGGAATTAGTCACGGAGTTGAACACATCCCAGATGAAGCAGGAGCAAGATTAGTTGCTTCTGATGGAAAGACAACAATCCTAACCTCTAAGAGATTCTTCCGTTACCAACCTGGTCGTGTGTCAGCTTCCACCATGGGTGTGAAGATGAATGTAACTGAGGACCCAGATACTTCTTCAGCAACAGGATTTACCCAGGCAGAAAAGAACGCGATGAAAGGCGCCCCAAGCCTTAAGAAGTGGGGTATCTTTGATAAGTTTGACGGATATTATTTTGAGATTACAAACGCCGGGCTAGGCAACGATTTCCGTTGCGTAAGAAGAACTCAGGCTATTATCAAGTCTGAGCAAATAGGTTATACTGGTCCTCTCTCCTGGCTTAAAAATGGGGGCGCGGAAACTGGTGATGCTTTACCACAACCTAATAGTAATTTTGGTGAAGCAGGCGTAGATCCTGTAATCATGCGCGATGGCCTTATCTATGTGGCCGCTGCGATAAATGATCCTAGCCTTGTGTATAGTCCTGACGATGTAAGAAATATTGATGGCATAAAAGATGCTGATGGATATTATCCTGGAGCTGGAGAAAGGCTAAAGAACTATAGCTTTGATTCTAACTACGCTGTTAGATTAGCGACATACAATGGCTCGACTTGGACCGAGCATATGGCAGATAGGAAGTTTATGTTCCCATTTGACCAATCAAAAACCCTACCCCTTGAGCCCAAAGGAGATACTCTTAAAAACGGATATATTAGATCTGATTGTCATTGTAACTTCTATAAAACCATCTCTAATTTCAATAGAAAGGGCAACTGGAGTGGTGAGCTCACTACCTTTAATGATTTTACCTCATCGGCAGCAAACATATTAAACTGGGGTACCTCTGCTGGGACGCCTTCACAATACGCAGACATTGACACCTGGTACACAGGAACCAACACCGATGCAGCTTTATTCCCAGAAAGAAAAATCTGGCACCTTCTAGTTAATGTCCAAGGAAGTGATAAAATTACGCAACAGCAGTTCCAACATGCTGATAATTGTTTGCCTTCATCTCCTAACGTAAAAGGAAGAAGCGGCGCAACTACCAACGGAAACGTAACTCTGAAAGAATGGTTTAACCTTTGTGTTCCCGCTCCATACCGCATGGTATATGAGTGGAGACCTGTTAGAGCAATGTTCTCTGGCGATAAGCTTGACGGCGGAGAAAGCGTAGTTCGCTGGAGTGATATCAACACTGCAGCAAACGATACCACTGCTGGTAATGCCGGTGAAGGCGCAATTAACCGTCCGGGTGATGTTGTAAAGACTGCAGACAATGAAGACCTTAAGACAGTTTCTGCATACGAAATCGACTTCACAAAAGTAACCATGTGGAAGACAGAGTTCTCCTGGTATGGTGCTGTTGGTGCGGTGTTCCTTTGCTACGTACCCGTGGCCAATGGCGAAGCAAGATGGGTAAGAGTACATCACATCAGAGCTTCGAACCAGCACTCTGTGGCTTCTCTTGGTAATGCTACGTTGCCTATTACGTACTTAACACATAACTCCGGTTTAGGAGAACAACCAGCTATTGGTAACACCCTGACTAAGTACGGTGCTTCTTACTATATTGATGGTGGTGATAAGGGCACTGTTAGATTGCTATCTAAAGCATCCGATTTTAACAGAGAAGTTGCTCCTGGATTCCTTCAATTCCCCGGTGGTGGTAATATAGCTACAGGCGGATACGAGATTCTAAACAATAACGTTGTAGAAATTAACGTTAACTCTTACACTGGAAACACGGCCGATCGTAGAGGGTTATTAAGAAGAGATACCGTAGTGGGATTAATGGGAGCCTATCTAGACGGAGATGTTACAAATAAGGTTAAATGGGTAGGTAAGGGTAGCGTTGATGGAAATGCAAGACTCTACTTTACAAATCAAGTTGGAAGTGGAACAAGCTCAACTCCGGGTAATGCTATTAAGATTATCATCCCTAGAGCTCAGAAGTCTCTGTTGTCCTTTAGAGCAAAAGACTTTATCCTAAATAGAAAAGGAGATGAGGTCCGTAATAGACTTCAGATCTATCCTCTTAAGTTAGGAGCAGGTATTGCCGCTGGATCTACTGGAGACTTGATGACCTTAAGAACAATCAAGAACCCACTAAAAATTATTTCTAATGTAGATATCGGAAGTAATAATAACACGATCTATGGTCAAGGAACGTTTGCTCAAACTCCTGGCAGAGCAAAAGATCCCGCAAATGCTAATACTTTTGTAAATACAAAAACATCTACTCTAGCAGTAGAAGTAGATTTTACAGGGGGCCAAGTCGATCCTACAGATATTCTTCCTGCTGTAGGTGACTACAGATTCGGATACTTCATGGGAAGTACAAGTGCTGAGGCAGCTCAACAGTTTGATCCTACTTCTGACAATTCCTATCTTAATTCTACAATGTTCCCTGTGATAGGAAAATTAAGACGTACGGCTACTAACACTTATCAGTTCTCCAAGTTATACTCTTATCCTGAAAACGTTTATATTGCAGGATATTTCCTTCCTGAACGACATCTTGAGCTAGGTGAGCACAGTGCTTCTGCAGGTTATCAGGTATTTAATGAGCTAGGTTTAAGTGCTGTTGCTGCTAATAAGCACAGCGATTCAACAGATCAATCTAAATGGGATAAGCTGGAAGCCTCTAGCATAGTAACTTGGGAAGAGATCACCCGTCTGTCAGGAGCAAGAGTTGGTCAAGATATGAAACTAACTCCCATTGCTGACACAGGCAATGAGATCTTAGCATACTACGGTGGCCCCGGAGGATATCAATTTGATCTCCAAGACTACTTCGCATATAATAAGGAATATCTTTCTTTCCCACTTACTGATGAGGTTGACATTTTGAACATCTACGGACACTACGATATTAGCACAGTAACCGTTCCTAACTTAAAATCTTTCTATGTAAATACTGCCCTTACATGGGAGGAGCAGTGATACATGGCGGATTATAGAATTAAAGCCCATAAGACTGGGCCGCGGTCGTTCCTAAAGGAACTTCAGATGATTAGCTACAGAGGTAGCGCTCTATACACTGAAGCTGGTTCTCCTTTAATTGCGGATAAAAAAGTCTATTATCCGCCAGATTATTTAGCTTCAGGAGCCCATTCTGTTGTACTAGATCCAGAATCTTTTAGAGAATTTGGTCTATCTAAACTAAACAAAGAAGATAAAGGTAGGCCTGCTTCTCTAGGTATTGTAGAACAGTTTTCTGATCAAAGTGAAGTAAGCAGAAGTCTATTAGGTATTGATAGGGCGGAGACACAACAAGGACTTTTTGGTAATGTTTCTTCCTACGGATTAGATAAAAAAGACTGGGTGACCTATTCAGGTTATCCAGATCATCACCAAGGTGCTAACTGGGAATTCAAGAACTCTCCCTCAGGGCGACACAACCCTACCAGGGAATACGATTATGCATCTGGATCTGCCGTTGTTATTGACTCTTATCCAGTTCCGTTTTATAACCCAGGTAATGACCCCACGGATAGAGCATTAAGGGGAGATTTTGGTGGTCCAGCAGGTGTTCGTTGGACTAAGTACCTTCAAGGACTTGTTGCCATGTACATTATTGAGCACATGGTAAATAATTTTACTCCCGCCGAAAAAACTAAATTTCAACTAGAGTACATTGAAGGTAACTATCCTAAGGATGACTCTGGTAATTTTAATAGGCTCTATTGGGATAGGATATGGTCTGATATCGATCAATCTAGAGTTGGTGGCGAAGGTAATATTCCAATCATTCCTAAAGGCAAATTTAAAAACTTTGGAAATGTAAACGCAGCTAATAGTGTTTTTACAAACCTAAAGGATCCTGTATATGAAGGTGGAGCATCAACGCTACCTGCAGAAGAAGTAGGCAATATGGACCTTTATTTTGGAAACTTCTTCTGGTCTTCTACTAGATATGAGTGGACAGAGCCCGATAAGGGGCATTATAGAATAAAAACTAACGCTTCCTATCGAACTGAAATAGTTGACGGCGAAGAAGTTAAAGTTAGGGTTTGGGACGAGTATTGGGGCATGGATTATGACCTATTACCTCAAGATCTTAAAGATTGGGAATTTAGAGTTCTTGAGTCAGAGCCTGGTCCTGATTCTCCTGAAGTTAAATATACTTTACCTTACTACTTAATTACGGATAAAGTTAACGCTCCAGAATCCCTTCTCTTTGGAGAGTCCTGGCCAAAAACTTTCTCTGACGAGGACATTCCTCAGATTCCTATCACAGATAAATTAACAGAAGGAAACGCGATTGGATTCAGAGAAAGTAGATACGCTGTTCAAACTCTAACATCTGTAAGAGCGTTTAGATATCAACCCGGTAGAATTAGTGGATTTACTTATGGTGTAAGAGTATCGGAAGAAGGAGCCGGTCCTGGAACAATCCTCGAGTTCGGAGTTGAAAACTATTCAGATGGCTATTTCTTTAGACTAAAAGACGGAACGGATTTCTCTATTGTTCGTAGATCAACAGTTCCTCTGGGCGAAACTGATCTCTTTACAGAGGCTGGTTATCAAGAGAGAGAAGTCTTTGTTAATAGGCTCACTGGTGTTGCTAAGTACAAGGACACAATGTCTCAAACCGAGAGGGATGCAGCAACCGAAGACGCTAGGCTCGGAAATTCTTATCTAGTGTTTGAGACAGCCATTGAACAAAACCAAATGAACGGTGATGGTCTCAATAATAGAGGTCCTAGTGGTTATATTTATAACCCAGACACCGTAACCATGTATAAGATTGAATTTGGATGGTACGGCGCAATTGGTGCTAGATTCTATGCCTACATACCTCAAGATAAGGGAGAAGCTAGGTGGGTAACTTTGCACACTCTTGTAATTGAAAACCAAATCGGAGAACCTTGTCTAGAAGACCCTTATTTCTTCTTTAAGTATAGAGTATTTAACGGCGCTCCTAACGCCATTAGATTACCTCAATTTGTAGAAAAATACGGTGCTTCTTACTATATCGATGGCGGAGATGAAGGAACCGTTCAGGTTGGAAGTGGATCTGCAACAAATAGACCTATTCTAGACGCAGGGCTTAGCGATTATTCTTCTTCTACATCTTTCCCCGTTCATAAGTGGAGTACAGTTCTTGGCATCAAACCAAAGAAAAAAATTATAAACTCCGAAGGAAACGAGTTCTTTAATAAGAAAGAGATCTATCCTTCTAGCATATCGGTCTTTTCTAACAAAAATGTTGAGCTAAAATTTGTTAATCAATTTGGTTGTCAAGAACATGCATTTACCTTCCAAGAAGGTTTTAGATGCAATATACCTGAAAGTCAAAGACTAAGAGGTAGGTTTGAAATAATTAGTCTTGAAACCAACGAAGATAACCTTTCAGAGATTGGTAAATCCGAAGCCCCATGTCCTACAATTAGATACACAGGACCTGTTGATCAAACAACTTATCCAGATTCTTGGCAGAATTTAGGAGGCTCAACGTTTGTAGGATGGGACGGCCTTGAAAGGGGACTTTTAGGTACGAAGTTAGTTGCTAGAAAAGTATATCAAGCTTATGCAAATCCGGGTAAAAATATTAACTTTATAAACCCAAGTAAAACTAAAACAACTATATCTAGAAACGTAAGAGATACTTTATTTGAAGGAAGAGCCGATGAAGGGCAGTTTTCTTCTAGTGGTCTTCTATTTAGATATCCTCAGCCAATTGACATAAAATTATCGCCTTACAGAAAGGACACAACAATAGTATCTACTGTTGATCTAAATACCGAGGAATTCTATATCCTGTTTACCTCTCAAGGCACGGGATCAGGAAACTATGATACTTACGAAGATGCCCAGGTTGGACCAAACTTTGATACAGTATGCCCAGATAACGGTGGTGGAAGATGCGATGCAAGAAATGTTTCTGATATGCAGATCGCCGTCATTTGGCCTACTGAAGATAATTCAGTTGCCGGAACTGATGCAGCATCTTATACTTATCCTAAGTCCCATATCCACAAAAATGCTGTCGGTCCAAACTTTGGTATCTTAGCTCCTCAAAGTAATGATACAGTAAATACGTCAGCAAGAGCAAAATCGTCAGCCCACTGGAGCGGTAAAAAAGTCGAACTTCTTCAAAATGATAGTAACGACTATTATGTAAAGGACAAACAGATCCCTAACGTAACAAACGACTACAAATACTTTGAAGGATTACCTATTGACATTGAAGATAATGCTTTAAAAGATAATAGACTTATTGTTAATAGCACCGGCTGGGTGCATGTATCAAACTCTTTAGAAACAGGAGAGGCGATGGGTCCAGATAGTCTGGGAGAGATTGACGAACAATTACCTGGAATCCCTGGCGAAGACGGCGGTGAGTGTAGAGCACTTTTTGTAAAAGCTGGACAAATTACAGAAGTAGGAACTTTCCAGAAAGAGATTGTCAATGGATCTACTAAATTTTATCTTGCCAAGGGCACTACTTGGCCTAAAGGTATAGACGGCACCACCGGAACTAGCTTGTTTGTTGAAAATTCCTTAGAGACATTGAGGACCTATCTAACAGATGGTAGTCAAGAAGTAAAAGCAGTACCAGGAACAAATCTAAAAGAGTTCTGGTTACCTGTTGATATAGGTTCTCAAGGAGAATTTGCTGATGATGAAGAGGTAGAAATAAGATATAGGGCTATCTCTATTTTCCAGCCTTCTCTACTTTCAGATACCGCAAGATTACTTGCTAGTTCAAATCTTCCTGCTGATCCCTTCCCTCTCAGGGTCTTTATAAGGATGCGAGATGGAGGAGAAATAGGCTCTGTGATTATTGCTAAAAAGACTCCTTTAGGACTAATTAACGTTCCTTTCACTCCTCACGGATGTACTGTTGCTACTAATAGCTCCTTACTTGATCACGATGGAGGAGTTAATGATAATACACATGCGGCTAAAAAAGCTATTGGTATTTTTACTCATCCAGGTACGTTAAATGAGGGGGTTAATTTCTCTTACTTTGATACTAACGCTAATCCACCCGTTTCTAAAGATAAAAAATGTGCCAGCTTCTTGAGTCGGACAAGCCTTGAAGGAACAGGATTCTCAGGTGTTGGAGACTATCCACTACGCTTCCTTAAGTTTAAAGACTCTGGAGACCCAGTAGGAGCCTTCTATATCTCCGCTAACAAGCCTCAAGAGATTAGCTTAAAAGAGATCTTTAATTACGGAGGAGAATCAGTCTACCCGAGCTTCTGGTCTAATAGAGCAATGTTTATGATCGCTAGAGACATTGGTATTCAAGCGGGTGACGACGGCTTGGAGGGGTTTGAAGGAACTTTATCTGTTACGTTAAACTACATAGAACAATAATAGGTTATTATGGCAATTGAAGCAACCAGTTTTTTTAGTTTTTTAAAACAAACTAGATCTCCTATTGGTCTTGTAGATTTATTTAATCTCAGCGAGATTTATGAATCTGATCAGAGAGATGCTTTAGATAACTTATTATTACCTCCTGAAGGATTAGATCAAATTTCTGGTCTTGCAAAAGAGGGAGTAATCAAAGAAGATATCAGACTCATTGGAGGTCTAAATTCTCCTGTAATTGACTCATTAAGTTTATTTGACGAAGTTAAACCAAAAATTAAGTTTGACTTATCAACATTTGTTAGAGTAGGCTCGCCATTAGGCGAACCTGGAAAACATTCTTTTGTGTCTAATTCGCAATCTGGAAACGTAATTTCTTTCCAAGGTGGGTTAGCAGCAAAAAACATTGAGTTTAATTACTTAAATTTAAATGGTGAAGTAAGAACAACATCTGTATCTACGTCTAGAGAGAGTCTATTTAACTCTGTTGCAGATAATAGCGGCAATTATACAGAGGCCAGTTACCCTGGTTTACTTAGAGTTAGAAGAAGAGGACATTATCACACTATTAAATTAGATAAAAAATTATTTGTATCAAAAAGTTCAATTATTGAGTCTCCAGGCGCCTCTATAAATATTCCGGTTTATATGAGGACAAATGTAAATACAAATCCTGGTGTAACAGAATTACAAGCCTATGCTACAAAAAACTCTCCGTTTGTTGTTCCTATCAAAGTAAGCGGCGAGGGGTCATTTAAACTTGGTAATTTAGGAAATGGAGCGCTCTCTGAATCTTATTATTTTGGATACGAGATTAAGAGGAAGAGCGATGATTTATTAATTAAGAGCAGTCCTTATGGGGGCAATAATCAAGATCCGCGACCACCAGAAGTAGAAGAAAAGTTTAATTTAACAGGTACCGCCGGAGATAATCAAAATTGCTTCTTATTCATCTATTGCACTCCTGCTTTAGTCACAGAGATAGATCTTAGCGGTCTTGGAATCAAAGAAAACTTAGGACAAGACCTCGGATTGGTTGGCTTTGATAATTTAAAATCATTAAGTCTAGCAAACAATGATCTTCAAAATATCCCTACCTGGCTAAAGGTAAACTACAAGACTCTAGAAAAATTAGAGCTAAGCGGTAATGTATACTGGAACAACGGGCCTGTTTCATATTTTGATTATCAGGTAAGCACAGGCAAAAATGGGTCTACTGGAACAAATCCTCCAATTCTTTCAGCAATACAAGTCCTATGCTACTCTGGATTTAATAGCACTCCCGGCACTCCACCGGCAGCAAATGCTGGTATTGATGCAGCAGGTAAAATTAAAGATTACGACGGAACTCTAAATAGTGTAACAGATGGAACACAAAACGAAGGAGCCATAAGTGATCAAAGCAGATTTGTTCAAATAAGAAAAAGAGAAGTTAACGGAAATACTCCTATCTGCGATGTTAGCGAACCAAGAGGATTTAGAAAGTTTACTGCTTTAACAGAATTAAGATTAAGGCAATCTTTCTTTATGCAAAACGCTGATTTCTCCAAGGTATTTCCGAACCTTCAAAATCTCGATCTGACACGAACTCAAAACGGAGGAGAGAGGGTTCGTGGTTCTTTACCCAGGATAAATGACGCCAACGGAGAGAAGATTAGCTATAATCTATCCCACCAAAGTAACACAGGCGGTCCGATAAGATACGTTGGACTCGATACTTATTACACCGGCACGGCCGATTCTAAATTTATTGGCAAATACGCCATGACTTATTGGAACACTTATCATTGTGGGATCAATGGGATCAGCACTAATGTTAAGGGTGGTATCTGTACAGATGAGAGCATGGTAGGCACAAAAATACCGGATACTTTTGACGGAGACGGGACAACGGCTGAATTCCGTAGATACTCAAATGCGGCTGCTGGTGAATTCGTCAACGCTTGGAGCGGATGGTTAGCTAATCTTGAATTTGTTCAGCTCCATAGAAACGATGTTGCATTTAATATAGCGCATGGTACAGCGTTAAACTGGAATAGACTTAAGAGTTTTAATTATACTTGGTCGGGACAACATGGAGTTAGATCCAAGATAACTTATAACCACACCGTTACAGGAAATGGCCAATCAGCTGTTGATATACTACAAGCAAGTAATCTTGAATCAATACGAGCTAGGCTTGGCGGCTGGACAGGAAAGATTTTTTCCATCCAGGGCGCTCCAAAACTTAAGACAATGAGGGTACATGAAAATAGATGGTTTGGATATAATTCCGCTGATGGGCATTCTTATTTTCTACCAGACAACTTCTCTCAAAATGAACTAGATGTTGACTCGGGTAATCAACTCGAGGATGTTGATTTTCGGGACTTAATAGATTCTAGAACCCAAAACTTTGATCTAGAATTTAGAGAAAGTGATTTCTTGACTCTGGGTAAATTAAATCGTGTGGTGCTCCATGGTACTGGCTTCTTTGGTGTTATTCCCGAATTTGTAAGCGAAAACGAAAATCCGACAGTTATTAATTTCTATGCAGATAGCAACAGATTCTATGACGCACAGAACGTGGGTGTTACTAAGAATAACCGTTTTAGAGTAATTAAATTAGCCAACGGCGGTATTGATAGAGGAGGAATGCTACTTCCTAACTTTAACACAGGAACAAATACAAATAGTAACCTATACCATGTCTCGGCTTATAATTCATTATTATCTACTTATTCGAGTACTTGGAAGGAGACCTCCTCAAAGAAAGGCCAGCCGGTGTTTAATGCCCTATTTGGAGATCCTTTTGCGCCAAGTGGAGTTGTTAAAGAACGTACCACAGTTTCTGGCATTACATTTAGCACAAAGCAAGTTGATGGTACTAACGCTTCTGGAGCGACACAGTTCTTATTCCCCAGCAATGGCTCAATTAATCTTCGAGAATACATAAGGGTTGGAGATGATGTCTACACTGGCACGAGTAATTCATTGTCTCCTATAGGTAAAGTGCTTCAGGTAGGTGATCAACCCACAGCAAGAATCATATTAGACGCAAACGTTAACCTGTCGGGACAGCAACTATATTTCCAAAGAGCCGGACAAGACATTCAGAGCTATTTTAAAAATTGTCCTAGCTTAGAATACGTAGATCTATATGGCTGTTCATTAGTTGGAAAGATTCCCACCTTTAATGCAAATAAAGGTAAATTGAGAAGAGTCCAATTACAAAATAATCTTTTAACTAAGTATGTAACTGGTACTTTAGATCAGATCACGGGTAAAGCTCAGAATTTAAATAAAAGACCTAATATAAAAAATTTAGATCTTTCTTTTAATCCTCTTTCTCTGCAGAGTATTAAAGATATTATTTTTGACGCTTACAACTTAGCAGTATATTTTAACAATAACTTTAAGGGAAAGTTCACTATTGATTTAAGATCTACAAAAGCTGTAGTTTCTAACGGAACTTTTGTTAATTACACAGACGCTGAGATATTTACAGGAGGAACGCCATCAACGCCGGGTACACCTGGTTCGCCGGGTGATCCTAATGCAACACCCCCCGTCCCACCGGTTGACGAGATACCTGGAATTCCTGGATCGCCAGATCCTTTACTAACAAAGTTTAATAAATTAGGACCGGGGAACCGATATTCTAAAATTGAGATATTGATTAATTAATAGAGGTATTTAACAAATGTCAGTCGGACTATCTAGATCATTAAATTTATCTGAAAAAGAGCTAAATCTAAATGAGGCTCTTCAAAAATTATACGAGCCCGGTATCGAGGATGATATTGATTTATTTTCTTTATCATCTCAGATCAAATCAACCATCGTCTCTGGTAAGGAAGACGACGGTACAGAAGACGCAGATTTGGCTCAAATACTTGGCCTAAGAAGCGAAAACTTAAAAGCTCCAGGAGGCACAGTATTAAAAAGAACAAAATTTCAGTCTAACGTAGATCTATACTCTAATGGGGATAAAGTATTCTTTAGTGTATTTGGACTGACTGCTAATACAGGGACTGACGTAGTAAATCCTAGACTTTCTGTTAATGGATCTATCCCAGCAATTAAAGTATTAACTGGCGGGCAGGGCTTTTATTTTAACAAGCCAGCAACTGCTTTTGGCGGTGGTGTTCAGAGTCTCACAGAAGATACACTAGTCATAAAAGATGTTCCTCTCAAAGGTAAGATCTCTAAGTCTGAAAATGCTAGGGCAGAAGTTACATTTAAAATTGATACTAGCACGGTATTTAATACATCAAATGTTGCTACTTGGAAATTAAGTGGGACTACTGTAGTGCATAATGCTGGTGATGTTGTAACTATAGGATCCACTACAAATACACTACAACTAAACGCCAATGGCACTTGGACCTACTTATCTCCTAACGGGGACTTATACAACTCGCCTATTACTGTTGAAGTAACATACGCGGCTTATCAAGGCGAAAGTGCAACAGCGACTTATTCTTTATTAACATCACTTCAAACAGGAGCCCCTGCAAGTGGAGCAATAGATTTAGCTCCTCAAGGCGCGCCAGAATACTTAACAAAATGGACCGGCTTCTATACAAGAAGATATTCTGTTGAAAAAGTTGTACTCACAACGGAAGGTACTGGTTATTTGATAGGAGAAGAGGTAGAAATTTTAGAAGGATCAACGGTTACAGACGAAGGTTCTGATACTGTTTGTGTCCTTGTAAGGCAAGAAGGAAAAGAATATTTTGGTAAAGAGCCTATTATACTCACAGATCAATATTATTATGAAGTAAGAGACGCTTCTCAAAACGGGATGTATTTATTTGATACCGTAGTAAATAAGTTTATCTATCTAGCAACAAATATTTCTTTTGGTACAGGATTTAACACCAAACCTAGAGAGATTAAGATCCTTAGAGGAGACGAGATTTACGTAAATAATATCTTACAACTAAGATTTACTGGGTCAATAGTACGGATCGAACAATATGGAGAATCCTTTAAAGTCGGAGATAGCATTACATCTGCTATCTATAGCCTGACAGACGCCGCAGCTGAACTAAGAACAAACTCTTATAAGTCTATTCAAAATACAAAAGCTCCTACACCTGTAACATCTGTAGACAATACCCTGGGATTTGAGTATAACAGAATCGTCGGAGAGAGCCTACCAGTGTATCAACGCCTAATCATGAGAGACCAAGACTGGGTGCTAGGAACGGGAGCTGGTGGTGCAAATGCAGTCACAGGAGCTAAATTAAAGGGTAGCGTAAATATGCCTGCGTTCTCTTTAACTAACCCAGATATAAGAGTACCTGGATTATTTATTAAGGTAGGCGCTAGTTATAAGAGAGCATATTCTACAACAGATAAGCCCTTCTTCTTAGGTAACGCAACTGGAACCGGTGTATTAAATCCAGATGTTAGCACAGCAGAAAAGACATATGCTGTTTACGCTGCTGATCAAGATGATAACGGACAATGGTACGCATTTAACACCACATTAAGTAAATTTGCGCAAAGGATCGCAATGCCGGCCGCTATAGGCGGCTCAGATAATGGTAAAAATGGTGCGTTCTATTTCCATAGAGCCGCTGCACCCTCTGTAAACACTCAGACGCTCGCGGGGAAAACTTATTACGAGATCCCCCTATTCACTTATGTAGGATAAGATCAGGTCCAGCCTGGATTGTTGTCTGCAAGGATACTAATAGGCTGTTCGCCTTCGCCTTCGGCCTTCTTAACAAACAGATAATATTGTTCCTTAACAGGCTTATTATTGGAGTATAATACGGCGTCTTTGAATATGTTCTCGTTTGTTACTCCTGTGTAAGCGTCTCTGGTGAATAGGCCTGCAATGTCAGGAGATAGTAGTACAGATAGCTTATGAGTATAGCTATCTTCTGTGAATGTAGGGAAAGAAGTCGGAAGTCCATTGGCTGTGGTGATTGGCAGAATGAATTGCCGCTCTGACGTTGCAAAATCTAGAGAGAATTGATCTGTAACTTTTAAGAACTTTTCACCCAGAGTAGACATAGAAACCTGGGGTGAACCAAAGTACATATCGTACTTCCCTACAGGAGAGCTAGAAAGGTTATATAGCTGAGAGTCATTCTTCTGTGTAGGAACAAGTAATAGATCTTGAGTCTCGTAGGGAGGGTAACATAAACCTCCTAATCCTGGGTTTGTAGGATCTGTAGCAGGCTTATCATAATCAAAGGGAGTAACAGTTGCAGAAGGTGGAGAAGGTAACTCAGCATCCCCAGAGAAGGGTTGAATGGGATCGGATGGATCTGCTCCACCTTTAGAATATAGGCTTTCTGCAAAAGATAGTCCTGCACCCGTATCTACTCTAGATAGACCATATGTGCTACTAAGGGTATACCTAAGCTGCATAGAGGCGTTATTTGTTGTCGAAGTAACTAAAGAAGTGGCAACGCTATCTCCGTTCTCTTGTGCTACTTTTGCAGGCGCTGCTGAGATTTGGAAGTAGTTATAATACACCCTTACGGACTTTCCTGCTCCTGTTGGTACTGTTCCAGATACTGTTGTACAAGTCGCTTGTTCGCTTGAAGCAGTATAGCCTGAAACATGCAATATGGCAACAGGACTAGCAGAACCAGTTAATGTTCCAGAGTTCTCTAGGTCGTCTGAGTTTGCATATACTTCGATTAAAGCCCCATCGTAATATCTTTTTCCAATGGCGTCGGTAAAATTCCCGTCCTGATTACTAAATAATACAGAACTAGGGATGGTGAATGTCGTTCCTGAGCCTGAGATCGTGACCGAATCTACTGCGTTAGGTCTTGTGCCTAAGAGTAAATCATGGAAATACCTCTCCTCTGTAGAAGCAGGAGAATATATTGTCTTATGATACCCAGAGATAAATACAGCTTTCTGTGCTGTTAGTCTCTTAGAAGCGCCTAAGAAATCTCCGCTAATAAGACCTCGTGTAGAACTATCAAATGTTTCAGTAATGCTACCTGAAGTGCCGCCGGTTTTAACAGGGTAGAAGATAGAGATTCCAGCCACACTAGAGTATCTCATAGAGAGCTTATTGGTGGCAAAAGATGGGCTACTATAAGTAGCATCTGTTGGGACTTCTACCACACTTACACCTGTCACGTTCTGTCTATTAGCATTACCGAATGTCTGTGTGTTATCTAGACCGTGTAAGTTCTTTCCTCCGTTTTCAGATCCGGCTGTATTTGCAATAGAAGCCATGCTATTAATAGGATATCCTAATAGCACTACCTCACCGCCATTGCCGAAGGCATCTTCTTCAACGGACATAAAGGTGTAGTTCTCTCCGTTATTTCTTACTTCAGTCACGCCGTCTACTGTAGCAAGATCCTTACCATCCATCGGGCTAACTGTCCCGATTTCCGCAGTTGTTCCCTTCTTCTGTCTACCTACCGGAAGTATAGTAGGATGATTTGCGTCTATATCATATTGCGTATTTGAGCTTGATACTCTATTTTTAATAAACCCATCATATCTATCAGGTCCATATGTATTTAAAGCAGGTTTTTGTCCGAACTTATATTTAAAGTATTCTGTGTTATTAGCAAACTCTTTTCTTATGGGATCTGGCTCTGAGTAATTAGTTCCACCATTATAAAGATCTCCTAGAGTCTGATAGTTACCAAGAGGGTCTGGATTATGCATCTGGGCTTGCCAGAGTTCATCATAATCCTGTGGATAGGCAGTGTTAGTCGCAGGATCGCTAGGCACCACGCTCCTTGGCCTATTTTGCATCAAGACGTATATATGATCGCCATCTGCAGGCTGCGCACCAGGGAAAGTCACACTTACTTCGCTGTTGCTAATGGTACCTCCAGTGACATACTTAGTAGCTATTAAAACAGATTGTGGTTGGATAGCAAATGATTCTTTAGATGCTTTCCAAGAAGCAAAGTCTCTAGTGCTAGTAGAAGTAGGAATAGACGATTCGTTTAAATTTGTATGCCCAATAATTTCAAATACTTGATTAAACTCATCGAGGTTAGTCTCGTATGCTCCGCCATTGCCACTAACATTTTGTATTGTCCAGCGGGTTGAGGTTGTAGAATACTGAAGTTTTGCAAATCCAAAATAATTGTTTGAATAAGAATATAAATTGTTACCGTTAACTTGTACGTCTGTAGGAATATTTAACGATCCAAAGTCTATGGCAAAAGAAGGTTGATACTGGCTGACAATTGCAAGATCTTCATCTATAGGAGATGAACTATAATCTTGCGTATTTTGACCAAACCAGTATCTAATTGAGATGGGAACAAATTCTTCCCAAACATTTTTTGATATACCCTCTTCGTCGTTGTAAGTTGCAAGGTGGTTAATTTCTATGTTACTAGTAGAGCTATTAACTTCTGACGAATTTTTATAGTTAGGTCCTCCGCTTACAAGAATAGCTCTCTTTTCAAATATGTTAAAAGCAGGCTGTTCAACAAGAATCTGTCTGAAATAAGTTTCTTCGTTTGTGGTATCAATTATTTGCTTCCAGGTTCCCTGAGCTTCACCTTGTGCATTAAATCCGGTCTTTTCAAAAAAGTCTATCTTAACGTGTCCAATACATTGCACAGCGGCTCTAAAGTAGTTGAACGAGTTAAAATCTTTCTTAAGCCAAAAATCATATCTAAACCCGAAGTTTTCCTTTTGAGGAGCATTACTTGCAAGTAAATCAAAGCTTATATTTCCGTCTTTTATGATACGGAAGTTTGCCGGATTAGTCTCTATATTCTCTCCATTTTCACCATGGACGTTATTTTCGGTCTGTATATAATCAAAGTTATATTCTCCTTCCCACCACTTCTCAAATCCCTTTGTTGGAAGGAAATTTCCGTCTTTAAAATATCCAACTCTATGGCTTTCACTTACGTTTAAGCTTGTAGGTAAATGGTCGGGAGCATTAAAAGCATCGGAATCAATGTTCTCTGTAAAAAACGGAGGTGGGTTGGAATGCGAATATCTCTTCCTTAGTTTTAAAGTCACACCAGAGATATTTGCCGGAGGTGCTGGATCTAAGGTAATAGAGGTGTTGCTGGTTACGGCCGTTACCTTATAGATAGCTTGGTCTAATTTTTTTGCTTCGGCATCCGCTCCTACCTTATATTTTGTCTTGCCATCAGATTCATATAAACCTACATAGTCCCCCACAGCAAGAGTCCTATTTAAACCATCGGTACCTTCTGTCTGAAAAGTAGAGTCAGTTGCTGTAACAACTCCAGCGTTAGAAATCGCAGTTACAGTTCCAGGTAGCAAATCTCCTTCTTTATTTACTTGATATGTAAATTTAACAGGGCCGGATCCTATAAAGGGAGTGCCTCTTCCTGCAAAATTTCCAAATTGAGAAATTCTATCTGAAAGTCTATATCTAGGATTTACAAGAGTTCCTCCTCCCTCTAGGGAAAGAGAAGCACCTTTCAATATCTCTATATCCTCAAATATAACGCCATTGTTTACAATGCCATCGATGATAGCAATGTCTTGAGCGTTCATTTCACCTTCAGCTTTTCTTTCAGCAGGATCCTGTATGTCTTCAAGGACCTGATCCAGAGCATCAAGATTTGAAGTTAGATCGTCTAAATATTGATCTCTAATGAGTCCGAAGTATTTAACTTCAGAGGTCGCTGGATTTTTTGTTTTAGAGATG
>TARA_Y100000385_G_scaffold49658_2_pt1 | contig 58334 bp, 42 predicted proteins | sample TARA_Y100000385 | Tara Oceans TARA_Y100000385 (sample SAMEA2620980) | marine metagenome | biome: marine biome (ENVO:00000447); feature: surface water layer (ENVO:00002042); material: "saline water (ENVO:00002010), including plankton (ENVO:xxxxxxxx)" | depth 5 m
GAGTATTTTGTAGTTTATGAAGAAGAACTTAATGAATTAGAATTACAATGACCGTGTTTAATTAAAAATTCTAACTTCACAATAGAATTAAATTTTTATATATATTTTTAGAAATAGTTGTTTTACAACCTATTATTTTAGGCTATATTGTAAGTCTATTAAATTGTAAATGTAATCATGAAGAAAATACTGATATTTACTTTATCTATCTTATTAATTTCGGGGTTTTTATCTTCTTGTAAAGAACATAAAAATACCAAAAAAAATACCTCTATTAATGTAAGGGTTCTCACTGCAGAATCAGTATCTACAAATAAGGAAATAGAATATAGTGGTAATATACTACCATATAAAACCATTAAGCAAGGTTTTATGGTCTCTGGAAAAATTCAAAGTGTATCTGTTCAAAATGGAGATTATATAAAACAAGGTATGATATTAGCATCTCTAGATCCAATAGATTATCAGTTTGCTTTAGATGCTGCACTAGCTCAATTCGATGATGCAGCGAAAGAATATGTAAGACTCAAAAGCATGTATGAAAAAGGTAGCTTAACTCCGTCAGATTATGATAAGGTAACAGCAGCTGCAGAGGAAGCTGAGGCAAATTATAATTTCAAGAAGAGTCAACTAAATGACACAAAGTTATATGCAGCACATTCGGGCTATGTCGTATCTCAAGGAATTCAGCCAGGAGAGGTAATTTCTCAAGGTATGCCATTATTTGAAATCGTATATACAGATACAGTTTATGCCGAAGCAAGTATACCTGAACAAGAAATAAATTTATTTTCCGAAAATATGATTGTTGAACTTTATGCACCTGCATTAAATAAATACTATTTTGGAACGATTGAACAAATAGAAGCTGTTGCAGAGAAAACTTCAAGATCTTTTCCTGTAAAAGCAAAAGTTACAAATGTTGACAATCTTTTGAAACCCGGTATGATCGCATTTATGAAGCTTGAACTTAGAGAGTCGAAAGGTATCATATCAATTCCTGCCGAGGCTATAGTTACCGACTCAAATGGACATAAGTACGTATTTACCGTAAAAAATGACACTTTAGTAGCTAAACAACGAGTAAGTTGTGGAATTGCAATAGATTCTAATGTCAAAATTCTAGATGGATTAGATTCTGGTGATTTAATTGTAATTGAAGGACAGACCAAATTATACAGAGGAGCTAAGGTTAAAATTATTAACTAAAATTAACTGAGACTTAAATCCTATGAATATTATAAAGTCATCGCTTAAACATCATCAGATATCATTAATATCGATCCTAATTATTTTTATTGCTGGGATTTATTCATTAAGCACTATGTCTCGTCGTGATTCTCCAGAAATTACAGTAAGGCAAGCATTGATAGTATGTTATTATCCTGGAGCAAAAGCTGTGCAAGTTGAAGAGCAGGTAACAAAACAAATTGAAGATAAACTTTTTTCATATGCAGAGGTAAAAAAAAGAAAAACCTTTTCAAATTCTTATGACAATAAGGTAGTCTTAACTGTAACTTTAGAAGATTGGGTAAAAACTCCAGATCTTTTTTGGGAACGTTTAGGGCAGGGCTTAAATCAGTTAGCGAATACTAAATTGCCAGACGGAGTGGTAGGCCCATTTGTTAATTCTGATTTTGGTGACACAGTAGCTATTTTAATTGGAGTTGAATCAGAAAAAAGTTCCTACAGTGAAATTCAGGAATACATCGGGATTCTAGAAAATTCAATTCGCCGTATTCCTGCTACTTCAAAAATAGATAAGCTTGGATACTGGTCGGATGAGATACAAGTAACCACCAGTTCTGCTAAACTAGCATTGTACAATATTCAGCTAAACAACATAATCAATATACTTAAAAGCCAGAATACAATAAAATATGCTGGATATATTGAGTCAGATTATTCTAAAATAAATCTACATACAACGGGTCTTTTTAGAGAAATTGATCAGATTAAAAATCAACAAATTGGTGAAACAATAGAAGGTTCAATAATACGCCTAAAGGATATAGCTACAGTAGAAAGGAAAAAGCAAGATCCAACTAAATATATTCGCGTAAATGGTAAAGAAAGCAATACCATGCTACTATCTTTACAAGCGCAAAGTGGTTATAATATTGTTGATTATGGTAAGGAAGTAGATAGGGTAATTGCAGAATCTAAGAAATTACTTCCTTCTGATTTAAATATTACCATAATTAATAACCAGCCTGAAACTGTAAAAGAAGCAGTTGACGATTTTTTAAGAGAATTTATAATAGCTGTAGTTGCAGTAATCATGGTAATAATGATATTATTGCCATTTAGAGTAGCTATGATTGCATCTTTTGCAATACCTATTTCAGTTGGTATGACGTTTTCATTTTTAAATCTTTTTGGTTTTGAATTACAGCAAGTATCATTAGCAGCATTGATTGTTGTTTTAGGAATGGTAGTTGATGACGCGGTAGTAGTGATAGACAATTACATATCAAAGCTAGATGCAGGAATGAAAAGGTTTGATGCTGCATGGAAAGCGGCTTCTGAATTTTCCATGCCTATGATTTCTTCTGCTTTAACAATTATAGCAGCATTTTTACCTTTAATTTTTCTTTTAACTGGAGATACAGGAGAATTTATATATTCACTTCCAATAACCATTGCAATAGCAACCACATGCTCTTTAATAGTAGCGTTTTTCCTTACTCCATTTCTAGCTTTTCTTTTTATTAAAAAGGGACTTAAAAAAGATGAAAAGGAAGAAGAAAACAAAAAAAAGAAGTTTTCCTTGCTTAATTTTATTCAAAAGTACTTTGATAGGTTGATAAACTTCTCAATGAAATATAAAAAAATAACTCTTTTTATTGGTCTTGCAATAATAATTCTAGGAGTGTTTTTTATGAAGTTTCCTAAGCAGAATTTCTTTCCAAATGCGCAGAGAAGTCAATTTGTTATTCAGGTCATTGAACCTATGGACACTAAACTTGAGATTACAAATAGAGATGTTAAAAGGATTGAAAAAATTCTAAAGAAAGATTCGTTAATATCATCATTTTCAACCTATGTAGGAACATCCGCACCAAGAGTTTATTACAGTTTTTCTCCTGTTTTTCCGGAAGAAAGTTATGGAATGATACTCGTAAATACTGAAAACACAGAACAAACAGTGTCATTATCGGCTAAATATCGAGCTACTCTACAAAATATTCTACCTAATGCTCAGGTAGATGTGATGGAGTTTTCTCAGGGGGTTCCTGTTATATCAGCCGTTGAAGTTAGAATTTCTGGAGATAATCACAATGAGCTCAAAAGAATTGGAGAAAGCGTAAAGAAAGTGATGAGAAATACGGAAGGAACTAGACTTGTTGTAGAAGATTTTAAGAATAACTTTTTTATTGATGTTAATGTAAATGAAATAATTGCGAATCAAACAGGTTATACTACAGAAATAATTGCAGATCTGCTAGCATCTGGTTTCTATGGCGCACCATTGTCAACTTTTTGGGAAGGAGACGATCCCATACCCATAACATTTATGTTTGATGAAAAGTCCAGAGAAAACTATAATGATATTATTAATACATACCTCGGTTCGCCAATTACAGGGCAATATAATACCTTAAGAACAATGGCAGAAATAACTCCAAAATGGCAATTTGGTATGTTGACTAGGAGAAATGGAATTCCTACTTTAACAGTAGGTACTAAATTTAAAAATGGATATTTATCTGCAGATATTCAGGATGCAATAGAACCAGCCATAGATACTATTCATTTAAAACCTGGTTACCAAATGGAGTATGGTGGTGTCGTTGAAAATAAAAACAAAACCTTTGGAGAAATGGTAAAGGCGTTAATAATAAGCATAGTAATTATTTTTATTATTTTACTATTTGTTTTTAAAGACATCAAGCGACCTTTGATCATAATGATTTCAATACCTTTAACATTATTTGGGTCAATGCTTGGTCTTATAGTCACTGGCAATGTATTTAGTTTTACTGCTTTTGTAGGTTTAATTGCATTGTGCGGAATTGTTATACGAAATGGAGTTATAATGGTAGAATATAGTGATGAACTTTTTGAAACTGAAGGTTTATCTAGAAATGATGCTGCAACTGAATCTGCCAAAAGAAGATTGAGACCAATATTTTTAACTACGATGGCTGCAGCCATAGGAGTAGTTCCAATGATCGTAATGAAAGACCCAATGTGGGCTCCACTAGCTAGTGTTTTTGCATTTGGAATAGTATTTTCAATGGTCATTAATTTTATGGTTTTACCAGTATTTTACGCATGGTTTATAAAATCATCAAAAAGTATTGAAAATAAATAAGACACTCTCTATGAATCGAATTTTGAAAATATATTTACTAATTATCTTTTTTAGTTTTTCTGCAAATCTAACTTCCCAAGTAATTGGTAAATTAACGCTGGAAGAAGCATTAGAAATGGCTCTTAATGAAAATAAACTAATAAAAATATCTCAACAACGCATCCTAGGTAGTGAGGGAAAGCTCAGTGAAATGAAAAGTAATTATTTTCCCAGAATTGAAATACAAAGTGTTGGCGCATACAATAGTGATCCAAATCTATATATTAATAAGGGGGAATTAAATGGATTATACGATGAACTTGTAGATGATGAAGTTATTGATGATTGGTTAATCGATAACTATCCCCTTCCCTCAAGGCAAATAACCTTTTTAGGAGCTAATGATTTTGTAGTAAAATCAAATGCTGCTATTTATCAACCTATAACTCAGCTAACATCAATTAATACAGGTAGGAAAGTTGCAGAGTTAGATGTTGAAATAAGTAAATTACAATTTGATGGTGTAAAATCAAAAATAAAACTTGGTGTAAAAGAATTGTTTTACGGAATCCTGATTCAGGATGCAAAAGTTAATGAAGCGCTGCAAGAAGTTGAATATAAAAAATCTGAATATCAAGATGCTAATAATGCTTATGAAGCAGGAGAGTTATTATACCTCTATGTTACCTCTGCCAAAGCAGAGGTTTTTGAAGCAGCACAAGATTTATTATATGAAGAGAATCTAAAAGACCAATACATCTCCTCTTTTAACCAGTTAATAGGCGCTCAATATTCTTATCAACCAGATTTGGAATTACCTATTTTAGAATTTAAACCTGTTGGAGAAATACAAGAATATTATACACAAGGTTCTGAGAAAAATTATGAACTAAAAATTGCACTTGCAGACCTTGATAAGTCGGAATTGGGAATCACAGCTGCCAAGAAAGCATTCATACCAGAGTTGTCCTTTTTTGCCCAGTATTATTATAATTATGGAATACCCTTATATGCAAATCAATATTTACTTATGGGACTGAATTTCCAATGGACTTTAATTGATTTTGGTGAACGCTCATCTATAGTAAAACAAAGAAATGCTATCTACAATGAAGCTTTGGATAACCTAGAATACAAAAAAATTACATTACAAGGGGAAATACAACAGGCCTATAAAAATATCAAGTATGCCGAATCTTTAATATTAACAGCTAAAAAGGCATACGAAGCAAGAGAAGAAGAGCTTATTCTTACCATAAATGCTGTTGAAGCTGGAGAAGAATTATCGTCAATGATGTTTAAAGCAAAGGCAGATATGTCCGGGGCAAAAGCGGATCAACTAGCTGCAGAATTAAACTATCAAATAGCAGTGGCTAAATTAAATAGTTTGGTAGGTGAATAAGAGTTGGTTATTTATATTAAAGACAGATTAGCATTAATAATAAGAATTCGTAAATGAATTACCTTGCTCATATTTACCTTTCCAACGATAATAAAGAGATTACTATTGGTAACTTTATTGCAGATGGGATAAAAGGTAAAAAATACACTGAATTTCCAAAAGAAATTCAAAAAGGAATTTTATTGCACAGAGAAATTGATAGTTTTACAGACTTCCATCCTACTGTTAGATTAAGTACTAAAAGATTACACAAAATTTATGGTCATTACAGCGGGGTTATTGTTGACATTTTATATGATCATTTTTTAGCAAAAAACTGGAATAATTATCACGAGCAATCTTTAGAAGTCTACATTGAAAATTTCTATGAATTATTGCGTAATAATTTTAATATCTTAACACCAAAAATTAAAAGAATGATGCCCTACATGATTAAGGAAAATTGGCTTCTTAGTTATGCGACAGTCGATGGAATTAGTAAAATATTAGTAAAAATGAACACACGCACCAATAATACCTCTAAAATGAATTTTGCAGTTTTGGAATTAGTAGAATATTACGAAGAATTTGAAAATGAATTCACCTCTTTTTTTGAAGAATTAAGAATTTTTTCTAATCATAAAATATTAGAATTAAAAAATTTATGAAAAAATTAATTATCCTATTACTAACCATACTTATATTTTCTTGCAAACAAGAAAATAAAAAAATAGCAGTTGAACAAAATTTAACTTTAGAAAAAGATAAAAAAGAAAGTGTTATTGTAGATAGTGCAATGGTCGTTTCTGCCAAAGAAGAAGCTTCAAAAATTGGAATCCAAATACTTAAAAAGGGCGGGAATGCTTTTGATGCTATGGTTGCAACTGAACTTGCCTTAGCAGTTTCATTTCCAGTAGCTGGAAATATTGCTGGTGGAGGATTTATGATATACAGAACAAAAGAGGGAGAAATCGGAGCACTTGATTATAGAGAAAAAGCTCCAATCCGTTCTTCTAGAAATATGTATTTAGATGAAAACGGTGATTTTACATCCAATAAAAGTAAAGTAGGTGCCCTAGCAGTAGGAGTTCCAGGAACCATTGCTGGTATTTTTGCTGTTCACAAAAAATTGGGGTCTTTACCCATTGAACAAATTATAGCACCCGTTATAGCATTAGCTGTCAATGGATATCTTGTTACTGAACAACAAGCAAAGAGGATTACTTATTTTAAAGAGTCTTTTCTTAAGACAAATAATAGTGAATCGTTATACACAAAAGAATACAAAACTGGAGATACCATAAAAAATATAGCCTTAGCAAATACCTTGAAAAGGATTTCAGAAAATGGTAGATCTGAATTTTATCAAGGAGAAACCGGAAAAGCTATGGTACATTTTTTACAATCTAAAAATGGGATTATAACTATGGATGATTTAAATGCGTATGAAGCAGAATGGAGAACTCCTATTGTTTTTAGTTATAAAGATTTGAGAATTATTTCCATGTCTCCTCCTTCAAGTGGCGGTATCTGTTTAGCTCAAATATTGAAGTTTATTGAACCTTATCCAATAAAGTCTTATGGACATAATAGCACCAAAACAATTCAAGTTTTAACAGAAGCTGAGCGAAGAGCCTATGCAGATAGAAGTTTTTTTTTAGGAGATCCTGATTTTATTGATATACCTGTGGATGAATTGATAAGTGATCGATATTTAAAAGTTCGAATGGATAATTTTTCTTTTGATAAAGCTACATCTTCGGATAGTTTGAGTTATGGAATGATTCCCGGATTTGAGAGTGATGAAACAACACATTATTCAATTGTAGATAACTTTGGGAATGCAATTGCTGTAACCACAACATTAAATGCTGCCTATGGCTCTAAGCTTTATTCCAATAAACTAGGTTTTTTTTTTAATAATGAAATGGATGATTTTAGTTCAAAACCAGGAGAACCGAATATGTATGGATTAATAGGAGGAAAAGCGAATGCTATCGAACCTCAAAAAAGGATGCTGAGTTCTATGACACCGACCATTGTTGAAAAAAATGGAACGTTTTGGATGACATTAGGCACTCCAGGAGGATCAACCATAATAACTTCAGTATTACAAACTATTTTAAACGTCTATGAATTTGATATGAATATGCAGCAAGCTGTAGATGCACCAAGATTTCATCATCAATGGTTACCAGATATTATTAGATTTGAACCTAATTCTTTTCCAAAAGATTCTTTAAATTACTTAAGAACAAAGGGTTACCAAGTAATGGAAAACAATTCAATTATTCTTGGAAAAGTTGATGGTATTAGGATATTACCCGATGGAAAACTAGAAGGAGGAGCTGATCATAGAGGTGATGATACCGCTATAGGTTACTAATATTAAATGCTTTACACTCTTACACTGTATATTTAAAATTTAATTTACATCAAATTATTATATAAATAATGGTTTTTTTATAGGAATTTACCTACTTTTGCATTTGTGACCAATATTACAAATAAGAATTAATGGTTTAATTTTAAATTAATTACCATTAACTTTTAAAGGACAAATGAGAGAAAACTCTTTCTTTAAGTATTTAAATACACTAATACCACTAGTCTTTAGTGGTCTTCTTTGTATTGCCTTAGTTTTTATTTTATGGCAAAAAACTAATACTGACCAATTATTTATTGATACTTTATCAAACATTATTACTATTTTTATAAGTATAAGTGGCTTTTTAGCTGCATTCATTATGGTTTATTTAGCTTCTTCAGCTCTTGGATTAAAGAAAAATAGAGTACAAGTAGTAGATAACTTAAGTCAAATAACTCAAAAAATGCATAATTTTAGAGAAATAGTAAATTTATTACTACAATCTAAAATTTGGCTACCTGGATTAAAAGAATATATAGATAATGATTTTGAAGCACTTAATTTTTTCGAAGTAAAAGAATTCTACAAAGGAAAGTCTAAGTTAGCGATAGAGTTTCTTCAAGAAAGCCATCATTTTGGAGATACTGAAAATCTTTATCTTGAATTAAAGTCATTATTGATGTTAAGACCTAAGGATCGTAAAATACCAAAAAATATTATCTATCCAAAAATTTATGATAAAGCCATCATAAAAAAATGGCTAGAACATAAATGTGGTTCTGGTCTTTTATATTACTTTGGATATAAGTTTGGTATTTATAAAGAAACACTTGATATAGAATCTGTTTTTAAAAGGCATCAAGATAAAATTATATCATTAGCAAATTCAATCGACCCAGAAGTCTTTGAGGATTCTTCTTTTAATGAAGTTTTTCTTTCAAAGTTAGGAGATCATATGTCAAATAATATAATTCCTAAATTATTTCAACTTCAAGAGGATGTAGACACTAAAATGCCAAGAATATTACATTATTTATATTTTATTTTTCTGTTTTTAGTAATGTTCGGAATTTTACTACCCCTAAGCTTTTTAATATTTAATTTACCGGTATTATTACTTATTGTTAGTTATGCTTCAATAATTAGTATTATTTTCTTTTTAACAACTACTTTTTACCAGTTCTTAACCAAAGAAATAAATTCTTAAACCTTACTATTTATGTTTTTGCTGTATGAAACGTAAAATAAATAATACAGAACTCACAACAGCTATCCTTAAACAAATTTTCCAGGAGCGATTGGATCTTTCTTCTACTGATCTAAATGAAGTTGCTAAATCATTTTCGAAACTCTACATTGACTATCAAGCTGATATAGTAAACAAGGTTACAATAAAGCGAGTTCCTAACACCATTTACACATGGATAGACCCACCGAACGGTCGAAGTGAGCGTGTAGTTTTATTTTTTCATGGTGGTGGTTATACAATGGGATCTATTGCTGACCATATGCAACTAATAGCAAGTTTGGTGATTTTGTCTGGTATTTCTTTCTTGGGTATCGATTATAGACTTTGTCCACAACATCGTTTTCCTGCACCCATAGACGATGCCGAAGCTGCCTACCGTTGGTTGATGCTGCAAGGTTACAGTCAAAAGGCCATTGGTTTTTCCGGAATATCTGCCGGAGGTTTAATCGTTACACAGTTGATTTATCGCTGCCAGAATCAAGGTATTCAAATACCTTCGGTTGCTCTAGTTATGTCAGGACCAAAGGACTTAGATTTTGATCGTCCATCGTGTATCTATAATTCAAAATATGACATCATAGTACCTAAACGTCTTCGTAATATCAGAAATTATTATATACCTGATCACAATGACACAAAAGCAAGTGAACTATATCCAGCCCGACAACAATACGAAAAATATCCGAAAACGTTATTTCAGGTAGGAGATTGTGAAGTTTTACTTGATGATAGCATTGAGTTTTTCAGATTTCTTCGTCAACAAGGGCATCCTGTAAATTTACAGATCATACCGGATATGATCCATTGTGGACAAATATTTAGTGATGTTTATCCTCCAGGTGAAAAAGCGATTTTAAGTGCTGCAGAGTTCTTACAGAGTTCCCTTTCAAAAGATATGTAGTGATGCACTTTCAGATACTATTTTCAAATGCAACTATTTTGAAAATCCCGCTCTGGTCAGAAAATAATATTAATTGTAAATGGATAAGGTATAAATATTTACATCAAAGCAATTAACTTTTATTAGAATTGTGCTTTGAACGAACTTCTTTATAAAGTTTAATAGCAAACATTAACAAAGCTCCAAATAAAAGAATTCCAACCACTCCCCAAACCCAACTAATACTGTTTTTAAGAACTACTAAAAATACGATTGCAAATAAAAGAAGAGTTGCAAGCTCATTCCAAATTCTTAACTTAAATGAATTGTATTTTACAATACCATTTTGCTGTTGTGTATAAATTTTTTGACAACCAGCATGATAAAAATACAATGCAAAAACAAAACATAATTTTACCTGCATCCAGCCCATAGTTAGGTAAGAAGGCACTTCATATAACATCCAAAAAGCAAAAAAACTTGCTAAGATTAAAGATGGCCAGGTAATAATATACCAAAGTCTTTTACTCATCAATTTATATTGATTTTGTAAAATTGCCTTTACAGGCTCTTCGCTATTCTCTGCTTCAGAGAAATAAATAAATAGTCTAACAATATAGAATAGACCAGCAAACCAGGTAATTACAAAAATAATGTGTAAAGCTTTTATGTATGAAATATCCATGATATTAAGCTATAGTTTATGACTACAAATAACTAAAGTTATTTTTATTTAGAGTTAAATCGCATTGACCTTTGTGAGTGTTACTTAATTTTTTTTCCAGTTATTAATCCAGTTTACCATTACTTCAACCCAATCATCATTATCGTTCATACAAGGAATATGCTTGTAATCTGTACCACCGGCCTCTAAAAAGTCTTCTTTTCCTTCCATAGCAATTTCTTCCAAAGTTTCTAAACAATCGGAAACAAAAGCAGGTGTTATAACGGCTATTTTTTTCTTTCCTATTGATGGAAATTTCTCTAGTTCGAAATCTGTGTAAGGTTTTAACCACGGATCTTTTAATAACCTTGATTGAAATGAGTTACTATAGGTTCCTTCTTTTAGATTTAAAGATTTAGCAATACCTTTAGTAGTTTCAAAACATTGATGTCTATAACAAGTATAATGTGCAACAGAATTTCGCTCACAACAAGAATTATCTAATTTACAGTGACTCTTTGTGGGGTCTGATTTTTTAATATGACGTTCTGGGATTCCGTGATATGAAAATAAAATATGGTCGTAATCAAATCCTTTTATATGTTTTGCAATATTATCACTCATTGCTTTTATATAATCTGGTTTGTTATAAAATGGAGGTAAAGTATCTAATTTTACATGGGGATATTTTTCGGATAAAATCTCTTCGGCTTGCGTTACAACTGTTTCGTATGAAGACATTGCATAATGTGGGTATAATGGAGCTAAAAATATTTCTGTAACACCTTTTTTTATTAAATTATCTATACCTTGATTCATACTCATAGATCCATATCGCATTGCTAATTCGACCGGTATATCAATTTTTTTAATTACTTTTTTAGTAAATCTTTCAGATATTACAACTAAAGGAGATCCTTCCTTCCACCAGATTTTTTTATAAGCAGTTCCGGATTTTTTTGGACGTATATTTAAAATAATTCCTTTAATTAATAAAAAACGTTTCCAATATGGAATATCAATCACTCGCTCATCCATTAAAAATTCACCTAGATATTTTTTAACATCTTTTGTTTTAGTACTATCTGGTGATCCTAAATTATTTAATAATATTCCTTTCATATTATGATATTGCAAATTGTTTTGGGGTAATCCCATATTTTCTTTTAAAAGCTGCTATAAAATGGCTAGAAGTACTATAGCCAAGTTTAGAAGCTATTTCATTAACATTTAACTGTTGTTCTTGTAATAACTTCTTTGCGAGTTCCATTTTATAATTTAATAAAAATGTAAAAACCGGTAAACCATAAAATTCTTTAAATCCACTCTTTAGTTTTTTAATATTCAATCCTACCATTTTTGCTAATTCATGTAATCCTGGAGGTTTATTCATTTGTTCAATTACTATTTCTTTAGCGTGTTTAATTTTACCTACAGTATCTTCATTGGGTACATAAGGACAAAGTTCATTATTAGAGGCTGTTGAGGTATTAAAATAATGACTAAGCAATTCATATACCTTACCTTTCAAATAAATTGGCCTTAGAGAGTCATTAATTCTAACAGATATTAATTGCTTTAATATCATTTGTTCAGAAGGCTCTATTTCTTTGGGCTCTATTATAGGTTGTCCAATTTTATAATTTTTAAAATTAAATAAAATATTGCCTCCTTCTGAAAATAAATTATGAAAGAAATCCAAGGAAATTAAAACTACTGTTAATTGAGATTGTGATGGTAAGGTATAAAATATATTCATTGTTTCTTCCTTAAAATAAACCATACTTGAGTCATTTTCTTTTAAGGTAATTGCACAATGCTCCATATTAAAAGCGACAATAACTTCATGTTCTGTACAAAAAAACAACTGTATGTAATCATCAATTAATTCAGTCTGAAACCTTCCAATATGATCTGTTAAATTATTGAAATAAAGAACTTTAAAAGCATTCTTTTCATCAATTAAAACATGAGCACTTTTGTCGATGTTTTTATATTTTTCAATCATGAATTTGAAGTGATATTTTTATTTATTTAAATAATTATTTTACAAAATTACAACAAAAAATAGAGCTTCAACAAATTATTTTTTTTGATTAAAAATAAAGAATACAATATTTGTCAAGTATTGTATTTAATAACTTCTTTAAGTTTATTTACAAAATAGCTGTTATTTAGAAATACTCTAAATAAAGTTTTGTAACTTCTTTCGATAGAATTAGTACTTGTAGCGATATATTTCAGTGAAAGATAATAGTACTTTTGTCAACACTTATTTAAAAAAAAGTATATGAATCTTGATGATTTGCAATTAAAATTTTATAACGTAGGTTTAAGTTATAAAAAAGCAGATGTAAACGTTAGAGGTGTATTTAATATCACTAAAGAAGACCAGGTATTATTATTAAAAGAAGCAAAAGAAAATGGATGCGAAGGACTTTTTGTAGTCTCTACCTGTAATAGAACAGAAATAACAGGTTTCGCAAAACATCCCTTCGAACTAATTAGTCTTCTTGTTAAATATTCGAAAGGGAATTTAGAGGATTTTATTAATGTTTCTAATGTTTATAAAAATAAGGCAGCAGTAAACCACATCTTTAATGTAGGTGTTGGTTTAGATAGCCAGATTTTAGGTGATTACGAAATTGTAGGTCAATTAAAAAATTCTTTTATTCAAGCTAAAAAAATAGGGGTCATAAATACCTATCTAGAACGGTTAATGAATTTGGTACTTCAAGCTAGTAAAGATGTAAAAAACAACACCAAGTTAAGCTCCGGTACTACATCTGTTTCTTATGCTGCGATTCAATACATCATTGATAATATTCCAAATTATAATGAGAAAAAGATTCTTAATTTTGGATTAGGTGATATTGGTAAAAATACTTGTAAGAATATTTTAGAGTATACCGACAATAAAAATATAACTCTTATTAACAGAACTGAAGATAAAGCAATAGCTTTTAATAAGATACACCCAGAAGTTGCGATTAAAAATATTTCAGAATTAAGCCAAGAAATTAACAATACAGATATTTTGATAGTATCTACTGGTGCTAATTTTCCAACGATCACTAAAAATTATATCAAAAAAGGTAAAGAATTACTGATACTAGATTTATCAATGCCTAAAAATGTAGATATTTCATTAAAAAAAATTGAAGGTATTACACTAATTAATGTTGATGAGTTATCAAAAATTACCGATAAAACCATAGAAACAAGAAAACAAGAAATTCCCATCACAGAAGAAATAATCGAACAATATAAAAATGAATTCAACGATTGGATTTCTTATAGAAAATTTGTGCCTGCAGTAAACGCGCTTAAAGAATCTTTACAAACTATTCAAAGTCATGAGATAGATTTTCACAGAAAGAAAATCAATAACTTTAATGAAGAACACGCCGAAATAGTTACCTCGCACATGATTCAAAAAATAACTACACAATTTGTAAAGCATCTAAAAGATGAAGAAACAGCAGTAGATCAAAGCATTGAGGTAATTAGCAAAATATTTAATTTGAAAGAGCTAAGCTTAAACGGAAATGATTAAAATAGGAACCAGATCAAGCGAATTAGCTCTTTGGCAAGCAAATACTGTTGCGAGACAACTAAAAAACCTAGGACATAGTACTAAAATTATAAAAATTGATTCTATAGGAGATCAAGTACTTGATAAACCATTATACGAATTAGGCGTTACTGGTGTATTTACTAAAAGTTTAGACATGGCATTAATCAATGGAGATATAGATATCGCTGTTCATTCTCTTAAAGATGTACCAACTAAACTACCTGAAGAAGTTATTCAAGCAGCTGTTTTAAAAAGAGGGAATTACAACGATGTATTAATTTTAAAAAAAGATGAAAATTTTTTCGAAAATGAAATTGCGACTATAGCAACTGGAAGTTTGCGTAGAAAAGCACAATGGCTTCATCGTTATCCAAAACACAACATAACAGGGCTTCGTGGAAATGTTAACACACGCCTACAAAAACTAAAAGACAATCCTTGGGATGGAGCAATTTTCGCCTTAGCTGGTTTGTCAAGAATAAAACTATTACCAAATAAGGATAGACACATCAAATTAGATTGGATGTTACCGGCTCCTGCTCAAGGAGCTATAATGATTGCTGCTTTAAAAAAAAACAACAATGCAGTAGATGCCTGTAAAGAATTAAATGATGAAGAGACAGCCGTTTGTGTTGCTATTGAACGAGAATTTTTAAGAGTTTTAGAAGGTGGTTGTACAGCGCCAATTGGAGCATTAGCTACTATCAAAGAGGAGGAAGTGAGGTTTAAAGGAGTATTATTTAGCCCCGACGGTAAAAAGAAACTTGAGTTTAGCAAAGTAGTTTTAAAAGATGAGATTGGAGACTTAGGCCAATTTGCAGCTAATTTTATATTAGCAAAAGGGGGTAAAAATTTGATGAGAGAAACTATAAGTATTGAAAAGAATACAAATGTTTTTTCAACCAAATACTTATCCAAAGAGCAAACGCTAAAATTAGAGTCTAAAATAGGTGTTGCTATGAATGACTTTATTGCTGTTAAGTATAACAGGGTAAAACCTCAAATTTTAAAAAAACCATTAAATAATGTTATTTTTACTAGTAAAAATGCAGTAGAAGCATTGTTGTATAATTACTCTTCAGAAGATTTAAATTTTGAAAAAATCTATTGTGTTGGTAGAATAACCAAACGATTAATTAAAACAAAATTAGGTATCGTGGCTCATGTAGAAAACTCTGCTGAAAAATTAGCTAACTATCTTTCTGAACACTTAAAAGAGAAAGAAGTTACTTTTTTCTGCGGAAACAAACGCAGAGAAGAACTTCCTGAAATATTATCTAAAAACAACATCACCGTTAACGAAGTAGAAACTTATAAAACGGTATTGACTTCAGAAAAAATTGACCCTAAATATTCAGGTATTCTTTTTTACAGCCCTTCAGGGGTTGAAAGTTTTTTAAAAAATAACAAAACCCTTAATCGCATTGCTTTTTGCATTGGAGAAACCACTGCAACTGAGGCTCGAATTCATTTCGAAACAGTAATCGTTTCTAAATTTGCAACAGTTGACGGAGTCATTGATTCGGTGAATAAATATTTCAATAACTAAAATGGAACACCATGATTAATAGAACGAGACGTCTTCGTAAAACTGAAAACATTCGACGATTAGTTAGAGAAAATAAGCTAACAACCGACGATTTAATATTTCCTCTATTTATTGAAGAAGGTGAAAATATAGAGTCGGAAATAAAATCAATGCCGGGAATAAAACGATTTTCATTAGATAAAATCTCAACAGAGTTAGATGAAGTTACTAGCTTAAATATACCAGCAGTTTTGCTTTTTGGAATTCCATCTAGGAAAGATGATGTGGGGACTGAAACTTGGAATGATGACGGTATTGTTCAACAGGCTATTCGGTTTATAAAAAAAAACTATCCTAGACTGTATGTAATTACAGACGTTTGCTTTTGTGAATATACGATTCACGGTCATTGTGGCATCCTTAATGATTATAATGATGTTGATAACGATGCAACGTTAATTAATTTGTCTAAGCAAGCCATATCACATGCAAAAGCTGGAGCTGATATGTTAGCGCCATCTGGAATGATAGACGGATCGATTATTAAAATTAGAGAAGCATTAGATAATACAGGGTATTATGATCTTCCTATCATGGGTTATTCGGTAAAATATTCATCTGCGTTTTATGGACCTTTTAGAGATGCTGCAGATTCAACACCAACATTTGGAGATCGAAAAACCTATCAAATGGATCCTGCAAATAGAGATGAAGCTATGCGAGAAGCAGCTTTTGATGATTTAGAAGGAGCAGATATATTAATGGTAAAACCAGCCCTCTCCTATTTAGATATTGTAAGAGACTTAAAGAATAATTACGACAGACCAATCGCATGTTATAATGTTAGTGGAGAATACGCTATGATTAAGGCAGCGGGAGATAAAGGCTGGATCGATGAAGAAAAAGTAATGATGGAAAGCTTATTGTCTATGAAGCGAGCTGGAGCAGATATTATTATTACTTATTTTGCAAAAGAAGTTGCGAAAATTTTAAAAAGAGATTAAAATGAATTTAGAAAAATCATTAGAACTTTTTATAAAAGGTCAAAAACACCTTGTAGGAGCTGTAAATTCTCCGGTTAGAGCCTATAAATCCGTGGGAGGTGTTCCTCTGTTTATTAAAAAAGCAAAAGGAAGTAAAATCATCGATGTAGACCGCAATAAATACATAGACTTAGTTTTATCTTATGGACCAATGATTTTGGGACATAAAGACAAACGAGTAGAGAAATCAATCTTAAAAGCTTTAAAAAATGGCTATACGTTTGGAGCTACCTCTAAAGGCGAACTTAAAATAGCTAAAATGGTTTGCGATTCTTTTCCTGGAATGGATAAAGTGCGATTTGTAAACTCTGGAACTGAAGCTGTGTTAAGCGCACTTCGTTTGGCTAGGGCCTACACCAACAAAGACAAAATCATAAAATTTTCAGGTTGTTACCATGGACATTCAGATGCCTTATTGGTAGCTGCTGGTTCTGGATTAGTGACACTGAGTATACCAGGTTCCAAAGGTGTTCCAATTGATGCCATTAAAAACACATTGATTGCTGAATATAATAATATCGAAAGTGTAAAGAATCAAATAAATAAGTACGAAGATATTGCTGCCGTAATCATAGAGCCTATTGCAGGTAATATGGGAGTTGTCATACCCAATAAAGAATTTATTTCAGAATTAAGGAGAATTACAAAAGAAAAAGGAATCCTATTAATCTTAGATGAAGTTATGACGGGATACCGTTCTAAATACGGAGGCGCTCAAGAATTATTAGGAATCGAAGCAGATATTACTTGCTTAGGAAAAGTAATTGGAGGTGGTTTTCCAGTAGGTGCTTATGGAGCTAGAAATGAAATTATGGAAAAAGTAGCACCACTAGGAGAAATGTACCAAGCAGGAACCTTATCAGGTAATCCTATTGCAATGGCTTGCGGAATTGCTACCTTAAAGGAACTGAAAAAACAAAATCCTTATGATAAGTTCAATGAAGTTGCAGAAACAATAGAAACCTTTTTATTGGAAGCTGCAAAGGAAAATAATATTGACCTTCAAGTAAATCGTTTTGGATCCATGATAAGTCCATTTTTTTCAAATGAAGATATTGTTGATTTTAAATCAGCTCAAACTTCAGATACTGAAAAATTTAAAACATTTTTTTGGAATATGATTGACAATGGAGTCTTTTTACCGCCTTCTCAGTTTGAAGCCTGGTTTTTATCAACTGTAATTTCCAAAAAAGATTTAAAGAATATAGAAAAAGCAATAAAAGCTTCTATGAAAGCGGTTGCCGATAATCACAATTCATAATAAATGTATAAAAACAATTTATATTTAAGAGCTTTAAAAGGAGAAACGGTAGAACGTCCACCAGTTTGGATGATGCGTCAAGCGGGACGATATTTACCAGAGTTTATCAAAATTAGAGAAAAATATGATTTTTTTACACGTTGTAGGACTCCAGAATTAGCATCAGAAATTACGGTACAGCCAATTCGAAGATATGGTATGGATGCAGCTATTTTATTTTCAGATATTTTAGTAATTCCACAAGCAATGAATATTGAAGTGGAAATGAAACCTAATTTTGGTCCTTGGTTACCCAATCCCATTCGCACTCAAAAAGATGTAGATAATGTTATTGTACCAGATGTTACAGTTGAGTTAGATTATGTTATGCAAGCTATTAAAGCGACCAAAGAGTTGTTAAATAACGAAGTACCTTTAATTGGCTTTGCTGGTTCTCCTTGGACGATACTATGTTATTGTGTACAAGGTCAAGGATCTAAAAATTTTGATAAAGCAAAAGAATTTTGTTTTACACAACCCTTGTTAGCTCATACTTTGCTTCAAAAAATTACCGATACAACTATTGCATATTTAAAAGAAAAAGTAAAAGCTGGTGTTGATGCTGTACAAGTTTTTGATTCTTGGGGTGGGATGCTTTCTCCTTTAGATTACCAAGAGTTTTCTTGGAAATATATCAATCAAATTACTGAAGCCTTAAAAGATGATGCCCCAGTAATTGCATTCGGTAAAGGGTGTTGGTTTGCTTTAGAAGAAATGTCAAAATCCAATGTATCTGCTTTAGGAGTAGATTGGACGATCAACCCTAAAATGGCTAGAAAATTTGCTGGAGATAAAATCACTCTTCAAGGAAATATGGACCCAAGCCGCTTGTTATCATCACCCTTCGAAATCAAAAAAATTGTTACAGAAATGATTAATAATTTCGGAAAAGATAAATACATCGTAAACTTAGGTCATGGTATTTTACCTAACATACCATTGGACCATGCCAAAGCATTTATAGATGCGGTAAAAGAGTATAAGGCATAATGTTAAAAGTTTAATATGCACAAAGAATGAAAGATCAATTTCTCGCCTATATTAAAAACTTACAAGACACCATTACTTCAAAATTAGAAGAAGTGGACGGAAAGGCTCTATTTAAAGAAGATGTCTGGACACGAGCTGAGGGTGGTGGCGGAAGAACTCGCGTAATTGAAAACGGAGCTATATTCGAAAAAGGGGGTGTAAATATTTCAGCTGTTCACGGTAAATTACCCGAATCTATGCAAGAGTATTTTAAGGTTAGAGATTGCGATTTTTTTGCCTGCGGATTAAGTTTAGTTTTACATCCTGAAAATCCTTTTATTCCAACAATACACGCCAATTGGCGTTATTTTGAAATGTATGACAACGATGGAAAAATTATTTCTAGTTGGTTTGGTGGAGGACAAGACCTAACTCCTTATTATCTTTTTAAAGAAGATGCTATTCATTTTCATCAAACCTGCAAAAATGCTTGTGATAAACATCATATCGATTTTTATCCCGAATATAAAAAACGTTGTGATTCATATTTTTGGAATACCCATAGAAATGAAGCACGTGGCATTGGTGGCTTATTTTTTGATTATCTAAAAGAAACTGATAATTTTAGTTTGAAAAACCGTTGCGATTTTGTTATAGAAATCGGAGATAGTTTTCTGGAGAGCTATGTTCCAATTGTTGAAAAAAGAAAAAAATTAGCCTTTACAAAGGAACAAAAAAATTGGCAAGAAATTAGACGTGGGCGCTATGTAGAGTTTAATTTAATTCATGATAAAGGGACTCTTTTCGGCTTAAGAACAAATGGCCGTATTGAAAGTATTTTAATGAGCTTACCTCCTAAGGTTCAATGGTGTTATAGTTATTTACCTAAAGCCAAAAGTGAAGAAGAAAAATTAATAAAAGCTTTACAGAAACCAAAGGAATGGCTATGACGATATGAATAAAAAATGCAATTAAATCAATCATCAGCTTTTTACATAGCAATCATAAATTGTTAAAATTAAATACATGAGCTTTTTTTAGTATAGAACCGATTTGCCAACAATTACTGTACAGCATTAAATTAATTTATCTAAAAACATAGGTGCTAGCGATACGCAAAATTAAGAGTTCGTGTAAACTAAATATTTACGAACGACAATGGATTCTTATAAAAACTTTATGACTGAATGGAGTTTGATTAAAAACCACACAGATTTTATTTAAACAACTCATTAAAGTATCTAAAGAAATAAATGATTTTATAATCTTAATTCAAAATTCGTCCTAAATGAAAATTAAAAAAATATTGTTCTTGATTAAATTTAAACTTCTATTTTAAATAAATAAGGTATTATAATATATGTCGTAAAATGAAATAATGGACGGCTGGTTTATCCTGTGTGATGTTTTCTATTATTTCAATCTCCTCCCCAACTATCTTGAAAAAAAATACCTACACCTAATTCAGCCCATAGATACAATATGAATAAAATTATTATTAACATAATTAAATATTTTCTTTTTCTCATAAACTCAATTTACAAAATTTATAAAAACCCAAATATTTTTTTAATCCATTTGCTCTTTCCAAATTTACAATTTTGGAACAGTAATTGATTATGTAAAGATATGAAGATAATAAAATTATTAATAGGCTTGGCTTTGGCTATTGGAGCTCTAAGTTGTGAAGATGTATGTGACGCAAAAGTTTATGGAACAAACAATGATGGAAGTACTTATGAGGAATGTATTGTTTATGAAGATTATGACTGATAAAATCCACTCTAAATTTTATAAAAAACGAAAAATATAATCTAACTTTGTAAGCTCATCTTTAACACAGAATTAAAGGTCAATACTCTGTTAAATCAAGACCAGATATAGTAGTAACTAACAATAATCCAATTATTTATATGTATAACAGAAATACAAACAAGTTATTTATTAAGAATACAAATATTTTTAAAATACTTTTACTTATTTGTTTCTTCTCTTTTAATTTTAATGCAGAATCACAAGTAAATTGGACCACTAATGGAGATTCGTATTACAAATTAGAAAACAACCAATTACTCACCTATACCCTCCCTAATCATGTCGTCAAAACGGTAATTACCAGAGATCAACTTACTCCAAATGGGAAATCAGAACCTTTAAAAGTAGATCACTTTTCATTTTCTTCGGACCAACAAAAAGTGCTTTTATTTACCAACAGTAAAAAAGTTTGGCGGCTAAATACCAAAGGAGATTATTGGGTGTTTAATTTTAAAACAAATACACTAAGACAAATTGGTAAATCCTTGATGCCTTCCTCTTTGATGTTTGCAAAATTCTCTCCTAATGGAAAGTCGATAGCCTATGTTTCTGATAATAATATATATGTAGAAGAAGATGCTAGTGGGATTATAAAACCGTTAACTACCAACGGTTCAGTTACACTAATAAATGGAACCTTTGATTGGGCCTACGAAGAAGAGTTTGCTTGTAGGGATGGATTTCGCTGGAGTCCAGATAGTAAATCAATAGCTTATTGGCAAATAGATGCTAGCGAAATTAAAAAGTTTTATATGGTGAATAATACAGCTGCTATCTATTCGCAATTAGTACCCCTAGAATACCCTAAAGTTGGAGAAAAACCTTCTGTATGTAGAGTCGGAGTCGTAAATATTTCGAATGCCAAAACAAAATGGATGAGCATTCCAGGTGACCCCTCTCAAAATTACTTAGTAAGAATGGAATTTATTCCAAGCTCTAACAATTTATTAATTCAACAGCTAAACAGAAAACAAAATCAAACCAAATTATTCATTGTAGATGACTTAAAGGGAACCACAAAAATTATTTATGAAGAATCGGACGAAGCTTGGGTAGATTTGTTTCAGTTAGGAGATACCTATGCAATTGATTACACCAATAGTTTTAGTTTTTTAAATGATTCTAACAGTATCCTTTGGGCTTCTGAAAAAGATGGATGGAGGCACTTATACCAAGTTTCTTTAGAAGGCAAACCGGAAGTTTTAATTACCAAAGGTGAATACGATGTGATCGATTTAAAATACATACATAACAGAGATGGTTTTTTATATTATATAGCCTCTCCAGATAATGCCACTCAAAAATATTTGTATAAAACCAAACTAAATGGAAAAGGAAAAAATGAATTACTTAGTCCGATTAGCTTAAAAGGAAGTCATGATTATTCTTTTTCTTCAAATGGCAACTATGCAGAACATACTTTTTCAAATCATTTCACCCCCAATTCTAAAGAATTTATTAGCATTGCCAATCATAAAGCTTTAACCGATAAAGAAAGTATCCTAAAAAACATTAAAAAACTAGAAGAAAAACCAACTACAGAGTTCTTTACCATCACTACTGCAGATAATGTAGAAATGGATGGATGGATGGTAAAACCAACTAATTTTGATCCCAATAAAAAATACCCTGTGGTCTTTTATGTTTATTCTGAACCTGCTCGTGCTACGGTAAAAGACAGCTATAATACCAGTAGAAATAGTTTATATATTGGTGATATGGCTGAAGATGGATACATATACATATCACTTGACAATAGAGGCACACCCTCTCCAAAAGGCCGCGAATGGAGAAAATCTATTTACCGAAAAATTGGGATGATAAACATTAATGATCAAGCAATGGCAGCAAAAGAAATCTTGAATTGGGATTTTATAGATCCTGAACGCGTTGCTGTTTGGGGTTGGAGTGGTGGTGGATCTGCCACCTTAAATTTGATGTTTCAATATCCTGAAATATACAAGACGGGTATCGCTATAGCTGCTGTTGCTAACCAGTTAACATATGATAACATTTATCAAGAGCGTTATATGGGTTTACCAAAAGAAAATAAAGAAGATTTTATCAATGGCTCTCCTATCTCCTATGCCAAAAATTTAGAAGGAAATTTGCTATATATTCATGGTACTGGAGATGATAATGTTCATTATCAAAATGCGGAACTACTTTTAAATGAATTGATAAAAAACAATAAACAGTTTCAGTTTATGCCATATCCAAATCGGACGCATGGCATTTCTGAAGGAGAAGGCACTCGAAAACATTTAGCTACCTTGTACACCAATTACTTAAAACTACACTGCCCTCCAGGAGGCAGATAAAGTTTGTAGCAGGTCAAATTCAATAAAACACCTATGATACAATTCGTTAAAAAAAATTATTTACCATAAAAAATGTCTAAAAAAATAAAACTTCTTTGGGATTTTAGAGGTCCAGAAGCCTTTAAGATTGCAGAACACCATTGCATTCACCTTAGAGAGTATGCTGAAAAAGAAAAAATTCAAGTTCAAGACATAGCAACCAAAGTAATTTCAGAGATGTATTGTATCGCTTTAATGATTATAGAAGAAAAAGATATGCAAAACTGTAGAGAAGCCTTAAAACCACACAGAGGACAGCTTGCAACTGATTAAAAAGACTTAGTTATTAGTCAATATCCAAAGCTCAACTTCTTCAGATGAACTCCAATGCGAATCTCTCTTTGTTTTATTTGATGTGTTTTTAACTCTTTTTTTAAAAGTTTTTTCCAATTGAAAACATCCTCCTTCTGCTAATTCTTTTTTTATTGGATGTTCTTTTGTTAGGTTTGTTATTTGTGCCAAATTTGAAAATAATAGTTGTAGTTTACCTTCTGGTAAAAGTCGTTGCTTTGCTTCTGCAAAAAAATCAGAAAATAACTTTTCAGTATAATAAATAGCTCCATCAATATTTTCTGGATTAAAAAATGCAGGAAAAAAGGTAGATTGATAACAATTAATTCAGTTTGCTTTTCAAACTTTCCAAAAGAAGACGCGAAATCTAAATCTAACTTTCGAGACAACTTTGTATTTCCTATAAGAGATGTCGGTCCTTCAATCGCATTCTAATTAATATCGGTTCAACCAATTATCAAAAATCTCTAGATGCTCAAAACGAATAGAAAAGTATATTGCGTTATAAGCAGGTATAGTAATTTCTTTTTGATGCCATTGCAAAGAACTGTTCAATCCTTGTATTTAAGTAAATATTAGAAAAAAAAATAGAGATAAAACTTTACTAACAAGCCAATAGTTGGAGATTTCTTTACAGGTAATTAATTGAAAATATAATGCAACCAACGCACAATATTATTGTAGCTATATTTCCTATCTAAAAAAGTATATTTGTATGGATTTTCACTTCAATTTTTGTGCAACAATATTTTCAATACTTTAAGACTAATTTAAAAAAAATCACACTTCCGAGTAGGTTTACATTTCCATTTTATTACGAACCCCACCCCTTATGTGTAATAGCTGCAAACGAATTGCAACAATATTTACAAACGCAAACCGATTTTAATCATAATTTCGGAATAGACCCTTCTAAAAAAGGACTGTCTATTGGAAAAATGTTTGGAGTGTTAGTGGTTCAAAACCAGCATAACGAAATAGGATATATCACTTCTGTTTCTGGTAAATTAGCAGAAAAAAATATTCATAAAAAATTTGTCCCGCCTGTTTATGACATGCTTATTAAAGATTCGCATTTTTTAGAAGAGGAAAAGGTTTTAAATAGTATTAATCTTGCTCTAGAAAATATTAAAGATAATAATGAATACAAATGTTTACAAGCACAATACCTTTCAGAAAAGAAAAAAGCAACTGCAGACATACAAGAAAAAAAAGAAACATTAAAAGCAGCTAAAAAAGAAAGGAATTTAAAACGAAAAAAGGCAAAAATTAAATTAACATCAAAAGATTACACTGCTTTAAACGAAGTATTAGCTAAAGAAAGTTTAGAAGCTAAATATTTTTTTAATAATGTAAATCGTTATTGGGAACATATCCTAAAAGCAATTAAAAAAAAATCTTCCACTTTTACCTATGAAATAAAACTATTAAAAGACCAACGTAAAACAAAATCAGCTTTATTACAAAAGTATTTATTTGAACAATACCAGTTTTTAAATTCAAAAAAAGAAGTCAAAAATCTATTTCAATTATTTGCGAACACTATTGTGCAAAATCCTCCTGCAGGTTCTGGAGAATGCGCCGCTCCAAAATTATTGCAATTTGCCTTTTTAAACGATTTAAAACCGATTGCGATGGCTGAGTTTTGGTGGGGAAAATCACCCAATAAAGAAATACGAAAACACCAGCAATTTTATCCAGCTTGTCAAGGAAAGTGCAAACCAATTTTAACGCATATGTTAGCAGGAATTGAGATGGATATAAATCCGTTGTTACAAAATCCTGCAATAGGCAAAGAACTCGAAACTATTTTTGAAGATGAAAATTTAATAGTAATTTCTAAGCCTTCTGAATTTTTATCGGTTCCTGGAATTCACATTCAAGACTCAGTATATACTAGGATTAAGCAACAAGTGAAAAATATTTCTGGCCCCATTATTGTTCATCGCCTCGACATGGCTACTTCTGGATTATTGGTCTTAGCAAAAAACAAAAAAGCACATAAACGTTTACAAGGTCAGTTTATTAATAAAACGGTACAAAAAAGATACACGGCTTTATTAGACGGAATTGTAACTGATAATAAGGGCACAATTAACTTACCACTTCGAGTTGATTTGAGTGATAGACCAAGACAATTGGTTTGCTATAAGTACGGAAAACCAGCAGAAACAAAATGGGAAGTGATAGAGCGAAAGAACGGAAAAACAAAAATACATTTCTATCCAATTTCGGGACGAACCCATCAATTAAGAGTTCATGCATCTCATACTTTAGGTTTAAATATTCCTATAATTGGAGATGATTTATATGGTAAAAAATCGGATCGTTTGTTTTTACATGCAGATACATTAGAGTTTAAACATCCCGTGACAAATAAAAAAATGATATTTCAGAAAAACGCTGAATTTTGATAATTAACTTTAATTTTAAAACTTATTGTTTTTTTTAGCACTAATTTAACCATCTCCAAACTTTCCATTTTCTTTATATTTACTAAATTATTAGTGTGAAGAACCAAAAAAAAATGATAAAACGAACTATTTTTTTAAGTTTGATATTTATAATTGTAATAATTACTACAATATCCTGCAACAGAAAAACATATACTATTGTTGATTCTGTTGTAACAACAAATTCAAAAGTATCAGAAAAAAAACCATATTTAATATTAATATCACTTGATGGTTTTCGATGGGATTATGTGGAAAAATATAACCCCCCACATCTAAACAAATTTATAAAAAATGGAATTAATTCCGAATCTTTAATTCCTTCTTTTCCAACTAAAACTTTTCCAAACCATTATACAATAGCAACGGGAATGTACCCTGATAAAAACGGAATCATTGGAAATAGCTTTTATAGTTATGACAAAGGCATTACCTATAGGATAAGAGATCGAGCGATGGTAGAGGATGGAAGTTTTTACGAAGGAAATCCAATTTGGATACAAGCAAACAAATCAAATATGGTAACAGCAAGTTATTTTTTTGTTGGTACTGAAGCAAACATCCAAGGACTCAAGCCTACTTATTATTATAGGTTTGACAATAGTGTGAAAAATGAGGTACGAGTTAAACAAGCCATTGATTGGCTAAAGCTACCTCAAAAAAAAAGACCCCATTTAATTACCATGTATTTTTCTGATATGGATGATACAGGCCATAAATATGGAACAAAGAATAATAAAGAATTAAAAAAAACTTTATTTGAGTTAGATACACAATTGGGTGTTCTGTTTAAAGGAATTGAAAAAACAGGATTACCCGTAAATATAATTATAGTTTCTGATCATGGAATGTCTACGGTACCAATCTCTAAATTCATACCTATTGAAAAAATAGAAAATGATTCTTTATATACCATTATAAACAATGGTACAATCATAAATATACATCCTAACAAAAAGAATCAAATTAATTTAATTTATACATATTTAAAAAAGATGGAATCTAATTTTAAAGTTTATAAAACTGAAAATACACCTGGTTTTGAATATATTCCAAAAAATAAGAACTGGGGAGCTATTCAAATTTTACCAGATTTTGGATATTATTTTTCAACAACTGAAGAAATAATATCCAAAAAAAAAGATACAAACACAAATTTTGGAGTACATGGTTATAATCAAAAACACAAAGAGATGCATGGCATATTTTATGCAAATGGTCCAGCTTTTAAAAAAGCATATATAACACCTTCAATTAAGAACATTCATATTTATCCATTAATGTGTGAAATATTAGGATTAGACATTCCAAGCAATATTGATGGAGACCTGGATCAAATAAAAAGTGTTTTAAAACCGAGAAGTAATTAGAAAAACAGTTTAATAAAATTTAGATTAATAAACAAAACCAATATCACATAAAGTAATTAGGGTTCACATTCAAATAAAATATCTTTTCATTTAATTATCTTTGCAAACTATGACAAAAAATGAAGGATTTATTGACGTTTATGGAGCAAGAGTTCATAATTTAAAAAATATTGATGTTAGCATTCCTCGAGAGCAACTAGTAGTGATTACAGGGCTTTCAGGCAGCGGCAAATCTTCCTTGGCTTTCGATACGATTTATGCAGAAGGACAACGTCGGTATATAGAAACTTTTTCTGCTTATGCTCGTCAGTTTTTAGGAGGTTTGGAACGTCCAGATGTCGATAAAATTGAAGGTCTTTCTCCAGTAATTGCTATCGAACAAAAAACTACTAGTAAAAGTCCACGTTCTACAGTCGGCACCATCACTGAAATTTACGATTTTTTACGATTATTGTTTGCGCGTGCAAGTGATGCTTATAGTTATAACACTGGTGAAAAAATGGTTAGTTATAGCGATGAACAAATTCAAGAGCTGATTCTTAAAGATTTTGAGGGTAGAAAAGTTTCTATTTTAGCTCCTGTTATTCGTTCTCGAAAAGGTCATTACCGAGAGTTATTTCAACAAATAGCAAAACAAGGATTCTTAAAAGTTCGTATTGACGGTGAAGTCAAAGATATTGTTAGCGGTATGAAGTTGGATCGATACAAAAATCATGATATCGAAATAGTTATCGATCGTTTAAAAATTAGTAAAGAATCTGTTCTAGATAAACGTGTTAGTGAATCTATTGTAACCGCAATGTATCACGGAGAAGATGTAATCATGGTTTTAGACAATGAAACCAATAAAACTAGATATTTTAGTCGCACTTTAATGTGCCCTAGTAGTGGTATCTCTTACCCTAAACCGGAACCAAACAATTTTTCTTTTAACTCTCCTAAAGGAATGTGTCCAAAATGTAAAGGTCTTGGTAAGTTATATGAAGTTAACCTGGATAAAATAGTGCCAAATAAAAATATCTCAATTAATCAGGGAGCATTAGCCTCTCAAGGAGCTCAAAAACAAAACTGGATTTTTAAACAATTGGAATTAATAGCACAACGCTATAATTTCAAATTAACTGATCCTTTTCATAAAATACCTCAAGAAGCCAAAGACATAATTTTTTATGGTACTGATGAAAAATTTGAAGTAGCATCAAAAACTTTAGGTATTACTAGAAACTATCGAATAGAATTTGAAGGAATTGTTACCTTCATTAAAAACACTTTTGAAGACAACGAATCCAAATCTTTAACACGTTGGGCAAAAGATTTTATGGACCATGTAGATTGTACTGAGTGTAATGGAGCGCGGTTGAGAAAAGAATCATTATATTTTAAATTGAGTGGGAAAAGCATTGCTGACCTAGCTCATATGGATATTGTAGATATTGCAGATTGGTTTCAAAATTTAGAAAAAGAGCTTTCTAAAACTCAAGTCAAAATAGCGGAAGAGATTATAAAAGAAGTAAAAACTCGATTGCAATTTTTAATAGATGTGGGCCTCACTTATTTATCATTAGATAGAAGCTCTAAATCACTTTCTGGTGGAGAAGCCCAACGAATTAGATTAGCCACTCAAATTGGATCTCAATTAGTAGGTGTGCTTTATATTTTAGATGAACCAAGTATCGGTTTGCATCAACGTGATAATGAGAAATTAATTGATTCATTAGTTAAATTAAGAGATATAGGAAATTCTGTGATAGTGGTGGAACACGATAAAGAAATGATAGAGGCAGCAGATTATGTAATCGATATAGGACCCGCAGCAGGAAAATTAGGAGGAAATATTGATTCTATTGGAACACCATTTGAAATTTTAAATCATCAAACACTTACTGCTGATTATCTAAATGGAAGAAGAGAAATTGCCATTCCAAAAAAGAGAAGAAAAGGAAACGGTAAAACATTAAAGTTGTCTGGTGCTACTGGAAATAACTTAAAAAATGTATCTATTGAGATTCCTCTAGGAAAAATGATAGGTATAACTGGAGTTTCAGGAAGTGGTAAATCTACTTTAATCAATGAAACACTATACCCTATTTTAAATGCCTACTTTTTTAATGGAGTAAAAAAGCCAATGCCCTATAAAAAAATAGATGGCTTAAAGAATATTGATAAGGTAATTGACATCAATCAATCACCTATTGGCAGAACACCCCGTTCTAATCCTGCGACTTATACTGGAGTGTTTTCCGAAATAAGAAGCCTTTTTTCCAAAGTACCAGAAGCCATGATAAGAGGCTATAAACCAGGTCGTTTTAGCTTTAATGTTACAGGAGGACGTTGTGAAACATGCAGAGGCGGTGGTATGAGAGTTATAGAAATGAATTTTTTACCTGATGTTTATGTGGAGTGTGAAACTTGTCAAGGAAAACGTTTTAATAGAGAAACACTTGAAATAAAATACAAAGGAAAATCAATTTATGACATCCTAGAAATGACTATTGAAGATGCTTGTATTTTATTTGAACTTATCCCTAAAATATTTAGAAAACTAAAAACTATTCAAGATGTAGGCTTGGGATATATTACTTTAGGACAGCAGTCAACAACACTTTCTGGTGGTGAAGCTCAGCGTATCAAATTAGCTACTGAACTTTCGAAGAGAGACACTGGAAACACTTTTTATATTTTAGATGAACCAACAACAGGACTGCACTTTGAGGATATCAGAGTTTTGCTAAATGTTCTAAATAAAATTGTAGACAAAGGGAATACAGTAGTTATTATTGAACATAATTTAGATGTGATTAAAACGGTAGATTATATAATCGATATTGGTCCCGAAGGAGGTAAAAACGGAGGTAAAGTTTTAGCAAAAGGAAGCCCTGAAGAAATCATAAAAATCAAGAAAAGTCATACTGCACGTTTTCTTAAAAAAGAATTACATTAGCAATATAGTATTCTTATTAGCAATCATTTTATTCATGAAATTTAATGCTATTTTGTAAAATTTATAATGCGGATATATGAAAAAAGAAATAAATCCAAAGAATTGGAATGAAATAAAAACAAATGACTCTTGGGGAATTTTTAAAATCATGGGAGAATTTGTAAGTGGCTATGAAAAACTAAGTAGAATTGGACCTTGTGTTTCTATATTTGGATCTGCAAGGACAAAACCAGACGACAAATATTATAAACTTGCAGAAAATATTGCAATAAAACTAGCAGATAATGGATACGGCGTGATAACTGGTGGTGGTCCAGGAATTATGGAAGCAAGCAATAAAGGCGCTCATAATTCTGGTGGGATTTCAGTAGGTTTAAATATAGAATTACCATTTGAAAAATACGACAACCCATATATTGATAGTGACAAAAACATTGATTTTGATTACTTTTTTGTTAGAAAAGTAATGTTTGTAAAATACGCTCAAGGTTTTGTTGTAATGCCAGGAGGTTTTGGAACCTTAGACGAGCTTTTTGAGGCGCTTACCTTAATCCAGACTTTTAAAATAGAAAAATTCCCTATCATTTTAGTTGGCTCGGAATTTTGGAGTGGATTGGTAGATTGGATTAAAGTTACTTTATTAAAATCACAAGGAAATATAAGCCCGGACGATTTACTTTTAATAAATGTAGTGGACCATGAAGATGAAGTTATAGATATATTAAATAACTTTTATACAAAATACAACTTACGTCCAAACTTTTGATTATAAATAACTTCTCTAATTTCATGAAAAGTATTATTTAGTTAGTTCTTGAATCCTTGATTTCATCAATAGTAACTAAAATAACGATAAGCACTATTATTAAATTTGTTAAAAAAAATTGAAACTTAATCATTACATATCCATAGTTATACTATTGATAGTAACACTTTCACAAGCTCAACATCAAATAACTATTGATGCAACACTTCTACCCAAAAGTAGGACCATTAGTATTGAACAAGAATTAGTATATAAAAACAATTCTGATTCAACTTTAAATGAAATTTATCTAAACGATTGGGCAAATAGTTTTTCAAGTAAAAAGACACCTTTAGCCAAAAGATTTTCAGAAAATTATCAAAGTTCCTTTCATTTTGAAAAAAATAAAAACAGAGGACATTCCAAGATAATAAGTATTAATAATGATACTAAAAATCCATTGATTTGGACACGAGGTGATGAAGTTGATATTATTAGAGTTCAACTAGATGCGAATCTACTCCCTGGAGAAACTTGTATACTTAAAATGGAATACCATATTATATTACCAGATGATAAGTTTACTAAGTATGGAATTACTAAGAGTGGTGATTTTAAGATTCGTTATTGGTATATAGCACCTGCTGTTTTTGACGGCGAATGGAATGTATACAGCAATAAAGATTTAAATGATTCTTACCTCAATCCTACTAATTTTAATATTAAATTTCATACGCCTTATAATTTTAGTTTAATTTCAGATTTAGATCTAGTTTCTGAAATTACTGAAAATAAAATAACGACAACCGAATTAAAAGGAGAAAAAAGAATGCAGGTGAAGTTGCAACTTTTAAAAGTTTCAGATTTCAAAACCATTAAAACCGATAAACTTTTAGTGAGTACTAATCATACTCATCTTAAAATAACACCACCAATACAAGCTTTAATTATAGATCGAATCGTACATTATTTGGATAAAAACCTAGGAAGTTACCCTTTTAATAATATGGTATTAAGTGAAATAGATTATAAGAGAAATCCAGTTTATGGTCTTAATTTATTACCAGAATTCATAAGTCCATTTCCTAATGATTTTGAGTATGATATTGAAATGTTTAAAATTATATCCCGAACCTATCTTGAAAATACATTAGTAGTCAATCCAAGAGAAGACCATTGGATCATAGGTGCTTTTCAGGTGTATTTAATGATGGAATATATCAAAACTTATTATCCAAACATGAAGCTAGCAGGTAACTTAAGTAACCTTTGGATTCTCGGAATTTTTCATGCTTCCGAATTAGAGTTCAACGATCAATATTCATTTTTATATATGAATATGGCTAGAAATAATTTACATCAAAAAAGCACAACCCCAAAAGATTATTTTTTAGAATTCAATAAAAACATAGGAAGTGATTATTATGGTGGAAGAGGATTATTATACCTTTCAGGGTATGTTGGAAAAGAAGCAGTTTTAAAAAGTATTCAACAGTTTTTTTCTGAAAATGAATTAAAACCCATAAAAGCTTATGATTTTAAAAAATATTTAGAAATCAATACAGATAAGCCTGTAGATTGGTTTTTTAAAGATTTTGTAGACAATCGAAATTCTATTGACTTCAGACTAAAAAATCTTCAAAAAAATGGAGATACACTTGAGATTGATATTTTAAACAAAAGAAAAACAGCACTTCCGGTATCCATTTACGGGATCGATAAGAAAAAAATTATTTATAAAAAATGGATAGCACCAGTAGATTCATCTGTTACGGTTAAAATACCGGCAAAGGATGTTCGTAAAATTGCTATTAATTATGAAGGTGAAATACCCGAAATAAATCAGCGAGATAATTATAAAAAAGTAAAAGGTTTAACAAACAAACCATTTCAAGTTCGACTTCTAAAAGATATTGAAGATCCTAGGTACAATCAGTTATTTATAATGCCCACTTACAGTTACAATATTTACGACGGAATAACTTTAGGGGCAAATTTTTATAACAAAACACTTTTACAAAAACCTTTTCAATACAAATTAAACCCTATGTGGGCGTTTAAATCGAAAACATTGGTGGGTAATAGCTCGTTTGTGTATAAGAGAATGCCCGAATTTGGAAACATTTATTTTTATAGGTTTGGAGTCTCAGGAAGTTATTTTTCATACGATAATAATCTATTTTACAAACGATTGAGTCCGTTTGCAACTATAGGTTTTAGAGATAGTAAAAATTTACGGAATAATAAAAAGCATTTTATAAGTTTAAGAAATGTAACGGTAGAGAGAGACAAAGACCCTAACATTCCCTTAGAAACACCAAACTATAGTGTTTTTAATATGAGTTATGTTTATTCAAATCCAAATTTAATCAACCATTATAGAGCCGCTATTGGTTATCAAGTATCATCCGAATTCAGTAAAGTTTCTACAACTTTAAAATACAGAAAATTATTTAATAATAATCGCAAGATAGATGTGCGATTGTTTGCAGGTGTTTTTTTAAAAAATAAGACCAATCAAAATGATGATTATTTTAGTTTCGCCTTGGATCGTCCAACCGATTATTTATTTGACTATAATTACTATGGTAGAAGTGACAATTCCGGGTTATTTAGTCAACAATTAATTATTGCGGAGGGTGGCTTTAAATCAAAATTAGAACCTTCTTTTTCAAATACTTGGATGACTACTTTAAATATTAGTACTAATATTTGGAAATGGATATACGCCTATGGAGATATAGGTTTGGTTGACAATAAGTATCAAGCTACGGAAACGTTGTTCGATAGTGGCATAAGATTGAGTTTAGTAGAAGATTATTTTGAATTATATTTCCCGATATACTCTAACCTAGGCTGGGAAATAGCACAGTCAAATTACGGAGAAAAAATACGGTTTATTATAACTTTAGATACACAGACCTTATTCGGTCTATTTTCAAGAAAATGGTATTAAAAAACATAATTAATATGTGGAATTAACAATTTAAATTGTTCATTATACACATCCTTAGGCTATGTTGATCGACTTTCTTTAAAGAACTGAGTGTATATTAATAAATTAGATTTTAAGTGAAATGTAAGAAAGGAAGATCATGTATTGATTTGAGTTATTTCTAAATCTTTTCTCCTTAATTCTAGTTATCATATTGAATTACAAAAATCTGTTTTTATCCAAAAAAAGGAGGTAATAATTTAATTATCAGCAACTATTTAAAGTTAAAATGATAATTGCGTAAAATTTTACTTTTCACTATTTTTGCAGAATCATATAACCTTCAAAAAAATATGCAAACAAATCCTAAAACAACTAATAAATTATCTTTCGAAGATTTTAAAACTGAAGTTTTAAATGATTATAAAATCGCTGTTACTAGTAGAGAATGTAGTCTTTTAGGACGTAAAGAAGTTTTAACAGGTAAAGCTAAATTTGGGATTTTTGGTGATGGAAAAGAAGTGCCACAACTAGCTTGGGCGAAAGTCTTTAAAAAGGGAGATTGGAGAAGTGGTTACTACCGTGATCAAACATTTATGATGGCAATTGGTAAATTAACCATTCAGCAATTTTTCGCTGGACTTTATGGACACACCAATATTGAAGCAGAACCAATGAGTGGAGGTAGACAAATGGGAGGACATTTTGCTACACATAGTTTAAACAAAGATGGAAGTTGGAAAGATCTTACCAAACAAAAAAATAGCAGTCCTGATATCTCACCAACTGCAGGACAAATGCCACGATTAGTAGGTTTGGCGCAAGCTTCAAAAGTTTATAGAAATATAAAAGAATTAAAGGGGGCTACTACTTTTTCAGATAAAGGAAATGAAGTTGCTTGGGGAACCATTGGTAATGCTAGTACAAGTGAAGGACTTTTTTGGGAATCTGTAAATGCTGCTGGAGTAATGCAAATACCCATGGTTATTAATGTTTGGGATGATGAATATGGAATATCTGTTCACGCTAAATACCAAACTACTAAAGAAAATATTTCTGAAATATTAAAAGGTTTTCAACGCACTGAAGAAGAAAATGGTTATGAAATCATTCGTGTTCAAGGTTGGGATTACCCAAGTTTAATAGAAGCATATGAAAAAGCATCTAAAATATCTAGAGAAGAGCATGTTCCTGTCTTAATACATGTAAATGAGCTTACACAACCTCAGGGACATTCAACAAGTGGTTCTCAAGAACGATATAAAGATAAAGAACGCCTAAATTGGGAAAAAGAATACGATTGCAATGTAAAGATGCGTGAATGGATTCTTGCTAATAATTTAGCAACAGAAAATGATTTGGATGTACTTGAAAAGGATATAAAAAAAGAAGTTCGTGAAGGAAAATCTGCAGCTTGGAAAGCTTTTTTAGCTCCACAAATACAAGAGAAAAGTGAGGTTCTTTCGCTCATTAATAACGTTTCTAAAAAAAGTGCCAATAAGGTATTTATAGATAAAATTGCTACAACACTCCTTGATGAGAACATACCATTACGAGGAGAAATAATTGGTGCAGCAAGAAAAACATTACGTTATTTAATTGGAGAAAATACTATTGAAAAGAAACAACTTCAAGATTGGATTGAAAATTATTTTGAAATAATTGAACCTAAATTTAGTGCTCACCTGTATTCTGAAGCAATTGAAAATGCAAAGACAATTTCGGAAACAAAGCCTATTTATAATGACAATGCTGAAGAAGTAGATGGAAGAATATTGCTTAGAGATAATTTTGACAATATCTTAACCCAATATCCAGAAGTATATATTTTTGGAGAAGATAGTGGTAAAATTGGTGATGTAAATCAAGGGCTAGAGGGATTACAGGATAAATTTAGCGAAAATAGAGTTGCAGATACTGGAATTAGAGAAGCTACTATTTTAGGACAAGGTATCGGCATGTCTATGAGAGGTTTAAGGCCAATTGCTGAAATTCAATACTTGGATTATGTCCTTTATTGTTTACAAATTATGAGTGATGATCTTGCTACAGTTCGCTACCGTTCTAATGGTATGCAAAAAGCACCTTTAATTATAAGAACTAGAGGTCATCGTTTAGAAGGTATTTGGCATAGTGGTTCTCAAATGGGTGGATTGGTCCATTTGCTTCGAGGAATATATATTTTAGTCCCAAGAAATATGACAAAAGCTGTTGGGTTCTACAATACACTTTTAAAAACAGACGAACCTGCGATTGTTATTGAGTGTCTAAATGGGTATCGCTTAAAAGAAAGGATGCCGTCAAACCTTACTGAAATTAGAACACCTATTGGAGTTGTAGAAACTGTAAAAGAGGGCTCTGATATAACCATTGTTTCTTATGGAAGTACCTTACGGATTGTTCAAAAAGTTGCTAAGGAGCTTCAGCAAGTAAGTATTGATGTAGAAGTGATAGACATTCAATCTTTATTACCTTTAGATCTTAATCATGATTTGGTAAAAAGTGTTGCTAAAACGAATAGATTATTGGTTGTTGACGAAGATGTGCCAGGTGGAGCTTCTGCTTATATTTTAAATGAAATACTTGATGTGCAAAATGGATATCAATATTTAGATAGTAAACCACAGACATTAACAGCTAAACAACACCGACCAGCTTACGGAACTGATGGTGATTATTTTTCGAAACCTTCTGCAGAAGATATTTTTGAAAAGATTTATGAAATTATGCATGAAGCAGATCCTAAAAGCCATCCAAAACTAAGATAAGTGAATTTTAAAATAAATATTTATTTTAACTTAGAAACATAGTCAACAAAAAGTTTTTATACATTAATATTTTATTTAACCCATAATATGATAACCCCCATCTACATGTCTTATTTCTCCTGTAATTCTTCCATTTGGTCTAAAAAGATGTACTACTTCATTAGCTAAATCCTGAGGTGAAGCATTACCAAGGGGACTCATTTTGTTTGCAGTTTCTACATCTGATGTATTTAATGTTGCATTGCCTGCTTTACTTCCCATATAGGTTGAAAATCGAACCACATTTGCTCTAGTACCATTCATTCTACCTAGTTCATCTGCGAGTTCAATTGTAATGCGCTCTAAAGCAGCTTTTGCAATACTCATATTTCGATAAGGATGAAAAGTAACCTTTGCAGCAGCAATATAACTAATGGAGCAAATTGAACTTCCTGGTTGTAATATTTTATAATTAAACAAATATTGTGCTAATCGAATCAAAGAATAAGCAGATACATCCATAGTGTCACAAAACTCTTCTTTAGTAACTTGAAGTAGTGGTTTCACCTCTTTGTTTCTAATGGTCTTATCCATAGCAATTGCGTGTAAAAATCCATGAATTTTTACATTATCATCCTTTAATTTCTTTGCTAAAGACTTCATATTTGCCTCTAGGGTAACATCTAAAATTTCAACACGTGCATCACCCAGTTCTTGTTTAATGGAAAGCTTAAAATCATTAAAGTTTTTATTAAGAAAGCCTTGTGCTTTTTCGGACAAATCCTTATGAAATTCACTGACTCCTAAACCTGTACAAATAACCTTACCACCTTGCTTTATAACTTCTTTTGCAACATACATCGCTAAAGAATGCTTATCGGCAATTCCGGTAATCAAAAAAGTGTTGTTTTGTAACATATCGTTGTTTTTTCTATAAATAAAGTTATTTTAATATAATTACCATTTGTATAAAGCAGAACCCCAAGTCCATCCGGCACCTACCGCAGCAAATAATACCAAATCACCAGTTTGAAAGCCACCATTCTTTCTTGTTTCATCTAAAATAATAGGTATCGTAGCACCAGAAGTATTTGCATAACGATCCATATTCGTTTTAACTTTCTCAAAAGGCATTTCAATTTTTTCTGCAATTTTTTTCAATATTCCAATGCTAGGTTGATGAGGAAGAAGACATTTTATATCATCAATTTTACAATTATTCTTATGTAAAAGATTCATTATACATGTCGGAACTACATCCACAGCTGTTTTAAAAACCTCTTGCCCGTTCATTTTGAAAAAATGCTTCTTGGATTTAATACTTTCACTAGAACTCGGTTCTTCCGAACCACCAGCCATTATGGTAAAATGATCCTTACCTCTTCCGTCTGAATGTAAAAGAAAGTCTACAAACCCTTTATCCTCGTTGGTTTCTGAAATCACAAGAGCTCCTGCACCATCACCAAAGAAAACAGAATCTCTCCTAGTCCAATCGGTTATAGTAGAAAAAGTATCAGCACCTATTACCAATACATGTTTATACATTCCTGTATTAATATATTGTACCGCAGTCGATATAGAAAATAATGCTCCAGAACAAACCGCTGAAATATCAAAGGCAACAGCATTTGTGGCCTTTAATTTTTCTTGAACGAAACAAGCACAGGAAGGTGCAAGTCTATCTGGTGTTGCAGTAGCAACTATTATAAGGTTGATATCCTCTGCTGTTAATCCTGCGTTATCTATAGCTTCCTGACCAGCTTTTGAAGCTAAATAACTGGTCGTCTCACCTTTAGATATTCTACGTTCCTTAATTCCAAGATTTTTATATATCCATTCATCTGATGATCCTACTTTTTGAAAAAAATCATTTTTAACTACATTTGCGGGAGCAAAAGATCCTGTCCCGCTTATAAAAGCATTAGGCATAGTATAAATATTTAACGTACTAAAATCTGTTATTTTATAATACCATCAAATATAAAAGTTCATTAAATGATTTCTCTTAGCATATCATAAATAATCTATAATTCTACTAAGAATTCAGCATCTATTGAAACTAAAAACGACAATAATTGATAAATTCATAATTAATAAGGTGTTTAATTACTAAATTTGAGTAAGCCAACAAGTAAAAAAAAGTATATTTTCCTCTTAAAACGCAGATTTTTTAAAAACTCCTGACATTTACTGCAAAAATAATTAGAATAGGGTAAAATTTTAAGCAAATGAATCTTTTAAAAACTTAAATTTTTAAGTTTCTAAAAAGACATTTAAACCGTCTGAGGTTTAGTATTCTTATTTTAAATTAGGAATACAGAAATATTATTATATATTTACAAAGTAAAAATAAACAAAAAGACAATGTTTTTAAATAACAATAATTATAACAATTATAAACCTTAACAAAAATTTGTCAAGAACATATAATTGTCTGTCAAGTTTTTTCTTGACGGACTTTTTTTTGTTCATTATTTAAAAAAATAATATTAAAAATCAACTAACGAATAAATATTTATATTATGTGTGGAATTGTATGTGCTTTTAACTTAAAGCAATCTTCAGAAAAATTAAGACCTCAATTACTATCCATGTCAAAAAACATACGTCATCGTGGACCAGATTGGAGTGGTGTTTTCAACAATGACAAATCGATAATGACTCACGAAAGATTAGCGATTGTAGATCCTACTTCTGGAAAGCAACCCTTATTTTCAGAAAATAAAAATTTGGTTCTTGCTGCAAATGGGGAAATTTACAACCATATAGAATTGCGCAAGCAATTTAAAGACTCTTATAATTTTCAAACCAAATCAGATTGTGAAGTTATCCTTTCTTTATATCAAGAAAAAGGCCCATCATTTTTAGATAAATTAAATGGAATTTTTGGTTTTGCTTTATATGATATTGCCAAAGATGAATATTTTGTAGCTCGAGATCACATGGGAATTATTCCTTTATACATGGGTTGGGATGAAAACGGGACTTTTTATGTTGCTTCAGAATTAAAAGCTTTGGAAGGAGTTTGTACTAAAATTGAACTCTTCCCTCCTGGTCATTATTTACATAGTAGCGATGGAGAATTAAAAAGATGGCATGATCGTGATTGGAAAGATTATGATGCAGTTAAAGACAATGAAACAGATATTAAAAAATTAAGAACTGCCCTTGAAGAAGCCGTACACAGACAATTAATGAGTGATGTTCCCTATGGAGTACTACTTTCAGGAGGACTGGATTCTTCTATTACCTCTGCAATTGCTAAAAAATATGCTGAAAAACGTATTGAGAGTGATGATAAAGATGCCGCTTGGTATCCTCAACTGCATTCCTTTGCCATAGGTTTAGAAGGTTCTCCAGATTTAGCAGCTGCAAGAAAAGTTGCCGATCATTTAGATACGATACATCATGAAATAAAATTCACTATTCAGGAAGGGATTGATGCATTAAAAGATGTAATTTACCATCTAGAAACCTATGACATTACTACCATTAGAGCCTCTACTCCTATGTATTTATTGGCAAGAGCCATTAAAGCAATGGGAATTAAAATGGTGCTTTCTGGTGAAGGAGCTGATGAGATTTTTGGAGGTTATTTATATTTTCATAAAGCACCCTCAGCTAAGGATTTTCATGAGGAAACGGTTCGAAAATTAGATAAGCTTCACATGTACGATTGCCTTAGAGCAAATAAATCGTTAGCTGCATGGGGAATTGAAGGAAGGGTTCCTTTTTTAGATAAAGAATTTATGGATGTAGCTATGAGCATCAACCCACAAGATAAAATGATTAATGGAGAGCGCATGGAGAAATGGGTATTAAGAAAAGCATTTGAAGATATGCTTCCTGAAAGTGTTGCTTGGAGACAAAAAGAACAATTTAGTGATGGTGTAGGATATAGCTGGATTGATAACTTAAAAGAAATGGTAGAAAAGGAAATTAGTGACGAACAATTGGCTAATGCTCATTATAAATTCCCCATACAACCACCAACTAGTAAAGAGGAATTTTATTATCGTTCTATTTTCACAGACTATTTCCCAAGTGACGCAGCAGCATGGTCAGTACCATCAGTACCCTCGGTAGCTTGTAGCACTCCGATTGCATTGGAATGGGATGAAAGTTTTAAAAACATGAACGATCCCAGTGGTCGAGCTGTCGCGAATGTTCATGATGATGCTTATTAAATATATTTTTTAGTTGATTAGGGAAGCCATTTTTTATCAAAATTTGGCTTTCTTTTTTCTAAAAATGCGTCACGACCCTCTTTTGCTTCATCTGTCATATAAGCAAGGCGAGTAGCTTCACCAGCAAAAACTTGCTGACCAACCATACCATCATCGGTTAGATTCATAGCGAATTTTAGCATTTTAATTGAGGTTGGAGATTTAGCTAATATTTCTTGTGCCCATTCAAAAGCAGTATCTTCTAATTCTGCATGTGGGATTACCGCATTAACCATTCCCATTTCATATGCTTCCTGAGCATTGTAGTTTCTTCCTAAAAAAAATATTTCTCTTGCTTTTTTTTGACCAACCATTTTAGCCAAATAAGCACTTCCGTAACCCCCATCAAAACTGGTTACATCAGCATCCGTTTGTTTAAATATTGCATGTTCCTTACTCGCTAAAGTCAAATCACAAACTACATGAAGACTATGACCACCTCCAACAGCCCATCCAGGAACTACACAAATAACTGCCTTAGGCATAAAACGAATCATTCGTTGCAAATCTAAAATATTAAGACGGTGGTAACCATCTTCTCCAATATATCCTTGATGGCCCCTAACTTTTTGGTCTCCGCCACTACAAAAGCTATACACACCATCTTTAGTTGAAGGACCTTCAGCAGAGAGTAATACTACACCTATTGAAGTGTCTTCTTGTGCGTCATGAAAAGCATCTAATAATTCACTCGTGGTTTTTGGACGAAAAGCATTCCGAACATCAGGACGATTAAATGCAACACGTGCAACACCATCGCATTTTTTATAAGTGATGTCTGAATATTCTTTAACGGTAATCCAATTGGGAGATTTCATAATTTAAAATTTGATGTAAATATAAAAAGACTTCAGAAATAATCTTTTGTACACTGAGAAATGTTATCAAACTTTATATTAAAACTTCTTTATTTCTGTTAAATTTAGAATAACAATATTCAAAATAACATAAAAATTCAATAACTTCGAAATCTTATTCTTTCAACCAAATATTATGAAATATTTTTTTTTAATTATTTTATCATTTATACTATTATTAGCATGTAATTCTGAATCTAAAAAAAAAGAAATTGCAGCTAACAATAGCATAAAAACAGAATTAGAAATAAGTGATTTAAATAGAAAATTAATTTCAAAAATAAATTCAGAAAATACTGAAGAAAATTTTTTACAATTAGTTAGCAATAAAAATACAGGGATTAATTTTTCAAATACAATTAAAGAAACAAATTTTAAAAATCATAAATCTTATCCACAAATTTACAACGGAGGTGGCGTAGCAGTAGGTGATTTAAATAATGATGGTTTGCCCGATATTTATTTTGCTGGAAACCAACCTAAAGATAAGATTTATTTTAATACGGGTAACTTTACGTTTAAAGATGTAACTGAAGAATCTGGTATAGCTAAAGAAAACTATGGTTGGTCTTTTGGAGTCAATATGGTAGACATCAATGCTGATGGATTTTTAGACATCTATGTTTGTAAAGCTGGCCCTTACAATGAATTAAAATATTTAAAAAATAGATTATTTATAAATAATGGAGATGGAACTTTTAATGAAGAAGCTGAAAAATATGGTTTAAATAGCACTGCATATAGTGTGCAATCTGCTTTTTTTGATTATGATTTGGATGGTGATTTAGATTTGTATTTGGCCAATCATCCACCAACTGAAAAAAGAAATGGAAAAGCTAAAAACTTAAATAAGTTAGCTGATGAAATTAAGAAAGGTATTCTTATGACAGATAACTTTTATGAAAATATAGATGGTAAGTTTATAGAAAAAACAAAAGCAGTTAATTTATCAAATTTTGGTTATAAAAATAGTATTGGGGTTGGAGATTTTAATAAGGATGGTTTTCCAGATTTATATATCTGTTCAGATTATGCCCAACCAGATTTATTATTTATGAACAATGGTAATAAAACCTTTACTAATAAAACAGAGCCGAACCTAAAACACATTACCTATTTTAGTATGGGCAACGAGGTCACCGACGTAAATAATGATGGAAAATTAGATATTTATGTCACAGACATGACTCCAAGTGATCATATTAAGTCTAAAGTATTTATGGCTTCAATGGATTCAGAAAAATTTAATGCACTAGTTAAAGTTGGATTTCATCATCAATATATGTTAAACACTTTACAAATAAATAATGGAGATGCCACTTTTAGTGATATAGGTCAATTTGCAGGAATTGACAAGACAGATTGGAGTTGGGCTCCCTTGTTCTTTGATATTGATTTAGACGGAAATAAAGATTTATTTATCACCAATGGAATTAAAGAAAATTTAAATGACAATGATATTAAAGAAAAAGTATATGCTATAGAAAAAAAAATAAATAGACAATTATCTCTGGATGAGTATTTAGAAGTTGTAACCTCTGTTATAACACCCAATCAAATATTTAAAAATGAGGGAACAGAACATTTTAAAAATGTTTCAGAGAATTGGATAGATAATACAGATTTCAATTCTAATGGCGCTGCTTATGCAGATTTAGATGGAGATGGAGATTTAGATTTGGTTTTGAACAACATGGATGCTCCTGCTGCCATTTTTAAAAATAAAAGTGAAGAGAAATCTATTGGAAATTCCATCGTTATCAATTTACAGGGACCAGATAATAACCCATTTGGAATAGGAACTAAAATTTCCTTACCATTTAAAGATAAAACTATTTATCATGAACATTACCCAGCAAGAGGTTACCTTTCTTCCATGGGATATAAAATAGTTTTAGGATTAGGAGCCGCTCAGAAAATACCAAAGATGATAGTTGAATGGCCTGATGGAAAAGTTTCTATTTTAGAAAACTTAGAGGTAAACAAGCAATATGGGATTTCATATGATAAAACTCAAAAATCAATAATTGAACCTTTGATTAGCTCAAAAATACTTACAGAAAAAAAATCACCTAATGAATTTGGAATCTCCTATATACATGAAGAAGATAAGATAAATGACTTTAAAAAACAAGTCCTTCTTCCCTATTCTCAATCACAAAACGGGCCATTTATTGACAAAGCAGATTTAAATAATGATGGGTTAACTGATTTTTTCGTGGGTGGAGCAGCTGGACAATCAGGAGAACTTTATTTTCAAACAAAGGATGGGAGCTTTAAAAAAGATGAAAATATTATTTGGAATACTGATAAAGGTTTTGAAGATTTAGGGGTGTTATTTTTTGATTATGACGCAGATGGTGATCATGATTTATATATTGCTAGTGGTAGTGCTGCATTTGATGAAAATAATATTAAATATCAAGATAGGCTTTACAAAAATGATGGTAAAGGTAATTTTTCTAATTCCAATAGCTTACCAAAGAATAACACCAGTAATCAAAAAGTAATAGCAAACGATTTTGATAATGACGGTGATTTAGATTTATTCGTTGGTGGAAGAGTAATCCCCGACAAATACCCATACGCACCTAAATCCCAATTACTCATTAATGAAAAAGGTATTTTTACCGATCAAACTAAAGAGTTAGCTCCTCAACTTTTAGAAGCAGGATTAATAACTGATGCTGTATTTTCAGATTATGACAACGATGGTGACAGCGATTTAATTATTACTGCTGAATGGAGTCCAATTAAATTTTATGAAAATAAAGATGGGAAGTTCGAATTAGCAAGCATTAATTCTTTAAATGATACCGAAGGAATTTGGTTCAGTGTAGAAGCTCTTGATATTGACCAAGATGGAGATGATGATTATTTATTTGGAAATTTAGGCCTTAATTCAAAATTTAAAGCAACTATTGAAAAACCTTTACACGTATTTTGTGACGATTTTGATGATAATGGTACCTACGATATTGTCTTTTCTAAAGATTATCATGGAGATTTAGTCCCCATGAGAGGAAGAGAATGCTCATCGGAACAAATGCCTTTTATTGCAGAAAAATTTGAAAACTTTATCTCTTTTGCAGAAGCTAGTTTAGAAGATATCATGGGTGAAGACAATCTTGCTGATGCGTTGCATTATGAAGTTAAAAACCTTAGCAGTATCTGTTTAATTAATAATGGAAACGGAACGTTTAAAAAAATACAATTACCAAAAGAAGCACAGTTTTCACCAATTATGAATTTCACAATTGCGGATATAGATCAAGATCAATCTCCAGAAATAATTGCCATTGGTAATCTTTACCCAACTGAAGTTGAAACTACGAGGTATGACGCTTCTATTGGAACCGTATTAAAATATTATGATGGTAAATTTGAAGTACTCGATAATTCTAAAACTGGTATCATAATACATGGAGACTCCAAGGATTCAGAAATTATAGAGGTAAATAATAATAAAGTACTTGTGGTGACCAATAATAATGGACCTTTAACTTTATTTCAAATTAAAAAATAATCAGAATATAAACTAAAAAAAGAATATGAAAAAGCTATTAATCTGTTTTGGAATTGTGTTGAGCAGTCTAATCATTAACGCTCAAGAAACTTATAAATTTGCCGATGTTATTGATTTAAATGCGACTCCAGTTATAAGTCAAGGAAATACCGGAACCTGTTGGAGTTTTTCTACTTCTTCATTTATAGAATCTGAAATAATGCGATTAACTGGAAAAACCATTGATATTTCTGAAATGTATAATGTTAGAAATACGTATCCAACAAAAGCGAATATTTATGTTTCAAGACAGGGTAAAGCCCAATTTAGTGAAGGAGGTTTAGCACATGATGTTTTTAATAGTATACGAGAACATGGTTTAGTTCCCATAGAGGCCTTCAATGGCTTGCAAGGAAATAATGAACAACATAACCATGCAGAAATGGTTTCTGTTTTAACAGCTATGTTAGATACTTATATTAAAAACCCTGGCAGAAGTTTAGATCCAAAATGGCGAGATGCATTCACCGCAGTTTTAGATGTTTATTTAGGAGAAAATATTACAGAGTTTAACTATGAAGGAAAAAAATATACTCCCTTGCAATTTGCTGAAATGGTAAAAATTAATCCAAACGATTATATAAATATTACTTCATTTACACAGGCACCTTATTATACGAACTTTATTTTAAATATTCCAGACAATTTCAGTAATGGTAGTTTTTATAATGTACCCATAAATGACTTAGTTGAAATTATTGATCATGCATTAGCGAATGGATATACTGCTGAAATTGACTGTGATGTTAGTGAAAAAACTTTTTCAGCTAAGGACGGAATTGCAGTTATACCCGCTAATAAATTAAATAACTTAAAAGCACTACATAGTATTTATCCGGAGATGGATGTTACTCAAGAATACCGTCAACAAGAGTTTGAAAATTTTAAAACAACAGACGATCACTTAATGCACATTACCGGTAGTGTTAAAGATCAAGACGGAAATAAATATTATAAAGTAAAAAACAGTTGGGGAACAGATGAAAAAAGAACAAAATTTGATGGATATGTTTATTTCAGTGAAGCTTATGTCCGCTTAAAAACTATAAGTATTACATTACATAAAGATGGTATTCCTAAAAATATCTCAAGTAAAATAGGAATTTAAATGAGTCAAAAAAAGTCATATCAATCCTCCTTTATATCGGTTACCATTCTGTTTTTTTTATGGGGGTTTATTACTGTTCTAGTTGATAGTTTAGTACCAAGATTAAAAGAAGTTTTTGAAATGTCCTATGCCAAAACAGTATTGGTTCAATTTGCATTTTTCACTGCCTTTTTTGTAATTTCTCTGCCTGCTGGAGCCATCCTCACCAAGATTGGATATAAAAAAGGGATTGTTTTAGGATTGGTAATTATGGCTATTGGATGTTTACTTTTTTACCCTGCAGCTGAATATAGAAACTTTAATGTATTTTTAATTGGTTACTTTACATTAGCGGCTGGAATTACTGTATTGCAAGTAGCAGCAAATCCCTATGTTGCTTTATTGGGTTCTGAAGATGGAGCCTCTAGCCGATTAAACCTATCGCAAGCTTTTAATTCATTAGGAACAACCATTGCACCCGTCGTTGGTGCTTTATTCTTATTGAGCGATTCCGTAAAAACATCTGAAGAAATCAACCTATTGAACAGCACAGATAAAGCTAGTTATTATGCAGCTGAAGCCGCAACAGTTCAAACACCATTTTTATTTATTGCTGCTTTTATAGTAATATTAGCACTAACTTTTTCCTTTATAAAGTTACCTAAAGTAATGGAGAAAAGCCCTAAGGGCGGTTATTTAGCCTTATTAAAAAACAAAATAATGATGTTAGGCGCTCTTGGTATATTTGTGTATGTAGGAGCGGAAGTTTCTATAGGTAGTTTTTTGGTGAACTATTTTGATGATATGAATCTTGCGGTAATTATTGCTGAGAATCAAACTATGATGAATATTGCAAATACAATAGCCAGCACTTTCAATAAAACATTTTCTAATTCTGACCCAAAATCTTTATTGGGAATTTTTATAATCTTTTATTGGGGTGGCGCTATGATTGGTCGTTTTATTGGAGCATATTTAACAAAAATAATACCTCCAAGCAAGGTACTCAGTATTTTTGCTTTACTCGCTATTGCTTTAATTGCAATTTCAATTAATACAGTAGGTTTACTTTCTATGTGGTCTATCTTAGCAGTAGGTTTAGTTAATTCAATAATGTTTCCAACCATTTTCACCCTAACGCTAGAAGGATTAGGAGATTTAAAAGCACAAGCTTCAGGATTGCTTTGTATGGCAATTGTAGGCGGAGCTATTATACCTTTTGCTTTTGGTAGTTTAATAGATGGATTTGGATTTAAAACAGCCTTTATACTAACGATGATTTGCTATGGATACATACTGTATTATGGAATGATAAAAACTTTTAAAACCATCAAATAATATTTAAATTGATATTTTTCAATTAAAACTATAATTTGCAAATAGGAAGGTATTATGAATATTAAAAAAATAATTAATTGTTGAAAATTTTATTAGTTGGCGGAACGGGATTAATTGGCTCTTTTTTAAAAAATAAATTAATTGAAGAAGGGTATTCAGTAAATATACTTAGTAGAAGAAAAAGTAAAGATTCACAAACTTTTTTATGGAATAATGATGAAGAATACATAGATATTGCCGCTTTTAAAGGAGTTTCTGGAATTATTAATTTAACAGGTGCTAATATTGCAGAAGGTAGGTGGACAGAAAAAAGAAAAGAAATTCTGTATAATAGTCGAATCCTTTCAACAAGATTACTTTTTGAAACCATAAAAAAAAACAAAGTAGCACTTGATTTTTTTATTAATTCCTCTGCTACAGGATATTACGGCACAAAAAAATCGGCTAAAATTCTCAAAGAAGATAATGTATCTGGAGTTGATTTTCTAGCTAAAATTTGTCTTGATTGGGAAACGGAAGCCTTGCGGTTTAATGAATTAAAAATCCGTACCATTATTATTAGAACGGGAATTGTTTTAACTAAAAATAAAGGTGCTTTTGAAAAAATAAAACTTCCTATAAAATTTGGAATATTACCAATATTTGGTGATGGCAAACAAGTGTTTTCTTGGATTCATATAGATGATCTAATAACAGTCTTTATGAATTCAATTACTAATAAAAACTATATTGGTCCTTATAATGCAGTTGCTCCGATTAATAATACCTATTTAGAATTTAACAGAAAAATTGCTGAAGTGTTAGATAAGAAAGTAATAGTTATTAAGATACCTACCTTTATGTTAAGACTTATTTTTGGAGAACTTACAGAAACACTAACTAATGGGAATCAAATAGCTGTTGAAAAGTTAAGAAATAACGGATTTAATTTTAAATTTAAAGATTTAAATAGTGCATTATCAAACCTATTAATTAATTTATGAACTATTTTATTTTACTCTTTTATATTTAAATAAATTTAATATCCAATTTGGAAGCGGGTGATTACCTCGTTTTCTAAAATCTATATTCCAACCAATTTTTTTGATAAGAGGAATCTTATGAGTTTCAACAAATTCAATTAATGTTCCTTCGGGTGCCTGGATATATGCAAAATTCCCTCCAGCATCTCCCATATCAAATGTATCCATGGCTTTTGCACTATCTACCGTAAAAGGAAAGCCAATTGATTTCGCTTTTTCTCTTAAAGCGTCCATATTATTAATATCAAAACATAAATGAATAAAGCCAGGATCACCCCAAATACGTCCTTTATAAATATCTTTTTGTTCCCTATTTAAAACTTGTATCAATTCTATTTCAGATTTTCCAAAAAGGGTGCTAAATGCTCCATCTTTAATATCTGAATGTCTTAATAAAACCCTTCTAAACTCATTATCTCCTCCAGGGATGCCATTATAATCCTTAAAAAGTCCTGTTTTATCATACACAACTTCATCATATCCTAAAATATCTCGATATACTTTTAAACTTTCATCAATATTTTTAACCCCTATTATAGTTCCAAAAACACCTCCATTTAACGCTTTTTCCTTTTTAAAGACTTCTGAGTGTTCTTTAATTTCCCAAATATTATTATAAATATCTTTTAAAAAAAAATGTTTATTACCATGGGGATCTTCAGAAATTTCTCCAAGTAAATTAAGTCCAGCTGCTTTATACGATTCGTAAGCAATAGTGACATTTTGGGATTTTAAAACTCCAATATTTATTCCTAAATCGCCAAGTTGTATTTCAAAAGAAATGGGGCTTGGCTTTTTACCAGTATGCTTCCAAATTTCAAAACCACCTCCACCTTCAAGATTCAATGCTAAAATTGCGTGTCTTTTTCTGGGTTTTCCTTCGGTATGAGCTAACATCAATTCTGCAACAGCTTCTTCATCAAACATTAAAATATCCATAGAAAAATACTTCCGATACCAATCCCAAGCCTCATGAATATCCTCTACTCCTACACCTAATTGTTGAATTCCGTTAATTTTCATACCTCTTTTAATTTCATGTATCTATAGAGGTTTAACTCTAGATGATAAATAATAGTATAATCTTGGAAAAAACCTACGGATATGTACCATAATTAATTCACTTCCCCCAACTAATATTTCTTTTTTTTCAATTTGCAATTTACTCACAATTATTTTTGCAGTTTTAGTTACAGATTTTCCTTTATTTTGACCTTGATCCATTTCATCATAAGCATTCCCTTCTTTATCCAATGCATTAACAGAAATGTTCGTTTTTACGCGTCCTGGAATAATCATTGATATTTTTATGCCATGACTTACATTTTCTGATCTTAAACTTTCAAAAAAACCATGCAAAGCTTGCTTAGTTGCAGAATAAGAAGAACGATAAGGGAAACCAAATTTTCCAACTATACTTGTAGTTACCCCTATTTGACCAGCCCCATTTTTTATCATTAATGGCAATACTTTTTTAGTAAGCCCTATGGTACCGAAAAAATTAACTTCAAATATTTTTCTATCTACAGACAATGGGGTTTCATTAGCAAAAGATCGCTGACTAATACCACCAAAATGGTACAATCCATCAATTTTAGTTACTTTTTCTAACACTAATGTTGCAGCTTGATTAATAGATTTTTCATCAGCTAAATCAAAGGGAACAACCCAAGCAGTACTTCCATTTATTTTACAACTAGCAGCTACATCAATTAATTCCTGTTCCTTTCTTCCAGAAAGAATTAAATGACAGTTTTTAGTTGATAATTCTAAAGCAACAGCTTTTCCAATTCCTGAAGAAGCACCTGTAATCCATAACGTTTTACCAGTAAAATTCATTATTTCATAAATTCATTAAGGAATGAATAGAATAGTAAATATAAAGAAAAAAAATAATTTAACATGCGAGTGCTGACATAACAATTAATGTAATTATTTGAAAACAAATGCGATTAAATTAATTCTATTCCATCTTCTTTAATACTTATTTGCTTATCCTTATAAAGGCTTCCTATTGCTTTTTTAAAACTTTTTTTACTCAAGCCCAAAATTTCTTTAATAGTTTCTGGTGAAGATTTGTCATGTAATTGTATAAAACCTCCAGATGCTTTTAATTCGTTTAATATAAACTGTGCATTAGGCTCTATACTTCTATAACCTTGTTTTTGTAATACAACATCAACTTTATGATCGTCACGTATATTTTTTACAAATGCTTTTAATCGATCTCCTGTACGAATGTCTTCAAATATATCTTCTAAATATATCAGCCCTTTATGAAGTCCATTAATAATTACATTGGCACCTTTTTCAGTTAAATGTGTTATTAAAACATTCACTTCATCATAGGCTTTTATTGTTAGATTGTCATTTTGTAAGAACTGATTTGTTTTACTAGAACCTGCTAATCTATTGGTTTGTTCATCTAAATATAAATACACGATATACCAGTTGTCAATTTTCATTGGACGTGCTTGTTCTTTAAAAGAGACAAACAAATGTTTTTCTAAACCCCATTCCATAAATGCCCCATGTTTTGTAACATCTGCACAACGCAAGTATCCAAATCCATTTAAATTTAAAAAAGGCTCTAAAGTTGTAGCAATAGGACGCTCATCATAATCTAAATAAATAAAAACACGAATTTCATCACCAATATCGAACGTTTCTGGTTTGTATTTATGCGGCAGTAATACTACTTCTTCAGATTCAGTATCTTTTCCCAGGTACAATCCAGGGTCTGTTTCTCGTAAAATCGTTAATGTGATGTATTTTCCTATTTCAAACATCTTGCAAAGATAAATCTTAATAATTTAAAGTTAGATATTTGATTATTAATTTATAAAAAAACACTCAGTAGATTAGCATCTTAATTTTATTTAAAAAAATTCACATTATCATAAATACAGACAGTCCTCTTAGTAAGTAAATAAGATTATTTTAAAAAATTAAAATATTCTAATAATATTTGGTCATTAATTTCTGAAGGAGTGAAAATTTCTAATAATTTCGGAGTATCTGAAGAACTAAAAAATGACTTCAAATTCTGATTTAATTCACTTTCACAGTGAATCATTGTATATTCTAAATTATACATTTCACATAAATGCAAAGCTGTAAATTGATGCTTTGTTTCAAAAAAAGTGTCAAAGTTGTTGGTATTTTTCTCACCGGGTAATATTCTAAATATTCCCCCACCTCCATTATTAATTACTATAATTTTAAAATTAGAAGGTATGTAATTATTCCACAATGCATTACTGTCATACAAAAAACTTAAATCTCCGGTCACACATAACGTTTCTTTCTTTGAGACTACTGCTGCTCCTATTGCGGTTGAAGTACTACCATCTATACCACTTGTTCCTCTGTTACAAAAAACATCAATACGCTCATCAAAATTGAAGAATTGAGCATATCGTATTGTTGAACTATTACTCAATTGCAATTGCATATTTTTTGGCATAATATTTACAATAGCTGAAAATATTTTTAAATCTGAATATGGAATAATGCTTATATATTTTTTGTGTTTTTTTAATCTATATTCTTTTACAGATAAGTAATTAGATTGATAATTGCTTTTAACAGTTTCAATCTTTGGAAGAAACTCGTTAAAGAATAAATTGACTGTGGTTTTAAAATGATGTGTTAAATAAAAAAAAGTATCATTAGCCTTTTTAGGATCTATATGCCAATGTTCTTTTGGAGAATAATCTCTTAAAAGTGCTTTTATTTTTTTTGAAATAACCATACCCCCAAACGTTAAAAGAATTTCTGGTTCAAAATCAATCAGTTCATTTTTATCGAAGGAAGCTATTAATTGGTCTATTGCTGGGAAAAAATTTTTGTCATGGAGGTTTGAAGTAGTTTCAGTTAGCACAATAATACTTTCATCTTTAGCAAGAATATCTAAATATTTTTTTTCAATACTATTTGGTTTTAATACGCCGACTAAAATTAATTTTCTTTTAGCGCCGTTCCACTTTTTTACAAATGGATTTAAATCCTCATTAACTTTTTTTGCAGCTACAAGAATCGGAGTACTTTTAGCAGTAATGGTTAAATTTTCTGTGGTTTTATATAAAGGTTCAGAGAAAGGTAAATTTATATGAACAGGGCCTTTCTTACTAATTGCAGTATTTAAAGCTAAATTAATTATTGCTTCGTTAAATAAGTTATATGCATCCCCTTCGATACAATTAGCACTTTCTAAAATATGATTTTGAAATACATTTTCTTGTTGAATCGTTTGTCCATCTCCTATATTAATTAATTCTGTAGGACGATCTGCCGACAAAATAACTAATGGAATATCACTGTAAAAAGATTCTGAAATAGCGGGATAGTAATTCAATAATGCAGATCCCGAGGAACAAACTAATGCGACGGGTTCGTCAAGTTGCTGAGCGATACCTAAAGCAAAAAAAGCAGCACACCGTTCATCTACAATACTATAATTTATAAAATTTTTATTTTCTGTAAATCCAATAGTTAATGGGGCATTACGCGATCCAGGCGAAATAACAATATTTCGTATTCCCTTTGCAAGACATAATTGAGTAATGGTTTGAGATAATTTTTTATTGGAAAACTTCATTGCTGTAAAAGTACAAATAGTAAAAGAAAAATTTATAACATCGGATAGATTACTTGCAGCATGGTTTGTAATTTATGTTGGGTCTCTTCCCATTCACTTTCTGGTTCTGAATCAATAGTAATTCCTCCACCAACAAATAATGTAGCAATATTTGCATCAATTTTCATACAACGCAAATTAACAAACAGTTTTGAACAAGAGTCTTTTTGATAAATTGGACCTAAAAAACCGGTATAAAATTCTCTATCATAATCTTCATTATCCAAAATATAAGATTTCGCATAATCTTGAGGAGTACCACAAACAGCGGGTGTTGGATGTAAGACAGAAGCGATCACCGATAAAGTCTTTTTTTCTTCTTTGAGATTTCCTGTAATATCTGTTCGTAGATGAACTAAAGACGCAGCTTTATAATTGTATGTTTCTGAAATTCTTAAAACTGAAGTTAGCTTTTTCAGGCTATTGGTTATTGCATCTACTACTATTTTTTGTTCATTTAATTCTTTAATATTCCAATAAGGAACGGTATCTTTTTTAATTATTTGTGTTCCTGCCAATGCCATGGTAGCAAAAGAAGCCCCTTCTGTTTGAAATAGAATTTCTGGAGAAGCCCCACACCAAAAACCCGTTTGGGGATGATACCATATATATCTAAAAGCAGAAGGATATAAATTTAATAATCTTTTTATCAGTATAGAAATATCGAATTGTTTTAAGTCAATCTCTTTTTTTCTAGAAAGAACAATTTTTGATGCATTACTAGATTTTATAACACTTATAGCTTTTTTTACTTGTTTACAATAAGTTTCTTTAGTTTCTAGGTCCTCATTTATTATAATTTCATTTTTATAAATGGTGTTCAGAGTAAATTCAGTTTCAAAAAAGACACTTTTTTTCAAAGGAATACACAGTGCTTTTCCTTGATAATCAAATGGAGCAAAGGCAAAAGATTCTTCAGCATAACTTGTAGTATCATACAAAACATTATTGTTTTGTAATACAATAGTAAGGTCTTTATTATTTGGCAAAGAGTAAAGTGCAAAAGGTAAATCTTCTGAATACTGCTGTGCAACTTTTTTTAGAATGTTTGTAAAATCCAGGGTCGTTTTATTTATAAAAAGTAATGGTTGTTAATTTTACTAAGGAAATTAACTCTGCAGCTTCGTTTTCAATTTTAATCTGCCAAAGTTGAGTTGTTTTACCTCTATGCAAAGCTGTTGCCTTCGCATAAACAAAACCATCTCTTATACTTTTGATGTGATTTGCTGAAATTTCTAAACCTCGAATCGTACTATTTTCTTGGCCCAAAAACACAATTGCTGCGGCACTTCCTATACTTTCTGCTAATGCAACAGAAGCTCCTCCGTGCAAAACGCCGTCAGGTTGATGAACTTTTGAAGTGACAGGCATTCTAGCGGTTAATACATCTTCTGTAAGATCAATAAATTCAATCTCTAAAGTTTCCATTAAAGTATTTTTACAAATTGCATTGCAAGCTGCTAACAATTGTTCTTTGTTTTTTTTCATATAATTAATTTACCTTTGTAAAAATACAAAATGAATCACAAAATGTCGGTTGAAAAAAAAGTAATCTACACAACTTCCAATACGTATTCTATTTTGAATAATTTAACTGAAAAAACAAAAAATGTTTGGATTGTTTTTCATGGCTTAGGTTATTTAAGTAAGTATTTTATTAATTATTTTTCAAAAATTAATCCGGAAGAAAATTTTATAATCGCTCCGCAAGCTCCTTCTAAATATTATCAAGGAAAAAAATTTAAGCATGTTGGTGCCTCTTGGTTAACAAAAGAAAACACCATTGATGAAACCAAAAACATATTGACTTATCTAGATAAAATTTATCAATCAGAAATAGACAAATCAGTTCATAATCTAATTATTCTAGGATATTCTCAAGGAGTTTCTATTGCTGCTAGATGGGTTGCAAGTAGAAAGATAAAATGCAATCATTTAATATTACATTCCGGAGGCATTCCAACTGAATTAAACCCTGAAGACTTTTCATTTTTAACCAAAAAAACACAAGTCACTTACTTATATGGAGATAAAGATCAATATATAAACGAGGCAAAGAAAACGGAAGAAACCATAAAAGGTGTTAATTTATTTGGAAAACATTTAGACATTCATGTATTCGATGGTATACACGAAGTGAATACTGATTTTATAATGAAAATCTCTAAAAAATAAATTTTATTTTTAGCTATAAATAAAAAGATGATTGCAATAAATCGGAAGATAATAATTAAAATTTAAACTCTGAGGCTATTAATCGATTTCTTAATTTTTCTTCTTTTCAAGATCACTTTTTACTTCCTCATATTCTTTTTTAACACCATCATCTACTTTTTTAAATTCCTTTTTAACATCATCTCCTCCTTCTTTTAAGTGACTTTTAGCTTTACTTTCATCTCCTTCTATTTGACTTTTAATATCACTATGAACTTTACAAGGAATGTATCTAACATTTTCGCCATCTTTAATTTCGTGATAACCTTCACAACCCATTTTTTTTGCTCTTGTCTTAGCTTCTTCGATAGTTGCATAGGATTCCATACCAGCAACCTTATTAACGTTAATTTTCTGAACTTCAAGAACAGTCTCTTTTTCTTCCGTTTCTTTCTTTGATTTAGAATTACAAGATATAACTGAAAATCCAAAGGCAGCTATTATCGTTACTACAAATAATACTTTTTTCATTTTTATATGTTTTAGTGTGTTTTAGTGTTAATTCTATCTTACAATATAGTTCTTTTTTTGGTTATATCATAAAAAAAGCGACACCATCGTGTCGCTTTTAAATCTATGTTTATAACAGAATTATTTTACCTCTTCAAAGTCGACATCTTCTACGTCACTGTTTTCTTCTGTAGCCTCGCCCTCTGGTTGAGCATCTCCTGCTGGAGATCCCCCTTCTTGTTGAGCATCAGCTTGAGCTTTATACATCTCTTCGGAAGCAGCTTTCCAAGCTTCGTTTATTTTATCTAAGGCTGGTTGAATAGTTTCAACTTCTTTAGTTTCATAAGCTTTTTTCAATTCTTCTAGGGCTTCTTCAACTGGTTTTTTATTGTCTTCAGAAATTTTATCTCCAAATTCACTCAGTTGTTTTTCAGTTTGAAAAATCATTGCATCCGCTTCATTTAACTTATCTGCCTTTTCTTTCGCTATTTTATCAGATTCTGCATTTGCTTCTGCATCTTGTTTCATTTTTTTCACTTCCTCATCTGTTAAGCCTGAAGATGCTTCAATTCGAATGTCTTGAGACTTTCCAGTTGCTTTATCGGTAGCGCTTACTTTAATGATTCCGTTAGCATCAATATCAAAAGTAACTTCAATTTGTGGAGTACCCCTTTGTGCTGGCGGAATACCATCCAAATGAAAACGACCAATTGTTTTATTATCTGCAGCCATAGGACGTTCTCCTTGCATTGCATGAATTTCAACACTTGGTTGATTATCTGCAGCTGTCGAAAACACTTGTGATTTCTTCGTTGGAATGGTTGTATTAGATTCAATTAAATGAGTCATAACACCACCCATTGTTTCAATTCCTAAAGAAAGTGGAGTTACATCTAATAACAATACATCTTTTACATCTCCAGTTAAAACTCCTCCCTGAATAGCCGCTCCTAAAGCAACTACCTCATCTGGATTTACTCCTTTATTGGGTTTTTTACCAAAGAATTTCTCTACCGCTTCTTGCACTGCAGGAATACGAGTAGATCCTCCTACCAAAATAATTTCGTCAATATCACTTTTTGAAAGTCCTGCATCCTTTAATGCTTTTTCGCAAGGTGCAATAGTACGTTTTACTAAATCATCAATTAATTGTTCAAATTTAGATTTTGACAATGTTCTTACCAAGTGTTTTGGTCCACTAGCAGTAGCGGTAACATATGGTAAATTAATTTCTGTTTGTGCTGCAGCAGATAATTCAATTTTTGCTTTTTCTGCAGCTTCTTTTAAACGCTGTAATGCCATTGGATCATCACGCAAGTCTATAGATTCATCATTCTTAAATTCTTCAGCTAACCAATTAATAATTTTTTGATCAACATCATCTCCCCCTAAGTGTGTGTCTCCATCGGTAGATAACACCTCAAATACACCGTCTCCTAATTCAAGGATAGAGACATCATGGGTACCACCACCAAAATCAAATACTACTATTTTTTGGTCTGTTCCTTTTTTGTCCATTCCGTAAGCTAAAGCAGCTGCGGTTGGTTCGTTGATAATTCTTCTAACTTTTAATCCAGCGATTTCTCCTGCTTCTTTAGTTGCGTGACGCTGACTATCGTTAAAATATGCTGGTACTGTAATTACAGCTTCCGTTACACTATGTCCTAAATAATCTTCTGCAGTTTTCTTCATTTTTTGAAGAATCATTGCAGAAAGTTCTTGTGGCGTGTACATTCTACCATCAATATCTACACGAGCAGTATCGTTGTCACCTTTTACTACTTTATAAGCAGCATGTTTTGCTTCTTTACTAGATTCAGTGAACGTATTTCCCATAAATCTTTTTATAGAAGAAATAGTTTTTGTTGGGTTAGTAACTGCTTGTCTTTTTGCAGGATCTCCAACTTTAATTTCACCATCTTCTACAAATGCGATAACTGAAGGTGTTGTTCTTTTTCCTTCAGCATTAGGAATTACAGTTGGTTCACTACCTTCCATTACAGCCACACAAGAGTTGGTTGTT
>TARA_Y100000385_G_scaffold114477_1_pt1 | contig 55143 bp, 56 predicted proteins | sample TARA_Y100000385 | Tara Oceans TARA_Y100000385 (sample SAMEA2620980) | marine metagenome | biome: marine biome (ENVO:00000447); feature: surface water layer (ENVO:00002042); material: "saline water (ENVO:00002010), including plankton (ENVO:xxxxxxxx)" | depth 5 m
AACAGCAGAAGTTGTAATACCTGGAAATACACCAACAAAAACAACTCCAGATCTTGGAGTTATAGGCTCTACAGAAAAAACAACATTAGATCCTATTCCTTTGGCTGCAACAGCAGAGAAAACTACACCAGATGTAATAGGACTATCCTCTACACCTGAAAAATCAACTGCAATTGTTAGTGCGCTAGCAGCAACACTAGAAAAAACAACCTTAGATCCTATTCCTTTTGCTGCAACACCTGAAAAAACGGTTGGTGCGTTAGAAGTTAGAGACGGTTTTGCAAATCTAGACCAAACAGGATTCTTCACAGGAAAAGCTAGTGGTAGAGGTTTACTAACAGATTTTGTAGGAATAAGTGGCCTACCAACTGCAGGAACAGGTCAGTTTGACCATACAGGAAAACAAGGCTTAGGTGTACTTGCAACAAATAACCATATACTAAATGTTGATGCAAACGGGTTTACTGTAAACCAAAAGCATTTAGGAGATAGTGATTTAATTGGAATATCTGGAGATCCTGGAAGTATGACTTATACTATCCCAGATGGCCCATCACCAAGAGCATCATATAGATATAATAAGGAAATGTATTCTAAGATAACAGGTGCACCTCAAACATTTACTACACCTGGCGGTTTTATAGTAACAGGAACAGGTGCATCAGGAACTTTAACAAATGATGGAATAAATTCAGCAAGAAATAGTATATCTTCTGGAAAAAGTCAATTATTAGAACAATATAATAAGTTTGACCTTAGAGATGAAGCATTTCATAGATTTGATGGATTTACATCAGGTTTAGGTCAACCATATATTAATAGTAAAGTTATAGCAAATGATAATGTAGCATTAAGAAGTTTCAAAGGCCAAGATGGTCTAGTTAGAGGTGGTATAGTATCTCGTGTAATAAGAACTGTAAATGATACATTAAGAATAGGTAAATTCTTAATAAGTCCTACTGGTTTATTGTTTATTGCAAAAAATATTGGAATGCAATTAACAAATCCAAAAGTAGAAACAGTAGCTGGAATTGATGGTGGTGGTTTCTTTGCTCGTACAACAAGAATTTATCCATTAGGTTTATCAACACTTGCACAAATTGTAGCAGATGTTGCACCAGTTGGTACTATAGGTTTAATAAGACATGGATTAGGCCCTTTAGAATCAGAGGCAAATTACTATGAAAATGTAGTATCTGAAACTAAAAAATTAGGTGGATTTGAAGTATCAAAAAATGCTTCAGCTCCAACTGGAAATAGATTAGTTAAATTAACCAAAGACATGGATGTAGGTTTATCAGGAGATGGTTCATCTCTTTTAAATATATTATCTGTTGAAGGAAGTTTAAAGGATGCTTTAGGATCTGTACTAGGAGGTGTAGGAGGAAAACTTGCAGGATTTTTCAATAGTAAAATACTTGGAGCAGCCAAAGATAAATTAGGAGTATTGGCAAACTTTATACCTGGAATTGTAGGTGGTGGAGAAATAGATTTATTAAGTGGAATCATGGGACCAAATTCTATTTATGGAATTGGAAGAACTGATATTAGAAGATCTACATCAGGTATACCGTTAGGTCGTCATTCTGAAGCAAATGGAACATGGTCAGATTCAAAAATTGTTATTTCAAACCATGACAAAGGAGTAGGAAGTCTAACAGCAGATATAGATGATACACATAAAGGTGTAAAAACAAACCCAAATAATGCTGTAGTTGCAACATCCCCACTATCCCCATATTCTGACGCAATAAATTCAACAGAAACTGATAACTCTATACATACAAATGGAGATGACCCTCAGTTAGAATATAATGACATAAAAACATTTGATAAAAAACTTGGAGTTGCTACTACCATGAAGTCTGGTAATCCATATTTTACAGAAGGTGGATATGCTGAAGGTCAAAGAGTAGGTTCAGCTGGAAATCCTGCAGGTCAAAACAACAGAGATAGAAAAGTTGTAGACAGGTTTCCAATAAACTTTGAATCAGATCTATATGTAGACAATACAGTTAGAGATACTGCTGAATCTTCAAGGTTAGCAAAAATATTAGACGATAATTCATCAGATGTTACTCCGGCTGGACTTAAAAAATATAATGATTTACCAGGCGACAAAACAGAACAGGTAGTTCACAGTACTGTAGAACAACTTTCTGTAGATCCATATGGTCCTACTCTTGGTCAGATTGGAAATTATGAAGTATATGCATATGGTGATATACCGTCTGAGCAATTGGCACATAATAAAATTAGAGACTTTAGAAAGGATTTGACTAATACAAATAAAACCTTTCAACAGGACGATGACTATGAAACTTCTCCAAGAGAATCTAAATTTGGCCAAAATTACGGCGAAAGAGGAATAGACAGAAGTGATAGAAAAGCCGTATTAACAGACCAAACAGGTACTGAAATTGGTGATAAAATTCTTTTAAACGCATTTACTGATCCGGGAAAAACAACTTTAAGCCAACTATCAAACACAGAAGGAGATGATTTATGCATGCTATCGGTTGCTGGAATACAGTTTAGAGCATACATAAAAGGACTATCTCATAATGTAAAACCGGAGTTTCAAAGTATAGAATATGTAGGAAGACTTACAGACGTAAAATTAATGAGTAAATTCTCAGTAGACTTTTCACTTGACTTTCAAGTGGCCGCATTTTCTGGTAGAGAATTAGAAGCAATGTACTTTAAATTAAATAGGCTAGCACAAAAAGTAGCACCTTCATACTCAGAAGCAGGTCAACCTAAAGGACCTATGAATAGAATAACAGTTGGAGACTACTTTAGCAACCAATTATGTTTTATAAATAATGTTGGATTTACCATGAATGAACAATCTCCATGGGATATAGATCCAGGCAGACAGCTTCCATATTATATAGACGTCAATTTAAGTGCAGACATAATAACATCTGCATATGACAATCTATTATCAGTCGGATCAGACTTTTTTGGAGCAATGACAACAACAAAAGAACAAGAAATGGTTTGGAAATCAGATTTTAGAAATCCAGCATAGGGAATTAAATGAAAAGATATAATTCAAAAACAAAAAAGGTAAAGGATCTAAGAGCAAGACTTCAAAATGAGTTTGACAAAAGAGTTCCGTTTCCAGAAAGAACAATGTTTACAACTACAGTTTATCCTAAAATAATAAGAACATCTGAAGACGTTTTTATTGAAAGTAGAATTGGCGATAGGTTTGATAATTTAGCCCACGAATTTTACGGAGATAGTACTTTATATTGGATAATTGCAAAGGCAAATAATTTAATACATGGCGGAATAGCCGTAGAACCAGGAATAAAATTAAGAATACCATTAAATACTGAACAAATAGTTCAAGAATTTTATCAATTAAATTCGGAGAGATAAGATGGCAAATACAGGTTATGGAGCATGTCAAGATGTTGACGCAACAACAAAAACAGCAATAGAAGCAAGATCTTCAGCCAATAAAAATGTTGGAGGTGGTGATACTAGGGGTCAATATTTATCATGGATGACTAAAAGAAAACCATGGATTAGAGCATATTCATGTGCATCAACGGGTGGAGTTTTAGGAGATGTTGGAGCAATTGCAAGTATAGGTGACCTTTATCACACAGACTCAAATAGGCCTAAACCAGGAATAACTACATTTTCAACAACTGAAGAAGGTACACATGGTGGATTTAAGGAAGGTACTCTTAAATTTATTTGCTGGACAAAGGAAGACTTTGGAGATCTTGCCGTATCATTTTTAACATATGGTAGAACTATAACAGTCGAATGGGGATGGACAGTTGATACAGCCGGAGCTAGTGTAAAACCACAAGGGTATGAAGGTGCAAGATGTTCACAAAATGATGGAAATTTTATGAAAACCGTTAAAGCTGCACGGGATAATTATGAAGCTTGTTTTGACACTATACGAGGACAAGTAACAGATTTTAGTTGGGCATTAGCTGGTAATGGTTCATTTGAATGTGAATGTACAATCACTTCATTGGCTGGTAATACTGCAAAAATGCCTATAAAAATAGCAACAAAAGATTGTTCTTGCCCAGAAGATAAGAAAGAAGACGAAGCTGAAAAAGGACCAACCTATAATATACTTCAAACATTAGACTCAATGAAAGAGCAATGTATGGAAGACAGTAAAGAACTAGTAATAAATGGAGTAACATGTGGAGTCGGAATGAATGCTGACGCCGCAGAAGACCAAGCTGGAGCAGATGAAAGCAAATGGCCATTTGGACTGGGTTCTGCAACATTGCAAATGAATTTTATTACTTTTGAGTGTTTTGAAGAATATGTTATTAATCACAATATTTCATCACTATCTGGAGAAGGAGACGAAGGAATAGACAGACAAGGAGCAGCCGCCATAGCTGGAACAGGATATGGGGACGTTGCCAACACCGGAAATAAATACACAGGACTTTTTTATTCCAACCATTCAGTGTGTAGATATGGAGTGGATGGAGTTATTAGTGGAGATCCTAGTGTTTGCCTTATTCCAGGCCTACCTTTAACTTGGAAATCAATTAGTAAGTTTAATAAAATAGCAGGTGGTTTCACGTTTATGGATGCAAAAACATTTAGTCCAAAACCTGGAATAGCGTTAGGAGGAATACTTTTAAATATTGCAATGCTAGAAGAAGAGTTTAATGCACTAGGTAAGGATGATGGTGCATCAACATACATGAAAAGAGTATTGGATAGAGTAACAGAAGCAACAGGTGGATTTTGGAATTTTACAATGGTACCACACCCTGGTGCTGAAAATATAGTTCAATGGTTAGATATAGACCAATCACCAGTACCAGGTTCTCCTGAGATTTTAACAATACCATCATACGGAAAAAACAGTATAGCAAGAGGTGTAAGCACACAAACAGAATCAGATCCAGATTTTCAAGCACAAATTATGTATGGCTCAAACAATACTAATGGAAAAGGCGGTGGTAATAAAAGTGGAGGTGTATCTTTATGGACTGAAGGAGTAACAGATACTTTTCAAACTGCCATGAAAGTTTCTTCAGAGTGTCAAGACTCGGATACTAAAGAAGGTTGTAATCCAGATCCTAATCAAGAAACAAAAGAACCAGAAAAAGAAGATATAGAAAAAGTTTTTATAAATTTAGGTAAAGAAATAAGTCCGGCCTCTACAGCTGCAGCAAAACGTTGTGCAAGAACACTTGCACTAGGAGAAACAGACCCAGTTGCAGGACCAAGAGTTGTTCCAGTTCCAATAACATTAGATGTAGAGCTTGACGGAATAGGAGGTTTTGTATTTGGAAACTTAATAACAACTGATTATCTTCCATCACAATATGATGGATGGTGTTTTCAAATAACGAAAGTAGAGCACACAATTGATAACTCAGATTGGTCAACCACTCTTGCGTGTGGGTTTATGCGAAAAAGTCCATAGGAGAATAACATGACAATATACAGAAGACCTAAACAGATGAAATTAAAAGAAAACCTTTATGCAAATATGGGTGAATTTTTTTATGGTGATGGTACTTCATTTGAAGGATATTATCACATGTTTGACCTTAAAAAGAAAAAGTATTTTGAAGGATCTATATATTCGTACAAGGCTAAAGAAATATTTCCTGACCAAAAACTAGAATTTAGTGAAAATCTAAATAGAGAATACACAAACATTTGGAGAAATCAAGGAGATAAAACTTTAGAAATTAAAAGAATATCTGAACCAGACACTATAATTCCTACAATAACATCTAAAGATTTAGATAAGGGTGAAATAACTAGACATCTACTTCTACAACGAAATTCATTAATGGTTTATGAAATAGATGAACTACAATTTAAGAATTATAAAAAAGGAGCAAATCCTTATAATTCAAACTATAAAGTAGCCAAAACACCTTGGTATATTACAGGACCTATTTTTTCTTTGTATGGCTCTAGTGGAGCAGAAATAACAAAAGGACTATACGAAAAAAACTATCAACAGGCTCAAATAGTATTAGATGAAGTACCTGAATTATTTCCAATACTGCAAGACCTATTACAATATACTTTTCCAAATCCAGAAACAGACTTATATTCAGACGGTTCATATTTGTATCTTCCTGATGGACAAAGATACATTGGTAGATATCACGTACATCCAACCAAAGGACCTATGGCTGGTTCAAGACATGGAAGTGCAAAACATCCTGCACTAAAAGCTTTATTATAATTTTACCATGTTAAATATTTTGTTTATATTATCAATATGATAATTTATAGCGAAAAAGCATATACAAAGGTTATTGATATTATAGCAACTAAGGAAGTATTTTTAGTTCCTGTTCCTTTAAACTATTCTCTACATTCAAAACAAACTAAGATTTGTGTAATATATGTTAGAGACCTGCAGGCAAATGAGTCTTATCTTATACCAATAGACCATCCAGATAGTAATATTAACTTTAAAATACCTTCTAACATATTTAAAGCCTATGTTCCTAGTATAAAAGATGCAATACATTTAGGAATTAATTCCAAAAATCTAATAGATATTCAGCTATTATACTACTATAATACTGGTAATAAACTACAGTTTAAAAAGACTGAAGCACAAAAAGTTATTGAAAGAAAGTTTTGGAAATATAGTAAAAATAATCAACTTGTACCTATACTTAAATTATTAGAATATTGTAAAAATAACAGAAAACAATATATAGAAACTATAGGCAATATAACTCAATTATCAACCGAGTTTATCGAATACAATCGTGATATAACTGAGGCATATTCTTTATTAGAATCTAATGGAATATGTACAACAGAAGGATTAGAATATACACACTATAACTTTTTTACGTCAACCGGAAGACCTTCTAATACACACAATGGAATAAATTATGCAGCATTAAATAAAGAAGATGGATCTAGAGACAGGTTTATTAGTAGATTTGATAATGGTATGTTGGTTGAAATGGATTTTGATGCTTATCACTTAAGGTTAATATCTAATTTAATAAACTATAAATTACCCGATGGAAGTGTTCACAAGTATCTTGGCAAATATTATTTTGGTAAAGAAGAATTAACATCTGAAGAATATCAAGAAGCAAAACAAATAAACTTTAAAATTCTATATGGTGGTATACCTAAAGAATTTAAAAATATAGAATTTTTTAGGTTAATTGGTGAATTTATTGGAAAACTTTGGTATGAATGGAAGTCAAAAAATTACATAACTACATATTTATATAAGAGACGTATGACAAAAGAACGTCTTGGAGAAATGAATCCTCAAAAACTGTTTAACTATTATATTCAGGCATATGAAACAGAGTATAATATTATGGTATTAAAAGGATTTAAAGAGGTTTTGAATGACAAACAAACAAAGGTTGTATTATGTACTTATGATAGTTTCCTATTTGACTTCAATATTTCTGATGGTTTAAAAACCCTACAGGAACTACAGAGTTCAATGAAAATACAATCAAAAGTATCAATTGGTGCAAATTATAGTACTATGATTGATAAGTCGATTTAAACCCTTATATTTATATATAAATAGGGATAGATATGAATTTTAATAGATTAGTTTCAGAATGGGCATGGCGTGTCAATGATGGTATGCCAGATCCAAAAAATAGAACTCACGTAGAATTTCTTAGAGATGTATTAAGAGAGTCTGGATATAGTGAAGACTTCGTAGTGTCATACACTCAAAATCTCACAGAAGCTGGTGAAGATGACAAAATAATTAAGTATAAAGCTAAGTCAGGAGAACCATCAGAAATGAAGGCTAGCTCTGCAAAGAAACAAGCTGAAGACCATCCTGCAAAAATAGCTTGGCTAAAAACTCAAGACAATTCTAAATCTAAAGATAAAGAAAAAAACATTACAAAACTAAAAGGTTCGGACTTTGAAAGATCTGCAGGCAAGGAAAAAGAAAAACCTACTGTCGATGAACCTAAAACAGGACCTTCTAAACAGCAATTACAAAATGAATCCGAGAAATCTAAGTTTTTAGAAGGAATGGTAGATGCTATTCTTGTAGAAGACGAAAAAGCAGGAATGGGTGCAGGTAGATATAACATGTCTAAGGATGACCTAGGAAAATATAAAAAGTATTTACAAGGAGATAGACCTGCAATACCTGATTATAAAATCAATCCAGAGGATATAGAAACTGTTCTTCAAAAAATAAAGGCAAAAGATCCTGAAAAATATAAAAAGATGCGTGCAAGAATAAAATCCAAAGGCGCACCACCAAAACAATATACTACAGGAGAAGCAGGTTCTAAAAGGTTTAGAAATGTAATAAAGCACTATCTTCAAACAGGAGGAATAAGTGTAATTACTGGAGAAAAAGTACCATTTAATCAGGCCCAATTAGACCATACAGTATCTTTAGACAATGGTGGAGTAGACGGTCCTGAAAACTGGGATTGGATGGAAGCTAGATTTAACCAGTTCAAGGGTGCTTTATCTGATGAAGTTGTTATGGATAAAATAAAGAAAGAACTAGCAAAATCACCTGAAGAAAAACAACTAAAGATTGCAAAACAAGAACTTAAAAAATATCAAAAGGCAGCCTTCATTGACTATTTTGAAAAGAACTTTGAAAACCAAACAACAGACCTTTCAGAAGACGTTATCATGGGAATGAATGCTGATATGCGAAATTATCTTATGAAAGGTTGGAACAAAAATAATCCTCCAGGATCTGAACATTTTATACCTAGATATGAATCAGAAACAGGCGCAACTAGAGCATCAGGTAGAGAAAAAGGTGGAAGAAGAGCAGGAAAAGAAGCTGAAACACTAAAGATTATAGAAAAGCTCAGAGCAGCAGGATTAGATATACCTTCATCTAAAGAAACACGTGCTCAAAACGAAGAGTTTGAACGCATACAAAAAGAAATAGAAGCTAGAAAAGCTAATATTGGTGCACTAAAGAACAAAGTAAAAGGTAAATAATGAAAACGCAACTCCTTTGCACCTTTACAAATCATCGCTCCTTATCTAAAACTGTAGATAAGATAATAGATGCTTATGATATTTTATATAATAAAATGTTTGTTCTTAAGAATGAAAATGATACTAGAGAATTGATGTGTACCTATAATATAGACGCATCAGGTAGGGTAGAAATATTTCCAGAAACTATATCTCTACATAGAAAAAAACAAACAAATACCCTTTACACTATTAACGCATTAAATGAAACAATAAAAATTTGTAATAATGGTGTTCTAGATACAACTTTTCAGGTAGATTGGGAAAATTATAGAAACTGTATAATGGTTACTAATGAAGATGGATTAAGAAGAATTGATACATCTGTAAAAGAAATTATACATATTAAGGTAAAGAGGTGATATTTATATAATATGGCAGATCAAAATTTAATATTAGGTAAAGATAAGAATGGCAATACTATGTCGTATCATGGTAAGAAGCTAGGTATTAAGTCTGACCCTGATGCGCACAATAAGCGACGTGAAAAGGACGAAGAAGAACTAAGAAAGCTTTTACGTGACCTTATACAAAACGAAATAAAAAATCTATTTGTAAAAAAATAGTGAAAATATTTGGCCTGGATTTTACCATGTCAATTATTTTGTTTATATTTAATAATAATTAAAGAATAACTAAATACTAACTAATAATTAACTTATGACAAAGCTTTCGCTGAGCGTCCTTCTTTTCTTGTTTGGACAAACCTTAATTTGGTTTCAAACTAATGGTCAATTCATATGGCCATGGTTTCAAAAACACCCCATATTTTTATCGATTGTAGGAGGATCTACAATATCTTATGCGTTTATAATAGCAACTAAGTTTGCGTTTGAACACTTTGATGGATTATTATGGCCTGGTAGATTCTTAGGATTTGCACTAGGTATAAGCTCTTATGCAATTTTAACTTGGATTTTTATGGGAGAAGGCATATCTTTAAAAACTTTCACATCATTAATCTTAGCAATGGGAATAATCAGTGTACAATTATTTTGGAAATAATGTTAATAACTTTTAACTCAGAATTTTTTTATGTTAAATAAATTTATTATATTACTATATAAAATTAAATTATGGCAAAACAACTAGGATACGCATGTATAAATATGACACTTGCAAAGCAAGGCATATCATGTAACAGAAGTATGATACGTAGAACCTTTCAAGCAAAAGGTCCAGAGTATGCATCAGAATTAATATTGGAAAACTTACGAAATTTAACAAAAGTAATAAGTTGGAATAATCAACATGGAATTAAAGTCTATCGCATGTCAAGTAACATGTTTCCATGGATGTCAGAATACGAATTTACAGATTTACCAGACTATGACAAAATTTGTAATTTACTAAAGGGCATCGGCAAATTGGCAATGGATAATGGTCAACGACTATCATTTCATCCAGGTCAATTTTGTGTACTAGCTTCACCAAATGAAAATGTAGTACTAAATGCAATGAATGAACTAAATAAATCTGCACAAATTATGGATCTTATGGGTCTGCCAAAGTCTCGTATGGCAAAAATTAACATACATGTTGGCGGTGCATATGGTGATAAGCAAGCAGCATTATCTAGGTTTTGTAAAAACTTCTTAAGATTACAACAATCTGCTCAAGATAGACTTACTGTAGAAAACGATGATAAAGCAAATATGTATTCAGTATCAGATTTATACTGGGGTGTATATAAAGTAGTTGGTATACCTATTGTATTCGACTACTTCCATCACAAATTTTGCACAGGAAATTTGACAGAAGAAGAAGCTTTAAGAGTTGCAGCAAAAACCTGGCCAAAAGGTGTAAAGCAATGTACTCACTATTCAGAATCAAGACGTGCAGAACAAAAACTTATTGTCGAGCAAATTTGCAAAAACAATAATATAACACTAGACCAAATGCAAGACTTTCCAACACTTGCTACAATGTACAAAGAATTCAGCAAGATAAAAGTACAAGCTCACTCTGATTATATTGTAGAAGAAATCAATGATTATGGTCTAGATATCGACGTTGTAGTCGAAGCAAAAGCTAAGGAATTAGCTTTTATGGAAAAGAAAAATATTTTAACAGAAGTTTTACCATGTTAGAATTTTTTTATATATTAAATAATAATTAACAAAAAAAGAGGAAAAAAATGGCAATTGACTTAGACGCAATTAGACGTAAACTCGGAGATTTACAATCTCAAACAACAAGGACTTCCCACTTATGGAAACCAAGTCCAGGAAAAAATCAAGTAAGAATCGTACCTTACCAACACAATAAAGACAATCCCTTTCAGGAACTGTTTTTTCACTATGACTTAGGTAAAAAGAATTATCTTTCACCTGTAACATTTGGAGAACCAGATCCAGTTGTAGAATTTTCTGAAAAGTTAAAAGCAACAGGAAATTCAGACGATTGGAAACTTTCTAAAAAGCTAGAACCAAAAATGAGAACTTATGTTCCTGTTTTAGTTAGAGGAGCTGAAGGAGAAGGTGTAAAATTATGGGGATTTGGTAAACAAGTATATACAGAACTATTAGGATTTATTACAGATCCAGATTATGGTGATATTACAGATCCAGGATCAGGTAGAGATATTGTAGTTGAATTTACACCATCTGAAGGTGCAGGATCTTATCCTAAAACTACCATTAGAGTAAAGCCAAATCAAACTCCAGCAACAACTGATAAAGCTACTGCTGAGAAAATTATGACTGGACAAGAAGATATTTTTAATATTTTTAAGAAAGTTTCATATGATGATTTAAAGTCTGCATTAGAAGAATGGTTAGATCCTAGTACAGATGGAGAAGAATCAACAGGTGATTTACCATGGGAAAACAAAAAGCAAACAACTGAAAAAGCACCAGTAAAAGCTGCATCAACAACAAAAACTACTGATGACATATCAGCAGCGTTTGATGACTTATTTAATCAATAGGAGAAAAACAATGGAAAAAGAAACATTAAAAAGAAAAATTGAAAATCCAGTTAGAGCTTTAGCAAAAGAGTTAGAAGGTAGAGGACAAATGACAGGTATAATATCTGAACTAGTCAATGCAATTTTAACAAATGTTAAAGAGTTAAGTAGAGATAAGTAGTATGGGAAATCAAGAAAAAGACGCACTAGCAGAACAACTGGCAACATCATTAAACAAAAAGTTTAAGGATTATAAGGTTGCATATTTTCTTGATGGATCTGAAGATACACCAACAGATTTAACTGAATGGATATCGACAGGCTCATCTATGCTAGATTTGTGTATATCAAATAGGCCTGATGGAGGAATACCGGTTGGTAGAATTACCGAAATAACCGGATTAGAAGCTTCAGGAAAGTCCTTAATAGCTGCACAAATATTAGCAAATACCCAAAAAATGGGAGGATTAGCCGTTTACATTGATACTGAGAATGCAATAAATGAGGAGTTTTTACAAGCCTTAGGCATTGATACGACTAAGCTATTATATGTTCAATTAGAAACAGTTGAAGATATATTTGAAGTAATGGAGAATATTATTTTAACTACAAGAGAAAGTGAAAAAAATAGACTTGTTACGATAGCCGTAGACTCAGTAGCAGCTGCCACTACCCGAGTAGAGCAATCTGCAGACTATAGTAAAGATGGTTGGGCAACTTCAAAAGCAATTGTATTATCTAAAGCAATGCGTAAAATTACAAACATGATTGGACGACAAAGAATTGCGTTAGTATTTACAAATCAATTGCGACAAAAAATGGGAGTTATGTTTGGAGACCCTTGGACTACATCAGGTGGTAAAGCAATTGCATTCCACTCTAGTTGTAGATTAAGACTAAAGGCTGCAGGTCAAATAAAGGCAACTGTAAACGGACAAGCCCAAACTGTTGGAATTAAAACAAAGGCGCAAGTAGTAAAAAACCGAATGGGACCACCATTAAGAACTGCTGAGTTTGATATTTACTTTGATAGTGGAATTGATGACTTCGGTGGATGGTTACAAGTGTTAAAGGCATATAAGCTTATTAAACAAGGTGGATCTTGGTATACTTTTACAAAAGCAGATGGAACGGACTTGAAATGTACGTCAAAAACTTGGAAAGATAAGTTAGCCACAGATGAAGAACTTAGAACCGAAGTTTATGACCTCATTTGCAAAACCTTAGTTATGGATTATAAAACTGAGAACTTAGGAATTGACGATGTAGAACATTCATCAGATCCTGTTCCTGAAGGATAGTGGTAGTAAACATACTATTATACTGTTAACATTACAAGGGTTTCTGAGAGATTGGAAACCCTTGTCTTTGTTAATAACTTTTTCAAAATAATTAGCCAGAATTTTTTTATGTCAATAAATTTGGTTATATTTAACATATAAATAATAAATATGAAAGACAAATACAAAGAAATACTAGAAGGCCTCAGTGAAGACACATCTCCTAAGGACCAAAACGACAGAATTCTAATTATTGATGGACTAAATACGTTCATCAGAAGCTTTGCAGTCAATCCAAGTGTTAATGAAGATGGTATACATGTTGGTGGTATGACTGGATTTTTACATTCCATAGGGTATGCAATAAGAAATATTAAACCTACTAGAGTTATTATATGCTTTGACGGTAAAGGTGGTAGTCAAAGGCGTAGAAAAATATTTCCAAACTATAAAGGAAATAGAAGAGTAAGAAAGCATCTAACTAGAGCAAATACTTTTCAATCTATAGAAGACGAAAGAATCTCTATGGGTCAGCAAATAAATAGATTAACTCAATATTTAGAATCTTTACCAGTAACAGTTCTCGCACCAGAAAATATTGAAGCAGATGATGCAATGGCCTATATTTGCCAACAGGTTTATCCAAAAAGTCAATGTATCTTAATGTCAACAGATAGAGATTTTTTACAATTAGTTGACCATAGAGTTCAAGTTTGGTCACCAACAAAGAAAAAATTCTATGCACAAGAAACAATTAAAGATGAGTTTGGAATAGAGTCTTCTAATTTCATCATGCTAAAATGCATAACAGGAGATGGATCCGATAATATTCCTGGAATAAGAGGAGCAGGAATTAAATCACTACAAAAAAGACTGCCAATACTGTTTACAGATAAAAAAATAGAGTTAGATGAAGTTATTGATTATGTTAAAAATAACTGTGATGGTACAAAACTAGGACAAGCACTACGAGATTCAGAAGAATTGTTAACAATAAATCACAAGCTTATGCAGCTACAAGATGTAGATATATCTGGTTACTCTAAAGAGTCAATTATGAATATAGTAAGATCCGATATCAATAGGTTAAATAAGCCACAATTTGAACAAATGATATTAGAAGACAATCTAAATGGAATATTTAAAAATCCTTCTTTATGGTTAAGAGAATCCTTTTTACCATTAGACAATATAATAGGAAAATAAATGCAAGAAAATAAATTTCAATATGGCTATAGTTTTCAAACAAAACTAATAGCATGCTTGTTCAAAGACAGGGTATTCTTACAACAAATTATGGATATTTTAGAGCCATCATATTTTGAGTCTGAAGCTAATATTTGTATTGTTGAAAATATTAGAAGTTACTTTATAGAATATAAACAACCTCCAACAATGGAAGTAATGTCTGTGAAAGTAAAAGAAATCGACAATGACATGCTGCAAACACAAGTTGTAGAACATCTAAAAGATTCATATAAACAGTTAGATGCTCCTGATTTAGAATTTGTAAAAGAACAAACAATAAAGTTTTGTAAAAACCAGGTATTAAAGTCTGCAATTATGGAATCAGTACAACTTCTTGAACGAGGAGAGTTTGAACAAATAAAAATGACCATTGATGAAGCAATGAAAGCTGGTTTAGAAAGAGCAATTGGTCATGAATACATTGAACATGTTGACGAAAGATATTTAGAATCAGTTCGAAATACAGTAGGAACAGGATGGGATATAATAGATGATATTGCAGATGGTGGACTAGGTAAAGGTGAATTAGGTGTAATGGTTGCCCCATCTGGTATTGGTAAGTCATGGGCATTGGTAAATGTAGGAGCAGCTGCTGTAAAGGCTGGTTTAAATGTAATACACTACACACTTGAACTAAATGAAGCTTATGTTGGATTAAGATATGATGCAGTATTAAGTGGAATACAAGCCCAAGAACTTAAATATCATATAGAAGAAGTTAAAGAAATTGTTGGAAAGCTAAAGGGAAATCTAATTGTAAAGTATTATCCAACCAAGGGTGGAACAGTAAATACACTTGCAAGTCATATTGAAAAATGTAGAATGCAAGGATTTGACCCAGACTTAATTATAGTAGATTATGCAGATTTATTGAGAGGACATGGTAAAGAAGTACGACATGAACTTGGTAATATTTATGAAGATTTAAGAGGATTAGCTGGTGAACAAGAAATACCATGTTGGACAGCTTCTCAAGCAAATAGATCCGCGCTTAGTGATGACATAATTGGAGCAGAAAAAATTGCAGAATCATATGCAAAAATAATGACAGCAGATTTAGTTATTTCATTAAGTAGAAAAATAGAAGATAAACTAGCAAATACTGGTAGATGGCATATAATTAAAAACAGATTTGGTCAAGATGGAATTACTTTTCCAAGTATGATGAATGCTAGTAATGGTCAAATAGAAATTCATGCACCAAATTCACTAGATGGACAAGACATTCAGCAAGATATGGATAATCATTCTGAATATTTACGAAAAGTATTGAAACAAAAATACAATAAAGAATCTTAAATATGTATATATCGATATTTATTATAGACTGGATTGCTCCAGTCATTGTTTTCAATGGAGAAATATAACACACAATAAAGGAGAAAAAATGGAAGTATCAAATCAAATATTATCGGAAATTACTGTGTACATGAAGTACGCAAAATACGTACCAAAATTAAATAGGCGAGAAACTTGGGAAGAACTAGTTACTAGAAATAAGGAAATGCACAAAAAGAAGTTTCCACAACTAGCAGATGAAATAGACCAAAAATATAAACTAGTATACGATAAAAAAGTACTTCCATCAATGAGAAGCCTACAATTTGGTGGCAAGCCAATTGAAATATCTCCAAATAGAATATACAATTGCGCATATCTTCCAATAGACTCAATAGACTCATTTTCAGAAACAATGTTTTTGTTGTTAGGTGGAACAGGTGTTGGATACTCAGTACAACGACACCATGTTGAAAAGCTACCTTGCATACAGAAACCATGGCCAAAAAGAAAAAAGAGATTTTTAATAGGAGACTCTATTGAAGGCTGGGCAGATGCAGTTAAAGTTCTTATGAAATCATATATGAACGGTGGAGGAAGTAAGATAGAATTTGACTTTTCAGATATTAGACCTAAAGGTGCACAACTTGTTACTTCAGGTGGAAAAGCTCCAGGACCTCAGCCTTTAAAGGAATGTATACTTAAAGTTAAAGGTATACTAGAATCAAAAGAAACAGGAGAACAATTAACAACCCTTGAAGCTCATGACATTGTATGTTATATTGCAGATGCAGTTTTAGCAGGTGGTATTAGAAGAGCAGCACTAATTAGTTTATTTAATGCTGATGATGACCAAATGATTAGTTGTAAATCTGGTAATTGGTGGGAATTAAATCCACAAAGAGGTAGAGCTAATAATTCAGCAGTTCTAATGAGACATAAAATAACAAAGGAATTTTTTATGGACATATGGAAACGTGTAGAATTATCAGGAGCTGGTGAACCTGGTATTTATCTAAATAATGATAAGGATTGGGGTACAAATCCATGTTGTGAAATCGCATTAAGACCACACCAGTTTTGTAATCTTTGCGAAGTAAATGTTTCAAATATAGAATCACAAGAAGATTTAACTGAACGAGTAAAAACTGCTGCATTTATAGGAACACTACAGGCTGGATATACTGATTTTCACTACCTTAGAGATGTATGGAGAGAAACAACTGAAAAAGAAGCACTAATTGGAGTTTCAATGACAGGAATTGGCTCGGGTGTTGTACTTGGGTATGATATGAAAAAAGCTGCAAGTGCTGTTAAGCGAGAAAATACAAGAGTTGCAAAAATTATAGGTATAAATTCATCTGCAAGAACAACAACTGTAAAACCTGCAGGAACAACGTCCTTAGTATTGGGTACAAGTTCTGGTATTCATGCATGGCATAATGACTTTTATATTCGTAGAATTAGAGTTGGTAAAAATGAATCAATATATCAACACCTAAAATTAAATCACCCGGAATTGGTAGAAGATGAATATTTTAGACCTCATGATACTGCTGTAATTCAAGTTCCTCAAAAGGCTCCAATAGGCTCAATAATGAGAACAGAATCTCCATTCCAACTTCTTGAAAGAGTTAAAAAAGTTGCAACTGAATGGGTAAAACCTGGTCATAGAAAAGGCTCTAATTCTCACAATGTATCAGCTACTATAAGTTTAAAGAAAGAAGATTGGGAATTAGCCGGAGAATGGATGTGGAACAATAGAAACGATTATAATGGATTATCTGTGTTACCATATGATGGTGGAACATATACACAAGCTCCATTTGAAGATATTACTGAAGAAAAATATAATGAAATGATGAAGTCCCTACATACAGTAGACTTATCAAATGTTATAGAAATAGAAGACAATACAGATTTAAGTGGTGAATTAGCATGTGCAGGAGGAAGTTGTGAAATCACATAATGATTGGATAGTTGATTTGTATTATAAGGAAATGGTTGCTAAAAAAAATATGGAGAAAAACCATGGACAGCATTCAAAACCTACAGAAAAAACTAAAGGAACTTCAAGACGAAATAAAAAAGTATCAGCAAAATTGCCAACATAAAAACCAACACATTAGGTTTGATGATAAGCAAAATGCTAGATGGTTTTGTAATAGGTGTGATAAAATGATTAGACTACCTAGCCAACAAGAGTTACAGGATTGGATTAGTAAATGAAATATGTTATAGGAAATAATTTAGTTGCAACAATGGCAGCGTATCTTTTACCAAGTGTAAAACATATCAAACCACTTGAGCGAGATTTAGATATATGGAACATTGAAACATCATATATTCCATATTATTGTATTGACTTTGTAAAGTTAGTTTTTCCTGGAGCCAACATTACTAAGTATGAAATGAGAACAATGTATGATATGCGCAAGACTTTGTCTGCAGTAAAGCCTAAAAATTTCGATCAAATATACACACTATATACAAGAGGAAAAACTAACGTTGAAAAAGAATATCTTAGAACTATTTCTGAGACATTAGAAGTTGTATCAATTAATGGAGAATCTCCTTTTAATTCACTAATAATATTGTTTGAAGAACTAGAAAAATTAACTGCGCACAAGTGTGAATTCATTGATATTGCAAGTATTGATGTTGTCAATAAACTAATTAAGTTATCTGATGATAAGGAATATGTTTATGACAAATTATTGTTTACATCTGGATTAACGGAGTTAATCAGTCTAGACTCAAATAACATACTTAAAGGTAATATAGAACAAAATTATGCACCTGGTAAAAAATTTACTTTACCAGTAATAGACAAATACATATATAAATGTAAGTTAGAAAACGAAAATGATATTCAAATATCAAAATTATTTGACCAAATAGCAACTGTTGGAAAACCATGGTTTAGAAAAACCTTTTATAATGGTAGTGTAGTTTATGAGTCATTGAAACAAATATTTGAAGATAAAATTGAAAATAACACGGTTAATGAATATATCGAAGAATCACAAATAACAAATACACTAGGAATACAAAAGGTTTCAGGAATAGATCTACTCGGAAAATGTTCAGAATGGAATAATTCTATTGGCTTTGGCCATGTAATTAGACGCTGTAATTCTCTTATAGAATATTATAGTGATGATGAAAAAAACCATAAAATAATTTTTCCAGGTCAAGAAAATTTATTATATTAACTATATGAATGAATTTAAAAATTTACACACCTGCTTCCAATCGGAATTGCAAGCACTATCAGGTTTCGGATTACAAGTAGAGAGCAACGGAACAAAACAAACAGAACTTTTATTTAGGTCTATGTGCATAACTAATCCAACACAATTAGCCATTGTACATCCCTCAAGAAAATTTAATCCTGCATACTCAGTTTTAGAATTTTTATGGTATCTTTCAAGCCATAAGAAAACAAACAATATTGGAAAATGTGCAAATATTTGGTTAAAAATACAAGATGAACAAAACGAAGTAGAATCAAACTATGGTAGTTATATTCTTGGTAAACAATGGGATTGGATATTACAAGAACTTAAAAATGATAAGGATTCTAGACGTTGCACAATAGTAATCCATCAGCCATATCATAAAACTAAAAATTCAAAAGACTTGCCTTGTACACAATACCTGCAGTTTTTTATTAGAAATAATAAATTACATTTAGGTGTAAACATGAGATCTAATGATATTATATATGGATTTTGTAATGATGTGTTTAATTTTGCACTATTTCAACAACTAATGTTAAACGAACTTAGAGCAATATATCCTAATTTAGAACTAGGTTCTTATTATCACCATGCAGGCAGCTTTCACCTATATGATATGCATTACAAAATGAGAGACAATATATTAATGGATGCATCTTCTCTAAATAAACAAGACTTATGGACATCAGAAACATATGAACTTCAGCCTTGGATAACTAGAGAGTATATTAAAGAAAATAATATGCAATTACCGACTGAAGATTTACCTAAATTAGAATTGATGGCATTTACAAAAAAACAAATGCAAAAGTTATTTAAACCTAAAAAAAGATTATATCACGTATGAAAAAGAAAGAATCAATATTAAAACGGGCTGACAATGTTGTAAACCATCGATCAGAAGAAAAAGAAAGACTATACGGACCATTTAGTGAAGGCATGGAAAGAGCTGCAAAAATAGCAAGTGGAATGACTGGCAAAAATTTTGAAGCTGAAGATATGTACTCTGCACTTGTTGCATTAAAACTATCTCGTCATTCATATAATTATAGAGAAGATAATCTATTGGATTGTGTAGCATATCTTGGCGCACTTGACAATTATATAAAGGAGAATAAAAAATGAAAATAAATGTTATGAAAATTGGCGCAACTATAAATGCCAATAACGGTAGTATACTTACCGACGAAATAAATGTAGTAACGAAAATGCTTGCAGACTGTGGACATGATGTTCACTATCATACGACTAGGACCAGAAATATGGTGCCTTTACCACATGCAACATTTCACGATCTAGCTGAAGTTACTGATAATTCTTTTAGTGACTATGATGCATTAATTGTATTTAATGGTAATGCAAACTTTTATGGTGGACAAGAAGCAAGAGGAGATCTAATGGCATATAAGTTTATTAATAAGTCAACATGTCCTGTTTTCTATTTCCTAACAGATTGGTTATTACCATTGCAACAGCTATGGCCTAATGTTGAAAAGAAGCAAGTACAATATCATTGGGATAATAAGTATACGCAGGATGAGATTGAAGTTGTAAGAGAAGACATAATCATGATATCTCAAATATATAACATGGAAACATTACAGGCAAAATATCTTGACAAAAGAGGAATAACATATGCAGACATCATTTATTTTCCACTTCAAGATTTTATCATTCATGAATATCAACCAATCGAATATGTTAAACCTGAGGATAGATGGTTAGATTTAATTTATGGTGGAACATTTAGAGGTGGTCATAGGCAAGACAAAATGATAGAATACTATTTTAATTATCCAGAGCATCTTAATATACAAATGTTTGGAAATATAAAACCTGAACATTTTAGTAAAAAGAAAACTCTTGACTTAAAATTTCCAGATTTTATAAGTAAAAAAGTAAAACATAGAGAATTTTTTGATAGAATGCAAACATCAAAGGCAACTGTAACAATAAGTGATAAGTTGTATGAAGGATCTGCAATATCAAATAGAACAAACGAATCAATAATAGGAAATGTAGTATCATTTATCGATAAAGGTTACGACCCTCAAATGAGAATATTTAATGACCCTTTATTACAAAAGTTTAATTATGTTGAATCTAGAAACGATGTTATTGTACGATTGAAATATCTAAACGACAACCCAGCAGCATTCGAAGATTTAATAAAACGTCAATATGAAGACGCAACTCAAAAAATGTCAAAATCACAATATTATAAATCTTTTGTGAATATAATAGAATCAAAATTACAAAACAAACAAGTAGAGGAAATACAATGGTTTCAGAATTAAAATTTATTAAAGTTAAAAATGTAAAAAGTCCAGCAAGAGGAACAGAACAAAGTGCAGGTATAGACTTCTTTGTACCAGATGAGTTTGAAACTGTAGTATTATTACCTGGAGAATCATGCTTTATTCCAAGCGGAATCAAAGTAAGTTTACCTAAAGGTCATGTTTTAATAGCATTTAATAAAAGTGGAGTAGCAGTTAAAAAGAGCTTACACGTCGGTGCATGTGTAGTTGATGAAGATTACCAAGGAGAACTACACTTAAATTTAACAAATGCAGGTAATCAACCACAAATCATTGAGAAAGGCGATAAAATAACACAATTTGTTTTATTACCTGTAAATTATGCAATGCCTGTTGAGGTTGAGCCAAAAGACCTATATGAAAAATCATCTAAGCGTGGAGAAGGTGGATTTGGAAGTACAGGAACAAAATAACTGTTAATAACTTTTTGTAAAATAATGAACCAGGATTTTCCTGTGTCAAAAAAATTGGTTATATTTATACTATAAATAAAGACAAAGTTATATGAAATTATCAAGACTATCCAGTAAGTTCGACAAGGGCTTCTTTAATATGTATCAATTCGGATACGATACAGAAGGCAAGCTAGGAGTAAAAGTAGACAGAATAAAAGATTATTTTTATTATTCATGCGAACATATTGACGACATACTAGACATTAGACAGTTTGACTGTAAAAGAACAGATATATTTACAACTTTATATGGAGATAAAGTTTATAAAGTGTATTATACTGCAATAAAGGCTAAGAACGAATTAGTAAGAAAATATCCAGACAGAATATATCAAGCAGATGTAACTCCTGAATTTAAGTATATGCTAGATCGTAAACTAGAATGGTCAAGTAAACGTCATATTATGTATTTTGATATTGAAACTTGGTTTGACCCTGAACAGCCTAAAGCAAATATGCCACATAAAGCCATGATGCCAGTAACTTCGGTTGTTTGTTATTCTAATATTCATAAAAAATATTGGGTAATGTCTTGGCATCCAGAACATACTAAAGATTTTGAAGAACCTCAACTTAGAGAAGAAGATAATGTTAATTACGTAATGTGTAAAGACGAAAGTACAATGCTACTTAGTTTTATAGAACTACTTAATATTATGAAAACAGATGTTATTACTGGATGGTATTCTGCAGGATATGACCTTCCATACATTATAAATAGATGTAAAAGACTTGGCCTTCCGTATGAAAACCTTTCACCATTAAAGGATGTGTATATTAAAAAACGTGGTGAATATTGGAGAATAAACATTAAAGGTTTAGACCATGTCGATATGATGGAAGCAGTTCAAGATATGGGATATAATCTTCCTAACTGGAAACTAACAACGGCGGTTAAAGAAATTATTGGTGATGAAGATTTAGACAAACTTACTGAGGTTACATGGAGAGATTGGCTAGATAACTATAAAGGTTTTATTGAGTATGGTATTCGAGATGTAGAGATTCTTGCTGAAATGGATAAGAAAATACAGATATTTGACTTATATACTACACTTCAGCAGATCGCGCATACTGACACATTAGGTGGTACATTCCATAAGTCAATGGTGGTTGATAACTATATATTAAAAGAAAACCATGGTAAGATTGTATTTCCAACTCGACATACAAGAGCAAAACAACAATATGCCGGTGCTATAGTTTTTAATCCTAGAGAACCTGGTCGTCATAAGGATGTTACTGTAATGGATTATACTTCACTATATCCTACATCTATTATGGCTTTTAATATTAGTCCTGAAACTTTTATAGTATCAGAAAAATCTTGTAAAAAAATGGGTATTAAGATTGAAGATGTAATTGAAAAGCTAAAAGCAGATGGTATAGGCTTTATAGATACTGGTACTCCAAAAATAAATGGTGTGCCTGAATTGTTTGGCGAACGATATCTATTTTATGACCACAAATATAAACTAGGTTTACTTCCACAGGTATTAAGAAAGTTATTTCTTCAAAGAGTTGAAGTAAATAGAGGATTAAAAGCTGGTGAATATACAGGAGATGAAGCTGTTGCAATGGACAAAAGACAGCAAGCATATAAATTAGTACTTAACTCTGCATATGGTGCAATGGGATTCAACTTCTTTAGGCTATACAGACCAGAATGTGCAGATGGAATTACATATTTCGCAAGACAAGCTCTTAAATTTGCATCATTAAAGTTTCAAAACTTAGACCATTATGTATTGTATGGAGATACAGATTCTATATTTGTGAAATCAAATGGAAGTAGTGAAGATGAAATGAAAACTAAGTTAATAGAATTTAATAAACAACTTAGAACAGAACTTGTAGAAAAGTATAATCCTGGAATAACTGATGAATATATGTTAATGGATTTAAAATTTGAATATGATTTAGAATACATTTATTTTGGTGATTCTAAGAAACGATATTATTCAATCATTAGAGAATCTGGCAAAAAGTACATTAGAGGTATGAATATTATTCGTAAAGATACACCTGAATTTATGAAAGGTGCTCTAAACAAAATTGCAGAATATGCTGTTAGAGGTACTTTAACTATGGAACACTTAACGTTATTACGTAAAAAGATGGAAACAGTAGATTATAAGCTTATGGGAATAAATAAAAAGTTTACAAAGGCCTTTGACATGTACAAAAAAACCATGCCTCAACATGTTAAAGCTTCATTTTGGGCAAATGAAAAACTTAACACTTCAATTTCTCATTCTGATACACCTTTACTGTTTTACATAAAGAGTAATTGTGAAGACGATAAAAAGATAAAACAAAGACAGCAAGCAATCTGTCTTAATGAAGAAGATTTACATTTAATAGATGATAGAAAAGATGTATTTGAGCTAGACTATGAAACTTTCTTTAAGAAACAAGTACTAGATCAGCTTGATGAATTTGACAAAATCGATGATGTAAAAACTTTAGTAGAAAACTATAGACAGAATGCACTATCTAAGTAGTACATGATATTTATATTATATAAAATGGTTATAAACACAATAAAAAAGGAGAATAGGTTATGCAAGTAGAACCAATTGCGGGCAAAATATTACTAAAAAAATTATCGATTGAGCAAACAGCTGGTGGTGTTATTATGCCAGATATCGCACAAGAAGGAGCAAATGAAGCAGAAGTAGTTTCAGTAGGACCTTCAGTAATCACACAATCAGGAAAAGAAGTACCTATCCAATGTAATATTGGAGATAAAGTACTATACCCAAAATTTGCAGCAAAAGCAGTAGATATTGATGGAGAAGAATTTCTAATCATAAGCGAAGCTGAATTATTTTTAATATTTAAGGAGAATAAATAATGTCACAGAGAGATTTAACATTTGGAAAAGATGCCAGAAAAGAATTAAAGGCAGGAGTAGATAAATTAGCTGATGCAGTTTCATCAACGCTTGGACCTAAGGGTAGAAATGTTGTAATTGAAAAAGAATTTGGCAAGTACGTTTCAACAAAAGACGGAGTAACAGTAGCAAAAGAAGTAGAACTTGAAAGTACACTTGAAAATGCAGGAGCTCAAATGGTAAAAGAAGTAGCTAGTCAAGTTAATGATGAGGCTGGAGATGGAACAACAACTGCAACTGTTTTAGCTAGAAAAATGTATTCTGATGGATTAGATAATATTAGTAATGGTGCAAACCCAATAGACCTTAAACGAGGTATGGATAAAGCAGTTACAGAGGTTACTTCTGCATTAAAAAAATTAGCAAGAGAAGTAAAAAATTCTAGTGAAATATCTGAAGTAGGTATGATATCTGCAAATAATGACGAGTTCATTGGAAACTTAATATCAGAAGCTATGGATAAAGTTGGCAGAGAAGGTGTAGTATCAGTAGAAGAATCACAAACAGCTGAAACTATATTGGAAACTGTAGAAGGTATGCAATTTGAAAGAGGTTATCTTTCTCCGTATTTTATTACTAATAATAATCAAATGCAAGTAGAACTTGAGAATCCTTGGATATTATTATTTAATAAAAAAATATCTACAATTAAAGGTATCGTAAAAATTTTAGAAGCCTGTATACAGCAGAGTAAATCTTTATTAATCATTGCAGAAGATGTTCAATCTGAAGCTTTAGCTGCTCTTATTGTAAATAAAATGAGAGGAACTATGAAGGTAGCAGCTGTAAAAGCTCCTGAATTTGGCAAAAGAAGAGACGAAATTTTAGAAGATATCGCAGTTCTAACAGGAGCAACTGTTGTAAGTACTGAAAAAGGTATGACACTTGATAGAGTAACTGAAGAAATGTTTGGTACTGCTAGAATGGTTACTATAAATAAAAAATACACAACAATAGTAGATGGCGCTGGTAAAATTTCAGACATAGAATCAAGGGTTGAGGAAATTAAATCAACAATAGATTCTTCAGAGTCTCCATACGAAATTGAAAAAGCCCAAGAACGATTAGCAAAACTTTCAGGTGGAGTTGCACTTATAAAAATCGGTGCAGAATCAGAACTTGAAATGAAAGAAAAGAAAGATAGAGTTGAAGATGCATTAAACGCAACTAGAGCTGCATTAGATGAAGGAATTATCCCTGGAGGTGGTGTAGCATTAAGATGGTTAGTCGATAGTGAACTTGGAAGAATAGAACTAGACTCAGAAAATTCAGATCAAGAAAAAGGTATTAACATTGTATTAGATGCCTGTAAAGAACCATTTGATATTATCATGCATAATGCTGGACTAGATGGAGACACTCATTGGAATACTGAAATACGCCCAAAAGCAGAAAGAAAAAATACTGTTAACTGGTCAGATGATATGAAATGGGGATATGATGCAAGAAAAGATTCTGTTGTAGATATGTACGCTGCAGGTATTATTGACCCTGCAAAGGTAACAAGAGTAGCATTAGAGAAAGCAGTATCAGTAGCAGGAACAATGCTATTAACAGAATGTATGATAACTAAAAAACCAAACGATAACGAAGAACCAAACCTAGGAGCAGGTGGTTTCGGAATTCAATAAGGAGAAATTAAATGGAAAACAATTTAGGAAACGCACTAAAAGGAATGTCACCTTCAGATCTACCAGATGTAATATGTGATAAATGTCAAAATTCAACATTTAGACAGGTAGTATTACTAAAAAAAGTATCTGCAGCAATAGCACCATCAGGAAACACTAGCTTTTTACCAATGCCAGTATTTGAATGTAGTAATTGTGGTCATGTAAATGATGAATTATTACCTAAGCAAAATGAATCACCACTTTCTAAAGCCTAATATGAGTAAAATAGAAGATAAAGTTTGTGAAAAAATACAAGATAGGGCACGGGTAGGTAAGAAAAAGTATGGAGTTACCATGGAGAGAGATGACTTATCATTCAAAGAATGGATGATACATTTACAAGAAGAACTCATGGATGCCATAGTTTACATTGAAAAAAATTTAGAAGAATCTGGTAAAAAATAACGTTACCAGATTTTTTTATGTCATAAATTTTTATTATATTTATATATGCAATTAAAAACCCCAAAAGATTTAGCCATCAAGGCCCGTAAAATGGGAAAAAAGACTGTATCATATAGTCAATTTTCTCGATATAAAAATTGTCCAAAATCATGGAAACTAGCATATATAGATAAGGAAACTTCATTTGACCCTTCTATATTTCTAATATTCGGAACAGCTTTTCATGAAACTATGCAAACATATTTAGATACCATGTATAAGGAATCAATTGTTGCAGCAGAAAAGTTAGATGTAAATAATATCCTACTAACTTCAATGCGCACAGAATATGCAAAAGTTGTAGAAGAATGCGGACAAGATTTCTCAGATCCAAAACAACTAGCAGAATTTTATCAAGATGGTGTTGAAATAATGAGTTGGTTTAAGAAAAATAGAGGAGCTTATTTTGCCAAGAAAAATACTGAATTGGTTGGAATTGAAATGCCTATTTTACACACTACAGAATCTAATGAAAATGTAATGTTAATGGGATTCTTAGATATTGTAATGAAAGAGCATGATAAGATTAAAATTTACGATATAAAAACATCTACTAGAGGATGGAAAGCAGCTCAAAAAAGTCAAAATGGAGACCAACTTCGACTATACAAAAAATTCTTTGCAAAGCAATATCATGTAGATGAAAAAGATATTGAAGTAGAATATTTTATATGTAAACGAAAGCTTTGGGAAAATTGTGACTTTCCTCAAAAAAGAATTCAAGTAGTAAGACCTGCATCAGGAAAACCTTCATTAAATAAGGTTATGCGACAACTTGATAGTTTTATATCTAATGCATTTACACCTGAAGGCAAACACAATAAAGAAGCAAATTATCCTGCAACATCCGGAATAAAAAATGCAAACTGTAAATGGTGTGAATATAGGGATAGAGAAGATCTTTGTCCTAAAAAAGAACGAATTAAGGGATGAAAGTAGGAATAGTCGGAAGCAGACAGTATGAAAATAAGCGAAAGGTTAAAGAAATGATTTTTAGACTAAAGCAAACATTCGGAGATGAATTGACAATTGTGGGTGGTGGATGTCTTGATGGAGCAGATAAGTATGCTAAAAAATATGCATTAGAATTAGGTTGTAATTATCTTGAAGTTAATCCAGCTCATACAAATAAGAATTTATATTCGTATATGAGAGAAGACTGGTATGGTAAACCATTTTCAGTAAGAAATTTTCATATAAGAAATAAAATACTTGCAAGCATAGTTGATAGGCTGATAGCCTTTATTCCTAGAGGACACAAATCGGACAGTACGGACAGCACAATCATGTATGCTAAAAAATTTGATAAAAAATGTATCATAATAACATAACTTTTTAGCGGTATTTATATATTTATATATGTATATACATAGGAGAGAATGTTATGAAACAAAAAACAAAATTAACTTCGGTTAAAGTTAGCGTAGAAGCTCAAAACAAGTTCAAATATATTTGTTTAGAAAATGGAATGAATTTCCAAAAACTTGTAAACAGATGTTTGGTCTTATATATTGAAGACGATAAATTTAAAAAACAAGTCGACAAATTTGAGTTATATATTACAACAAAGTAAATTTAGAGGAAAGGTTATGAATATTAAAGAGCTACCCAAGCTTAAGGCACTAGACCCGACAAGGGCAAAAAAGAAAAAGATTTTATTATTATCAGATGATATGCGCTTGCATTCAGGTGTAGGAACAATGTCAAAGGAAATTGTATTAGGATCTTCTCATATATTTGATTGGGTTCAAATTGGAGGAGCAATTAACCATCCAGATGCAGGAAAAGTATTTGATGTATCTAATGATATAAATAAAGAAGTAGGAATAGACCATGCAAGTGTAAAAATATATCCAGTTAGTGATTATGGAACATCTGAAATACTTAGAGAAGTAATGTCAATAGAAGAACCAGATGCAATACTCCACTTCACAGATCCAAGATTTTGGGGATGGTTATACGCAATGGAACATGAAATAAGACAACATATTCCTTTAACATACTTAAATATTTGGGACGATTTACCTTATCCTCATTGGAACGAAAATTTTTATGAGTCTTGCGACCTTTTAATGGCAATATCAAAGCAAACTTACAATATAAATAATCAAGTTTGTCAAAGAAAACCGAGAAAAGAAGGTGTAGATTTAACATATGTTCAACATGGTATAAATGATTCATTGTACCATCCAATAGAAGAATCTTCTTCAGATTTTAACGAATATTATGATTTTATTACACAAAAAGGCTATGACAAATTTGATACAATATACTTCTTTAATAGTAGAAATATTAGAAGAAAGTCTATTAGTGACTTGATTGTTTCATATAAATTAATGTGTGACTCATTGACAAAGGAAGAAGCATCAAAGTGCCTATTATTACTACATACAGATCCAGTTGACCAAAATGGAACAGATTTACCTGCACTAATTCGTGCGTTATGTCCTAATTACCCTATAACTTTTTCAGGAGGTAAACTACCAGCACAACAACTTAATTATTTATATAATGTTGCATCTGTGACTTGTCAACCATCATCTGCAGAAGGTTTTGGATTAAGTGTTATGGAATCAATAATGTCAGGAACTCCTATATTAGGAACAGTTATTGGAGGTATACAAGATCAGATGGGCTTTAAACATGATGACGGAACACCTGTAACTTTATCTGATTTTAGCGCCGAATGGCCAAGCAATAGTGATGGTAGATTTACGAAGCATGGTGAATGGGCATTTCCATTATTTCCACAAATAAATGTACAAGGTTCTCCAATGACTCCTTACATTTATGACAGTAGACCTAGTATAAAAGATATGGCAAAACAACTGAAAAAAATTCAACAATTAGGTCGTATTGAACTAAGTAGACGTGGAAAAGTAGGTAGAGAATGGGCAATAAGTAATGGATTTAATAGTAAGGGAATGTCTTCTGCGTTCATACAATCAATGCAAGCATGCTTTGATACTTGGACACCTAGAACAAACTTTACGTTATTAAGTGCTGAAAATTCAACTGTAAAATATGCAGATGGATTAATTTTTAATAGTAAAAAAATATTTGAGGAGAATAAATAATGAAAGAATTACTAGTTTTTCAAGGACCATGTACTTCTCGATCAGGTTATGGCGATCATGCAAGAGATCTTGTTAGGGCACTAATATCAATGGATAGATTTAATATTAAAATTATTGATTTAAGATGGGGAGATTGCCCTAGAAATGCACTAACGACGAAGGATACAGACATATCTAGTAGAATTGTTAGAGGCAAAATAGATAGACAGCCTGATGTTTTTGTGCAATTAAGTGTTCCTAATGAATTTAATCCAGTAGGAAAATACAATATTGGAATAACTGCAGGAATAGAAACAACTCTATGTTCAGCGCAATGGTTAGAAGGATTAAACAGGATGGATCTAAATATTGTTCCATCTAAACATTCTAAGCAAGTATTTGTTAGTACAAATTATGATAGAATGGATAATAGAACAAAACAAAAGGTTGGTACATTAACATGTGATAAACCAATTGAGGTTTTATTTGAAGGAGCAGATCTAAATATTTGGAAAAAAACAGATGAACTTGCAGAATCAGTTCATAACCAAATTTCAACAATACCAGAAGATTTCTGCTTTTTACACGTCGGACACTGGCTATCAGGAGCACACGGAGAAAGTAGAAAAGATACTGGTGGATTAATACAAACTTTTTGTAATACCTTTAAAGCAGGAACAAAAAAACCTGCATTAATATTGAAAACAAGTAGTGCAACATTTAGTGTAATCGATAGAGAACAAACACTAGCAAAAATACGTGCAATCAGAAATCAAATACCTAATGCCCCAAATGTTTATTTAATACATGGAGATTTAACACCTATTGAATTAAATTCACTTTATAATCATCCTAAAGTAAAGGCTCACATTAGTTTTACAAAGGGAGAAGGATTTGGAAGACCATTATTAGAAGCTAGTTTAAGTGGAAAGCCAGTAATAGCATCTAATTGGTCAGGACACATTGACTTTTTAACTCCATACTCAGTTTTATTACCTGGTCAAGTAAAAAAGGTTCATCCTAGTGTAGTATGGGAAAATGTAATACTTCCTGAGTCTGAATGGTTTACTGTCAATTATAACTATGCTTCTAAAGCGTTAAAGGATATGTTTAAAAAGTACAAGTCATATATACCAAATGCAAGAAAGCAACGACGACACAGCATAGATAATTTTAGTATAGAAAAAATGAATAGTGATTTTAAGAATATTGTTGAAACATATATTCCAAAGGTCGAACAATTACAAATTAAATTACCTAGTTTACCTAAACAATTAGAGGAAATATAGTATGAAAAAAGAAGAAAATTTAGAAATATCACCCATAACAGGTGCAACTTCAGTATTAGTCGAAACAGTTAATAGTAAAACATCTAGAATATGTATGGATTCAGGATTTATGACTAATGACGATTTTAAAATTGAGAATACAGAATTACTTAAGCAATATGAAAGTTCAATGCCACAATTAATTAAGGATAACCGATATATTGATGAATCACTAAATCAAAATTGGTACCTAAGTTCTGTACAATTTACCACAGGAATGATTTATCCTATGCCAAATAGTATAGACGGTTACGATTGGGCATTTAGTCCAGTTGTAGATATAGACCCTTCAGAATCAGAAAAGTATCCAATTCCCGGAAAAGAAGGAGAATTCTATACAACTAAATTAGATACAGACGCAACTGAAAGATATACAAAGTATGATTTTAGAGGAGTTTGTAAAAGAGCAGGAGCGGTTGTAGAAGTATAGTATGAGTTATTTAACCCAACATAGAACTAGAATTAGAAAAAGATATAATTACTCTAAAGGTGCATTAGAATCTGGAATGATTGTAGAAATGACATATAAGAAAAGGGCTAAAAAGGGAGATCCATCAAAATTAATAACAAAAAAGTATATGGCATTAGTGCTAGATCCATTATATAAGGGATATATGCATGCAATGAGTTTAGAACAAATTTCATCTTCACAATTAAACACATTGGCCAAGCAATGGGGATTAACGTTGGTTAAGCAAGGATCTGCAATAATAACTTCTGGCATATTAACAGGCGAAAGAATACCAAAGTTGTTAACAGCATCATCAGCAACTGGAACTTACTCTACACTTTTTTCTAAATTAAAGGGTAATTTTTTAACAGCCTATAAAACATTTAATATTACGAATGTTGGAAACATTGCTGTTTGTGATTACGAATGGGATAAATCAGTATTTCGTTCAATACCAAAAATAGAAGAAATAGAACTAGAAAGACAGCTAGAATCAGAAAGAGAAGCAAAAGAAAGAAAAAGAAAAGCTGAATTAGAAGCTAAAAAACCAACAAATAAGTAGGAGAAATGTTATGAAAATAAGTTATGCAGTTACAGTATGTAATGAATATAAAGAAGTAGAAAAGTTATTATCATTTCTATTTGAAAATAAAAGAAAAGAAGACGAAGTTGTAGTTCAAATGGATTTTGATAACTCAACAACTGAAGTAGTTAAGGCCTGTGAAAAATGGGAATCAAAACCATCTGGAGAATATAAACTCATACAGTATAGTTTAAGTAAAAATTTCGCACAATATAAAAATAATTTAAACAAAAACTGTAGTGGAGAATGGATATTCCAAATCGATGCAGATGAAATTCCAAATAAATACCTAATACAGGCTCTTCCATATGTTTTAGAATCAAATTCAGACGTAGAAGCTTATTGGGTACCAAGAGTAAATACAGTTGCAGGTATAACTGATAATCATGTTGCAAAATGGGGATGGAAACTTAATGAAGAAAACTGGGTAAACTTTCCTGATTGGCAAATGAGAATATATAGAAACGAAGAAAACATATATTGGGTTAAACCAGTACATGAACAGTTAAAGGGTTATACAAAATTTGCAAACCTTCCAGCTGAAGAAAAATTTGCACTATATCACCCAAAAGATATTGGTAGGCAAGAAAAGCAAAACGCATTCTACGAAACTATATAAAAATTTTACCATGTTAAAAATATTTATTATATTATAGATATAGTAATTAATAAAGGAGAATAAAGGTTATGAACAAAAAAGTGTTGGTTACAGGTGGAGCGGGTTTTATTGGAAGTAATTTAATCAAGCAACTTTTAAGTAAGGGATATAATGTATCGTCAATAGATAACTATGACAGTGGATCTGAAGACAATCACATTGATGGATGTACATATTACAAAGGAGATGTTGTTGAATGGTTACCCAACAATAACAGAGATTTTGATATTTGTTTCCACCTAGCAGGCCTTAGTAGAATTCAGCCATCTTTTACAAATCCGGATAATACAATAAGAATAAATACAATTGGAACTCAAAAGGTATTAGAGTTTGCAAGAAAAAACAATACTATGGTAATATATGCCGGATCATCGTCTAGATGGCATAATCCATACCAATCGCCTTATGCAACTTCAAAATATTTAGGTGAAGAACTGTGTAAAATGTACAGAAAAACTTATGATTTACATATAGAAATCGCAAGATTTTATAACGTGTATGGACCTGGTGAAATCATAGATGGAGATTGGGCTGCAGTAACTGGTATTTGGAGAAGACAAGTTAGAGATGGTAAAAACATCACAATTGTTGGAGACGGAGAACAACGAAGAGATTTTACGTATGTTGGTGATATTGTAGATGGCCTAATTAAAATTGCAGAATCAAGAGAAAGACATGATGATGCATGGGAATTTGGAACAGGAATGAATTATTCTATTAATGAAGTCTATGAAATGTTTAAAAGCAGATTTGGTGTAGAAAAAGAACATGTTGCAGACCAAAATGGAAATTATAGAAAAACTTTACGAGAAAATAATGACTCTCTAGAAAGGTTAGGATGGAAGCCTGTTGATAGACTTAATAAATATATTAGTGAGTTATAATATGAGCAAACAGAACAAATTTAAAATAGTAATACCCTCATATAATAATGAAAAATGGGTAGAATATAACACTGCAAGTATAATTAGCCAGACTTATAAAAATTATGATGTATTATATATTAATGATAAATCTACCGATAACACACCAAACTTAATAAACAATATAAAAAATAAATATAATTTAGAAAATTGGACAATACTAAATAATCCTAAAAACATGCAAAGAGGATACAATGTTAACCCTAATGCACCACATATTATTGATTTTATGAATGGTGATGATGATATTTTACTATTTGTAGATGGAGATGATTGGTTAATAAATGATAAAGTATTAGAAAACTTAAATAATTATTATAATCAAAACGATCCATGGATGACATACGGTGGAATGTATTGTTGGCCAAGCAGTCAAAAGGCATCACCACAAAATACAGAATATAGCGACCACGTCCACAATAATAATCTATATAGAAAGGACGTTTGGAGAGCAAGTCATTTACGAAGTTTTAAGTGGTTCTTATATAAGCAAATAAAAAAAGAAGACCTTATTTGGAGCAAAACAGGAGAATACTACTATAATGCTGAAGACTTGGCAGTATCTTACTTTTGTTTAGAGATGTGTCCTACTCATAAGATTGGAGTAGTTGACTTTCCAACGTATGCATATAATGAAGATCCTGAAATTGTAGCAAGAGGATTAGCAAGGCAAGATAAAGATATTGAAGACCCACAAGGACAAGAAGCTGAAATACGTGAAAAAACACCATATACTACATTAACATATGCTGACCCTGAATATATTGTAGTACCAGAATTATCAGGAGGATTAGGAAATATGATGTTTCAACTTGCTGCAGCAAAAGGAATATCAACAAAAAGCGGCCACACACTTAAGAGTGATTTTTCGCATGTAGGAACTCAACACAAACTACCGTCTAGTTATAAGGAAAATATGTTTAGAAATATACCAAACCTTACAGCAAATATCCAAGTAGAAAGAATGGATGTTCCAAGTTTTGAGCATACAGTAGTAACCCTAAATAGAGTAAATACACAATTAACTGGATATTTTCAATCTCCAAAATATTTTAATCATATTAAAGAATCAATAGTTAAATTATTTTCTCCGTCTGAGAAAACAAATTTTTATATAGCAGCAAAATATGGAAACTTAGATAATTTTGTATCTTTACACGTTAGAAGAGGTGACTATACAAAACTATCTGAACACCACCACAATTTAGATATAAAATATTATCTAAATGCAATAGACTATTTTCAAGGCCACAATTTCATGGTATTTAGTGATGATATAGAATGGTGTAAAAAACAGTTTGATTTTTCTACTGATTCTATATTTGTAGAAGGAGAAGAAGATTTTATAGATTTACACATCATGTCAAAGTGTAAACATAATGTAATAGCAAATTCTACATTCAGTTGGTGGGCAGCATATTTAAACCAAAACCCTAATAAAACTGTTGTTTATCCTGATAAGTGGTTTGGACCGAAAAATAGCCAGTTTTCTACTAGAGATCTATTTCCAAATGATTGGGTTTGTTTATCTGAAGATTTACATAAATTAGAAGTAACAGTTGTTGACGATGAATTTAAACACCTACATGTACCAAACGGAAGATATTCACATGTTCACAAGAAAATATCTAAGCATATAAAATATAATAGAGACTTAAATAAATATAGCGGAGAAATAAGCCTATTTACAGATTCAGTTATATACACAGATGCACATACAAAGGTTAATAGTAAATGGAAGCTTGGCTGGATAATGGAATCTAGAGAAATAAACCCAATCCCATATAATACTTTTGATGCATATAAAGATAATTACGATTTTATATTTACACATGACCCTTTACTATTATCAAAATATCCTGATAAAACTAAACCATATGTTATTGGTGGATGTTGGATAAAAGACCATAACTACGGAATCCATAATAAAACAAAAGATTTATCAATGATTTTTTCAGAAAAACAACAAGCTGAAGGTCATAGATTGAGACACATTGTTGCAAACGAAATAAAAGACAGAGCAGACTTGTTTGGAAAAGGTATAAATAATCCTGTTGATACAAAAGAAGAAACTTTATTAGATTATAGATACTCAATAATCATAGAGAATACTAAACAGGACAACTATATTACAGAAAAATTGATTGATTGCTTAATTGTTGGCACTATTCCAATATACTGGGGATGTCCTAATGTATCCGACTATTTCAATATGGAAGGTATACCTACGTTTAATACATTAGATGAATTAAAAAACATTTTACCAAAACTAACTGAAGACTTTTACAACTCAAAAATAGAAGTAGTAAAAGAAAACCTTGAGTTGGCAAAAAAGTTTTGTATAACTGAAGATTGGTTGTATGAAAACTACCTTAAGGAGATTACAAATGCATAATATATTAGTAACAGGCGGAACAGGAATGGTAGGTAAACATTTACAAGAAATACTTCCTAATGCAACATACATTGGAAGTGAAATTGACTTAAAAGACCCTATAATTACAGACGCTTTATTCAATAAATTAAAACCTACACAGGTTATCCACCTAGCAGCAAAAGTAGGAGGAATACAAGAAAATATTGCAAAACCGGCAGATTTTTTTGATGACAATATTTTAATCAATACTAATATATTAAGATCTTCACTTAAACATGGTACTGAGAGGTTTATTGGAGTTCTGAGTACTTGTGCGTATCCTGATAAAGTTAAAAGTTATCCAATGAAAGAAGGAGACTTATATACAGGACCACCTGCACCTACTAATTTTAGTTATGGTTACGCAAAAAGATGTATGGCTGTACAAATAGATGCATATAATAAACAATATGGAACTAAATACAATTATGTAATACCTTGTAATTTATACAGTGAATATGATAATTTTGAAAATAAAGGAAAAGCTCATTTTGTTACTGCATTATTACAAAAAATATTAAATGCCAAAAATAATACATTAAGTCTACTAGGCACAGGAAAACCACTAAGACAGTTTATGCATGCTGGAGATCTTGCAAAGATAATTAAATTGATGATAGATAATAATATTTATGATAATTTTAATGTTTCCACAAAGGAAAATCTTTCAATAGACTATATGGCAAAAATAGCACTTGAAGTTACTGAAAATAATTATGAAATAGAATATACTAATAATGTTGATGGTCAATTTAGAAAGGATGTTTGTAGTTCTAAATTGTATGAAACATTTCCTGATTTTGAGTTTACACAGTTTAAAGAAGGAATTAAAAAAGTTTATGAGATAATGAAAGATGGAAACAAAAATTAGAAAAATGATATTGGAATCTGCGTATTATGCCAAACATGGCCATATGCCAAGTGCACTATGTATTGTAGAAATAATGTGTGCATATGATAAAATAAGAACTAGTGATGATGAGTTTATTTTAAGTAAGGGTCATGGATGTTTAGCATATTATGCATATTTAGTGGAAAAAGGACTATTACAATTTGATGAACTAAAAAGTTTTGGTAAAAAAGGAAGTAGGCTTGGAGGTCATCCAGATAAAAACAAAGTACCAGAAGTTTATGCATCAACAGGTTCACTTGGCCAAGGATTTCCAATGGCAGTAGGAGCAGCTCTTGCAAGAAAAATAAACGGAAAATCTGGAAAAATATTTTGTTTAGTTGGAGATGGAGAATGTAATGAAGGAACAATATGGGAATCATTGCAAATGGCAGTTAAGCTTAATTTAGATAATATTATTTGTATAGTTGATGTAAATAATTCACAAGTAAGGTCTTTACCAACATCAAATATAGCTAATAAGTTTAAAGCTTTTGGTTGGAATACTGAAGAGTTAGATGGCCATGATGTTAATTCGTTAGTTAAAGCCATGTCTTCACAAGAGTTTAAAGGTCCTAAAGCAATAATAGCAAATACTATAAAGGGTAAAGGCTTTAGTAAATTAGAAGAAGATATGTTTGCATGGCACCATAGAGCTCCTACAGATGAGGAGTATTTAGAATTTTTAGAGGAATTAAAATGATAAACAAATTTCAATTAAAAAACAATTTAAGAAAACAATTTGCAGTAAGCTGTACAGAACTTCTTAAAGAAGATGAAAAAGCGGTAATATTAATAGGTGATATTAGTCATTATTTATTAAAGGATTCTGAAGCAGTTGCACCAGATAGATTTTATAATATAGGAATATGTGAACAATCAACTGTAAGTTTAGCGGCTGGAATGGCACTTGAAGGAATGAGACCAATAGTTCACAGTATTGCACCCTTTCTTGTTGAACGAGCATATGAACAAATTAAAGTAGGATTAGGCTATCAAAAAACAGATGTAACACTTGTAGGAGTTGGAGGAACGTATGACTATGCAGATCTTGGTTGTACACACCACTGTTATTCTGATATTGCTTTAATGCGAGCAGTACCAGGTATGGAAGTTTATGAACCTTCAACGTCAAAGGAATTTACACAACTATTTAATGCTGCGTGGGCAAACGGAAATCCAAAATATTTCAGGCTTTCGGCATTTGAACATAGTCATGAAATAGATACTGTTTATCCTGGAGAGGTAAATATAATTAGAGAGTCAAAAAATGATAAATGGGTATTTGTTTGTGGTAATTTACTAGATGACGTATTAGAATTACCTGAAAGTTTTGGTATAATATATGTTTCAACACTTTCTCACATATCTGAAAAGTCACAGAAAATAATTAAAGAGCTAACAAATATAAACTCGACAGTATATTCAGTTGAGAATCACTTTAAGGTAGGAGGTTTAGGTGACCTAGTATCAGATTATTTTGATTTTAGTGTAACTAGAATAGGACTAGATAGAAAATTTATTACTGAATATGGTAGCTACGATGACTTACGAGAAATAAGTGGAATGGATAAGAAATCAATTTTAGAAAAAATATTATGAAACTAAATTACGAAAAAATATTTAATTCTGTAGATTTACAAAAATTAAAAAATAAAAATGTTTTAATAACTGGTGCAAACGGTCTGATAGGAGGATTCTTAGCAGAGTTTTTTGATTATTTGAACAATAAACATTCATACAATATAAATTTAATTCTTACAAGTTTATCTAAAAAACCTAAGAGGATAGAAAAATTATTAAATGATTGTAGATATATTAGTGCAGACTTATCTAAAGATACTCTTGATTATGGAGAACAAAATATAGACTATTGTTTTTACTGTGCAGGTTATGCTCAACCTTCAAAATTTATGTCTAGACCAAATGAAACAATAGCTCTAAACACTTCAGGATTAAATAATGTTTTTAGTAAAATTTTTAACAATAATCCAAAAGCGAAGTGTATATTTTTATCTAGCTCTGAAGTTTACTCTGCAAATAAAACAAACGATTCTCATAAAGAAACAGATCTTATTTCTATTGATATTAATAATAAGAGAAATTTTTATATTCTAGGTAAATTAGGAGGAGAATCTATAGTAAATAATTTTAGAACAAAAGGGTTAGACGCAATTTCTGCAAGAGTTTCTTTATGTTATGGCCCTGGAATATTGCAAGATGATGCAAGAGTAATGAGTGAATTTGTGCAAAAAGGATTAACACAAGAATATATTCAGTTATTTGACGAAGGAATGGCATCTAGAAGATATTTACATATTGAAGATTTTACAGTTATGTTATTAAATACCACACTGTTTGGTAAGAATGGACTTTATAATATAAGTGGAGAAGAAGAAAATTCTATATATGAATTAGCCTGCATAGTTGGAAAAAGATTAAATAAAGAAGTTAAGAAGGGAAAGTCTAGTAATTTAGTTTCCTCAACTGCTCCAAAAATAGTTTGGAATTCTGTAGATAGATATAATTCTGAATTTAGTAAACTTAATTTTAAGCCACTAAAAGAAGGAGTATTAGAATTTATTGATTGGTATATAGATGAATTTAATTACTAAAATATTTTACCGATTGAAGAATTTTTGTTATATTAAACTATATTAAATACAAATAGGAGAAACAAATTAATGAATAAACGAGCACTAATAACTGGTATTAACGGACAAGATGGTTCATATCTATGTGAACTATTATTGAGTAAAGGTTATGAAGTTACAGGTATTCTTAAAAGAAACTCTGTAGCTGAAAACCAAACTGCAAGAATACCTGATGAAGTATTTAGTAATATAAGACTATTCTACGCAGATATGTTGGATATGTCTTCATTGGTTAGAGTTCTACAGGAAGTAAAGCCACATGAAATATACAATCTAGCTGCTCAATCACATGTTAGAATAAGTTTTGATATGCCAATTTACACAACACATTCAATAGCAACTGGAACGTTAAACCTTTTAGAAGCAATAAGACTTGTTTGTCCACAGGCAAAAATGTACCAGGCCAGTAGTTCAGAAATGTTTGGAAATACAATAGACGATGATGGATACCAGAGAGAATCTACACCTTTTAATCCAGTTTCTCCGTATGGTTGTGCAAAAGTATACGCTCATAATATTTGTACAAATTATAGAAATGCGTATGGAATGTTTATATCAAACGGTATACTATTTAATCATGAATCACCTAGAAGAGGTACAAACTTTGTAACTAATAAGGTAGCAAAAGAAGCAGTAAGAATAAAACTAGGATTAACTAGTGAATTAAAACTAGGAAATTTAGAAGCAAGTAGAGATTGGGGACACGCTAAAGACTATGTAGAAGCTATGTGGTTAATGCTTCAACAATCTAAACCAAATGACTTCGTATGCTCAACAGGTATATCACATACTGTTAAAGACTTAGTAGAATATGTTTTTGGAAAATTAGAGTTAGATTGGAAAAAATACATAAAACAAGACAAAAAATTCTACAGATCAGAAGAACTTGAGTATTTAAAGGGAGATTGTTCTAAAGCAAAAACTGAGTTAAATTGGAAACATGAATATACATTTGAAACAATGTTAGATGAAATGATAACATATTGGGAAAATTACTATATAAAACAGGAGAATAAATAATGGTTATAAATAAAATAAAAACAGCATATAATGATTTTAAGCTTAAAAGACTAAAAAAGTCAGTATCAACAGGCGTTAGAAAATATATTAATGCCAAACATGCAAATAAAACATGGACACCAGGTGTAGATTGGGTACAGTATTCTGGTCCATTTTTTGACGGAAATGAATATGGAGCAGCAGTTGATAATTTGATGGATGAATGGTTAATTTATGGCCAAAAATGTAGACAGTTTGAATTAGAATTTGCAGACCATTTAGGAAAAGATTATGGAATTTTAACAAATTCAGGTAGTTCTGCAAACCTTCTTATGACAAGTGTATTGAAATCTAAGAAACTTAAGAGATTAGGTAAAACAATGAAAAAGTTTCAATTAGAACCAGGTGCAAAGTTTATTACTCCTGTTGTTTGCTTTCCTACAACAATAAACCCACTAATACAGAATGGATTTGAACCTGTTTTTGTAGACGTTACAATGCCTAATCTACATATTGACTTAGACCAAGTTGAAGCACTACTAAAGAAAGATAAAAAGAAAGAAATTAAAGGTATAATATTTGCACATGTATTAGGTAATCCTCCTGACATGGATAGAGTTATGGCTATAGTTAAAAAATACGATTTAATATTTTTAGAAGATAGTTGTGATGCTTTAGGTTCAACTTGGAAAGATAATAAACTCGGGAGTTTTGGTGATATTTCAACTTGTTCATTCTTTCCAGCACATCATATGTCTATGGGAGAAGGTGGATTTGTTGCAACAAATAACAATCAAGTAAGATTGGCACTTGCAGCAATACGAGACTGGGGTAGAGCATGCTATTGCAATTCAAATAAACCAGGTAATGTTACAGGAGGAACAGCTTGTGGTATGAGATTTGGAGCATGGTTTCCAGACCAAAAAGATATTATTTTTGACCATAGATATATTTTTGATGAGGTTGGATACAATATTAAACCACTAGAACTACAAGCAGCTATGGGATTAGAGCAACTGAAAAAGCTAGACTATATGCATGATAGAAGAAAACAAAATTTCAAAAGAATGCATGAAATTATGAGTAAATATGATAAGTATCTAATGTTGCCGTCTGCATTGCCTGAAGCTGATGTATCTTGGTTTGGTTTTTTAATCACATTAAAGGATGATGCTAAAAAGCATTTTCAAAAAAATGATTTAGTTAACCATTTAGAAGCAGCTAAAATTCAAACAAGAAGTTATTTTACAGGAAACGCGTTATTTCACCCTGCATATGTAGATGAAGCTAAAAAATATAAAGATCCTAGAAATGATTTTCCTAATGCTACAAAATCTACTACTGATACGTTTTTTATGGGTGTATGGCCAGGAATGACTGATGAGCAATTAGATTATATTGAAGAAGTAATGCATAAGTTCATGTGGAAATACTAATATGAAAAAAACTGTATACATTACTGGCTGTTTAGGATTTATAGGTTCATATGTAACTAGAGCATGCCTTGATAAAGGATGGTGGGTACGAGGTGTAGATAAAATGACATACGCGTCCAGGCCTGAGTTACTTGATGAGTTTTCAAAATATCCTAACTTTTACTTTGAACAAGTTGATATAGTAGATATGAAAGGATTATATGAATGTGACTATGTAATAAATACAGCAGCTGAATCACATGTTGATAATTCAATAGTTAGTAGTGATGATTTTATTCACTCAAATATTGTCGGTGTACATAATTTATTAGAGCTTATACGAACTGTAAAAAAAGAAAGAATGCCTATATTTTTACATTTTAGTACAGATGAAGTATATGGTGATATAGAACATGGTTCCCATACAGAGACAGATTTATTAAAACCTAGTAATCCATATTCAGCAACAAAAGCAGCTGCAGACCAATTAGTATTGGCTTGGGGTAGAACATATAAAGTACCATATGTAATAGTTAGACCAACAAATAATTATGGAATAGGTCAATATGTTGAGAAACTCATACCTAAAACTTGCAAGTATTTAACACTTGGCAAAAAAATACCTTTGCACGATAATGGTACTCCAGTTAGAATATGGTTACATGCAAAAGATACAGCTACGGCAATAATAAAGATTATAGAATCAGGTGTAAAGAATGAAATCTATAATATTTCTGGTAATTTTGAAACACAAAATATAGACGTTGTAAATAATATTTTAGAACATATGGAAATAGATACTAATATCTATTTAGGACCAGGTGATGCAAAAATAGGCAAAGACAATTCAGAATATATTGACACAGATTTTTCTAGACAAGGACAGGATATTAGATATTCTATTGACGATAGTAAATTAAAAGCCTTAGGATGGAGTAATGAGTGTGATTTTTATGAAGAATTACCAAGCATTGTTGAATACTATAAGAAAAATTTTGTATGGTAAAAAAACTGAAAATACTTATAACAGGTTCAAATGGTTATATAGGCAAAGCTTTAACAAACCATCTATCAAAACATGACTTAACACGTTTACATAGAGGTGTATGTGACCTAACAGATGAATGGCAAGTAGATAGATTTTTTGATGAAAGATATGATTTGGTTATTCACTGTGCAGCAATGGGAGGCAGTAGACTAAAGTCTGATTCTCCAGACGCGTTAATAGCTAACTTAAAAATGTTTTTAAACCTATATAAACATAAGGATAAAATAGGAAAATTTATCCATTTTGGCTCAGGTGCACAACATCACTCATTAGAAACTTATTATGGATTAAGTAAGCGGGTAATCTCAGACTTAATGAATAGTGATAGAGATCGATTTTATAATTTTATAATATACGGTTTATTTGATAAAAATGAAATAGATACTAGATTTATAAAGTCTTGTATAAATAAATGTAAAGCTGAAAAACCTATAATAGTTTATAAAAATAAGCAAATGGATTTTTTCCATATGGAAGATCTAATGATATTGATTGATGAATGTATCAATAATACGCTAAAAGACCGAGAGTTGGAATGTGTTTATTGGGAAATATTTGACCTATGTAAAATAGCAAGACTTGTTATATCTGAAATGGGTACAGGTGAATTAATATTAGGAGAACCTGGACTAGACAAACCATATACTAGAGTAGGAAAAAAATACAGAACAGGAAATTTGGAAGATAAAATTAAACAAACTATTGGAGAACTAAAATGAAATCGGCATTTTTATCAGAAATGAGTTTCACAGGTAAAGTACCTAGAAATCATACAAATATGAGAACAGAATTTGCATGGATGGTTGCACTAGATGCACACCACCAAAATATAGGTGAATACAAGCAGGTATCAGGATACGATCATGTATTTATTATTTTACCAAAACTAAGAACAAATTTATCAGCTGATGCAACAATTCTTGGTGAAGTTGAAAATACAGCATCTGTATTTTATAGTCCTACATTAATTGCTGAACTTAAGAAAACAAATACTAAAGTATACATCTTACAGGAAGGCCCTTCTTGGTTATTTAATGATTATGAAGTACCACAACAATTTGACTATATAAATAGTCTTATGTCTTGTGATGGTATATTTGCCCACAACGAATTAGATGTTAAATTTTATAAGGGAATAACATATGGTAATGTACCAGTTCACGTTATTCCTTCTCTAATGATTGAAGATTTACTCCCAGCTGGTAAAACACTAACTATTGAAAATAAAACTATTATGGGTGGTAATCTATCAAGATGGTATGGTGGTGCACAAAGCTTTTTAGTTTCTAGAATATTTGGAAATCCTATTTGGACACAGACAAGCCATTCAACCAGAGAACTTGAAGCTGGAATAGATGGACTTAATCATTTACCAAGAGTTTCATGGGTAGATTGGATGAAAAACATAGGAACATATAAATACGCGGTTCACCTAATGCCAACAGTTGCGGCTGGAACATTTAGTTTGAATTGTGCATATTATGGAATACCTTGTATTGGAAATAAAGATGTAGATACTCAAAATACGTGCCATCCTGATTTATCAGTTGATGTAAACGATGTAGAACAAGCGGTAAAATTAGCAATTAGGCTTAGAGATGATGAAGAGTTTTATAGTTTATGTTCTAAAATGGCAAGATTTGGTTATGAAGAAAACTATACAGAAGAAAAATGGAAAGCCAAAATGGAGAATATAGTATGCTAGAGAATGTAAGTTTCGTCATAAATACAGCATGTAATGAGTTAGACAACCTAAAACTATTATTGAAATCCTTACAGAAAAATTTAGATAGAGATACACATCAAATTCTAGTGTTTATTGATAGTGATAACCAAGGAACATACGAATGGTTGAAATCTGTTAAAAATGATTTTAATGATTTAAAGATAATAACTCATTCATTACCTCCTTGTATAGGATACTCTAGAAATAATAATCTATTAGTGGAATTAGCTGATAATGAAATAGTAAGTTATTTACAAAGTGACATGGTTATATCTCCTGGGTATGATACAGATATTCTTCGTGATATAGAAAACAACTGCATATTATCTGCAACAAGAGTAGAACCACCATTACATGGAGAATCTCCTCAAACTATAACTAAAGATTTTGGACTAGAACCTGATGGCTTTGATTTTGATGAATGGAATAATTATGCCCCAACAGTTAAGCAAGATAAAGAATCTACTTTCTTCTTTGCACCTATTACATTTTATAAAAGTCTGTGGCTAAGCTTAGGAGGATATGATACATATTTTAGAAGATCTAGAGAAGATTCTGATTTTGTACAACGATGTGTACATAAAGGCGTAAAGTTAAAGCAAACACATAATGCTATAGTATACCATTTTACTTGTACTTCTTCAAGAGGAAAAGATTGGCACAATCCAAAAAACACAGAAGCACAAGAAAGAGTACAATTACAAAAACAGGCAGATATAATAGAAGTTAAACGATTTATTAGAAAATGGGGTAACCTTAATCACGGTGAATCAAAGCTGGTAAAGTATGATGTAGACTTTACAATTTCAAACTCCATAAATTTTCATCCAAACTTTATTGCACAAATAGAACCTTTGGCATCTAGAGTATGGATAGATTCAGATTTATCTGAAATAAATGAAATAGTACTAAACGAACATAAATTAGCCAATAAACTTCTTGGGTTCACAGAAGACCAATGGAACACGGCAAAACAGTTTTATAATTTAGATGACTATTCAAATGTGTATAAAGATTTAACAAAGGAAAAACTATTACAATATAATATATTGGTTGAAATAAATGCACTAAAATTTACACAAGATGATGCAAATGTCCTCAATAGTTTACATAGTATTATTGAAAATACTGAAGTAGGAGATTATGAATACGGTAATCTAATATTTAGAATACGGTCAAAAAACGCTATAAATTCAACTGAAATGAGTAATCCAGTATTTGATAATAAATTGTTAAATATTGTATAAAACATTTTACCATGTTAAAAATATTTGTTATATTATAAATATATGAAAATAAAAGTACAAATAGCCGAATCCTGTAAGATTCACAAAGACGTAACAATAGTGGAACCAGTAAATATGTATGGTTGTGAAGTTAAACAAAATGCATTTATAGGTCCATTCGTAGAAATACAAAAAGACGTTACAATTGGAATAAATTCACGAATAAGTAGTCACACATTTATATGTTCAGACGTTGAAATTGGAGATAATTGCTTTGTTGCGCATGGTGTAATGTTTATTAATGATAAATTCGACGCACCTTTACAGGATTGGATAAGTAGAAAAACTAGAATAGGTAATAATGTTAGAATAGGTTCTAATGCAACAATACTTCCAGTAGACATAGGATACGGTGCAGTAATTGGAGCAGGATCAGTTGTAACTAAGGATGTTCCAGCCAATACAATAGTGTATGGAAATCCAGCAAAAATAATGGGGAAAACAAATGAATAAACAAGAAAAAATTGGATTAATCGGATATGGTTATTGGGGTAAAATTTTATATAAAACTTTACTTAAGTTAGGATATGAAAACGTAACAGTTTGTGATGTATCAGGAAATGGTGATATAAAAAACTATTCTGAGTTGGAAGTTTCGCATGTAATGATTGCAACACCACCATCTACACATTACGAAATTTGTGACCACTTTTTAAGAAGAGGTGTAAACGTATTTTGTGAAAAGCCACTAGTAACTGATTATGAAGAAGCTTACAAACTATATGAAGTAGCAGAAAAAACAGGAGCAAAATTATTCACAGATTGGACGTTTACGTATAATTATGCAGTTCAAAGATTAAAACAAGAGTATGATGCAGGTTTATTAGGAAAAATAGAATCTATTTCTATGCATAGATACAATGTAAATATCACACATATCGTTGATGGTACCACGTGTAAATGGGACTTAGCATGTCATGATGTTTCTATAATTCAGTATTTGGTTGGCAAAAAACCAGTAGAAGTAAACTGGACAGAGTATAGTAAGAGAATGAATGGTCCTGATAGTGCGTTTGGTATATTAACATATAAAGATTTTGCAGCTACTGTTAATGTTTCATGGGTATATGGAGATAAGTTTAGAGAATGTGTATTTGATTTTGAGAATGCAACTGTAATATGGGATGATAAAACACAAACAATGACATATTATACAAAGGCTGAATCTCATTCACATAGACAAGAAACTGTGGATTATGCATCATTCCCATCCCCACTTGAAAATTCTATAAGCAGCTTTTTAAGTGAAAATGAGACAACAGATAATAAAGAAATAACATTACAAACTTTAGAAATATTAGAGGATTAAACTATGGTAAAATTTAATGACCTAACAGCGCAATGGCATGAAATAAAAGATGCAGCACTTCCAAGAATAAACACCATGTTTGAAAATTCAGCATATGTTAATGGACCTGAAGTACAAAGGTTTGAAAAAAACTTTGCAAAGTGGAATGGTAATAAACATTGTATTGGAGTATCAAGTGGTTTAGATGCCTTAAGAGTTGCAACTCAAGCACTTAGGTATACAGAGCATGTTCACATATACACTCAAGCAAATACGTATATTGCAACAGTATTAGGTCCGGACCAAGCCTTGAATGGTAATTGTACTATTCATTTAATAGACCACGATCAATATTTTCAACTTGATACAGAAAAATTACTTAATAAACTAACAACAAACACTGAAAAGTTTTGTGATGACCATCACTTAATTATTCCAGTTCATTTATATGGCCATCCATGTGATATGGAAACAATTATGAAATATGCTCAAAGTTTTGGTTGTGACGTATTAGAAGACTGTTCACAAGCACATGGAGCAAAGTGCAACGGTAAACAAGTCGGAACATTTGGAGACATTGCAGCATTTTCTTGTTATCCTGGTAAAAACTTAGGAGCAGCAGGTCAAGCTGGAGTAATAACAACAGATGATGATACACTTGCAGAAAGATGCAATGAAATAAAAGAAGTAGGTTCTAAGGTAAAATATGTACACAATATTAAAGGTGGAAACTATAGACTAGACCCTATTCAAGCAATAGTTTTAGATGAAAAGTTAAAGCATTTAGATTTATGGAATGCAAATAGAAGAAAATTTGCAGACAATTATAGCTATATAAATAATCCTGAAATATCTGTTCCATTATTAGAACCAGCTCCTTGGTGTACAGAACAGGTATTCCATATTTTTCCAATATTAGTAGGTGATGGAGAAGTTGATAGGCAAGAATTAATGAATTATATGCAAGAACAAGGATCACAAGTAGGAATACACTATCCTATTTGTATAGAAGAAACAGGAGCATATAGTGATTTAGGTAAAACTAATCATAATCCTAGAACAAGAGGAAATGCAGACAGACTGGTAAGTTTACCTATCCATCCATTTATGTCATCAAGCGATACAGAACAAGTTGTACACATATTAAACCAGTGGGTTAGTGATAAAAAACTTGCACAAGAAGCTGGAGCTTTTAAAGAATAATGGACTACTACCTAATATTTAAAAAACAGCCAGATGGCCAATTATTAATTGGAACAGATAATGGTTTTGGAGTATTTTGGGCAGATCAAGGTTTTGAAGCATTAACAAATCTAATATCTAAAAGTCCTTCATACTTAGAAGATATTGAAATAAAAAATAGTCAAAATAAAACAGAAAGCATACCTGATTTTTTAGAAAAAGTTTCTAAATTAAAGTTAAGGGTAGCTAACTAAATAATAAATACAGATATATTTATATATAGTATGGCAAAACCAAAAAAATACGGTAATTACATAAAGGCAATTGGATATTTATCAATTAGGGCCATTGTTATTCTTCCTAAAGAGGGAAAAAATAGACTTGGCCAAAAAATGACAACTCCAGGTTCTTGTGAGTATTTCGTATATCACACAAAAACAAAAATGGCAGGCCCATTTAAAAGCTTTGTTGTTGCTATGAATACTGCTGAAGAAATGATAGGTAGACACTATACTAAAAAGGATTTGAAAAAGCAATGAACGAACCTGGAAAATTAGCAAAAGATCTTCAGACACATAAAGGAATCCTAAAGGCTGGAACTAATGTACAAGTAGTTGGAACAACTATTGTAGGACCTCCATGTTGCCCAAAACAACATTATGTAGTTGAAGACCAGTTAGGTAAGAGATACACTCTCGATTCAAGTTTTCTACAGAATAAGTAATACTTTAACTATTTCTTGATATTTATATATACGAAGTTAAATGAACTTCGATAGCAAAATATGGGGAAAAATGAATGGAATTCACTAGAGAAAAAGTAAAAGAAGTTATTGTTTCTAAAGGCTACAAGTGGTTTAATGACAACAATAATAAAGGTTACGATGTAAACATAATAGGTATTAGAAATTCTGAAACTGATACTGCAGTTACAAATAATTTTGATGATACTTTAACACTTTCATATAAGGATAATTTAGGAAAATGGAACTTTCACGCATGGGAAGCTACAACAGATCCTGGACAATATTGGATGGAACATCCTATGTTAAAGGAACTTGGCTGTGCAATTTTAGTTCCAGGACAGTATAGAGGTTCTCATAAAATAAGACTTCACCAAGGTAAATATGAAGCACTAGGACAAAGAAGACCTGTTAAAGTATATAGGGATAACAATTTAGATGACGTTTATGATACAGATGAATCAACTATAACTGAAGGCGTCTATGGAATAAATATACACCGGTCAAATCCATATACCGAATCTTATTATGTAAATAAATGGTCTGCAGGTTGCCAAGTTTTTAAAAAAGTAGATGATTTTCATGAGTTTATGGAAATATGCAGAAAAGCTCGAGATATATGGGGTAATACATTTTCATATACACTCATAGAGAGTAAAGATTTTGCATAATGAGATTAGTGCAAGAAAATAAAGTGAAAATAGGAAATTCTATGCGTAAAAATATAGAATACTTCTACAACACTAAAAATAAGAAGTTTTACTCTAGACATGACTCTGGAGCAGAATATGTAGAACAAAATGAATTAAGTTTATCTAGTCTATTATATAACCTAAAACAGGAAAGAGATAGATTAGATTGGACTGACGATGGAAAGAAACTATTTCCTGAATTGGCGCCAAAAGGTAAAATAGGTAAAAAAACCATCGATAAAGGAGAATCAAAAATGATGAAAAACGAAATTAAATCAATGATTAAAGAAGAACTAGTAAGAGTGCTATCAGAACAGCTATTATTAGAAAAGTTTGAATCTAAAACAATGGCCAAATTGGCAAAAGAAAAAGATTTTAAAGGCAACTTCTTTTCAGCAGCTGCAAATACATATGATATTGCATGGGATAAAGTACCTGAGTCTGCGATAACAATGAATAAACCAAGTGGTAATGCTGAAGTAATTAATTTTTTCTTTGTAAAGACACGTAAAGTAAACCCGTTTAAAGGTAATTCATGGGATGGAACACTTTATCCAGGATTAATTGGAGCAACTAAAGGTAAAAAGCATATTTATGCACACAGACCTAGTTGGAAATCCTCAGATAAACCTTCAATAAGAGGAGCTAAACCAAGCCAAAGAATGGGACAGCAATCGGCTGGTGTACATAACTTTAAAAGATATTCAGCAGTCGCAGATACAGTATACTCAATAGATATTTCAGGAATAAAAGGAGCTACTACAGATAAAAAGGCTGGTAGAGCTGATGCAAAAGCAGGTGCAACTGCACTTATTTCCGCAAAACAAATAGCTTCTCAAAATAGACAAAGATATGAAAAAATGCTGACTGATAGATTGGCAAATTCTAGTCCAGGCGACCAAATAATTAAAATGGTAGATGCAGTTACCAAAATGTATAAATCTTCTGTTGATAAACAATTAGCGATGTTAAAGAAGAAAAAAGTTTCTTCTGGTTGGAATGATTCTGCTAGTAAAATTGATAGAGCTTACCGTGATATTATAAGAGAATTTGAGTACTATCTAAGAGCAGAAAACAGCGTTGTTAAAGGTGCTGAAAGAGATAAAGCAGCTAAGTTAAAGGCTGGAGATAAAGCCTCTTGGAGTGAAGAAAAGTATTACCAAAAAGAAATGGTTAAATATGCAAGAAGTATACAAAAACTATTCAAAGAATTAAAAGCAAACCTTAAAAAAGTAGACACTAGTAAGGATTATATAGACCTTAGATAAAAATAGGAGAATAATATTATGGCAAAAAAAGCAGCAGTAAAAAAGAAAGTAGCAACTAAAAAAGCAGCAGTTAAAAAAACTGCAAAGAAAGTTGTTAAAAAAGTTTTAGATAAAACACAATTAGATGAAAAAATTGTAGCAGAATACAAAGAAAATAAATCATTATATGACATGATATTATGTTATATTAAATGTTATGGAGGATATGTTTTAGCAGTAGGTGCTGGATGTTCATTTGGCGTAAACCTTAAATTAGGTTTAGCTCTATTTGTATTAACAGGTATTTGGGCATATTGGCAAGTATGTAAATGTAAAGCTTGTAAAGTCAATAGCGCAACATGTAAGGCCGATGGGACGTGTTGCTAACATGGAAAAATACATATACAGAGGAAAACTAGAGAGAGTTGTAGATGGTGACACTATTGATGCTCTCATTGATGTTGGCTTTGATGTCTGGGTCAAAAAAAGAATCAGATATAAAGGAATCGACACCTGGGAATCTAGAACAAGAAACCTTGAAGAAAAAGCAAAAGGACTCGAAGCAAAAGCAAGAAACAAAGAATTATTAGAAGTAGTTAGTGATAAACCTGGCTATTTCTTATTGAAGTCTTATGGCGTAGGAAAATATGGTAGAGTACTTGGAGAAATATTTATAAGAGATGCAAAAGGTACTGAGATGATGGTTAACACAACTCTAGTATCAGAAGGCCATGGTTATATTTATGATGGTGGCAAAAAACAATTATTTAAGGGATAAAAATGAAAAAGTTATTATTAATATTAGCACTAATTCCAACATTACTATTTAGCCAGGGAAGTTGGATTCATATTCAATTAATGACCGATAATTATCCGTCTGAGACAAGTTGGAATATTACACCTCCTGGTGGATCACCTATTATTATAGAAAACGATAGTAATATGCTGCCAAATACATTGTATGATACTATTGTTCAGCTTGGTGGTACTATTATTGCAAGCATATATGATGAATATGGTGATGGTTTAAGTTCATCTCAATTTGGTGGAACAGATGGTTGGTTTATGATTAGTAATTCATGTCAAGATACTTTAATGTATGTTGCAGGAGATTTTGGAGATAGTTTAGTACAAACTTTAACTGTTGCTCCTTGTGCTCCACCAACTCAAGGTTGCACAGATCCAAATGCTTTAAATTACGATTCAACAGTTTATATTTCAAATAACTTATTATGTACCTACCCACCTTGCAGTGGGTTTTTGTCGTATAATGTACAACAAAATTGTTTACCAACCGGTCAAACATTAGTTCAATTCTTTTGGCAAACAGATACCTCAAATGCAAATTGTAATCCAATTAGATTTTGGTATTGGAATGCAGAAGGAGTAGGTCCTTTTCAATATGGAATTGGTCCTAATGCTCAAGACTTTGCAGTATATGCTGGTAATGGACAAATGCCTCCTAACTGGTCAGTAGAACATTATGGTATGGTTGAATTTGCAGACAGTACATTTTCAGATACTATGGCATATACTCCAACACCTTGTATAGCTGGTTGTACAGACCCAACTCAACCAACTTATAATCCATGGGCAACATTCGATGACGGTTCATGCTCAGGAACAACTTGTGATACAAATATAACTTATCAAGTCACAATGGAAATCACCTTTGATAATTGGCCAAGTGAAACTGGTTGGTCTATGACCAGCGGTGGTTATGGTATATTGCAACAAGAACTTCCAGGAGCATATAATTTTAATGATATTGGTCAAACTTATACTTATAATTTCTGTGTTGACCAAAATGCAGGCTTTGAATTAATAGTAACAGATACATATGGTGATGGTATGGCTGGAACAACTTCAGGTGGCACATTAGATGGTATGATTGTTATTTATGATTGTCTAGGAGATACTATTTGGTGGATGGATAATCCAGGATTTGGAAACACATTATATTCAGGACAACAATTTGGTGTGCCATGTTTATCTGTTCCACCAGTTTATGGTTGTACTGATGACGATTATCAAGAGTACGATCCATTAGCCACAGTAGATGATAGTTCATGTACTAATCTTCATATTTATGGATGTACAGACCCTTCAGCATTTAACTATGACCCTAATGCGACTATAAATGATATCGTTCCTGATTGTCAATACCAATTATGGATTGGCGATGCAGGTGGTGATGGTTGGGGTAATTCTTATTTAGGTGTTTATCAAAACGGAATAAACTTTGGTACATTTACAATGGGACCAGGAAGCTATCAAGACTCTTTTCCTCTAGTATTAGATGCAGGAATTCCTGTTCATGTATATTACTTTGAAGTTGGAGGACCACAACAACCACCAGAAGAGGTACAATTTCAAACATGGCACAATTCCTTTAAATTAACAAATGCAAATGACGTTGTTTTAATGCATGAAGGAACAAATCCTTTTGCTAATAACGGACAAGGTGCACTGCAATCATTTGCATCACCTTTTTGGGTAACATATTCTGCAATACCTTATTGTGGTGATTATTGTATAGAAGCCATATATGGTTGTATGAACCCACTATCATTTAACTATAACGACACAGCAAATATAGACGATGGCAGTTGCGTTCCAGTAATTCTTGGATGTACAAATACATTAGCATTTAATTATGATTCTTTAGCTAATGTTGACGATGGCAATTGTATCCCTATTTCTTATGGATGTACAGATATGGTAGCTGATAATTATAATTCAAACGCCAATACAGACGATGGTTCATGTTATTATGTAGGATGTACAGATATTACTGCATTAAATTATGATTCAACCGCTACTGTTAATAACGGATGCATCTATCCAGTTTATGGTTGTACAGACCCTACAGCATTTAATTATGACCCATTAGCAAATGTTGATGATACAAGTTGTGTAGCTATTTTATATGGATGTATGGACGCAACACAATTTAATTATAACCCACTGGCAAATACAGATAATGGAAGCTGTGAACCTTTTGTATATGGATGTACAGATTCTAATGCATTTAATTATGACCCACTAGCCAACACAGATAATGGTTCTTGTGATTCTATAGTTTATGGATGTACAAACCCTATAGCATTAAATTACAATACTTTAGCCAATACGGATGATTTATCTTGTATATTACCAATATACGGATGTACAGATTCAACACAGTTTAATTACAATCCATTAGCTAATACTGACAATGGAACATGTGAACCATTTATTTATGGTTGCACAAACGCAAACGCGTTAAATTACAATTCAAGTGCAAATACAGATGATGGTTCTTGTATAACTCCAGTTTATGGTTGCACTGATTCAACACAATTTAACTATAACCCATTAGCAAATACAGATAACGGATCATGTATACCCTTTGTATATGGATGTACAGATGCAGCAGCGTTTAATTATGACCCATTAGCTAATACAAATGATAACAGTTGCTGCTTAATTGCAGGCTGTACAGACCCACTTGCAGTTAACTATAATCAATTTGCCTGTTATGATAATAATTCATGTATTACTGCAATTCCAGGTTGTACAGATGTAGCAGCATTTAATTATGATCCAGCTGCAAATGTTTCAGATTCAACATCATGTTTATATGATGCAGGTTGTTATGGAGGTCCTGGTAATCCTTATTGGCTAAATGACGGATGCTTTGCATGGGTAATTGATGTAGATGATTATTGTTGTACTAACGAATGGGACGCAAGCTGTCAATCAATGTATGACTATTGCCAATTAGGTTGGCCAACATCAGTAGAAGATATAAGCTCTATGGGAATTATGGTTTATCCAAAC
>TARA_Y100000385_G_scaffold46753_1_pt1 | contig 53858 bp, 48 predicted proteins | sample TARA_Y100000385 | Tara Oceans TARA_Y100000385 (sample SAMEA2620980) | marine metagenome | biome: marine biome (ENVO:00000447); feature: surface water layer (ENVO:00002042); material: "saline water (ENVO:00002010), including plankton (ENVO:xxxxxxxx)" | depth 5 m
TGTAGAAAATAAAATGCGTTCCAAATATGAATTTTGTGGCGTTCCGATAGAAATATATTTCCGTAAAAAATAAGATTTTACTTTGTTGCTTTTCGAAATGCTTCTTCTAGGCTCTCTTTGTTAGCTCCAAATTCTTTAATTGACGCTTCACGAACTATTTTGCCTTTTTGAATAAAAATCACCTGATCGCAAAGTGCCTCAACTTCTTGCATTATGTGAGTTGAAAGCAATACAGTTTTATTCTCTCCAATAGTTCTAATCAACTTTCTAATTTCAATTAATTGATTGGGGTCAAGTCCAGTAGTAGGTTCATCTAGAATGAGAACATCTGGATTATGAATCAAAGAAGATGCTAGTCCTACTCTTTGCTTATATCCTTTCGAAAGTTGATGAATTTTTTTATGAGATTCATCAGTTAAACCAACTTGCTTAATGATTTTATGAATTGAATCATAAGAAGCGTGAAATAGGTCTGCAACAAACTTCAAAAACTCAATCACGAACATTTCTTCGTAGAGAGGATTATTTTCTGGTAGGTAGCCAATTATTTTTCTCACCTGAAGACTCTGCGATAAACAATCTAGATCACAAACTTTAGCATACCCGCTGTCTGCAGGGATAAATCCAGTAAGTATTTTCATTAAAGTACTTTTGCCTGCACCATTTGGTCCAAGAAGACCAATAATTTTTCCTTTTTTTAGATCAATACTTACCTTGTCTAATGCAATTTGGTCACCGTACTTTTTAGAGAGGTCTTTCGTAAATATTGCCATTTAAATTTTTTATATTAAAATGCTTTGCCGAATTTAAGGCAGATATCTTTGATGAAGATGAAAGGAAGAGTTATAAAATCTACGGGTAGTTGGTACAAGGTAACGCTCAGTAATCAAAATAGTGTCAATGCTCGTCTAAAAGGTAATCTTAGGCTCATGGGGTCGAGAAGTACTAATCCTATTGCAGTTGGTGATTTTGTGGATTTAATACCTGAATCTGAGGGTAATTTTTTAATTGAAAAAATATATGAAAGAACAAATCATATTATTCGAAGATCAGTGAACCTAAGTAAGAAAAAGCAAGTCATTGCAGCCAATATAGATCAAGCAATTCTTATTTGTACAATTGATGAACCGAAAACTTTATATGGTTTTATGGATCGTTTCTTAGCAACAGCTGAGGCTTATGATATTCCAGCAATTATAGCATTCAATAAAGTTGATATATATTCTAAAGAGAGCCTTGCTGAGCTAGAATATAGGGAGTCTGCATATCAAGTTGCAGGTTACAGGACTTTGCGGACTTCAGCGGTTTCGGGTGAGGGTATTTCGGATTTAAAAAATTTATTAAAAGACAAAGTTTCACTGTTTAGTGGTCATTCAGGTGTTGGTAAAAGCACATTAACTAACTCTCTTCAACCTGGCTTAGAATTAAAAACTAGTCATATTTCTGAGGCGAACAACCAAGGTAAGCATACAACAACATTTGCGGAAATGCATGCATTGGGATTTGGAGGATATATAATTGATACTCCTGGTGTCAGAGGTTTTGGTTTAGTTGATTTGGAAGATGTTGAAATAAGTCATCTTTTTCCTGAAATATTTAAGTTTCAATCTGAATGTAAATTTAGTGACTGTAAACATTTGGAAGAGCCAGGTTGTGCTGTTAGGAAGGCCATTCAAATGAACAAAATAGCACCAAGCAGATACAATTCTTATTTATCGATGTTAAATGGTGATGAAGAGGAAAATACTTTTCGTCAAGATGTTTACAAGAAAGATTAAAATGTTATGAGAGCATTAATTCAACGCGTGTCAAATGCCTCTGTTACTATTTTAGGTGAAAGGCACTCAGATATAAAAAATGGTTTATTGGTTTTTGCATGTTGGGAAAATGATGACGATTTTTCAGATTCAGATTGGATAATACGTAAAATATTGAATTTGAGAGTTTTCCCGGATCAAAAGAATGTCATGAATCAGTCGGTTCAGGACATACAGGGTGAGATATTAATTATTTCTCAATTCACACTTTATGCTTCAACAAAAAAAGGAAACAGACCCAGTTACCTTCGCTCTGCTAAAGCTGAAATATCAAAACCTTTTTATGATGATTTTGTTAAAAAGATATCGAATGTTTTAGGACCAAAAATTAAATCAGGGATTTTTGGAGCGGATATGAAAATTGATTTAATTAATGACGGCCCGATAACCTTACTCATGGATTCAAAGAATAAAGAATGAAAAAAGATAACATCTCAAAACCTATCTCCGAACTTCAGAGCCAAGTAGATGACTGGATAAGCGAGTTTGGAGTTAGGTATTTTAATGAATTGACAAATATGGCACAGCTCACTGAAGAGGTTGGGGAAGTCGCTCGTATTGTGTCAAGAAAGTATGGTGAGCAAACAGAGAAAGAATCGGATAAAGGTTCTGATTTGGGCGAAGAACTTGCAGACGTTTTATTTGTAACTCTTTGTTTAGCAAATCAAACTGGGATCAATTTGCAGGATTCTTTTAATAGTAGAATGAAAAAAAAGGGATTACGTGACAAGGAACGGCATTTTAGAAATTCAAAACTTCATTAGATAATTTATTTCTTAAAGAATTACCATACTTATCTTTGAAAAAACTTTGTTAAAATTAAATTATGCGTCCTGATCTTTTTGAACATACAGATTATTATTTATTGGATGAGTTACTTACAGATGAGCACAAACTCGTCAGAGAAGCTACAAGAGAATGGGTGAAACGTGATATTAGTCCGATTATTGAGGAATATGCTCAGAAAGCAAAATTTCCAAAACAAACAATAAAAGGGTTGGCAAGTATTGGTGCTTTTGGCCCATATATACCCACTGAATATGGAGGGGCTGGCTTGGATCAAATCTCATATGGATTAATGATGCAGGAAATTGAACGAGGTGATAGTGGAGTAAGATCGACATGCTCTGTTCAATCCTCTTTAGTTATGTACCCAATTTTTAAATACGGAAATGAAGAGCAAAGAAAAAAATATTTACCAAAACTTGCGAGTGGCGAATACCTTGGATGCTTTGGCTTAACGGAACCAAACTTCGGTTCAAATCCAGGGGGAATGGTTACAAATTATAAGGATATGGGAGACCACTTCCTTTTGAATGGAGCTAAAATGTGGATTTCGAATTCTCCTTTTTGTGATATTGCCGTAGTCTGGGCAAAAAATGAAGAAGGTAGAATTCATGGCTTGATAGTAGAAAGAGGAATGAATGGCTTCTCAACGCCAGAGACTCACAACAAATGGTCATTGAGAGCTTCATCGACAGGTGAGTTAGTTTTTGATAATGTGAAAGTCCCTAAGGCTAATATATTGCCCAATAAGTCAGGACTTGGTGCGCCTTTGGGATGTTTAGACTCTGCACGATACGGTATCGCTTGGGGCGCAATTGGAGCTGCCATGGATTGCTATGATACTGCCCTGAGGTATTCTAAGGAGAGGGTTCAATTTGATAAACCAATTGCAGGATTTCAATTGCAACAAAAGAAATTAGCTGAGATGGTTACGGAAATTACAAAAGCCCAACTTTTAACTTTTAGGTTAGGGCAATTAAAAAATGAGGAAAAAGCTTCGACTGCTCAAATTTCAATGGCCAAAAGAAATAATGTTGATATGGCTCTAAAAATTGCGAGAGATGCTAGGCAAATGCTAGGCGGTATGGGAATTACAGGGGATTATCCAATCATGCGGCATATGATGAATTTGGAATCTGTGGTCACGTATGAAGGAACCCATGATATTCATTTGCTTATAACTGGAATGGACATAACAGGACTACCGGCTTTTTCGTAGAAAGAACTATTCGATTTGATACAAGAAACTATTGTATGGATACCTTTCTGAATGAATCTTTGAAGCCATATCATAAATCTTTTTCTTTAAGATATCAAAATTAGATTTTTCCGTAGCAGAGATGAATACACAATTACCTTTGAGTTTTTCCGAGATTTCCTGCTGAATTTCTTCAGCCCGCTCTTTCCCTTCTGGATTTTTTGAAATAGAGTCGATTTTGTTAAAAATTACTAATTCTGGCTTTTCTTGAGTGCCAATGTCTTTTAATATTTCATCTACAGATCTCATATGGTCTTTAAAAGATGGATGCGATAAATCAACTACATGCAAAAGCATATCTGCTTCTCTTACTTCATCAAGAGTGGATTTAAATGATTCTATTAACTGAGTTGGCAGTTTCCTTATGAATCCAACCGTATCTGCAAGTAAAAAAGGTAAGTTTTGAATCACCATTTTTCGAACAGTGGTATCCAGAGTAGCAAATAATTTATTTTCCGCTAAAATATCTGATTTGCTCAAGGCATTCATAAGTGTGGATTTACCAACATTAGTATATCCTATCAATGCTGTTCTAACCAGTTTACCCCGGTTACCTCTTTGTGACGCCATCTGCCGATCAATTTTTTCTAATTTTTTTTTGAGACCCGAAATTTTATCTTTTATAATTCTTCGATCTGTTTCTATTTGAGTCTCTCCCGGTCCTCTCATTCCGATACCACCTTTTTGTCGCTCTAAGTGCGTCCATAATCGGGTTAACCTCGGAAGAAGGTATTCGTATTGCGCAAGCATAACTTGATTCCTGGCATATGATGTTTGAGCTCGTGAAGCGAAAATATCCAAGATTAAATTGGTTCTATCTAGGACTTTTATATTGAGAATTCTTTCAATATTTTTAAGTTGCGATGGAGTGAGTTCATCGTCAAAAATTGCAATATCTATTTTTTCGTTTTTTATGAAATTATGGACCTCATCCATTTTTCCAGAGCCAAGAAATGTATTTGGGTCCAGTTTATCAAGTTTTTGCTGAAAAACTTTTATCGATTTAGTACCTGCAGTTTTTGCAAGAAATTTGAGCTCATTTATGTATTCTTGACTTTTTATTTCATTCTGCTCTCGGGTGATAGCACCAATTAGGATGCAGCGCTCCGGCTCATTTTTTTTTTGAGTTTTTCGTTCTAACATATATAGACATTAATTATCTTTATTTTTACACAATTTCCTGATTTGCTTGACATATTTTTTCCTAATTATTAATAAATCTGAGTTTGTATTAATCAAATTTCCTGGATATTATTAAGTAAAAAAATAAATGCATTCATGCAGGGGAATAGATTTCCTCAAAGGTAGCCTAATTTAAAAATGGGCCTCACCTTTGTAATAAGTAAATAAAAAAATCATGCCCAAAAAGAATGCTACGATACGAAAGAAAGATATTCTTGAATATCATGAGGGAAAGCGACCAGGGAAAATAGAAGTAATACCAACAAAGCCTTCTAACTCTCAAAGAGATTTGAGTATAGCATATTCTCCTGGTGTGGCTGAGCCATGTGTTAAAATATCGGAAAATAAAGCCAATGCGTATCGGTATACCGCAAAAGGAAACCTTGTGGCAGTTATTTCAAATGGAACAGCGGTTTTGGGTTTGGGAGATATTGGTCCCCTAGCATCGAAACCGGTAATGGAGGGTAAGGGAGTTTTATTCAAAATATTTGCTGATATCGATGTTTTCGATTTGGAATTAGACACAACGAATACGGAAAAATTTATCGAGACAGTAAAAATATTATCGCCAACATTTGGAGGCATAAATTTAGAGGATATTTCAGCTCCTGAATGCTTTGAAATAGAGCAACGATTGCGTGAAGAATTAGATATTCCGATAATGCATGATGATCAGCACGGCACGGCAATTATCACGGGAGCTGCTCTACTAAATGCACTTGAGGTAGTTAAAAAAGACATAAAAGACATTAAGGTCGTTTTTAATGGTGCGGGAGCAAGTGCAATTTCATGTGCTTTTCTTTATCTCGCGTTAGGAGTTTTGCCAGAAAACTTAATTATGTGTGATTCAAAGGGTGTAATTCATTCAGAGAGGGAAGGACTTACTGATCAAAAATTAAAATTTGTTAGAAAAACTCCGCTAAGAAGTTTAGATGAAGCCTTGAAAAAAGCTGATGTTTTTGTGGGGTTATCAAAAGGAAATATCCTAACTCCGGAAATGATTTTGACTATGGGCAAAGACCCCATAGTTTTTGCACTAGCAAATCCAGATCCGGAAATATCATATAAGCTCGCAAAATCCTCAAGAAAGGATATAATAATGGCTACTGGAAGAAGTGATAACCCAAATCAGGTTAATAATGTCTTGGGCTTCCCTTATATCTTTAGAGGGGCTTTAGATGTTCGGGCCTCGGAAATAAATGAGCAAATGAAATTGGCTGCTGTTTATGCTATAGCTGAATTGGCAAAAGAGCCGGTTCCGGAAATTGTGAATTTAGCATATGGTAGTCGGAACTTAACTTTTGGCCCAGATTATATCATTCCTAAACCATTTGATCCTCGATTAATATATACTGTTGCCCCGGCTGTGGCAAAAGCTGCAATGGAATCGGGAGTTGCAAAAAAATCAATTGATAATTGGGTTTCCTATGAAAACGATTTAAGAAACAGGTTAGGACTTGATGATAAATTTATTCGGTTGGTCATGGAAAAAGCGAAGACAGATCCGAAACGGGTTGTTTTTAATGAGGCTGAAAATTATAAGGTTTTAAAAGCTGCTCAGATTGTACTTGAGGAGGGTATTGCAATACCTATTCTTCTTGGAAATGAGAATAAAATAAAATCTCTGAATGACGAATATTCTCTGGGTCTAGAAGAGGTTGAAATCATTGACACAAAATCTTCAGACTTGCCAAGAATATCAGAATATGTAGACTCATACTATAAATCCCGACAGCGAAAAGGAGTGGGATATGATGAAGCTCGTCGGCTTTTATCAAACCGAGATTATTTTGGTCCCATGATGGTCAAAATGGGAGATGCTGATGCCTATTTAACAGGATCGAGGGTTAAGTATCCTCGCGCTGTGAAACCGGTAATGGAAATTCTTGGTCCTAAAGACGATAATAGAACTGTTGCCGGGGTTTATGTGATGCTTACTAAAAAAGGTCCAAGATTTTTTACAGACACAACAATGAATCAGAATCCAAATTCTGAAAGAATTGCTCAAATTGCTTGTGAAACCGCTGAGCTCGTCAGAAAAATGAATATTGAGCCACGAATTGCTTTATTGAGTTATTCGAATTTTGGATCATCTTCGGGTAGAACCTCAATTAAAATGCGTGATGCCATGAATTTAATAAGAATGTCTGACCCAAGCTTAATCGTTGATGGGGAAATGCAAGCAAATTTTGCCGTGGATAATGAACTTTTGAAGGAGCAATTCCCTTTCAGTGAATTAGTTGGAAAAGATCCTAATGTATTTGTTTTTCCGGGATTAAGCTCCGCTAATATATCCTATAAACTACTCCAATCCATGGGTAGTATGGAGGCTGTGGGCCCACTACTCGTTGGGTTGACATACCCCGCTCATATTCTCCAATTGGGTTGTAGTGTAAGGGAAATTGTCAATACGGCAGCTATGGCTGTCATTGATGCTCAATCAAGAGAGACCTCTGATTTATAACACTATACTATGAAGAAAATATTAATTATCACGTTATTTTTGCTGCAGACAACATTAGTGGCTCAAAATAAATATGAATTTTTACAAGGCTTTGGTTATGACTTTTCTTTCGGCATTCCTAGACTAGCAGGAGGGACTGTTTTTACTGGTAATGGTATTAATTATGTGCCTCGACTCGTTAGTCCAATTAATGAAGATCTATCCATTGGCATAAGTTTGCCAGTTGGGGTGTCTTTAGTAAGTTCCCTAGGGTCATTTAATTCAAATCCCATTGGTTTTAATTACGCAATTTCTGCAAATGTTAATTACGGCTTAAACAGTACCAAGACATCAAGAAATCGTTTTGGAGCTTTTTTTGGTTTGGGATTTGGCTCTTATGATTTATACTCTTTTTATGATGATGGTACAGGAATAAAATCATATCGAGATGCAAATTATGGAATTCACAGTCAAGTGGGAATCCGGATGCCATATCGGGGTGAAGATATTTCATTAGCAGCATCTAATTGGAGAGGAATGAATATTTCAAATGGAAGAACTCAAGTGTTTGCTTTGAAATTGATTTATGAATTCATGAATTAAGAATTTCTTTTAATATCCTAGAAATTAATTGACCTTCAGCTTTTCCGACTAGAGATTTGCTTGCATGAGCCATTACCCTTCCAAAGTCATTCGGTGTATTAGCCTTTAACTGAAAAGTCATATCCTTTAATGTAGACGTTAATTCATCTTTTGACATTAAAGGGGGTAAATATTCCAAAATTATTAATAATTGTTCTTTTTCTGCTTGGGCTAAGTCTTTTCTATTTTGACTTTCAAAGATTTCAATGCTTTCAATTCTTTGTTTTTTTAATCGTTGTAGCAACAAAATAATTTCTAGATCTTCTAATTTATTCCTTCTATTTGGCGCAGATTCAGCCGTTTTTAATGCTGTGATAATAGACCTAATTGTTTCTAATCTGTTTTTTTGGCCAGAGCGCATGGCGCTTTTAAGATCTTCTTTAAGCTTTTCATTTAAATCGCTAATCGACATTGTCATGTAAGAATGAATTATGAGATGTAAATTCAATATCGTCATCTTGTCCGCTAATCCCAATATTACTTTTCTTACTGTCTTCTGAATGATCTTTCCCAGTTTTACGAATATCAATGCCATTTCTTTCGAAACTCGGCTTTTCCCATTCCTCTTCATTCATAGCAACCATTTTAATATTTTTCCCAAATTGATGATTGAAATTTTGCAGATATGCTCTTCTCTGATTTGCAAGTCGTTTCATGCTCAAATTGATATTATCCTGATCTGGATCGATAGAATTCAAATCTTGAATATCTAAATGATTTTCATTTTTTATCTGAAGTTCAAGAGTTTTATCAGGTGCGACTTCATCTGACGGATATTCGGAAATATTAGATTCTTTGGAGATTTTGGTAGAGTCTGATTCTGAGTGACCAATAACTTCTTCATTGATATTTTTTATTGATTCTTTCTTTTCATTTGAATCTAGAAGTTCATCTTCTAGAGCTCTTAAGTCATCTAGCGAAAATTGTTGAACATTTCGATCATCTGGTAGATCTGCATTCAATTGAATGTAATCATCGTCAGAATCCACTTTGAAATTATGTTCAGAATCATGAGTTGATTGAATCGTGGAATCTTCCGCTTTTGTCGAAATATTTTTGGCATTGTTTGATAAATTTTCTATTGACAAGTTCGGCTCTTCCTGGGGTGATATTTTAGGTATGTGTTCGTTATCAGGAGCGTCTAGACTAAAGGCATCAAAGAGATTTATAGATATTTCTTCAGTTTTTATGGGTTCTTCAAAAATATCATGCTCCTTTAAATTTTCATCACCAACATTAGATAAACTAGGATCAACGTTAGTTATTTCAAATAACGATTTTTCGCTGTCAAGGTATTCTTCTTCTAGATTATTTTGATTTTCAATTTTTGCGGCGCTTTCCTCAGGTACAAAACGAATTTGCACATTATCGTTTTCATCCTCTAATTGATAAATGACTTGTTCTTCATTATTTTCAGACTTTTTAATTTCTTCGTTATGTATAGGATCCTCGGTACCTTTTGAATTACCGAAATCATTTAAAGTATCATTTTCCGATGCAGTATTTTTCGATTGAAATAAATCGAACTGATTTGAGTCGACCTCAGAATTAATGCTCACTTGCTCCGAACTATCATTAATATTTTGCTCTATTTCGTCGTCAAGTTCGTGTATTACTCGTTTTTGTTCAGCTGGCTTTATAATACCGATGGGATTTGAAGAATTAAAGCCTGTGGCAATAATTGTTACTTGTAAGGCATCTTCTAATTTCTCATCTTCACCAATTCCCATTATTATATCGACTTGTTTTCCCGCCTGATTTTGTATATAGTCATTTATTTCTCCAATTTCATCAAATGTAATTTCATGTTTTCTATTACCTGAGACAATTAATAGTAAAACATGAAGAGCTCCATTAATATGATTATCATTTAAAAGTGGTGAATCTAATGCTGCTTGAACCGATTTTATTGCTCGGTCTGAACCACTTGCTTTTGAAGAACCCATAATTGCTGTTCCCGAGTTTTTTAAAACTGTTTTAGCATCTCTGAGGTCAATATTTACATTGTAATGATGGGTAATCACTTCAGCAATACCTTTAGCTGCTGTAGCTAGGACTTCATCAGCTTTATTAAAGCCTGTTTTGAATCCTAAGTTGCCATAAACCTCCCTAAGTTTGTTGTTATTTATTACGATAAGTGAGTCAACATATTTTTTTAATTTTTCGATGCCATTTTCTGCCTGTCGGAGCCTTAGTCCTCCTTCGAAATGAAATGGTACAGTTACAATTCCAATTGTTAGTATATCTAATTCTTTTGCTGCTTTGGCGATAATTGGAGCTGCTCCAGTGCCCGTTCCTCCTCCCATTCCTGCAGTAATGAATACCATTTTTGTGGTTGTGCCTAAAACTGATTGAATATTGCTATAACTTTCTAGTGCAGCTTTTTCTCCAATTTCAGGGTCAGCACCAGCGCCAAGTCCTTCGGTTAAGTTGACACCTAACTGTACTTTATTTTCAACGGAACTATATTCTAGGGCTTGCACATCCGTATTACAAACGATGAAATCTACCCCTCGTATGCCTTGAAGTTTCATGTAGTTTACAGCATTGGATCCTCCACCTCCAACTCCAATCACTTTAATCACAGATGATCGGTTCTTTGGCATATCAAAATTTAATGTATTTAAATCTTCCATTATATTTTTAATCAATCATCAATTAATTCAATAAACTTGTCAACCCATCTTTTAAACCAGTCTGCTTGCTTTGGAGTTCTCGCAACAGGGTCCATTTCAGATTCTGTTTTTTCTATTTTGATTTCGTTTGACACTAATTTTGACTCTTCATCTGACATATGAATGTGATTGTCCGAGTTTGTTTTATTATCATGTCCATTTATTAAATCAACAAAATTGCCATCTTTTCTGCTCGATAGTCCTTGCATTAATAAGCCAACAGCTGTAGAATAGATAGGGGAGTTTAGCTCTTTATCTAATGCCTCTTTTGAAGCCAGATGTTCATTTGGATATCCAATTCTAGTATCCATGCCTGTTAGATATTCGACCAATTGCTTGATGTGTTTTAATTTACTTCCTCCACCAGTAATAACAACGCCAGCAATTAGTTTTTTCGAGGTTTGATCATGCCCATAATTTTTTATTTCAGTGAAGACTGCATTTATTATTTCTGTGCACCGGGCATGGATAATTCTGCTTAAATTTTTCAGACTAATTTCTTTTGGATCTCTTCCTCTTAAGCCCGGGATTGATACGATTTCCGTTTCTTTATTTTCTCCAGGCCAAGCAGATCCAAATTTGATTTTTAATAATTCCGCTTGCTTTTCGATAATACTGCAACCTTCCTTTATGTCATTTGTTATTATGTTTCCGCCATGTGGTACAACAGCAGTGTGGCGAATAATTCCATCTTTGAATATTGCTACATCTGTTGTGCCCCCGCCAATATCTATTAAAACAACCCCCGCCTCTTTCTCCTCTTGGTTCAGAACTGCGTCAGCGCTAGCTAAAGGTTCTAAATTAACTGTATGTAATTCTAGGTTTGAGCTTTTTACGCATCGAGCTATATTCCGGATACTTGTTATTTGGCCGACAACGATATGAAATGATGCCTCAAGTCTTCCTCCGAACATTCCTCTTGGCTCTTTAATCTCACCTTGTCCGTCTACTTTATATTCTTGTGGAAGTACATGTATAATTTCTTCACCTGGCATCATGACCAGTTTGTGCACATTATCTGTTAGTCTATCTAAATCGGCATCACTAATCACGGATTCGGCATCTTCTCGTGTAACATAATCACTATGTTGTAAGCTTCTTATATGCTGACCAGCAATACCTACAGCGACAGAATTTATTTTATAATTTGCTTCACTTTCAGCGACATGTATTGCCTTCTTGATGGAATCAATGGTTTGTGTAATATTGACTACTACTCCTCTTTGCACACCTAGGCTTGGAGCCGATCCGTAGGAGATCACTTCAATTTTTCCTAAATCATTTCGTTGTCCAATTAAGGCCACGATTTTAGTGGTTCCAATATCCAATCCAACCGCTATTCTATTCTTTTCCATAACTTAATTGTTTATTTTATAAATAGCTTGTCCATTAAATCTCAGGTCTAAATGAGATAATTGCTCAAGTTTGTTTGTTTCTAATAAATAGGCATATACCGCCTGAGCCTTATGTGCTTTGATCTCAAAAAATTCATTTAATCCCCATTCTATAGAATGATCGTGCCATGCAGGATAAACGATGTAGGTGCCATTATCTTTTTTGTGAACGGAAGATATTCCATTTGGAAAAGAGGGATGTTTGGAGGCTTTTTCTATGAAATTTAAAGCCTGGATTCTTTTTTCTGGGTCATAAAATCCTGATATAACAGTTAGTTTATCTGAATCATGCTCGGATAGTGGAAATAAATTCCCATCTTCATCAACGTAAGCCATTTCTTTATTATCAATCATTCTTGCTTTTGCTTTTTTTTGAATTACGTTTATTTTAAGCAATCCTTTCCATGTTGAAAATACTTCTGCTTGCAGGATTTGAGGGTGATCACGTAATAATTCTTCCAACAATGCGATGTTGATTTCTTTATAACTGAGACTGTCATTATTGTCTCCAAAAGTTTGAAGAATATTTACAACATCAGATTCTTTTAAAAACATTTGTTTTTCAGAATTTTCTATTTCTATTTTATGATCAACTAAAGCTTGATTATTTCGGATTAATGAACTTTCTTTTATAGCCCAAATAATTATAAATGAGGTAATTAACCATGTAAAAATGGTAATTATTATTTTACCGATTCTCATTTTTTTGATAGATTTAAATTCTCAATTATACTTGGGACTAAACGATCAATGTCTCCGGCTCCGGCAGTTATATAAATATGATTTTGTGTTTTACAGAGCCATTTTACACCATCTTTAAATTGAACAAATTGTGATTTTGGAATGCAACTGGCTAATTTTTGAGAATTTACTCCTTTAATTGGGTCCTCTCTCGCTCCAAATATTGGTAGAATCCCCAATAAATCAACCTGACTTAAAATTTTAATAAATTCATTAAAAAACTCATTTGTTCTGGAGAATAAATGAGGTTGAAAAAGCATAGCAATAGGTCTGTTAGGAAATATGTCTTTAACCGAATTAATTAATTTGTATAATTCTGTTGGGTGATGCGCATAGTCATCAATGAATAAATTTGAATCATTATTTACAAGTATTTCAAATCGTCTTTTTACCCCTTTAAAAGATTCGATGCCATAAATTATATTTTGTGGTGAAATCCCAAACTGAAATGCAATAGCTGCTGCTCCAATTGCATTTTCTATATTATGGTTTCCAGGGGATCCAGGTCGAATATTTTTGTACTTTATTCCATCTAAGATTAAGTTAAAATATTGAGAGCCATTTTTACAAATAATTTTTTCTGCACCGAATTTCTTATTTAATAAACCATATGACTCTCCATCGATACTTTGGATTTCATCATGAACTATGCACTTTTTACTGTTTTTAGCAAAATCCCTGAAGGCCATTTCCAATTCATGTTTTGTTTTGTAATAATCTAAATGATCTGGATCTGTCGAGGTTATTAAAGAATAATCGGGCTTTAAGTGCAAAAATGATCTATCAAACTCATCGGCCTCTACAATAGTTATATTTTCAGTTCCAGATACATAATTGCTTTTAAAATTGTTGCTAATTCCTCCAAAAAATGCATTTATTGATAATCCTGAATTTATTAATATCCATGCTGTGAGACATGATGTTGTTGTTTTTCCATGGGTTCCTGCTATTGCAATACTTTTCCCTTGGTTAGCAATATGACTAAGGAGTTCAGCGCGTTTTATAAGTCTTAGTTTTTTTTTCTTGATTTCAAGAATTTCCGGATTAGTATTTGGTATGGCTGGGGTATAGACAAAAATTTTACCTGCTGCAGCAGTAATTTGAATATTCTCAGATTTATATCGAATTTTAGCTCCTTCTTTCTCTAGTGACTTTGTAACTGGACTTTCGACTTTATCATACCCACTGACAATTAACCCTTTGTTTAAGGCCCATCGAGCAAGTGCAGACATTCCAACTCCTCCAATTCCGATGAAATCTATGGAATTAAAATTTAATTTTTCCATAACCAATATTTTTCAAGATTATCCACGATCTCTTCGGTTGCATTTGGCTTTGAAAGCTGGAGAATATTCGACCGAAGGGATTTTAGTTTTGAATCGTTAAAAACGAGTTCTGAAACTATATTTTTGATATCACCGATTGCGTTTTTTTCATCAATTAATAATGCAGCATCTAAGTCAGATAGATTTTTTGCATTTCGAGTCTGATGGTCTTCCGAAACATTGGGTGAGGGTATCAAGATTGACGCAGCCCCAACACAACATAATTCGCTAATAGTTCCTGCACCTGCACGAGAAATAATTAGGTCTGCGCCTGAATATGCTAAGTCCATATTATTTAAAAATGGCTTGATTAATATAAATTCAGTTTGAGATATTTTATTGAGCAAATTATTATGATAACGAATTCCAGATTGCCATAATATTTGAATATTATTTTGATTCCATTCTTTATAATTTTTCTCTATTGCTCTATTTATTTCTGCAGCACCTTGACTTCCCCCAAGGACCAGAATTAAAGGATATTTTGGATTAAAACCTAATTTTCTTTTGGCCGCGATAGACTTTATACTTCCTGAACCTGCAAATGTCATTTTTGCGATTTCATTTCTTACTGGATTGCCAGTTAGTTGTATTTTTTTTGAAGGAAAAAATTTTTCCATTCCAAAATATGCAACACAAATAATCTTAGCTTTTTTACCTAAAATTCTATTAGTCCAACCTGCAAGGCTATTTTGCTCTTGTATTATTGTCGGTATACCCATAAGCTGGGCCATAAATAATGTTGGTCCACTAACATAGCCCCCGGTGCCGATAACTGCATCTGGTTTTTGTTCTCTAAGAAATATAAAAACCTTTGATAAACTCAAAATAATTTTGATAGGAAGACTTATATTTTTTATGAATGATTTACGTTCAAAACCTGCAATATTTATCCCGAATATTGGGAAACCTTCTTTAGGTACACGCGTCATTTCCATTCGGTTTTTTGCACCAATAAATTGAATATGAGCTTTTGGATGACGTTTCTTGATTTCCTTAGCAATGCTGATTGCAGGAAAAATATGTCCTCCTGTCCCTCCACCAGATATAATTATGTTTGGTGCTTTATTCATCGTCTTGGATGCTTAAAGGGATTGTTTCTAATTTTTGAAATATTTTAACTTCAGTATTCTCTTTGCCTCTGCTCACCGATAATATAAAACCTATCGCAATGCATGTCATCCAGATAGAAGAACCACCAGCACTCACTAATGGTAGCGTTTGACCCGTAACTGGAAGCAATCCAGTTGCAACAGCCATATTTATCATGGCTTGAAGACATATGGAAAAACTTAGCCCGATAACAATCAGTCTCCCAAATAGATCTTTGGCTCTTCTGGCTATTCTTAGACAAGCTAGCATAAACCACAAATACATAAATAAAATAATTGTTCCCCCAATGAGGCCATACTCTTCGACTATTGTGGCATATATAAAATCAGAATTATTTTGTGGCAAAAAATGTTTATGAAGCCCTCTTCCAGGTCCTGTTCCAGTTATTTTACCCTCTGAGATTGCTGTCATCGCAATATTCTTTTGATAATTTTCACCAATCCCTTTTGGGGAAGCAAAACTCTCTATTCGGCTAATCCATGTATCAATCCTATTTGGCATCAAATCTGGAAAAGCTCGGGCCAAAAGAACAAAGCCGAAAAGAAGAATAATTGATATTCCCAAAATTTTGCTGATATGTTTAAAATCATAGCCCCCAATAAATAGTAGGACCAAAGAATTTAAAAAAATTAAAATAGTAGTGGATAGGTTTGCAGGCAGAACAAGTCCACAAATAATAAATACTGGCCATAACAGATTTTTTATTGACTCTTTGAACGTCCAATTGCCCTCTTTTTTTGATAACCTTCTTGCAAGAAAGATAAGAAGTGCAAGATTTGCTAGAGCGCTACTTTGAAAACTCATGCCAAATACATATATCCATCGACTTGAATTTGCACCCCCTATGGTGGCTCCCTGAGCGATAGTTAGAACCAATAAAAATATACTTCCCCAAAGAATAAGAGAAGAAAGGGCCCCTCTCCAAAAACGGTAAGGAATTCTATGCGTAATTATTGCCAGTAGAAGACCAAAAACCACATGCGCTATGTGCATGGTTATACTTTTACTGGTACTGAAAACTGGGAGAAAGGAAAAAACCGCCAATAACATGGTTATCACCCAAACTTGGGTGCTTCCTTGAAATAGACGATTGAATATTTTCATTTAATTTGAAAAAAGTTTAAAGCTTACGTACTGCTCGAGTGAATTCATCTCCGCGATCCTGATAGTTTTGAAATAAATCAAAACTTGCACAGCACGGAGATAAAATCACAGTATCACCTTTAGTCGCCAATTGATAACTAATTTTTACAGCATCTTCCATATTTTGAACTTCAGCGAAATGATTAGTTCTGTGAGCAAAAGCATTTCGAATTTTTAGTACATCCGCTCCAATTGCAATAATCGCTTTTACTTTTTTTTCGACCAATCCATACAATTCAGAATAGTCGTTGCCTTTATCTACTCCTCCTACAATCCAAACGGTTTTATTATTTAAACTCTCTAGGGCATAGTATGTAGAGTTTACGTTTGTGGCTTTACTATCATTAATAAATTGTATTCCATGTATAGTAGCTATATTCTCCATTCGATGTTCAAGTCCTTCGAAACTTGCCAAGGACTCTCGAACCATTTCACTTCTCACATTCAGAAGTCTAGCGGAAAGTCCTGCGGCTAGAGCATTACAGGTATTGTGTTTTCCTTGTAGAGCAAGATCTTCAATTGTCATGATTTCATTTTTTTTAGCGATCATTATTAAGTTTGAATTTTGCATAAAAGCCCCCTGCTTGGGTAGGGGAGTTGGGGTTTTTGTATAAATCGGATAGAGATTTGCTTTGACTGATTCTAGCCTAGATTTAATTATTTCATCCTCCGCAAAGAATAAAAAGGAATCATTTTTATTTTGATTTGCAGTGATATTAAATTTCACCTCAGCATATTCTTCAAGAGATTTATGCCGGTCTAGATGATCCTTTGAAATATTCGTAATTATGGAAATATTTGGTTTGAAAGTTGGGCAGTTTTCTAATTGAAAACTTGATACTTCTAAAACATAAATATCAACTTCTTTCTTTAGTAATAGCCTCCCCGCACCAATTCCAATGTTTCCTCCTGCGAGATATTTTGATTGATTTCGAGATAGTATCTCACTAATTAGATGAGTTGTAGAAGTCTTGCCATTTGTTCCGGTTATGGCTACAACTTTGGAGTTTTTTGGTATGTTTCTGTAAAACCACTCGATATCAGACCATATAGGTATCCCTTTTTCTTTTATTGTTTGTATTAACGGTATATCTGATTTAATTCCCGGACTTTTAATAATAATGTCAGATTCTAGAAGCTTATTTAGATTATGTTTACCCTCTTCAAATGGAATGTCAGCCTCTAATAATTCTATTTGACTAGATTTTTTGAGATAGTTATTATCTGAAAGAAAAACGTTCATATTCTTTGCTTTGCCAAGCAGAGCTGCTGAAATTCCACTTTCCCCGCCACCAAGAATACTTAGGTTTAGTTTCTTTTTCATGCCTAGCGGAGTTTTAGTGTAATCAGAGTGAAAATTGCTAAGAAGATCCCAAAAATCCAAAATCGAGTAGCGATCTTAGATTCATGAATTCCTTTTTTTTGAAAATGATGATGTAAGGGCGACATAAGGAATACTCGTTTCCCTTCTCCATAACGTTTTTTGGAATATTTAAAATATGAAACCTGAATAATTACGCTTAGATTCTCAATTAAGAAAACTCCTGCCAGTATGGGTATTAAAAGTTCTTTTCGAATTGCAATGGCAAAAACAGCAATAATTGCGCCTATTGATAGACTACCAGTATCTCCCATAAAAACTTGTGCAGGGTATGTGTTATACCATAGAAACCCGATACATGCTCCGATAAAAGCTGCGGCAAAAACCACCAGTTCTCCAGAATTGGGGATGTACATTATATCTAAATAACTAGCAAATACAACAGATCCGCTCACATAAGCTAAAATGGCGAGAGTAAATGCGATAATTGCAGAGGTTCCTCCTGCGAGCCCATCAAGTCCATCAGTTAAATTCGCACCATTACTAACGGCAGTGATTATAAATATTACAACCACAATAAAAATGATCCACCCATTATTTACTCCAAAAGGATTTAGGATGTTTTGGTAATCAAATGTTGCATCTTTAAGAAAAGGTATTGTTGTTTTTAAAGAATGCTCTGATTGACCAAAAACAGGAGAACTTTTTTCAGTTTCACCATAGAGTTTGATTTGCGAATCAATATGAATTTCCTCTTTCAATATTACGTCAGGATGAAATGAGAGAATCAAGCCAATGATTATGCCTAATGTTATTTGACCGATGACTTTAAAGTAGCCTCGTAACCCTCTTTTATTCTTTTTAAAAACCTTGATATAATCATCAGCAAATCCAATTGCACCCATCCAAATTGTTGTAAGGAGAAGTATTTTTATATATATGTTCCCTAGGTCAGCGACTAAGAATATGGGCACTATAATAGCGGATAAAATTATTAAACCTCCCATTGTAGGGGTTCCAGCTTTTTCAATTTGACCCTCAAGGCCTAGGTCTCTTACGCTTTCTCCTATTTGTTTTTCTTTAAGAATATTAATCAGTTTACCACCGAAAATTAAACTTATTGCCAAAGCTCCCAGAATTGCTAGAGCTGCTCGGAATGTAAGAAATTCAAACAATCCAGCTCCAGGAAAACCTATTTTATTTAGAAGTTTAAATAATTCGTATAACATATTCTCTAAGTTTGAACATCTATCAACATATTTTTTAAAATCTTGGCATCGTCGAAGGGTGTTTTTTCTCCATTTATTTCTTGAAATTTTTCATGTCCTTTTCCAGCTAATAATATTATGTCTCCGGGATTTGCATTTTGACATGCTAGCTTAATAGCTTCTCTCCTATCCTCAATTGTGATACAATATTTTTTCTCCGATTTCCCAAGGCCATTTTCCATTTCTTTGAGAATACTTTGAGGTTTTTCTGTCCTTGGATTGTCGGATGTTAATATCAAATAATCAGATAGGTTAGCTGAAACAGATGCCATTTTTGGACGCTTATCTTTATCTCGGTTTCCACCACATCCAATAATTGTAATTATTCTTTTTAATGGTTTTCGAAATTTTTGAAGACTGTAAAGAGTTTTTTCAAGGGCATCTGGAGTATGCGCATAGTCTACAATTCCCATGATATTATTCGGGCCTTCTATTTTTTGAAATCTCCCATCTACAGACTCTAATGCGCTCATACCTTGTAAAGCAATATCGGTTGCCATTCCTAGTTGAATAGCAGTGCCATAAACTGCACATGCATTGGATACATTGAAATCACCTATCAGTTTTAACCAACATTCTTTTTGATTTATACTAATAAGCGTTCCATTCATGTGACTTTCTAGGATTCTCGCTTTTATATCTGCATCTCCAAGGATGCCATATGATACTTTCTTAGCATTACATTCTAAAATCATGGTTTCTCCAAAAACATCATCTAAGTTGTATAAGGCAAATGCAGATTGATTTAATTGGTCAAAAAGAATTTTTTTTGCTGCAACATAATTATCTATTGTTTTATGATAATCTATGTGTTCATGGCTGATATTCGTAAATATGGCCCCGTTAAATTTAATTCCAGATACTCTGTTTTGAACTAACCCATGGGAACTAACCTCCATGAATACAACTTTGCAACCTTGTTCTAACATCATATATAGATATTTTTGAATTTCCCAAGGGTCGGGAGTAGTATGTTTAGTAGGGTAGTTGGAGTTATGAATTGAAATCTTAATTGTAGATATTAAGCCTGATTTCACTCCACTATTCTTGAATAGTTGAAATAATAAGGATGCTGTGGTGGTCTTTCCGTTTGTGCCCGTTATTCCGACAATCGTCAGTTTTTCTGAAGGCTTATTATACCAATTTCCAGCGATGATGGCATTTGCTTCAGAAGATGAACTGACTTGTATGTATGTGACATTATTATTTATAATCTTCGGTATTTTCTCGCAAATAATAGCAATGGCCCCATCATCAATAGACTCCTCTATAAATTCATGCCCATCAGCTGAAGTCCCTTGAATTGCAATGAATAAACTATCTTTTTTAATATTTTTTGAATTCGAACTGGCATTATTAATTGCAACTAAAGTTGAACCTAAAACATCTAGAATCCTGACACCAAAAAGAATATCTTTTAATAATTTCATCCTAATCTGATTAGTATCTTTTTTTTTGGTTTTTCAACTGTGAAATCGATCACAGCTCCATTTCCTTGGAGTTGAATTTTCCAATTTTTATTCTCGAAAAGTTCGATAACATCTATTCCTTTCCAACCAATAATATTTGGAATCTTTCCCTCTTCTAATTTTGCTGCTGCACGATTATATTTCAAAGATGATTCTGATTTATTTTTATTCGTAACATGTTGAATCGCATCGTTCCAATATCCTGCCGTTGGAGTATTTATTTGAGGAGTCATTTTATGAATGGATATGGCAATATCTTGAAAGACTGGAGCCGCTACAATATTCGCATAAAAGCCAGCCGATATCTCTGGTCGATTGATAACTACGATACAAGAATATTCCGGATCCTTTGCTGGGAAATAACCTGCAAATGAGGCTTGATAACCTTTTTTGTCAGGATCCCAATAATTTAATTGTGAAGTTCCGGTCTTACCTGCCATTTTAAGAGAATCAGAATAAATATTCTTCGCTGTCCCTCTGCGAACAGCTTTCTCCAATAGATCTTGTATTTGAGTTATATTATCTCGGGAAGCTATTGAAGGATGAGCTATTTTGGTTTCATGGTTTTCTATAACTAGTCCATGATCGCGGGTGGCTTCCCAAATAGTTGGCTTTACCATTGTTCCATTATTTGCAATAGCATTATAAAACATTAAAGTTTGTAGAGGCGTATTTTCCACACCATAGCCAAACAGCATCCACGGTAATGAAAGTCCATTCCACTTCGAGGTTCCAGGCTTAGGTATGAATGGCGAACTTTCTCCTGGGATTTGAATTTTGGATTTATCAGCTAATCCAATTTGATACATTCTATCAATAAATTCTTTTGGATTTTTTTTGTATTCTGGATAAAGTGCTTTTACAATTCCTGTGTTTGATGATAATTCAAGTGCTCTTCCAAGGGATATTAATCCATAACCACCTTTTTTAGAGTCTTTGACCTTTTTCCCATATATCGTATAAGTTCCACCTTTTGTATCTACTTTTTGAGCTGTATCAACCTTTCCATCCTCTAATGCTACCAATAACGCTGCGACTTTAAAAGTGGATCCCGGTTCGGATTTTTCCCAAACAGAGTAGTTTCTTAATTCTCGATATGTTTTATTCTTATCAGTTTTTCCAAGATTAACCATAGCTCGAATTTTTCCTGAAGATGTCTCCATTACGATAACACAGCCATGATCTGCATTGAATTTTTTTAATTGCTCAATAAGTGATTTGTGGGCGATGTCTTGTATTCTAGAATTTATAGTAGTCACTATATCTTTACCATTTACAGGTGGGAATGAAAAATCACTATCAATAGGTTTCCATTGATTACCGCCGAAATTTTGCATCCATCTTTTCCCATTATTACCTTTTAAAACATTATTGAATGACGATTCTAGTCCAGCTTCTCCATTACCTCTTATATAGCCAATGGTCCTCTCTGCTAATATCCCAAGAGGCATGAGTCTGGAATATTTTTCATGTGCAATTAAACCTGTCTTGTATTTGTCACCCATAAAAAGAGGCATTTTTTTCACTTTTTGAAACTCGGTATAACTAATGTCCTTTATCAAGAAAGCATATCTTTTTTTAGCTCTAAAAGTTTTCCTTAAATAGTCTTCCCAGTTTTTTTTGTTTTTAGCTTGAATACTAAATAAATCTGATAAGGCTTGACTTGTTTTTTTTACTTCAGACTTGAACCTTAGTGGATCCATAACAGCCGCATCCCATCTTAATTCGTATACTGGCATGGACGTAGCTAAAAGTTGGCCATCAGATGAGTAAATATTCCCGCGACTTGCGGGTACTTGTCTTTCTTGAATTACTTTCTCTCTTGCTTTTACAATTAATTTAGGCCCAAGCGAAAACGAAATGAAGTATAATTTGAAAAGTATTATAAACCCAAGGATCCCGGTAAAAATGACAAGCCATGCCATTTTTCGAATACTGGATTCATACTTATCAGTTAGCATCTGGTTTTTTTATTGATATGGGTGCTTTTGCCAAAGAAATAAGTCCAAGTTTTTTGGCACGCATTTGAACGGAAGATTCTTGTTCCATTCTCATTAATATTGATTTTGATTCCAGGTATTGACTCTCTAATTCATTGATCTCAATTGTTTTTTTCGATATCATTCTAACATTTGATTCAGCTCTATGCGCTGCCCAAATTTGTATTATGGCTAAAGTTGTTAGATATAGTATAAAAGGTAAATTTTTTAATATTAGAGGATGGCCAAAGAAACTTCCCCTTATTATTCCTCTAAGGGCTCCAATATTTTTGCGGTTGAGATGTGTCATGCAAAAATTTCTTTTTTTTCCGCTGCGCGAAGTTTAGCTGATCTAGACCTCGGATTTTCTTGAATTTCTTCTGGCTTGGGAACAATAGGCTTTCGGGTAATTATTTTAAATGGAGTTAGTCGGTTTCCATATTTATCTCTTGAAGCCTCTCCATTATGCTGACCTTCTCTAAAATATATTTTCACTCTTCTATCTTCCAAACTATGATAAGAAATAACAACAAATCGGCCTCCAGAGGAAAGAATTTCTTGCCCTTCATGAAGTAAGTGCTCAAGAACCTCCAATTCTCGATTTATTGAAATACGAATTGCCTGAAAAACTTTCGCAAAAACCTTTTCCCCTCTGCGCCCGTGAGGTTCAATAATATTGAGTAATTCTTTGGTTGTGAGAATTGGAGAGTTTTTTTGAGCAGCTAGAATAATTTGCGCCAGTTTTTTTGGACGACTAACTTCTCCATAATCAGAAAGAGTTTTTGCTAAAGTAAATTCATCAACCTGATTTAGCCATTCTGCTGCAGATATTCCATTATTAGGATTCATTCGCATATCTAATGGACCATCTCCACGAATTGAAAATCCTCTTTTGAAAATATTTAACTGGTGGGAGCTAACTCCAAGATCAGCTAAAATTCCATCTACTTTCTCGATTTTATTTAGCTTTAGGAATTTTTTAAGATGTTCAAAATTATGAGGAATTAGTATAAACCTTGGATCAGTGATATTATTTCCTCGTGCATCCGGATCCTGGTCAAATCCGAAAAGTTGGCCTTGAGGCCCTAATTTTTTTAGTATGAGATTACTATGCCCTCCGCCGCCAAATGTGGCATCCACGTATACTCCGTTAGGATTGATGGAAAGGAAATCAATCGATTCTTGCAGCAAAACTGGTTTATGATATTCCATCTGAATTTTTTTCTCCCATTACATCCTCGGTCAGTTGTGCAAAATCATGATCTTCTAGATTTACGGCTTTTTCGTAATCAGACAGATTCCAAATCTCAAGTCCAAAAGGAGTCGCACTGAAAACTATATTACTTTTAAGATTTGCAAAATTGATTAAGTCTTTTGAAATTAAAATCCTCCCTGAAGAATCCATTTCAACTTGTTTCACGCCTGCGTGAAACATTCGAATAAATTCATTATTTTTTTTGACAAATCTGTTTAATTTTTTCAATGAATCTGTAACATTCGTCCATTCGTCTTGAGTATGAAGTTCTAGACATTCACTAAATACACTTCTTTTCAGAATGAAACCATGGGAACCTAATAAAAGAAGCTGCTTTTTTAATGAAGCGGGGACAGATACACGCCCTTTTGCATCCATTTTACATTCATATACACCCAGTAATTCTTTCATATTTCAGTTATTGAAAATCCAAAAATACCGATTATTCCCACTATTTCCCACAAATACCCACAAAAGTTGATAACTTTTGTGTAATGTACTAGCGTAGGCCATTTCAGGCGATTTCTTTAGGGCTATTAATGCTCATTGTAATGCTTATCTTTACGCTTGCATTCTTTTAAACTAAATAGTTAACCATGAATGAATTAAAGCCAGAACTCAAGAAAGAAGGGAAGTTTGAATATAAAATTGCGGGTGAGGGTACCCCAATAATATTCCTTCATGGTTTGATGGGGACTCTAGGAAATTTTGACTCTCAAGTAAAATTTTTTGCAAACTCAGGATTTCAAGCTACGGTGCCATCACTTCCACTTTACTCTATGCCTTTGGCGACAACAAGTGTGAAAAGTTTAACTCGCTTCGTAAAATCTTTTATCGAACACATGGATTATGATAAAGCTATTTTAGTCGGTAATTCTCTAGGAGGTCATATTGCTTTAATGATGCAAAAAATGTATCCTCAATATGTTTTGGGGCTTGTTTTAGCAGGTAGTTCAGGTCTCTATGAATCAGCAATGGGTAATTCGTATCCGAGAAGAGGAGATAGAGATTACATAGCAGAACGTATTCGAGATGTTTTTTATGTGAAAGAGGTTGCCACGGATGAATTGATTAATGAGGTTTTTGATACTGTTAATGATCGAAGTAAAGCGATAAAAACTCTCGCTATTTCTAAAAGTGCGATTCGACATAATATGTCAAATGATATAAAAGACTTTAATGTCCCGACATGTGTTGTTTGGGGTAAGCAAGATGAGGTAACGCCCCCTGAAGTCGCAGAAAAGTTTCATCAACTCTTGCCAAACTCAGAGTTATATTGGATTGATAAATGCGGGCATGCGGCAATGATGGAGCATCCTGAAAAATTTAATTCGATTATTTTAAAATGGCTGAAAAATTCTTTGGAGAATTAGATCCACCGATTAAAGCAGAGTTTATAAAGTCTGCGTCAAAAACCTCTGAATGCCCCAAAATTTCAGTTCCTGAATTTGCTTTTATTGGTCGTTCTAATGTTGGTAAATCATCGTTAATTAATTGTTTAGCAAATAATTCTGGCTTGGCAAAAATTTCAGGAAAGCCTGGAAAAACTCGTCTAATTAATCATTTTTCTATGGATTCAGGGCAATGGTCATTGGTTGATTTGCCGGGGTATGGCTATGCTAAAGTAAGTAAGACTCAAAGAGGAGATTTTTCCAAAATGATCAGCCATTATCTTCAAAACAGAATAAATTTAGTCAATGTTTTTGTTTTAATTGACGGTCGACACGAGCCTCAAAAAAATGATTTAGAGTTTATCCGAAAACTTGGGAATTTAAAAATTCCATTTTCGCTTGTTTTCACAAAACTAGATAAATTATCAAGAGTTGCTTTTGACAAAAATAAAGCCTCTTTTAAAAGAAGTATGCTCAAAGAATGGGAGGATCTGCCCCCGATGTTTCTCACAAGCTCACAAACTCAATTAGGAAGAAAAGAGCTGGTTGAATATATAAGAGCCTTAACACGGGACCTATCAACTTCTCTTCTCCGGGAAATTCAGAATGATAACCCTCTGCCCCCCGAATTATCCAACTTTTAACCGATTAGTTTTAATTTTTCTGCAAAATATTTTGCAAAATCCCGAATATCTTCAGACATTTCATCTTCATTTGTTGACCTTTTAAAGCTGTCAGCCATTGCGAGTAATGTTTGGTGATAAAATTTCTTCATGTCGTCCACCAACATATCTTTTGTCCACAAATCGATTTTTAGAGTGTCCTTAGTCTTTCCATCCCACACAGATAGCATGAAGGCATCGGCTTTAGATTTGTCCACACCGCCATCTGGAGCCGACCATTGAATGTTTTTTGGAACTCGATTTGCATCCAGTTCAATATCTAAATTTATTTTTGAATTCATTTGTTCGATTTTAGGGTCGATAACCAGATTTTTGAAGAATCAAATTTACATTTTCATTATCTAATATTTGAGATAATGTGAGTTCTGGATTTGCTAACCAAAAGCTTTGAAGAATTCGCCAACCAAACCAGACTCCAACTTGACCGGGTATTTCATGGTCAATAGGTGTTCCGAATGGGCTGAAAGGAGAAGGTTCAATTAATTTTCTCTTTAGCTCAAAGGATTTGTTAAATAGCCATCTTTGATTCAAAATAATTGTCCATAAGTTCTTTTCATTATTTTCTAGAAAATCATATTTATCCAGAGATATATTCATTGCCTGGTACGCTTCATCTTCTCCAAGAATGGTTTGCACAAAAAGTATTTTTTTGCCAGAATTAATCATAGCTGTCAGTAAAGAAGAATTATTCTCAGATTTGGATATGTGTTCTTCGCTCAAAGCTCTAAATAATTCAATAATTATTTGGTCTGAATCATGCCGCGACCTCTGATAATTGGACTCCCGTGCATATAAAGGATGATCTCTTCCAAGATATCGATCCCATGGTAAAAAATAAATATCGGGCCCTTTTAAAACCCAAAAGTTTTCATTCCGGCTGATATAAGTATAAATATCAAATTTTTTTGCATGATCTCGAAACCGATAATTATATTGAGAGATTCCATAATTGATTTTGGATTCAAAGTTGTTTATCGGCATTCGAAACTTTCTCGCATCCTGATAAAGCGCTTGAACTTCTGGATCTAACAAATAAGGAATTATTTCTGATTTCCAATTAAAGGAAGTATCGGGACTAGAAAAAATAGCTGGATAATGATGCTGTATTTCGACTAGTTTTTCAAATAGATGAAGAGAGTCTAGGCCCAAAACAGAGTCTGAAAAGTGTATAAAACCTAATTGATTTTCAGACACCATATCTTGATTATGTTCCCAAGGTTTTTGATGACATGAGTTTAAAAAAAACAATGAACCAATTAGCAGTGTTAAATTTGAATAAGTTTTAAACATGTCATCAAAAATACCCATCAAAAATGAATCTTAGTCATCTTGATCTTCATATCACCAATTGGCTTCATAGTTATGCAATTTCCAATACTTTAAATGGTTTTGTTGTTGGAGTCTCCGGAGGGGTTGATTCAGCATTAACATCAGCCCTATGCGCTTCCACAGGGCTTGAAACACATCTCATTGAATTACCCATACACCAAGATAAAAGTCAGTCCGAACGGGCTATTAGTCATATGAAATTTTTAAAAGAAAAATATGATAACGTTCGAATCCAGCAAATTGATTTATCCAATGTTTTTGATAATTTATCTTTTACGTTAAATCTTCAAAATAAAGGAGATATCACAAAATTATCTCTTGCAAATACTAGAGCTCGTTTGAGAATGACAATGCTTTATGGTCATGCCCAAAATCACGGTTTGCTTGTTGTTGGAACGGGAAATAAAATTGAAGACTTTGGTGTTGGATTTTTTACGAAATATGGTGATGGCGGTGTTGATATTAGTCCAATAGCAGATTTGTATAAGTCTGAGGTGTTTTTATTGGCAAGTTATAAAGGAGTTGCAAAATCGATTTTGGAAGCAGCACCTACAGATGGGCTTTGGGAGGATCAAAGAAATGATGAAGATCAAATCGGGGCATCCTATAAAGAATTAGAAAAAGCTATGAAGTGGTCAAAAAAAAATAAATGGGATCCCTTGAAAAATGATTTAAATACTTCGGAGAGTTATTTAAACCTGAGTAAAAGAGAAAAAGAGGTTTTAAGAATTTTTGCTAATCATCAAAAAAGAAATGCTCATAAAATGTCCGCAATACCTGTTTGCATTGTCCCAAGCTCATTTAGAAAATAAATTAATCATGATTTAAGGGTAGAATATTACCGTTACTGGCACTGGGAAAAGAAAAGTCAAACATGTAGCTTAAAGTAGGTGCGATGTCTTTAACATTTACTCTTTTTACATGATTTTTAGGAGAAAGGCTTTTTCCCCCGTAAAAAATTATCGGAACATTAGTATCATATGTATAACCAGATCCATGAGTTGTTCCTGTTTTGTAATATAAAATAGAGCCAGGGTAAAGTGAAAAAAATACATCTCCACTGAGTTTGTTTGATCCGTTTTTTCTCATAACAGAAAATGGATCTGAAGCTCTTTGGATATCTTCTTTGGTCCATGCCTCCATAATTGCGGGATGCGATAATATCGCATCTCGTACTACTTTTCTCTTGTTTTCAGCAGTGACCGGATTCGAGCTATCATTGATTTGTATATAAATTTGCTCATTAGAAAAGTTTAATATGTCTTCATTATTAATTCCAGCATTCAAAATTAATTTTCGACAATCATTTTCTAAGTCGGCGGGAGCTATCCAGTCTGTATTCATCCCATCGATTCGGGCTTGACTCGGGTTATCTGCAGCTCCATGATCCGCAGTTAAGACTACAATGAAATCATCCTTACCAACATTTTTATTAAGATAATTGAATAATGTATTTAGCTGTCGATCTAATCTCAAATACATATCAATGATTTCGTGTGATCGAATTCCAGTAGAATGACCAATATAATCGGTGGATGAGAAGCTAATGGCAAGAACATCAGGATAAGGATTATTGTGAATTCCCAATTTTTCGTTTTTTAGAGCTTCTATGGCGACATCAATTAGGATTTGATTCCCTTGCGGTGTCCCTTTGAATGCTTCAATGTATGTCGTATCAGCATTATATAATTGTTTCAATTCATAAGGAAAATCTGCTTTTCTAGCACCTTTTGGGATACGTTCGAATTTGGAAGTATTAGGCACAGGATATTTGTCTTTGTTAATTAAATAATCCCATGTACCAGACATATATGATTGAATATCTTTCTTTTTATTGAAATTTTGTAGCCATTTTGGGAGCTTCGTCATATAGTGGCTACTCGACACAAACCCCTTTTTGTCCAACCAAAAAGCAGCATCACCGAGGTGTCCCGCGGCACAAATTGCACCTCTATCTTTCAAGGAAAACGCAAAGATTTTGGATTTCTTGTTACTGACCCATTCAAGTTCATCTGTCCAGGTAGTAGATAATATATTTTTGGGACTTCTTTTTGCATATTTTGAAGAGGTGCCAATAGGCATAGCATTGTTATCTTCAACACAGTAAGATGATTTTCCTGAATCAATAACATACCAATTATTTCCAATTAAACCATGAAATCGGGGATCGGTACCTGTATAAATACTTGCATGGCCAGGGGCAGTATAAGTAGGTACATGTGAGTAATGCGCATTCCAAAAAACCTGCCCATCTTCCATTAAAGTTTTAAAACCACCCTCATAAAGGTCTGCAAATCTTGTTAAGTAGTCAGTTCGCATTTGATCTACTACTATAGATACAATGAGTTTTGCATCAGACTTATTCTGTGCCTTTACTTGAAAGCTGCAAAAGACTAAAAAAAATAGTTTAAGATTTTTTTTCATGGTAGTAAGTTACGTTTCTAATTTTTTCAATTCCATATTTAGGGTGGAACTTTTTTCTACAGTTTTTTCCCAGGCGATAAATGAATTTTCTAATTTGATCTTTAAATCCTCGTATGTTTGATAGAAACCTGGTTCCTCTGATTTTTTTTTAAATTCAATAGGGTTTGACAATATTTCTTCTAAAATATCTAGTTCATGTTGTAAATTTTCATAAACTTTTTGTGCACTTTTCTCTTGATTTTGAGCACTCTTGAATTCTCGTTCAATTTTTTTAAACTTATCTCTTGAATTCCGAATAGTTTTTTTCTTTTTTTCTTTTGAATCAGATTTTTCTTGAATTCCTAATTCTACTTGTCGCATGTTTTGCATTTTTTTCTGATCTAGGAAATATTCAATACCCCCCAAGTGCTGCTTAACTTTACCCCCTTTAAATTCATATGTGACACTTGCTAAATCAGATAAAAATTCGCGATCGTGAGATACAACAATGAGGGTGCCATCATAGCTAGCTAAAGATTTTTTTAAAACGTCTTTAGCTTGCATATCTAAATGATTTGTGGGCTCGTCAAGTATTAAAAAATTAATGGGGTTCAACATCAATTGGCACAATGCCAACCGACCTCTTTCGCCACCAGATAATACTGAAACTTTTTTCTCAACATCGTCACCAGTAAACATGAAATTACCTAACATCTTTCGTGCATAAATCCTAATTTTTTCTGGTGCAGAATTTTCGATTGTCTCCAAGACTGTGATCGATCCATCTAATGCTTCAGATTGATTTTGAGCATAATAGCCCAAAGATATTTTATGCCCTGGCTCTATCTCTCCCTTGAAATCAAGATTTTCAGCAAGAATTTTTACTAAGGTCGATTTCCCTTGACCATTTTGACCAACGAAAGCTATTTTTTGTCCCCGAACAATTTCCATATCAATACCGGATAATACCTTTTTCTCGCCATAGCTTTTATGTAAGTCAATTATTTTACTTACAATTTTCCCTGACCTAGGGGCTGCAGGGAATTTAAAAGTCATATTTCGCGTATCCTCATCATCTACCTCAATTCGCTCCATTTTATCCAGCTTCTTTATTAAACTTTGGGCGAATGCAGCTTTTGAAGCTTTATATCGAAACCTTTCAATAAGTTCTTGAGTCTGTTTTATTTCTTTTTCTTGATTTATTTTCGCTTGCTTTTGTTTTTCTCTTATTTCCTCCCGTAGCTTTAAATATTTATAGTAGGGACATGGAAAATCGTAGCTTTTACCTAGCACAATTTCTAAGGTTCGAGTCGTAGCATTATTTAAGAATGTTCTGTCATGCGAGACAAGAATAATAGCTTGGGAGCTCTCGGCTAAAAATTGTTCTAACCATATAATGGATTCAATATCTAAGTGATTAGTAGGCTCATCTAATAAAAGAACATCATTATTTTGCATTAATATTTTTGCCAACTCCACTCTCATTTGCCAACCACCAGAGAATGATTCAAGAGGTTTGTTAAAATCAGCAGCAGAAAAACCGAGACCAATTAATACTTTTTCCATTTCTGCTTGATATGTATATCCACCAAGCATTTGAAAGTTTTCTTGATTCGCAGAAAGATTTTCAATTAAGTCCATATAATCTTGACTTTCATAATCTTCTCTCGTCTCTAATTCTTCAGTTTGCTTTTGCATTTCATGCTCTAGAGACTGAATTTCTACAAAGCTGGAGGCGGCTTCTTCCCAAACACTGAGATTTCCAGATGAAGGAATGTCTTGAGTTAAAAACCCAATATTAAAATTATTTGGGAAAGATATTTTTCCGAGATCAGTAGAGATTTGTCCTGCAATGAGCTTTAAAAGGGTTGATTTTCCAGCTCCATTTCGACCCACGAGACCAATTCTCTCTCCAGGGTTTATTTGAAAAGATATGTCCTTAAATAGGTCTGTTCCTCCGAAGGCCAAACCAACTTGATTTACACTCAACATTTAATTGTAAAATTAAGCAACAGCTTGATCTAAATGTTAAATTATTTTCAGAGCCAATAAATAAAAAAGTAAAAAAGGTTAATGATGTTAGTTCCTCTTATATTGAATGAATTGACAATAAGTGATTACTGTAAAATGGAGAAGTTAGTACACCCCGGGCCCCTAAACCATTTAAGAATCCAACATTTTTATATTTACTGTGCCACCCGAAGCGAATTCTTCGACTTTTCATTGTTGGCCTGATTCCTGCCCAATGGTCTATAACTTCATAGTCATCCAAAAACCATTTCGATAAATCTTTGATCAAAGATTTTTTTCCTTCAGCTGAAGGCGATTGTAAAGAGAAATTACGCTCGAATGTAGAACCTACGGTGTAAATATTTTTTTTCTCTGGTAATAAAAATATATTTCGGTGAACAGGAAAATCAAAATTGGACTTCTGACTCTTTATAATAATACTTTCTCCTTTTGTAGGGCTAAAGTCAAGCTTTCCAAATATTTTTTCTGTCCAAAAGGCTTCGACTCCTTCAGCTAATAATAATCCGTCATATTTTTTGTCATTTACTAAAATTTTACCCCCAATGAGTCTTATTGAATATACTCTTTCATCACGAAGATGGTGATTTTCGTTCAGCCATTCGCGAACCTTTTTCAAATAGCTTTTTATATCTAATCGGCAGCTATTCTTTATGATACCCATTCCAATTCCTTTAATAGTCGGAATTTTAATATTTTCAACTGGTCCCAGATATCCATCGAATTTAGAATTGTTTAGTAATGAATTCCAGTTGTGAATTTCTTGCTTTTCTTGGAAAATCTCTCGAATTAAATTTCGAGATAAAAAATCTTGTCCAAATAATTCAGAAATGTCTTTAGAAAATCTATCAAAATAATTCAAGTAAACCTGAGATGGGTCAAATAAAGTTTTGTTTTTTAAAATCAATGGGTTTACCAGTCCAATCGCCAACCGTGATGAACTATTGGCGACGTTCAGATCAAAACAGGTGATCTCGTGCCCCTTTTTTGCAGTTTGAATTGCAAGAGCAGATCCCGCTAGTCCTTGACCAATTATCGCAAAATGCATTATAAAATAAAAGGCCGATTTAAAGGCGGCCCGTTTAAATTTTATCTTAGAATTGCCATAAGTCGTGCTCGTAATTTCTTAATTTCTCACGAATTCTTTTCGATTCTAATAGTTGCTCCATAGGTCTGTTTTGTTTGTAATCATCGATTGTACGATCATAAACGTTATCTTCTTTAAAAACTATGGAATTAAAATAACGCATCTGTAGTATCTGGTCGAATGTTAATCTGCGTGTATTATTATCTGGATTATAGGCAATATTCGTTGAAAGGGCCTGGCGCGCATCCGGGAACCAAATCCAGAATATATTATAAATTTCCGATGTCGAAGGGTCTTTAACTACTGGTGAAATCCCAATTATTCGGTTTTTCATTTCGCCTCTTTGCTTATCAAAGTACCAATCAGATTTTAATTCCCAAGCTACAACGTTGGGAGCTTTTAACTCTATGGAGTCAATAGCTAGTAAAATACTGGGATCATCGGGGTCAGTAATAGAGTCTACCCTAAAGATGATTCCTGCAACTTCTTGATTGCTTAATGGGAGTTCAAAAAGGTCATCTCTGAAGACCTCGACGATACTTCCCTCAATTAGTATTGCGTCCTTTAGAACATCAAACATTGATTTTCTGTCTGGTAATGGAGCGACCGGGTAATATAATGGGTGGTTTAATTTTTCTTGAACTTGTATTCTTTCCCAATGTCGAGTTGCCCACATCATATCATCTTGTCTAAGAAAAGGATAGGGGACTACTCTAGTATTCGAATAATGAATGTCTCCTTTCGGCACGAGGCCATCGTCTTCTGGAGAAATTACCTGACCCCAAACTGAGCTCGAAGCGACAAAGAAAAAAGAAATTATAAAGTTTTTCATAATTATTGTACGTCAATTGAAACAATACCTACCCTGGATATCCGTGCACCTTTGGCTGTTTTTGCGATGATTTTACGAATTTGAACACTACTGCCTGGGCGAAGCTTTTGGATAAGTGGTTTGGCTTTAGATGGTATTTTATCACCTTTTACTTGCATGGGTGGTTGACCGTCCATTTTCAGTTCGAAAGACACTACTTTTAGAGGAAGATCAAAAGGAAAATCTTGATATTCAGCTTCTACTTTTGCTTTGCTTAGGAGACTAGATGACATTACGCCCTGAGTCTTTTTGAATACAGATCCAACAGCTTGAGGTAGACCTTTAATTCTAAAAAGTTTTGATCCTGCCCTTCTTAATTTTCCATTATCTTCCTTTACTGAAACGGATATTTTAATTTCTTTTCCTTTGATTTTTGTAATATCTGCATTATAATTTCCATTTCGACCTGAAACCCCTGGACCATTGACAATGATATCAGTAGGAGCTACACCTGGGACAGATATTTCCAGAGGATTGATAACATTGCGGTATAATACATTCATTTTCGATGGGGATATAACTACGCTTGGCGGAGCAACTGTATAAACTACATCATAATTGTATACTTTATCATCTCCAGGAAGTGTCATGGAACCAGTTATTTTTTTAGAACCAATACCTCTTGCTGGAACACGAATTTTACCTACACCATCAATGATTTCTTCCGGTATTAAATCACTAAATTCAGGTTGATTACCGCTGTTGTATGCAGCCAAGAATACATCTGCTTCATAGACATCACCTTGCGTAACGTAAGTGCTTTTGGGCATTACAACCGCTCTTACGCCATCAAATTTTAGGGCTGAGGCATCGATTTGACTGTAGAAATATTCTGCAACACGAGCCTCCATGCGTCTCACTTTTGACTGAAGATCTGTTATGAAAGGAATTACTCCAACCAGGGGTAGCTCGGAAAATGTGGCTTTTTCCCATGTTACTTTCTTTTTGCCTTCCATGATGTCTTGAAAGTCAAATGCTTGATTGATTTCTCCGATAAGCTCTTCGGTCACGGGAGAAGGGTTCTGTTCAATTTCTTCAATTAGATATTTTTTGTAATCTGTTAGTTCTGCTTTGATTTTTTTTGCAGCTCCAGCACCTCCAATACTTTCATCATTCATCATGTAATTATTTGGGATACTTCGATTATCCTCTCCCTTTAGCCTCATGTCGTTGGCAGTGTCTATACCACCGGTTAATTCAATAAGTTCAGTTCGTGTTTTCACTAGGAGATCCTCTACTGCATTAGAATTCGTCTTGAGAACTTTAGCTCTTTCATTAAAAGGCACAGCTCTTTCATTTTCAGAAGTTTGGGCCTCAATTGCAGAATAAATTGTTTGAGTTCCTGCTTCAACAGTCTTAACAGTTTTGTACATTCCTACATCTAGTTTGTGCAGAACGTAGAGAATGTCTTTTGAAACATTAAGTGCCAGCATAGCCGTAAGCACTAAATACATCATGTTGATCATTTTTTGCCGGGGAGAAAGATTACCTGCTGCCATTTTCTTCTATTATAGTTAAGATTGATATTTTTTTAAAACATTTTTTAATTCTTACCACTCATGGCAGAAAGCATATTTCCATAAACGCTGTTAAGTTGAGACAAGTTGCCTGATAGTTTTCCTACCTCTTGAGCTAAAGCTTCTGATTCATCCATTGAGGAGCCTAATTTCTCCATGAGACTATTTTGAATCTCTACTTGGCTTGTGGTGTTTTCTAGTTGAACAGCATATAAGGCATTTAAAGCTTCCATGTTTTTCGCGGCACTATTAAGTTGCTCACTGTAAGCTGAAGTTGCACCAGCTGCATCTGAAGCAGAGTTAAGTGATGAGGCGGTATTACTTAATTTTCTCATTCCATCTCCTAAGCTTGATAATAATTCTGGGCCAATTTTAGCTTCCTCCATCATTTTATCTAATTCCTGAGTCACAGTGCCTTTACGACCTTTCTCTCCAGCGAGGTCTAGAGTGTCTAATTCAGGATAGACCAAAGACCAGTCATAATCCTTGGAGGGACTTTCAAATGCTGAAATGAAAAATATTACAGCTTCAGTGGTAAGACCAATTATCAACATTAAGTCTGCTCCTGGAAGGTGTATAATTTTAAATAAAGCACCCATAATTACTACTGCTGCTCCCCAACCATAAAGTTTGGACATGAAGTTCTTAAATCGCTTTCCGTCTACATCTATTAGTGCCATTGTGTTTTTGTTTTAGATATTTAAAATTGGGTTAAAATAATTAGTTAAAAATCTCTCGCATCTCTACCTAAGAAACTTTGGACTGTTCGGAATCCTATATAGGATTTGTTAGTGTCTTGATACTCGTATTCTCTTGAACTGACTTGAAGGTATGCTGCAATATCTTTCCATGATCCACCGCGGATAACTTTACGCTTCATGGTCTCAGGGTCGTTTTCATCTGCATTATATTTAAAGTCTGGATTGAAATCCCCTACATAATAATAGCTAGCTTCATCCCAAGCAGTGCTTGTCCACTCAGCTACGTTACCGGCCATACAATAAAGTCCATAGCCGTTTGGCTCGTAAGAAGTGGCTTTGACGGGATGAAATCCGCCATCAGCTGTTAAGTTTCCTCTTGATGGCTTAAAATTAGCTAAGAAGCATCCTGAGCTATTTGTGGTGTAGGGACCTCCCCAAGGGTAAGTCGTAAGTTCAAATCCGCCACGCGCCGCATATTCCCATTCAGATTCTGTTGGAAGTCTGAATTCACTTTCCTGGAAATCATTATTATCTTTTAGATATTCGTTTCGAAATCTTGATCGCCAGTTGCAAAATGCCATTGCTTGTTTCCAATTTATTCCCACTACTGGGTAATTGTCATAAGCTGGGTGCCAGAAATAATTATCATGCATTTGTTCATTGAAAGAATAAGTGAAATCGGAGAGCCAAACTAAAGTATCTGGATAGATATTAATCGTTTCACTTTCGAAAAAGCTGGATCGGTCTGATATGCTTTTCCCGTCTTTGATATAGTCTTTGTAGTTGTATGTCATCCCATCGGCATCATCGTCAGTGAAATCCATATTGACTCTGTTTGATTTTTTTGCTGCTTTTTGCTTATCAATCCAGAAGTATAAATAATTTAATTGACGTGAGTCTAGCATACGACCCCCTAGATAACGCTCTTCAGGAGCTAAATACATTGTTTCAAGGACTTCCGTGTATTCTATTGATGGGAACTTTCGTGAATCCCAAGATAATTTTTTAGTCCAATCTAGGTGCGACTGCATAGAGTCTGGATATTCTATTCCAACGTACTCTTCGAAGTATGTTGGGTTTTGAAGGTCTGCATAAGAGATATATTCATAGTCTTCAACCAAACCTTCAGCCAATCGATATCTCAAAATCGAATCTCTGACCCAATGCACAAACTGTCGATATTCATTATTAGTAATTTCTGTTTCGTCCATGTAGAAGGATGATACACTTACGGTCTTTGTGGGTGCAGTTAAAGTTGCAGGGACATCAATGTCTGCATTTCCAGCATTAAATGAGCCTTGAGGGACGTAAACCATTCCGTATGGGTCAGATGGATAAAAGTCTGGTCTGTTTTGGACTCCAACTAATTCACCGTGATTTGATCCAGAGCAAGAAACAAGAAATCCTAACAGAATCAAGGAGAATATTTTTGATGTGAAAGCAGTTTTTTTCATAATTGAATAATATCTAGTCGCAAAAAGTTTGCCAATTTACAAAAATCTTATGTTTCTATAGCTTCCTTGTATGCGAGGAGGAATTTCAATATTAAAACTATAGTTTAAAAATATCTCGTGGCTTCCGCCGCTGAATGCAGCCAGCGAGGAAGTTGTAATGTCGTAAGAATAAGCAAGTCTTAAAGATGGAAGAATTTTATAACCGGCCATTAAGCTCAAGGCATCTTGGTTACGATAACCAAAACCACCCGATATTTTATCTTTAATCACTGCGTTAATGTTCATATCCAAGGATATGTTTGAATTTAAATCAGATTTCATTAGAAAATTGGGAGATAGCACTAGTTCTAAATCTTGAAACGGTATGTTCAGTCCTCCGGTGAGGTAGTAGTGAAGTTTACTTTTATATGCTGCTGTGGTGCCAAGGTTAGCCTCACTCTGAAGAAGTCTACTCGTTGACAAACCACCGTACCAAAAATTAGTTGCATAGTATGCGCCAAAATTCATTTCTGGAGTCATCGCAGTAGCATTTGGGGCAAATACCGAAGGGTCATTAGATCCGCTAGTCCCATCTGGATATATCCATTGAGCAGCTTTAACATTCTTGTTTTTAAAGTCAACAGAGAACCCAACTCCTAGTTTCCCGGGACCCAGATCCAATTGATATGCATATCCTATTGCTGCGGATATATCTTGAAAAAACCCAATTTGATCATTTACTATGTTAACTAACAAGCCCCCATGAAGAATTTCTAAAGGAATATCTGCGTTGATATTCTGGCTTGTAGGAGCATTCTCAAACCCAACCCACTGAGATCTATGACCAACATTTAGATTAATTACTCCAGCGCTTCCAGCAACCCCAGGGTTAAAACCGACTTGATTATGATAATATTGGGTATACTGAACATCCTGCTGAGCTGCTATGGAGCCGCAAAAAAGAAAGGAAATTAGAATTAAATGGATTTTAAAAATTCGCATTTATAGAATTTTGAAGATTAAAAATAAGCAATTATATCCAACGAACTGTTTATTCTAGAAATATTAATAAACTTTGACCCTGATGTGAAGCTCTGGTATTAATTGATTTTTTGGATTGATTTCCAATATTTATCTGGAATTTCACCTTTTTTTGCTAAGTCGTAATCCTCTTTTGTACAAGGTATTAAACTATTTTTCGATTTGTCACTAGGGTGAATTGGAATTTCAATCCACCATCTTTCTGACCAAGGAGATTTGTAAAAAATTATCTCTTGATCCAGTTGATCCGTAAGCACAGTGAATTTCAAATAGTCGGATTTTGATCGTAATGGGTAATCTCCTTTTCTCCAGTCTACTCCATCTATAAAATACCAGACGCCTTGAGCTAGTAATTGTGCGTTTTGACTGTCATTTTCAAGAGATGGGTTAAAGTCAAAAATACCTGATGCAGACAATTTATCGCTCATTCCAGCATATCGTAAAGAGGCACAAAACTCTTCTCCATTCAATCCATTAGGGGTTGGGTTCGATTGTCCTCGTGCATCTGACATTTTTATGACGTGGTTACTAAATACGACCATATCAGAATCTCTGAGATATGGTTCAACGAGATTTATTTTATTGCGAATATCTCCTAACCGCTTTGCAGTAAAGTGCAAACGTTCAAAAAGGTCAATAATTTTTGGTGCGACATAATATGCTTGATGACCGATATGAGATAGGTTGAAAAGTCGATAGGGTTTAGAGGTAAGAATATGGCTTAAAAAATTTTTTGAATTTAAAGTTTCTTCGTCAGATTCTAATGATATACGGCTGTCGAATACCGTCAAATTAATATTTTGTTCAAGCCTTACAAATGCTTGATATATGGCAAAAGATAAATCCGAACTTCCACCTAATATGAACGGTATTGAGTTATGCTTAATTACTTCTGCACATATTTCTTCTAGAGCAGACATAGTATCCACAAAATCTCTACCTGGGATAACGTCTCCAATATCTGCAATTTTTATATCCCAACGGCCGGAAATAAGTTTATAGAATTCCTTTCTTATCGAGTTGCTTGCTTGATTTGTCCCTTTTTGATCAGGACTAGAGCGATCTTCTGGCACACCTACAATAGTGACTTTGTTTTCTAATAAGTTTGGAAAATGAAATTCATCTTTAAAAGCATCAATTCCTTCGCCAATTGATCCAGACTTGAGATCTGTAAAAAACTTATTAGGAACTGGATTTAGAACTTCTTTCCACATATTGTTGGTTTAGGACTTTTTTGAGCTTTTTGATGATGACTTTTTTGATTTTTTTGTCTTCTTAGCTGGCGCTTCACTGATGATTTTTTCGGCAACTTCTAAAGTTATTGATTCCGGTTCAACATCTTTTGGGATTTTGAAATTGTTTTTATCAAATCTAATGTAGGGGCCAAAGCGTCCATTTCTTATTTCTATAGTTCCATCATTACTTTCAAAAACTGCTATTTGAGCGGCTGCATCAGCTTCTGCTTTTTTAATTATTAATTGAATAGCTTCTTCTTCGGTTACCGTGTAAGGTGTTTTTTCGGCAGGTAAACTGACAAAATTTCGATTTACCTGGACATAAGCCCCAAATCTTCCATTATTTGCAATAATATTATCTCCTTTGAAAGTCCCGACAATTCTGGGCAAAGAAAGAAGAGGTAAGACTTCCTCCAAGTTTACAGTTTCTAAGCCATATTCTTTGGGTAGTCCAACGAACTTTGGTTTTTCTTCATCTGTTGTTTCTCCCAATTGAACTACCGGCCCAAATTTCGCAAGTCTAACATAAATATTTTTTCCTGACTTCGGATCAACACCAAGCATTCTTTGCCCACTTTCTCTTTCGGCATCTCCTGCTTTTCCAACTAAAGGGCTGAACCCTAAGTAAAAATCAGATAAAACTTCTGTCCAAGGAGCTGAGCCGGTGGATATTAGGTCAAAATCACTTTCCATTTTTGCTGTAAACTGATAATCCATGACCGGGGCAAAGTGCTGATTCAGAAAATCAGTAACTAAATTTCCCAAATCGGTTGGAGTCATTTTTCCTTTATTCGAACCTGTTTTTTCAGTTATTATTTCCCATGTCCATTCTTGATTTTGAAAACTTCCTTTGGAAAATGTTCTTTCTACTCCCTCTGAAATTCCTTTTTCGACATATCCCCGTTTTTGAATAGTTGTTATTGTAGGAGCATATGTCGAGGGTCTCCCAATTCCAAGCTCTTCCATGGATTTGACTAAAGTGGCCTCAGTAAAACGACCAGGAGGTCTTGAAAACCTTTCGGTCGCAGTTGCACCTATGAGATTGACATTTTCGCCTTGACTCAATTTCGGAAGGAGATTAGAATTTTCATCTTTTGAACTATCTAAATAGATCTTTAAAAAACCATCAAAAGAGATCATTTCTCCTCTAGCGATAAATTTTAAACCTGCGTCATTTTCAATGTTAGCTGTTGTCCTTTCTAATTCCGCATCGCTCATTTGTGAGGCAATTGTTCTTTTCCAAATTAAATCATATAGTCTCTTTTGTTGTTCATCTAAACCTCCTGAAAGTGTTGACATATTTGTGGGCCGGATAGCTTCATGAGCTTCTTGAGCTCCTTTTGATTTTGTACTATATTTTCTTTGCTGAACATAATTTTCTCCGAATTTCTCAGTAATTACTTCTGATGCCTCTGCAATAGCGTCTTGAGACAAATTTAATGAGTCTGTTCTCATGTATGTTATGAGTCCAGATTCGTATAGCCCTTGCGCTAAAGACATAGTTCGATTCACCTGATAACCAAGTTTTCGCGACGCCTCTTGCTGAAGAGTGCTTGTTGTAAAAGGGGCTGAAGGTTTGCGTTTTGCTGATTTTTTAGTCAACTCAGCAATTTTAAAGTTTTCGTCAGAGATTGAATTTAACATTGGTTCTACATTTTCTTTTCTAGAGGCACTCTCATTTAATTCCGAATGAAAAGATTCTCCGTTTGAATTTGAAAAAGATGCACTTATTTTATAGTCACTAGAGGTTTTAAAAGATAAAATCTCTCTCTCTCTTTCTACAATTAGTCTAACAGCAACAGATTGAACTCTTCCAGCACTAAGTCCCGCTCGAACTTTTTTCCATAAAACAGGGGAAAGATCAAAACCAACAATTCTATCCATTACGCGTCTGGCTTGTTGAGCATTTACAACTTCCATATCTATTTTTCTGGGCTTTTCGATGGCTTTAGTAATGGCTTTTTTGGTAATTTCATGAAAAACAATTCGGTTAGTTTTGGAAGGGTCTAACTTTAAAGTTTCCAAAAGATGCCACGCGATAGCTTCTCCTTCACGATCCTCATCTGATGCTAGCCAAACAATTTCACTTTCTTTTGCAAGTTTTTTCAATTTTGAAACTACATCTTTTTTATCCTTGCTCACAACATAAGTAGGTGTGAATTTATTTTCACGGTCAACATTGTCAAGGTCCCGAATATGGCCAAAACTTGATTCAACTTTGAAATCGGGTCCAAGAAACTTTTCAATGGTTTTTGCCTTTGCAGGCGACTCTACGATGACTAAATTTTTTGACATAAAATATTTTTTTCTGAGCGCAAAGTAATGGCAGCATTTTCATATAATTGTATAAATTGATTTTCTGACATTTTGTCACGTACGAAATAAAGTAGTTATTTTTGCTAAATGAATCCAAATAATAATCGAGGGGAAATGCTTGAAGAATCTAAACAAGGTCAGCCAATGGTGGTAGAAAATTCGGGTACGGGAAAGAAACTATACTTGGAATCATATGGATGTCAAATGAATTTTTCGGACAGTGAAATTGTTGCATCAATCTTATCCAAGGATGGTTATGAAACAACTTCAAATGTTAAAGAGGCAGATTTAGTGTTGATAAATACATGTTCAATTCGCGACAAGGCGGAACAAACAGTTAGAAAAAGGTTAAAAAAATTAAATGTAATTAAAAAGACGTCTCCTGATCTCAAAATCGGCGTACTCGGCTGTATGGCCGAAAGAGTTAGAGAAAAATTTTTTGAAGAAGAAAAACTAGTAGATCTCGTAGTTGGACCAGACGCCTACAGGGATTTACCAAATTTAGTAGGGCAAATTCAAGACGGGAGAAATGCCGTTAATGTTTTACTTTCTAAGGAAGAGACATATCATAATGTCGCACCTGTAAGACTAGGAGGAAATGGAGTTTCAGCGTTTGTATCAATTACTCGTGGATGCGATAATATGTGTACATTTTGTGTAGTTCCATTTACAAGAGGGAGAGAGCGTAGTCGTGACCCTCAAACGATTGTCGATGAGATATTCAATTTGAATCAAAATAATTTTAAAGAAGTCACCTTGTTGGGTCAAAATGTAGATAGTTATCTATGGTATGGTGGTGGCTTGAAAAAAGATTTTGAAAAAGCCAGCGATATGGCTCAGGCGAGTGCCATTCGATTTGCAGATTTGCTCAAAATGGTTGCTGAGGCTGTTCCAAATATGCGTATCCGTTTTTCTACCTCAAACCCCCAGGATATGGCAGATGAGGTTTTGTACACAATTGCAAGATATAATAACATTTGTGATTATATCCACCTACCCGTTCAAAGTGGAAGCAGTAACATTTTAAAAGCGATGAATCGAGGTCATAATAGAGAAGAGTATATTGAGCTTATCCAGCGCATTCGTAGGATAATTCCCAATTGCGCTATTTCTCACGATATGATTGCTGGTTTTCCCGGAGAGACAGAGAAAGATCACTCGGAAACTTTAAGCTTGATGGAATTGGTTCAATATGATTTTGGTTACATGTTTTTTTATTCGGAAAGACCAAATACGTTTGCTGCGCGAAAATTGAAGGATGATGTTCCATTAGAAATAAAAAAACGAAGATTGTCGGAAATAATTGACATTCAACGAAAACACAGTAAAAACAACTTATCCAAACTAGTAGGTAAAACTTTTGAAGTCTTGGTTGAAGGAACCTCAAAGAAGTCAAAACTGGATTTATTTGGAAGGACTTCGCAGAATGCGGTGGTGGTATTTCCAAAAGGAAACTTTAGGCCAGGGGATTATGTGAATGTGAATATTCAAAATGCTACCTCTGCGACTTTAATTGGAGAAGCAATTTGACAGGAGATGATAAAGTTTTTGACCATGATATTCTTAATCACTGCCACTCAGTCTTTTGCTCAAACAAAATTATTGGATGGAACCTGGGAGGATAAAAATCTCAGCTTTAAAATAATACAGGAAGAAATTAATGAAAAGGGTTTCTTAGAGTTGTGCATACAGAAAAATGATATCTGCATAGAGAATTTGACCATTGGATTCTCGATAATTATTTTTGATAATGCGGGTAAAGAAATTTGGAGTTCACTATGGACAGGAAAAAATATGAGAATAAAATTTGAAAAGGACTTTCCAGGGGCGGGAAAAATTTTAGTTAAGGCTGGTGCACCTTTTGTAATTAATAACTTAACGGGAACTCGAATAAATACAGGTGTTCCCTTGAAAATTGAAAAACTCCTAAAGTGATGAAGATTCAAGAAATAAAACAGAGATTTGGTATTATTGGTACCAACGATGTCCTTGATCGCGCTATTTTTAAAGCTATGCAGGTTGCGCCAACGGATATATCTGTTTTGGTTACGGGAGAGAGTGGTGTAGGTAAAGAAGCTATTCCCAAAATAATTCACCACTTATCTCATCGTAAGCACGCGCCGCTAGTGGCGGTAAATTGCGGTGCGATTCCTGAGGGAACCATAGACAGTGAACTTTTTGGTCATGAGAAAGGATCATTCACTGGGGCTACTGGAGCTCGTAAGGGATATTTCGAAGAAGCAGACAATGGTACAATTTTCATGGATGAGGTGGGCGAACTTCCAATGGGTACTCAAGTGCGTTTGCTCAGAGTTTTAGAAAATGGAGAAATAATCAGAGTAGGTTCATCCAAAGCTCAAAAAGTAAATGTTCGAGTTGTTGGAGCTACAAATGCCGACATGTTGAGAGGAATTGAAAAAAACCAGTTTCGAGAGGATTTATTTTATCGTTTAAATACGGTAGAAATAAATTTACCTCCACTCAGAGATCGGAAAGGAGATATTCATTTGCTATTTAGAAAATTTGCCCAAGATTTTGCTCAAAAGTATCGAGTCCCTGGCGTAAGATTAAGTAATGAAGCCATAAGAGTTCTTGAGGCATATCGCTGGCCAGGTAATATTCGACAGTTGAGAAATCTAGTTGAACAGCTTTGTGTTATTGAGAATGACAAAGAAATAGATGCCGAAGTTTTAAAAAATTATATTCCAGAGATTGATCGTTCTAATTTACCTGCGAGAATGGAAACACCTGTCTCGAAGGGAGAATTTAAAACAGAGAGAGAAATTCTTTATAAGGTTCTTTTTGATATGAGAAGCGATATTAGTAATCTAAAGACCGCGGTTCAATCAATTTTAAAAGGCGGGAATCTTAATGATAGTTCAGATGAACACGCTATAATTTCTCATGAGAATCTGAGTGATATGGAACCTATTTCTTCTTCTTTTGAGAAAAATCATCAAGAAATTTCTCATGAAACTTTAGATGTTGAGCCCAGTGCGGCTTCAGATCCAAACCTATCCCTTCAAGATTTGGAGATAGAGATGATTAAAAAAGCAATTGAGAGGCATCGAGGAAGAAGGAAAGAGGCCGCTGAGGAACTTGGTATTTCGGAAAGAACTCTCTATCGCAAAATAAAGCAATACGATTTGGGATAAAATGTTTGACAGAGTTCTAATAATTATCAGTTTATTTTTTCTGAATTCATGTTCGGGAGGGTATTCTTTTACTGGAGGCGATATCGGTGATGCTGAAACTGTAGTCGTTAGGAGATTTGATAATTTAGCTCCACTTGTAAATCCTAAATTATCGCAGGAATTCACTGAAAAGTTACAAGAACTTCTAGTTCGACAGACTCCTCTGACTCTTGTTAAAGCAAACGAAGATCTGAGCTTCTCAGGAGAGATAGTGAATTACGAGGTGAAATCGGAAGCTCCTGGTGCTAATGATCAGATTGCGCAGAGTAGGCTTTCAATTACCGTTAAAGTTCGTTTCAAGAATTTTCTGGATACAGAAAAGGACTTTGATCAGAATTTTTCTAGCTACAGGAATTTTCCCGCCACGAGCGACTTAAGCTCTGTTGAAGATGTCCTGGTTGACGAAATAATTTTCGAGCTTGTGGAAAAAATATTTAATAGATCTTTGGTTAATTGGTGATGAAACAACTTCAAACTGAAATAGGGTTGTTATTAAAAGGCAAATCTTCGTTTAGCCCGAATATAACAAGAGAATTAGGTGATCTAGTGGATAAATACCCTTATGCTCCTATTTTTCATTTTTTATATCTGAGGAGTTTACAGGAAGAAGATTCATACAAGTTCCCATCACAATTGAATCGATCATCAGTATCCACAATGAATCGATCAGCTCTTTTAGATTGGGCAGAAACACCTTTGATTCCTATTGAAATTCAAGTTGCTGCTTTGGAGGAAAATAATCAAAAAAAACAACCGGAAGACTTACAAACTAAAACTTCCAAGAATTGGAACAAACGTAAAGAAGAAATTGAAGAGCCAGAAGATTTTCGAAATATAATTAATACAGGTCAGGCAAAACCATTGTTGAATAAGTCCTCATATAAAACTTTAGACTTGTCCTCGCTACCAGAAAAAGTTAGAGACCAGGTTATAAGAAGCAGAGCGATTAAAGCGAAATATGGGAGTGTCAAAAATGATGATTCATTACCAAGTAAAATAAGGGGTCCAGAGTTATCAAAAATTTCAAATCAATTAAACCATGAGAAAGAAATTAACTTAAGGTCCAATGACATTAATGACCAAAATCCGGTGGAAAAGAAAAAAACCAAAAGTGGAAAAGGTTCAAAGACTCTAAAACCTGTTATAAAAAAAGACTCAGCCAAATATCGTAATGAACTTTCTCCTTTTGCTCAATTTTTAAATGGCCTTAAACCTGAAGTAAATAAAAATAATTCCTCAAGAAAGAAAGATAGAGACATAGTCGAAGAAAGAACAATACTAGAGCAATTTATAGAGTTGAATCCAAAAATATCTGCTCGCAGAGATTTTGAAAAACTTGAAGATTTAACACTGAAAACTCCGAATGTCAGTGGTTTAGTTACAGAGACTTTAGCAAATCATTATTTTGATCAAGGGGCTTTTTCAAAGGCAATTCAGGCATATGAAATAATGAAATTGAAAGTTCCGCAGAAAAGTGGCATCTTTGCGGCCCGAATTGCAGAAATGCGTAACCTTCAATCTGAGAAAAAATGACCACGTTATTTATGTTGCTTATAATAATCGTTAGTGTTCTTTTAATGTTAGTTGTTCTAGTTCAAAACCCCAAAGGTGGAGGATTAAGCTCTGCTTTTGGTGGAGACGGAGGGAATATGCTTGCTGGTGGAGTGCGTCGGACTAATGACTTTTTAGAAAAATCAACTTGGACTCTAGCGTTGGCTCTATTGGCACTTGTTTTACTCGTTAATATATCGAACCCAAGTGTGGATTTAGATTCGACTCCTGAATCGCAAGTGGATGAGGAAATAGATAATGCCGCCCCTAGTTTTCAATCTCCAATTTCACAGCCTTCATCTTCCCCTCAAATCCAGACATCAGATATTGAATTGCCAGAAAGCGCCGAATAAAACGGAATTTTTGTCAGCTTTATAAGTCATACTGACATTTAACCCCTGCATTCTGTGTATTGGCATGAGTTATGTATATCCACTAGTAGTAGATAAGAAATCGCGTTATATATTTTAATCTCAACATAAAATAATATCAAAATGGCAAAATTGAATATAAAACCTCTTGCGGATAGAGTAATTGTCGCTCCTTCATCGGCAGAGAAAACCACGGCTTCCGGAATTATTATACCGGATACAGCTCAGGAAAAGCCGCAAAAAGGCAATATAGTGGCCACAGGAAGTGGGAAAAAAGATGAACCAATGACTGTAAAAATTGGTGATGAAGTCCTCTACGGGAAATATTCAGGTACTGAACTCACATATGAGGGTGAAGACTATTTAATAATGAAAGAATCTGATATTCTTGCAATTCTTTAAACAATAAAAACTAGAAAATATGAGTGCAAAAGATATACGTTTTGATGTTTCAGCTCGTGATGGGCTTCGAGCAGGTGTTGACGCCTTGGCTGATGCAGTAAAAGTAACGTTGGGCCCAAAAGGTCGTAATGTCATTATAGAAAAGTCATTTGGAGCCCCTTCGGTAACAAAGGATGGAGTAAGTGTCGCCAAAGAGATTGTTTTGGAGGATAAAATTCAGAATTTGGGAGCTCAGATGGTAAAAGAAGTGGCGAGTAAAACTGCGGATGTTGCCGGAGATGGCACTACAACCGCTACAGTTCTTGCTCAAGCTATAATAAAACATGGCCATCGCAATGTGGCAGCGGGAGCAAACCCAATGGATTTGAAAAGGGGGATTGATAAAGCTGTTTCTTCAGTTGTCGATGAACTGAAATCTGACTCCCAAGAAGTTGGAGACAACAACCAAAAGGTAGAACAAGTTGCATCAATTTCTGCAAACAATGACCCAGCAATAGGTTCTTTAATTGCCGAAGCCATGTCTAAAGTTAAAAAAGAAGGTGTTATAACTGTTGAGGAAGCAAAAGGAACAGAAACTTACGTCGATGTAGTTGAAGGTATGCAGTTTGATCGTGGTTATTTGTCAGCATATTTTGTTACGGATACGGAAAAAATGATTGCAGATATAGAGCAACCTCTCATTTTGATTTATGATAAAAAAATAAGTACAATGAAAGAGTTATTGCCTATCCTTGAGCCAGTCGCTCAAACTGGTAAGCCTCTAATGATTATTGCTGAAGATGTTGATGGTGAAGCATTAGGAACTTTAGTTGTGAATAAAATAAGAGGTTCATTGAAAGTAGCTGCGGTAAAAGCACCAGGCTTTGGAGATCGAAGAAAGGCAATGCTTGAAGATATAGCAATTTTAACAGGAGGTACTTTGATTAGCGAAGAACGTGGTTTCAAGTTAGAAAACACTACAATCGATATGCTTGGTACGGCTGAAAAAGTTACAATTGATAAAGACAACACTACCGTTGTTAATGGTGGTGGCAGTAAAGATGATATTGGGGCTAGAGTAGGTCAAATTAAATCTCAGATAGAAACCACAACTAGTGACTATGACCGCGAAAAGCTTCAAGAGCGTTTGGCTAAGTTAGCAGGTGGTGTTGCGGTTCTATATGTTGGGGCTGCCTCAGAAGTAGAGATGAAAGAGAAAAAAGATCGTGTTGATGACGCTCTAGCAGCGACTCGAGCAGCGATAGAGGAGGGTATCGTTCCGGGTGGAGGTGTTGCTCTTGTACGGGCGTCCAATGCCTTAAGTGGTATGAAAGGTATAAACGCTGATGAAACAACGGGTATTCAAATTATTGCACGCGCAATAGAAGAGCCTCTTCGCCAAATTGTCGTTAATGCAGGTTTAGAAGGTTCCGTTGTCGTTGCAAAGGTCAAAGATGGTAAAAAAGATTTTGGCTTTAATGCAAAAACAGATGAGTATTGCAAGATGTTTGAGGCTGGAATCATAGATCCAACAAAGGTCACCAGAGTGGCATTAGAAAATGCTGCTTCAGTATCAGCTTTGCTTCTAACAACAGAAGCTACGATTGTTGAAATTCCAAAAAATGACCCTCCTGCTGCTCCACCTATGGACCCAGGTATGGGAGGCATGGGTGGAATGATGTAAATACTGTTTTAAGCTTATGATTTAAATCCCGGGTATTACCCGGGATTTTTTTTTGTCTTATTTTTTTCTGTACATTCATTTTTTTATTATAACTGTCTTAAAACTAAATACATAAAAATGAATAAATATCTTTTACCTCTTACTGTTGGTTACGTTTCAGTTGCTGCACTCGCCGGAATAGTAGTAGTCCCATTATGGTTTAATCCTACAACGGCCGCATTACATGAAGCTTTTCCAAATGCATATTATGCTGAGCCAGTTCTCTGGGCTGGATTTTCTGCAGGTTTTTTGCAAACTTTATTACAGGTAATTGTCTGGGATAAAATGGGCTTTAAAACCGTTAAAGACGGTGCATTAAATGGAATTTGGCTGGGAGCAATACTTGCTGGTATTCAAAATTTAAATGAGGCCGCTACTTATTCGGTATTTAATGCTACAGATGCAGCTTTTACTAATGTTGCTATCTATATTGTATTTACAGCTATTTCTGGAGCTGCAATTGCATGGGCATTTGCAAGAGGAGATACAAGTCGTGCTTAATTAATTTGACTTAATTTATTTCAACAAAGCCCCTTAAAATGGGGCTTTTTTTTTGATATGAATTGATGCTTTAAATTCAGTATAATTTAATTTGTGAGTTGTACATTTGCCCGCTTAGCGTCCGAGTGGTGAAATAGGTAGACACGAGGGACTTAAAATCCCTTCTTCAGTGATGGAGGTGCGGGTTCGATTCCCGCCTCGGGCACAAAAAAGGTTGGATTATTTCCAACCTTTTTTGCTTTTAAAAATCTATATTTGACGATATGAAGTTCTCAGTAATTGCCCTTTCTATTTTTTTACTCACATCATGTTCATCTGTTTTTTATTCTCAAACTAAAAAAATTGACCTAAGATCAAACGGTGAGAATAACACTGAATTTTTACTTTATGATCAGCAGGGAAATATCTATCCAAAACCCTTAAATATAAAAACTACAGCCACTCCTGGTGGTATGAGTCTATTTATTCCTAAGTTCTCTCAATTCAAATATAAATCGAGATTTGTGCCAAGAGTTAATTATTTGCTTGCCAAGAAAAATGAGAGTAATAAAGTGTACAAGGTGAATTATCGTATGCGATATGATGGGAGTCGCTTTGAGCCTTATGCCACTTTTGGGATAACATCCACGGTGGCGGCGGCATTGACAGTTGCTACCATACCTCTGGCTTTGGCGATAGATGGTGGCCTCTTAATTCCTGCCGTTTTCGCTCTTTTTAGCGCGGTTGGGGTTATTTATGTTGATCTCCCCACGGGTATATTATCTGAAATATATAGTTATGTTTTGTCGAGCAAGGGAGTTTACCGTAAATGGAAATTTGTAAGTATTCAAGAGTTAGACCCGATTGACTATCCGGACTTCTTGAGTAGCTATCGTTTTGAAAAAGGTGAGTCTCCACCATCAACAGAAAATGTTAAAAGACCCTCAAATCGAATGAAAAGATTGGTTTCAACATACAACCAAAAAGTTAAACCAAATGATTCCACAGGTTCTGATGTAAATATGGATTCTAAATCTCAAGAAATTAATGATCGGAATTTCGCTTTCTCTGAGGTGGCTAAGAATTCAACTAAAAATGAAGACAATTCGAATTCAATTGATTCATCTAAACCTGAACAATACAATATTGTTATTGATTCAGTTCAGGTTACTATTTCTGAATCTAAACAAAAAGAGAAGAAAATTAGGAATGAAGGCTCAATTTCAGGATATTATGAGGATAATTATGCAGATAAGGTAATTCCTGGTTCTCCGGGTTATTATCTGGTTTCTGGAATATATAGATCATCAAGTTTAGCAAGTCGAATGAAAGATGCGAATCAGAAAAAAAATATTGTTTCGGATGTTTTTAGAGATAAGAAGAATAATATGTTTTATTTGTTTTTATTGAAATTTGATAACTCGGAGGAGGCTGAGAAGGCAAAAGCCTCTGGATTGCAAAATCAATACCAAGGCAAATTATGGATCAAAATTATTGATTAATTCAAACATTGAAAATGGTATTTATCAGAGTCTCAATAGGTCTCGTTCTTCTGGTTTTGATAAATGAATTGAATGCCCAGCAAACTGCTCTCAAGGGTGTTTCTAGAATGCAATGTTATAATTATGTTTATGACGATGACACTCTTAAAAGTTTTGAGACTCGAGCATTAGGGTATTTTAGAAATACAGAATTTTTCCACCCGATGGAAAAAGGACGGACAATATTTGGCCTTCAGGCCTTGTCTTTTTGGAAGAGCGAATTCAAGGAACAGCAACTCGAAATCGGTATTGGGTTCAATCAATTTTTTGGAGGTGCCACTCGGATTTACCCGCACGTAGCGTTGGTGAAACATATAAATAATTCAATCGGTGCACAATTTAGATTTGGTTCATTAAGTAATCCAGGACATTTTTTACCAGAGCCTTTTTATAATCCAGCTAACCGTTATGAAACCCCATTTGAGTATGGAATGCAATTTATCTCGGAATCAACGGATTTTTGGATAAATTGGGATCAATCAATTGATTTTTCCAGTCCATTTAAGGAATCGTTTTTAGTAGGAATTAATAAATCTATTAAACTCAGTGAAACCAGGCTTTTTTTAAAAAAAATTAAAAAACCTTCATTTCAACCGAGTTTTGAAATTCGGTTTTTCTCTCTCTATCGGCACTTTGGGGGTCAAATAGATTCTGATGAAACTGGATATCAAGGTAATCGGATTCAAAGTGGATTTCAAATTTCTATAAAACCTCAATTATTAATTCGAAAAGATGTTAAGAATTCCATAATACATCTCCCAAAATATGAATATTTTTTAATGAGATATGATGATCCTTTGTCAAAATTTTCATCAATTTCTTATGGGTTCGGTCATCTGCATCAGATTTCTTTGAATTGGAAGAATTATGAGTTTTCTACGAAGTTTTGGCGTGGTCGCAATTGGCTATCTCCTTTTGGGCAAGGAATATATCAGTCTTTCAACCCGAACGATCTTTCAACAACTTACAAAGAGAGATCATCCTTAAACATAATATCTATCAAATGGCTAGGTATAACTAAAGGCTTGAAGAATTTTTATTTAGGCTATGATATTTTCTTTGATAATGATTTAAAAGATTGGAATAGCGCATTCACTTTAAATTTTTTCATTCGGATTTAGGTAAATTTATAAATCGCAATTATGAAAAATATTATAATCATTCTGCTGGTAACTTTTTATTTCCAATCTTTAGGTCAAATACTCTCAGTTGATCCCCCGTTTCCTTCGAGTCAAGATACTGTTAGTATAATTTACGATGCGAAAATGGGCAATGGAGCACTTACGGGTATCTCTCCAATTTATGCTCACGCAGGCTTAATAACATCTGCAAGCTCATCCCCAACAAATTGGAAATTTGTTCAAGGAGTTTGGGGTCAACCTACACCTTCTGTACTTATGACGGATATAGGAAATAATAAACATAAAATAGAATATCATATTCCCTCCTTTTATGGTTTTCCAGTACCCACAACAAATGTGTTAGAACTTGCATTTGTTTTTAGAGACGCAACAGGAAATAATGTGGGTAGAGCATCAGATGGTGCTGATATTTACTACCCCGTATATCCATCTAATTCAGGATTACTTGGTCGGTTTATGACACCTGATGAGCATTTAATTGTAGATATCGGCGACACGATTAAAATTCATGCTGCTGCTAATGCAAATGCCATGTTTTCTCTTTTTGATAATGGCATATTGATTGCTTCGGACTCAACATCTAATTCTGATCATTTTTATCATGATTTATTAACTTCAAGTGGCGGAAATCATTTGCTTGAAATTGTTATTGATAATGGCACTCAAATGATAATTAGAGATACAGTTTTCTATTTCAGCAATCCTACAATTTCAATAATTGACCCTCCGCAAGGATTAAAAGATGGTGTTAATTATATTAATGACTCAATAGTCACATTGGTGCTGAATGCTCCAAACAAATCATTTGTTTATGTTTTGGGTGATTTTAATAATTTCTTACCTGATTCTTCATACTTCATGAACAAATCAGTTGATGGTAATAAGTTTTGGTTAACTATCAACTTAAACGCTGATACTAGATATGCATATCAATATTGGATTGATGGTGAATTGAAGTTAGCGGATCCATATTCAGAATTAATATTGGATCCCGTGAATGATCCAAGTATTCCGAGTATTGCTTACCCTAACCCACATCCATATCCAACTGGATTGACATCAGGTCATTGCACCCTTATTCATCCGGGTAAACAGGATTATAATTGGAAGAATACCAGTTTTCAAGGTCCAGAAAAAACAAACTTGATGATTTATGAACTTTTAATAAGGGATTTTTCAACGAGTGGACATAGAAATTATCAAACGATTATTGATACATTAGATTATCTCGTTCGATTGGGAATAAACGCTATCGAATTAATGCCCAATAATGAATTTGAAAACAATGAGAGTTGGGGATACAATCCATCTTATCATATGGCATTAGATAAGTATTATGGGACTCAAGATAAATACAAAGAGTTAATAGACTCATGTCATAGCAAAGGGATTGCAGTAATAATGGATTTTGTTTTTAACCATGCATATGGGCAGAGTCCATTGGTAAAAATGTACTGGGATGCTTCAGCAAATCAGCCATCATCCGATAACCCGTGGTTTAACTCAAATTGTCCTCATCCACCTTACTGTTGGGGATATGATTTTAATCATTTGACCTCCGCGACTCAGAATTTCATAGATCGGGTAAATACCTATTGGATTGAAGAATATAATATTGATGGAATACGC
>TARA_Y100000385_G_scaffold59954_2_pt1 | contig 53592 bp, 43 predicted proteins | sample TARA_Y100000385 | Tara Oceans TARA_Y100000385 (sample SAMEA2620980) | marine metagenome | biome: marine biome (ENVO:00000447); feature: surface water layer (ENVO:00002042); material: "saline water (ENVO:00002010), including plankton (ENVO:xxxxxxxx)" | depth 5 m
CCCACAGGTTAAAAAAGTATATCTTGGATCAGAGTTTCATTTGTAATGACTCACTGAACTGTTTTAGGGCGAAGCTGCAAACGCCAAGATGAAAAATTTTTCTACTAAAATTTTATCAATTCTCGACGATATAACGGATAGTCAGGGACTCTCATGCTTCAAGTCGAAAACTCGTTCTTCTTTGTGCGACGGACTCAAAAACCCAATGATTTTGCAAACAACTACGGGTAAGAGTAGAAAATGAAACTTTCGTTGCAATTAAAACTCGGTCAGCAATTGACGATGACACCGCAGTTGCAACAAGCGATTCGTCTTCTTCAGCTCAGCACGCTGGATCTTCAGCACGAAATTCATGAGGCTTTAGAAAGTAACCCTATGCTTGAATTAGCCGATGAAGATTTCGAAAGCAATAGCGCTGATGCAAAAGAGAACTCGGAAGACACAGACCTCTCAACAGAAGAGCCGCACAGAGAGAATCAAGAAGTCTCAAATAGTGAATTAGTTACGGATAAAGACACTTCCAACGATGAAGAAGTTCGTCCGGCCGAATCAGAGGATTGGCCGCAACAAAACTCGGAAGACTCAACTTGGGATGATAGTTTTGGAGAATCCTACAACACCCATTCATCACCCAATAGTTTAGATTATGACTTTGAGTCTCGAGATAGTTCGGAAGACACTCTTCAAGATTACCTCCGCTGGCAACTTAATCTAACACACTTGTCGGATCGCGATACTGCCATTGGCGAAATCATTATTGATGCAATAGATACTAACGGCTGCTTAACTTCCGATATAGAGAGTTTAGCTAAGAGTTTTCAGTCCGACGGAGAGAACGAAACTGATAGAATAGATCAGGATGAGGTGTTAGCAGTCCTCCATAGAATTCAACGATTCGACCCAGTTGGTGTTGCCTATAGAAATCTCTCTGAATGCTTATCAGTTCAACTCGATCAATTGGACCAGTGCAACACAGTCTTAAATGCCAAAAAAGTTGTAAGTAAGCACATAGAACTTCTTGGTACTCGTGACTACGTTCAAATAATGCGTCGCTTGCGAATTAAAGAATCCTCGCTGATAGCCGCAATTGAGATGATAGAAAATCTAAATCCGCGACCTGGATCAGATTTTTCTCCTCGCCCATCCAATTATATTGTACCTGATGTTCTGGTGAAAAAAGATGTTGAGTCAGGCCAATGGAGAGTAGAATTAAATCCAGATATAGCCCCAAAAATACGCATCAATACTGAATACGCTGCTTTAATCCGAAAGACTGATACAAGCGAGGATAATACCTTTTTAAAGACCAATTTGCAGGAAGCCAAATGGTTTATTAAAAGCTTAAAAAGTAGAAACGAAACACTAATGAAAGTATCGGTCAAAATTATCGAACGCCAGCAAGACTTTCTTGAGCATGGGGATGAAGCGATGAAGCCCTTGGTTTTGAATGATATTGCATCCGCCATAGGAATGCATGAATCTACAATTTCTCGAGTAACCACCCAGAAATATATGAACACGCCACAAGGAAATTTTGAACTTAAGTATTTTTTTTCAAGCCATGTTTCAACAGTTGAAGGCGGAGAGTACTCGTCGACCGCAATTAGGGCCATAATCAGGAAACTCATTCTATCTGAGGATACTAGCAAACCTCTCAGCGATTCGAAGATTACTGAAAATTTGAAGGAAAGAGGGATACATGTGGCGAGGAGAACGATAGCAAAATACCGCGAAGCGCTTATGATTCCTCCGTCAAACGAACGCAAACGCCTTAAGTAACACATAACGATAAGAAGGGTTCCCCGAATATGATCCTCGAAGAAATTCTCACCCCAACGCGCTGCCATAATAAAATAAGCGTCGCGAGCAAGGGAAAATTACTAAGTACCCTGAGCGACATCATCGCTTTAGACGACAAAAAATTTGACGCTGACGTGGTTTTTTCTGCTTTGGTCGAAAGAGAGCGTCTCGGCACAACCGGCTTGAGTAGAGGCGTAGCGATACCTCACTGTAAAGTTGCGGAATGCACTAAAGTTACTGGCTTTCTCGTCACGCTTGAAAACCCAATAGACTTCGGGGCGAGTGACGGACTGCCCGTCGATTTGATTTTCGCGTTAGTGGCACCAAGCTCCAATGATAAACAGCATGATAATACTCTAGCTGAAATCATCAATTTTCTCGGCGATGATGATTTTTGTTTCATGGCGCGCCAAACTTTCGACAACGAAGATCTATACAACGTTGCTATAATGGCATAATTTAGTGACAATTTTACAAAATAATTTGTCGTTTCGTCGACTAAGAAAAATTACTGACCAACATATTCCCATGCAAAAAATCTTATGAAAGAAGAAAAATAAAAAGGTAAAAGTTTTTCTCAAAAAAATCATTACAAGGGAATTACTAATCAGAGTTATACCGCAGGAACACATTAACTTGCTCTCTGGCAATATTAAGACAAACTCCTTTTTGTTTATCCAACTGTCAGTATAAGGTTAAGCATTAAAAACCCGGAATCTGAGTGACGCAAATGTCAGTAACGAAAGAAATAAAAACAGAAAACGATCCCGCTATAGCCCTAAATGTAGCACTTGATTCAGGTTCTCTCTTTCAAGTAAAACAAATGATGAAAACTCTTTCAACAGCGGGTATCGCTCATCTCCTCGAGTCTTCTCCCCCAAAAACAAGAAGCGTTTTATGGGAATTAATCGACAAAGATGCCGAGGGTGAGGTCCTTCAATACCTAAACGAGGATATTCAGAACGAATTTCTAAAAGAACTCGATGCAAAACAAGTGGCTGAAATAACAGAGGGTCTAGCAACAGATGACCTAGTCGATATTCTTCAACAACTCCCCCAAAAAATTACTTCACAAGTCCTATCGGCAATGGACGAACAAGACCGAAGTCGCGTTGAAACGGTGCTCTCTTATAATGAGGATACCGCGGGGGGGCTAATGAATACAGACACTATTACTGTCCGTCCTGCTCATACATTGGAGCTAATACTCAGGTATCTCAGACGGCACAATGCACTTCCTGAAATGACAGATAATCTATACGTTGTTAATCGCGAGGACGAATTCATGGGAGCTATACCCTTGCGGACCTTGCTTGTTTCCGATCCAAGTACGTTAGCCAGCGAGGTTATGCTGGATGGCGTTAAGGGCGTTCATGTCGATATGAATGCAGAACAAGTAGCCCAGCTATTTGAAAGATATGACTGGGTCTCTGCACCAGTAATAAGCGCTGATAACAAACTACTTGGACGTATTACGATCGATGACATTGTCGACGTAATCCGAGATAGCACTGAGCACTCTTTTATGAGCATGGCAGGTCTGGATGAAGAAGACGACACTTTTGCTCCCGTCATCAAAACGGCGCGCCGTAGAGCTCCATGGCTCGGAGTTAACTTAACAACAGCTGTTTTTGCTTCTGCAGTAATTTACCTGTTTCAAGATACTTTGGATTCGGCAGTTGCCTTAGCGGTTTTAATGCCAATTGTTGCTAACATGGGAGGCGTCGCCGGATCTCAAACATTGACACTCATGATTCGTAGTCTAGCGTTAGGTCATATAACGTTATTAAATCGTCGGTGGTTACTAATAAGAGAACTTGGTGCCGCTAGCATAAATGGAAGCGTATGGGCGGCAGTAATCGGTGGAATTACTTATTTTTGGTATCGAGACGCGGGACTCAGTTTAATAATAGCTTGCGCATTGGCTGTTAATATTGTTTCAGCAGCCCTTGCAGGAGCTTATCTTCCTCTAGTATTAGACAAGCTTAAGATTGACCCAGCCCTCGCAGGGTCAGTAGCACTTACCACAGTAACTGACTCTGTTGGATTTTTCGCTTTTTTAGGTCTAGCAAACCTTTTCTATCTTTAGGGAAATGCATTAATTCAGCTCCACTGCAAAGGCTTTTAATGATTGATTCCGAGAAAACCAACTCTAAGATTTCGCCAAGCAAAACGTATAGAAAAAAGATAGCCATAGACCAACAAGAGCTTGGACAAAAATTAACGGAACTAAAAGAAAGCGACCTCGCTAAGATCGATCTCGACGAGGGCTTGTTAAAAGCTATCGCCGAGCATAAACGATTAGGTAATAGTCATGGAGCGAAAAAAAGGCATCTACAATATATTGGGAAACTAATGCGCAATTTCGATTTTGATAACTTGCAGCATTCCTTAAAAACATTAAACGACATTGCTGCGAAAACCACCAAGAGGGAAACCCTCGATAAAGCTGCAAAGGATGTAGCAGAAAAAATTCTACAAGAGGACGAAAGCGCAATATATCAGATCATCCAGACTTATCCTATGCTCGACCGCAAAGAGTTGAGGCATCTTTGGCGTAATTGGAAAACAACTCCACTTGAAAAAAAAGCGATGCAGAAAAAGAAACTAATCAAATATGTTCGCTCTCACCTTTAAAAAACTCAAGGTACCGCTTACTTTGAATACTCACGATAACGATTATTAGTGGGCTCAGCCAGTCGGGGGTCTAGCTTTTGCGAGACCAATAATCAGCTACAGTTTTTCGCATTTCTTTATGCATAACAAGAATACCTATGAGATTCGGAGCCGTCATCAGAACTATCGTAATTAGGGCAAGATTCCAAACAACAGTGGTGTCTGCCAAAGCAGCATAAAAAAACGCGATCACATAAACAACACGATATGGCGTCACTGATTTAGGACCGAACAAATAAGTCATCGCGCGATCGCCATAATATGACCATGCTATGGCAGTAGAGAAAGCAAAAAGCATCAGGCCAACAGCCACAATATATTGACCAAAATCACCAAAAAAACCCCTCGTAAACGCAACAGTAGTCAAAGGCACCGAATGAATCAACGATTTACCAGTCACAACTATACCAGAGTCATCTAAACGACCATCAGTGACACTAACTTCACGGCTCAGGTTTTCTCCATTGTTGCTGAACCGAATGTCTTCTGCAAATGAGCGGGAGTTTATTAAAGTAAAATCCTCTTTGTTTTGAGCAATCCCCTCGATCAAAGAGATCTTCCCTGAGTATCCCCGTGCGGATGTTGCAGCGCCATTAAGCATACCAGAGATACTGCTAACGTCATCCTGATCAGACTGATCATAAGCTCCTGCAACAAAAATCATATCAGCACGCTGGAACTGGTTATCAAACTTTTCGTTCCAAACCCCAGATGACAGAATCACTAACCCAGTAATTGTACATATACAAATAGTGTCGATGAAAGGCTCTAAGATAGAGACCATTCCCTCATCTGTCGCTTCATCTGTTTTAGCTGCTGCGTGAGCGATAGGCGCCGACCCCTGCCCCGCCTCATTTGAATATAACCCTCGATTTACGCCTCTATCAAAAGCATATGCAAAAGTGGCTCCGAGAAAACCACCCGTCGCAGCGGATCCACTAAAAGCGTCAGAAAAAACCGAAACGAAAGACGGTATTATATTTTCTAGATTTGGCAAAATGACAGCAAAAGCCCCGATCAGATATATAACAGCCATACTTGGCACTACCGCTGCCGCAAACCTCGCTATTCTTTTTATACCGCCAAGAATAACCAGACCGAGCAACACAGATAAGACGCAAGCTGTCACGATTGGCTCAATGTCAAACGTGCTCTTCAACCCGGCAGCTATACTATTTATCTGCGGTAAACTGCCTGTACCAAACGAGCTCAAAACAGTTGCCAACGCAAATAAGATCGCTAACCACTTCGCGTTTAGACCTTTTTCCATATAATACATGGGTCCGCCGGCCATTGAGCCGTCAGGTGTTTTCTCACGGTATTTATGCGACAAAGTAACCTCTACAAACTTTGAAGTCATTCCAAAAAAGGCGGTTACCCACATCCAAAATAGAGCAGCGGGACCCCCAAGATGTAGAGCTAAGGCTACACCTCCAATATTCCCGGTGCCGACAGTACCCGATAACGCCGTCGCCAACGCCTGAAAATGAGTTGTATCTCCGTCAGCGTCAGACTTGTCAAATCGACCGGTTGTTATAGATATTGCATGCCGAAAATATCGAACCTGAGGAAATCTAAGATACAGAGTAAAAAATACGCCGGTCGATAGCAGTAGTGCTGGAAACCAAATTGCGCTTCCAAGATACCCGTCAACAAAAATCAAAAAATCATTTACTGCGTCCACATCAAACCCCTATTTCGGATAGCTTATATAAAAGAATAACCACATCTTATTATCAGCGTAAGGCAAATTCGCTCTTAATTGTCTTTTATGACAATTTCTGGGACGGAGTCATCAGAGAAATCTTCACTCTGAACTATCGAGTGCAATGACCTTGACAGCGACATATAAGAAGTACCGACGTCGTTCACACCAGTTGATGCTACCACAGGCTTACCATGATCAGTCTGTTCTCGAATTCGCACGTCTAAGGGCACTCGCTCAATCACATCTATCCCATAATCCATCGCAAGCTTATCCGCACCCCCTGTCCCAAACACAGCCTCCTTATGACCGCATTCGCTACACACATGCACACTCATGTTTTCAACGACACCAATAATTGGGATGCCGACTTTGTTAAACATTTCCACTCCCCTACGAACATCTGCTAGAGCAATGTCTTGAGGGGTAGTAACAATCAAAGCCCCGCTCACTCCAATATTTTGAGCCAAACTTAATTGGATATCTCCGGTTCCTGGAGGCATATCGATTATCAGATAATCAAGAGAGGACCACAATGTGTCCATCAGAATCTGATTAAAAGCTGATATAATCATTGGAGCACGCCAGACCATTGCTGTCTCAGGGTCGACTAAAAAACCCATCGAATTACACTCTATTCCGTGAGCTGTCAGCGGTACCATGAATTTCTTATTTTTAATTTCTGGGCGGGTTCCTGCCGGGATGCCCATCATGACGGGTAAGCTTGGACCATAGATGTCAGCATCGAGCAACCCGACTTTATGGCCATTTAAGCCCAGACCAACTGCCAAATTCAGTGCGGTAGTGGATTTCCCAACCCCACCCTTTCCTGATGCGACACAAACAATTTTTTTTACTTGATTTAATCGATCCACGCAATTTTTCCTGAAAAAACCTAAAGAGGCCATCGCAAATCGACCGCACGAAAGATTTTTGCTTTGACTTCAAGACTAAGTCATCTCAGACTTAGGTTCTCCACGCCTGACATAAGAATATCAGCATATAAATGAAATTATTACAAAAACTCTTAGCCCATTTCTTGCTCACGTTAATATTAACTCCGATAGAAGGCATGTCAGCGTCAGAGAGCGACTATGAAAAAAATTCCAAAATTAAGTTTGCCTTATTCTCAGCGGCTTGGGGAGAAAATACTAGCGATAAGCTCAGAATAGTTGCTTTTAACCAATCGTCATCAACGGTTGTACTGAAATCACTAGATTTCATAAACCTACCTGAAGAGTCCGAAAAAATAACTTTATTTTTTGATCTTAAGCTTCTCCCACAGAAATATGCTGAAGCTGAGATCCACTTATCTGATCTTTTAAATGGAGATGGTTGCGTAAATCGGAGCATTGAACAAAATTGGAAACTTGCCGAAATTTCAAATTACACCTTAAACCCTTCCGTTCGAAATCTAATAATCGAAGATACAAACTCTTTCAGAATTCACCAGTGCATCCGAAATGTTAACGTATTCTTGCGCGATCCAGCTAATGGCAAAACAACAGGTTACGACGAATGGGTTCTCTACCACTTTGAAAGTCGTGTCGACGATTGACCGAACCTTCAGCGCTGAGGAAAATAATTAAAAAAAAGGGCTTTAAGCCCTTTTATTCTTTTTTATCCGAGAAGGACGCCTCCATATTGTACGAAAAATGGCGCAAAAACCAAGCTCAAGATCGCCGATAACTTAATCAAGATATTTAAAGACGGTCCTGAAGTATCTTTCAAAGGGTCCCCTACCGTGTCTCCAACCACTGCGGCTTTATGCTCTTCAGAACCCTTTCCACCAAGATTACCTGCCTCTATGTACTTTTTAGCGTTGTCCCACGCTCCTCCACTGTTCGATGAGGAGATGGCCAAAACGCCGCCACACACCAAAGATCCAGCCAAAACGCCAGCTACAGCTTCAACACCGAAGAGTAAACCCACAATCAAGGGCGTACCCATTATTAAGACACCTGGCGCGATCATCTCGCGAAGCGCAGCCTGAGTTGAAATAGCCACGCACTTTGCATAATCTGGTTTCCCAGTGCCTTCCATAATTCCCGGAATTGTCTTAAATTGATGCCTCACCTCTTCTATCATCGCAAAAGCCGCTTTACCTACCGATTTCATGGTCATCGCAGTAAACAAGAAAGGTAATACCGCTCCAATAAAAACGCTCGTAAAAACCATCGGCTCGAGCAAGCTCATCGTGATTTGTTCACCGCTTAGTGTTTCAGAGATAGTTATAAAGGCAGCAAAAAGAGCCAGTGAGGTAAGGATAGCTGCCCCAATTGCAAAGCCTTTTCCGATTGCAGCCGTCGTATTCCCTGCCGAATCAAGGACATCCGTTCTGCGACGAACTTCGGGATCTAGCCCGACCATTTCCGCAATCCCCCCAGCATTGTCTGCTACAGGACCGTAAGCATCAATCATGAGCGCGACCACCAAAGTACCCAACATTCCAAGCGAGGCAATTGCCACTCCATACATTCCAGCAAATTCCCAAGAAACGAAAATGCTTATGGCAATGCATATATATGGTAGTACCGTGCTCTTGTATCCAAGAGCTAGACCATAAATGATATTCGTCGCGACACCTGTTTCACACGATTCTGCAACTTCTTGAACAGGGCGATACTTGTCCGATGTATAAAATCCCGTCAACAATCCGACCGCCAACCCAGAAACCAACCCTGAGAGAAAGCAATAATAGACACCTAAATTGGAATAACTAGCACCATTAATTTCAAAACTATCTGGTATCAGAGCGACTGTAAAAAAGTACATCACAACACTCATCAAGGCGCTTGAGATTATCAATAACTTCATCAGTCCAGGAGCAACGTCTTCTTCCTCCTTAACCGACACCAATAATTTCGTTAAAAGACTGATGGGAATTCCAATCGCACTGATGAGGATCGGGTAAAGTAAAGCGTTAGGATCAGCAGCGAACACCACAGCGCTAATGACCATAGCCGCGCAAGTACTTTCCGCGCACGATCCAAACAGATCGGCTCCCATTCCGGCAACGTCACCAACGTTATCGCCCACATTGTCGGCAATAACTGCCGGATTACGGGGATCATCCTCTGGAATTCCTTGCTCTACCTTCCCTACCAGGTCCGCGCCAACATCTGCCGCTTTGGTGAAAATTCCTCCGCCCACGCGAGCAAAGAGAGCAATCGTCGAGCCCCCCAAGCCAAAGCCCGCGATTACCTCCATAAGAATATGATTATTCTCTACCCCAAGATCTGACATCAAAACGCTCATGACAACATAAACAACAACTAAGCCCAACACCGCAAGACTGACCAATGCAAAACCCATTACAGCGCCAGAATTAATAGCCACCTCAAATGCAGCAGCTAAGCTTTGTTTTGCTGAAACTGTGGTCCTTGCGTTTCCTTGAGTGGCAACTTTCATTCCGATATATCCTGATGCCACTGAGATCAAGCCTCCAAACAGAAAAGCCACCATCGTGTAGATCCCTTCATGGTACTGCGGGGTATGAGAGTCATCGATCGCGACGGCTATTATTAAACCAAAGGCAAGCATGAAAATGGTCAGAAATTTATATTCTTGCTTTAAAAACGCCATCGCTCCGTCAGCAATAGCACCGTGAATAAACCTAGTCCTCTCCGCATCATCGGCTTCTAGACCCATATCTACCGGCACCGCAGAGACTTTCCTCATATAAAATAATGCGACCACTAGTCCTAAAAGCGACAAACCAACGGAAACTAAAACTGTTATGCTAAACATCTATCTTCTTCTCCTAGTTGACGAACTACCGGAATTACTTTTTTATGGCGCGCACTTTACCACAAGGCTTTAGACAAAAAAACATCGCTTCTTAATAATCTGTTCAATAACTGACATCGAGAAACATCGGGTCGAAGATTCCTTACTTTCCGGTCAAGCTATAACAACCCGCCTTTGGCGAGTGGGTTAGCAAGCCCCCTCCCTATCATCTAGCTGAGTGTGCTTTTCCACTTCAATTTTGAGTTCCGTCAGGAGATCATTGGTAGCATTCAGCAACGCAACAAGTTCTTCAACAGATTCCATTCTCTCATCCGTCTCGGAGGTTATGACCCCGAGCTGCCGCTCCAGATCTTTTATAAGCTGTTCCTTTAAAACTAATTGAGCCATATACGCTGATTGTATTCGTTCGATGACTTTTGCCTGCTGCTGGGCAAGTGAATTCTTCACTTCTTGTTCGGAGGCAAAATCCGTTGCTGCGTTTTCCTCACCAGTTGAAGGCTCACTCAAATCACTTTCAGCTTTGAGAGACTCTTCAACCTCAATTGGTTCCCTTGAGGTCTGAATCTCTCGTTCCGAGCCCACTTTGACGAGATCCCCCTCCTTTTGTTGAGTATGAACTTCATCTTCGCCCTCCTGTTCAGATTTAACAGGCGGTTCAAATGTTGCACAACCCGTTGCCAGAACCACCAAAAACAAGCACAACTTAATCTTACGAAGCTCAAAGAATTTACACCGGGACATCACCAATAGCTCCCCCATACAATTTATTTTTCCAATTGAAATTGATCAGTCTAGTACATGCTTTTTATTAATACTAATCCGGTCCAATCATATCTCTTGTTTTTGGGAAGGACCAATTCTAATTTTTTGATTCAAAACTTTAATCAGCAGGAAACTGAAGATATATCAAAGAAATCTGAGTAGAATACGTTCTCAGTGTTCTTAAAATGCAGGTAATTAGAAAAGGTCTTGGATGCTAACCCACTCTCCGTCGACAAATCCTGTCCGTAAAATACTCCTGCGGCTTGTGTTCCTGCTGAGTTTTTTTGTTTTCGTGTTCGCCATAATTTTGATTTTAGCAAGTAGTCCAAAGCCAAGTTTCGAAAAGTCATCCGATATTTCACCCGGACAGATACGCGAAATTCAGAACCTTGTTCTGAACGCGTTAACGAGCAGCACTTCTTCGTCAGATATCCACACTATAAGACTTGATAGCTACGCCTCAAACCTCGTTCTACAGTACTTAATGAGCATAATACCGGCCACAGAAAGTTCTCAAATTCAAATAAATTTAGGCGACGAACAAGCATCATTGGACTTTAGTGCTCCACTCGTATTGGATTTCTTTGGGCTAGAGTTTCCTACCTTTTTTTTAAACATTTACGCAATAATAAGCCCTAACGTGCAAAAAAAATCACCGTTAGAAATTAGCTCGGTCAGAATTGGAAGAATTCCTGTACCAAATTGGGCATTACAGATCGCTTTGTCGACTGCGGCACAAACCCTGAACGCATATAATCTGGACATTAAAGCCCTTTCAAAAAAGGTAAAACTGGTACGCGTTCAGCCGGAGGCTTTTCAAATCAGCTTGGAGTGGGAGCCAAACTTCTTAGAAACACTCAGTGCAAAAGCACAGACACTGTTTATAACAACTCAAGGCCAAACCCGTCTCTTGCATTACAGTGAGCTGATTAAAAGACTAATTAACAATTTGCCTTCTGAAAGGAGAGCAATTTCTATTAACGCTCTACTTGTGCCTCTTGCATCTTCCGCTTATCAAAAATCTATCGATGGCGCGGATCCAATATTAGAAAATCGAGCTCTTCTCAGCGCTATCGCGGCTCATGTTAATGATTCTTTTGACCTGCAATTTGAGGAACCGAGCAAAAATCAGGCTGTTCAGCAGAAAATAGAAGTTCGGCTGCATAAACGTCAAGACCTCGCCCAACATGTTACCTCGGCTGCTGCGATTACTGCGTCATTTGGATCACCGATCGCAGAAATGATATCAAGCACTAAAGAAATATACGACGCCCGATTTGGCTCAGGCTTTAGTTTTTCTGATCTTACAGCGAATACCGTTGGTATAAAACTTGCGAGTCTAATGACCGAAACACCAACGCGAGCTTTGGCAATGCAGCTCAGACTGAGTGAGGTGAAATCTGAGCTCGACTATATGCCTTTCGTGGGCAGCAACAATGACGGTATCCGAGAAGAAGAATTCATAGATATCTATCGAGGCCGCGATGGGAAGCAATATTTACAAAAAATTTCCGAGATAAACGACTTAATAGACTCTCTCGCTCTGTTCGCAGAACTATAAAGGGTTAGCAAAGGACAAAGGTTTGACAAATAAAAAATTCAATACGAAAAATCTACATCTAGACAGATCAACCAAACCAGAGCACGGCGCTCTGCACAAACCAATTCACACATCCGTAGCTTTCGGCTTCGAGGACGCACGTGATTTGGCTGCAGTGTTTCAAGGAACCAAAAAAGGGTACGCATATAGCCGGCAACTAAACCCGACTATTACTGCGTTACAAAACAAGGTTACGAGGATGGAAGAGGGGGTTGCGACTCTTGCTTTTGCTACAGGCATGGCTGCCATAGCAGCAACTATGCTGTCCTTGCTGCGTGCAGGGGACAATATAATTGCAAGCTCCTTTTTGTTCGCCAATACGAGGAGCTTCCTCTCCACGTTAGAGGGCCTAGGTATCACGGTAACTTTGGTCGACCCCACTGAGTCACGCAATGTAGAGGCGGCTATAACTCCCGATACGACTATAATATTTGTTGAAACGATAGCTAATCCTGTAACTCAAGTTGCTGACCTAGCGGGCATAGGGGCAGTTTGCCTGAAACATAATATACTCTACTGCGTTGACAACACCTTGACCACGCCCTACCTATTTTTACCAAAGACTGTTAGCGCGAGCCTGGTCATAAACTCCTTAACCAAATCTATAGGAGGCCATGGCAATGCCTTAGGAGGGACCATTACTGATACAGGTCTCTTCGATTGGAGTTCATTTAAAAACATCATCAGTCCCAATCACAGTTTAGAGACTTCTCAATGGGGCTTAACACAAATCCGAAAAAAAGGTCTAAGAGATATGGGCGCGACATTGGGTGCAGAATCAGCGCACCACCTCTCAATCGGTTCTGAAACATTATCTCTTCGATTAGAAAAAGCCTGCAGCAACGCAATGGCTTTTGCACTTTTTTGTAACAACCATCCGTTGATAACTCAAACCTTTTATCCTGGGCTAAAAAATCACCCCCAGCATGTCCGGGCGACTGAATTATTTAACTCGTTCGGCACCTTAGTAAGCATCAATCTTGATGATAAAATCGACTGTTTTGAAGTCCTTAATAATATGACAACAGTAATCACATCCACTAACCTCGGAGACAATCGGACCTTGGGCATACCTGTAGCACACACTATTTTTTACGAACTTGGTCCAAAACAACGCGAGTCGATGGGGATAAAGGACTCGACGCTTCGGTTTGCTATTGGGATTGAAGATGAACAAGATTTGCTAAATGATTTAAACCGGGCGCTCGAAAAGGCAGGTGGAATATCAAATGATTAGCTTAATTCACAGCAGCGAAATTAAAAACGATTCAGCAACGGGACTAAAATACAAAAATATATCCCTTTTTGCCGTAAAAAAAGACGAAGAGATTTTTTTATATTTAAATCGCTGCCCTCACCTCGGTACTCCGCTAGAGTGGAGTGAAGACGACTTTTTAGATTCAGAAAAAGCTTTAATCCGATGTGCAACGCATGGAGCTCTCTTTCAAATTAATAATGGCAAATGCCTTGTTGGGCCATGTCAAGGAAAAAATCTTCAACCCATACCTTTTGAATTAGAAAACGGCGAGATAAAGGTTCAAGAGCGAGCATTAATTTCTCTCGATTTTTAGATTCATAAAATTTAAATTTTAAGATAGAACTACCGGAACCTCATGACTTAGAGATATTTGTGAACTCTGAATATCAAACTTGGCTTTTACCGCTAAAACCTCAACTCCAGAATTAAATGCTTCTCTTAATAAAGACCCATAACTTGGATCTATGTTATCTGCAGGCCGAATAAAATCAACACCACTGTGCTGTACACAAAAAAGCAAGGCAGCACGTTCCCCGGATTTTCGGATCATGGTCAAATCCCTTAAATGTTTTTGACCCCGCAGTGTAATAGCGTCTGGAAATAACCCAATACCATTTGAAATACCGTAGCTTACGTTTTTTACTTCTAGGTAACAATTATTTCTTCCCACAGATGAATCCTCTAACTTTAAATCGATCCGGCTGCGTTGCCCACCAAATACGACCTCGCGCCGCAGTCTCAAATAGAAACCTAAAGATTTGACTATATTGTTTCTTATCGCCTCGACCACAAGATCATTAGCTAAACTCGTGTTTATGCCTACGAGATCATTCATTGCGGTCTGGATAATTTGCAAAGTATAACGATATTTTCTTTTTTCATTATTTGATCTGCTAAACCAAACTCGACTACCTGGATCACTGCAATTAGTCATTGAACCGGTGTTCGGACAATGAACAGTAACTACACTACCATCTTTAAGTTCCACATCCGCAAGGAATCTTTTATACCGCCTGACAAGAACACCCTCTCTTAAGGGATTCTCAAAAGTCATCCGAGTGACTCTAAAGCCAGTTGCAAACGCTCTATTCCAAGTTCAAGATTGTCTTTGCTGGTTGTAAACGACATGCGAACGTATTGGTCACTCTTATACTCTCCAAAATCAGCACCAGGGGTCATCGCAACACCATAATTCTCGAGCATCAATTGACAAAATTTTTGACTATTATCACTGAAATGGGAAATATCAGCGTAAACATAAAAAGCGCCATCAACACTTGCCGCTGGCGGAAGTCCAATTTCTGAAAGTGCATTACAGAAATAAACTCGACGCTGATTGAATTCGTTTCGGCGATGCTCAAGTAAAATTTCTGCATCCGGTGTAAATGCGCCAAGAGCACCGTACTGAGATATAGAGGAGGCGCAAATATAAAGATTCTGGGCCAGTCGCGTCGCTTGCTGAACATACTCATCTGGGACAACAATCCAACCAAGACGCCAACCAGTCATACCGAAATATTTTGAAAAGCTATTAACAACAAATGACTTCGACTCGACCTCTAACGCGCTGGGAAGGTCACTTACATAATGCAATCCGTGATAGATTTCGTCGACTAAGAAATGATTATTTGTCGCCCGAGCCCAAACTGCCAATTTCGTAAGCGTTTCACGATCAAGAACTGTCCCCGTAGGGTTGTTCGGCGAAGCGAGCCATATTCCTTTCGTTGATGAATTGTTTGCTTTCTCTAATTGAGAGACCATTGGACGAAAATTTCGATGAGCATCTATAGGAATCAGCCTCGGCGTCGCCGACATCAATCTTATAAAGTTTCGAACGCAGGGATAAGCTGGATCTGTTATTAAAATTTCATCACCCGCCTCAACCAAAAGGTTAGCCAATAACACAAGCCCTCCGCTCGCACCAGGGGTAATCAGAATTCTTTCGGGACTAACCGACAAACCGTGGCGACGAGAATACAACTCACTAAGCCGATACTTCAAATCAACGATTCCTGTCGGCGACGTATATTGGGTTAAGCCTTCATCGAGCGCCTTTTTGGCAGCATCGACTATTGGCGCGACTGTTGGAAAATCTGGCTCCCCGACCTCGAGATGGATTATTTTCCGCCCTGAGCTCTCGAGCTCCGACGCCCTCCGCATCACATCCATCGCTTTAAAGGAATTGACATGTTTCAAAGATTTTCGCGCAAAAGGTGTTTTTATTGAGCCTCTCATTTTATCAACATAATCCAATTCTATAGCCCTTTACTTTTTATTCGTCATAATTTGTCAAAAAATTGAACATTTTTGAATTGAAAGCATAAGAAAGCTTCTGTCTCCGACAGGGGACTATAATTTAGTTCCCAGCGCTAGCACAATTGTTACGCCACAATTTTAAGCGATTTCTTATAGCTTCCACGTTAATAATCTGCTAGCTTACCGACCGTTCGAAAAAACGGAAGACCTTTTCTATGCGTTTTTTAAAGCTAAGCATTGGGATTCAACTTAGTTTTTTTGACCAAAATAAAGAACTACAATCGAAAAGTATATTTCTCCGACGAGCAGAGGCCAAAACATCGCATGTCCACCGTAGATTCCGCACAACCAGTTTTGAAAAACTTCGTTCCTTACAAACCAAAACGCGGCGAAGTCTATATGAACGAAAAGCAACAAGGCCATTTTAAGGCAATTTTGTTAGACTGGCGTAGTCAATTAATGCAGGAAGTTGATCGTACCGTTAACCACATGCAAGACGAGGCTGCTAATTTTCCAGATCCAGCGGACAGGGCAACACAAGAGGAAGAGTTTAGCTTGGAGTTGCGCACGCGAGATCGTGAGCGTAAATTAATCAAGAAAATTGACTCAACAATTGAGCTGATTGCTCAAGACGATTACGGTTTTTGTGAGTCATGCGGCATCGAAATTGGTATCCGAAGACTCGAAGCAAGACCCACCGCAAACAAATGTATAGATTGCAAAACCCTTGATGAGATAAAGGAAAAACAACTGGGTAGCGCATAGGTATTGATGTCCAACGACCAACCGTTCACAGCCCAAAGGACCCCAAAATACGTAGGCCGCTTTGCTCCATCGCCCAGCGGACCGCTTCACTTTGGATCACTGGTATCCGCATTGGCCAGTTACTTAGACGCGAGGGCGAACAATGGCTTGTGGCTCCTTCGCATTGAAGATTTAGATCCTCCCAGAGAGCCAGCAGGCGCTGCCAAAAGAATTATTCAACAACTTGAGAGCTTGGGCCTTACATGGGACGACGAGGTGCTTTTTCAGAGTAAAAGAATCGACGCATATGACTCGGCCCTTATGACATTAGCAAGTGAGGGATTATGCTTTCGTTGCTCCTGTTCTCGACGGGACATCAAAACCATGAAAGGCGGATACAGCGGAAAGTGCCGGTCAAATGGGTTAAGCGCGCGCGAGTTACAATACCCAATCAAGAAACAACATAGCACCTCAATCCGAATTCGAACCGACTTAAAAAAGGTTGGGTTTGAAGACGCTATCCTCGGCCCTTTTAGTTCTCAGCTAAGTGAAAGTGGAGGAGATTTTATCATTCGCCGCAAAGACGGAATGATCGCCTATCAACTTGCTGTTGTCATTGACGATGCATGGCAAGGCGTTACTAACATTGTTCGTGGAACCGACCTGCTCAGCTCGACGCCTAAACAACGATACTTACAAACAGTGCTAGGATTAGCCCAACCCACATATGCGCATATCCCCATCATAACAGACACAAATGGAACGAAATTGAGTAAACAAGCTTTTGCTCGCGCTATTGATACCGAAGACGCTTTTCCCTTATTATTTCGTGCACTGCGGCTGCTCGGTCAAAGGCCTCCTGAACGGCAATTTTCACGATCGCCAAATAGCCTTCTGAGTTGGGCGATCGAACATTGGGAGTTACAGTCCGTGCCAAAGTTAGCTAGTATAGCGTTCGACTCCGTTCTTTACTGAATAACTGAACGTTATTCTTATTTTTAGGGGAATGTCCAGTGTACATCCCGCGGCCCATTCTTGTTTTCTTACTGACTCTGTACCTTGGGTTTCTTGTCATCACAAGTATAGACGTCGAGATTCCAAGAATCTGGTACAGCCCAGTTTTTATAGGGCTTCTTATAATAGTCTGCGCTAGATGGATCCACCACAATCAAGATAATGACGATTAACGAGCCAAGGGTGAATATCAATGGATTTTGACCTCACCACTCTTTTTGTCTTTGGGAGTACCTACCTAGCCATTCTTTTCGGAATTGCATTCATCACCGATCGTGGGTGGATTCCCCAAAAAATTGTTCGACATCCTTTGGTGTATGTTCTTTCAATGGGTGTTTTCGCTAGTGGCTGGTTTTACTTTAACTCGATCGGACTAGCCCAACGATCTGGGTATGGCTTCGTTTCCAGCGCAATTGGAATTTCTCTGGCGTTTTTGCTTTCTCCACTCCTCTTACAACCAATTCTTGATTTAACTCGAACCTATCAGTTGAGCTCACTCGCAGATCTTATTGCTTTTCGATACCGGTCACCGTTCGCCGGAACATTAACAACTTGGGTTATTCTTGTAGGATCGATAGCTCTCATCGCACTGCAGATTCGCGTGGTCGCCGACACGGCTGACGTCCTAACAACTGCTTCGTCTCACGATAGCATCGCAATTGGTTTTTGTGCTTTAATAACCTTGTTCGCTGTCTTATTTGGAACCTCGAGAGAAAAAAATCGCGAACAACATGACGGCTTAGTTATGGCGATCGCATTCGAATCCTTAAGTAAGCTTATTGCGTTTTTAATCGTCGGCGGTTTCGCCATTTATGGTGGTTTCGGTGGTTTTGAGTCCATGGGCGCATGGGTTGAGTTGCAACCAATGTCAACACTCACGCAGAAGAATTCGACCAATTTCAGCCAGTCCCAAATATTTATAGTAGTCTTCTTTGCCGCCTCAATAACCATGCCCCATATGTTCTATACCACTTTCACCGAAAACAATGGCCGTCGCGCCTTGTCGTTCGCAAGCTGGGGCCTGCCCTTATATTTTTTCTTAATAAGTTTGCCGGTCTTGCCAATACTTTGGGCGGGTCTTAAAAGTGGCTCAACAGTTCCGGTTGAATATTACCCTGTAATTATTGGTGATTCCTTCGGGAGGCCCTTACTGAGCCTTTTAGGTTACATGGGTGGTCTCTCTGCAGCGAGCGGTCTGATTATTGTTATAACACTCGCCCTCTCCAACATGTGTCTAAATCATATAATTCTGCCCCTGCGCCAACCGTCCCCGAAGCAAAATATCTACAAATGGTTAATGTGGCGTCGTCGTATTTTAATATCCGCGCTGATCTGGGCCGGTTTTGCGCTACATTACCTTCCTTCTGACCTTGTTGCCATAGGCTCAATTGGCGCGATGGCTTTTATTACCTGCCTGCAATTTCTTCCCGGTGTGCTCGCGATATTGTATTGGCCACCAGGGAATAAAAGAGGCTACATAGCAGGGATTATTGCGAGCTCAATTCTTTTGATCCTCTACCTGTTTTATACCGACTTCGCTCAAGAATCCCTCATCAATTGGAGGTTAATAACAGAGCAGTCTCTCATCAACTGGAGATTGGCGACGGCATTATCTCTTGTGGTAAATGTCGCAGTATTTGCGATAGTTTCGCTTCTTTTCCCCTCGGACGAAGAAGAGTTCAACACCGCTAATATTTGCTCTCTGGACAACTTAAGAAGACCACACCAAGGTGAGCTTGTTGCAAAGTCGGCAGGTGAATTCATCAAAAATTTAGAGGCACCCTTGGGTTTAAAGACCGCAAGACGCGAAGTCAAACATGCCCTCAGGGAACTAAACTTTACTGAGGGGGACCAGCGCCCTTATGCTATGCGTCTCCTTCGTGGTCGGCTGGAGGTCAACTTGTCGGAATTACTGGGTCCTAAAGTGGGCCGTGGCATTATTGAGTCCTCTTTACCGTATGAGATAGTTTCTAAAAATATTGGAACAGATCTTAATGTTATAGAAAGCGGTATAGAGGCTTATCGAGGCAATCTATCTGGCGTAGCTGCTGATTTAGACAATCTTAGGCGATACCACCGACACATCTTATTCAACTTACCGATTGGTATTTGCTCGCTGGGACCAAATAACGAGATAGTAATGTGGAATAGAGAGCTAGAAAATTTAACAGGAATCAAGTCTGCGCAAATTATTGGTTCGCAGACGATTAATCTGCCTGAACCATGGCAAGGTATTTTGGAAGACTTCTCTGAAAATAATATTAATCAGACTGATAAGAGAAGCTTCGCTCTCAAAAATGTCAGAAAGACAGTCAAACTTCACAAGGCAATGATCGAAAAAGAAATAGATCCGGATTCCAACTCAAGCACCGACGGCTTAATTATTTTAGTAGAAGATTTGACAGACACCGAAAATCTTGAGGCCGGGCTCGCGCACAGCCAAAGACTCGCCTCTATTGGTCGGCTTGCGGCTGGGGTGGCGCACGAGATCGGCAATCCCATAACTGGAATCGCATGCCTTGCTCAAACTATTCGCGATGAATTTAAAAGCGAAGAATTGCAAGAATTGTCAGGCGAAATTATTGCTCAAACAAACCGAACATCTAAGATACTCCAATCACTTGTCAACTTCGCACACACAGGAACAAACCAAAAACTTTATTCAAAGCAAAAGATAGCCGTTAGCGACTGTATAGCGGATACGAAAACACTTATTTCGCTTGATAAAAAAAGCACAGACATTGACTATATTTTCGAAACCGACCCTAAGGCAGAAATCTTAGGTGATTCCCAGCGGTTGTTACAAATTTTTGTAAATTTGATTAACAACGCGAGAGACGCCAGCCAGAAGGGAGATAAGGTTATTACTCGAACAAGTGCCGAAGGAAATACTGTGAAGATCACAATAACGGATGAAGGCTCCGGAATTCCTGATCATTTACAAAACCGAGTTTTCGACCCATTCTTCACAACAAAGGAACCTGGGGAAGGCACTGGTCTGGGATTATCGCTTGTTTATAGTATTGTAGAGGATTTAAATGGCAATATTGATATAATGAGTCCGACCGGAAAAGGTAGCAAAGGGACACAAGTAACACTTAGTTTCCCCAGATACTAAAACCGTTAAAGTATAACCGTGGAGCTAGAGCATAATGCGTCCAAGTAATCATATTTTAGTTGTTGAGGACGAGCCTGTAATACGAACTTCGCTGTGCCGCCTGCTCGAGCGTCATAATTACAAGGTTAGCGAAGCGAGCAGCGTCCAAAATGCCATAGAAACTCACGATATCGATGATTTTGACATGGTAATCAGTGATCTACGCCTGCCTGGCGCACCGGGTACAGACTTAATCACAGCTATCCCGGCTCCCGTTTTGATCATGACAAGCTACTCCAGCATTCGGTCAGCGATTGACGTGATGAAACTTGGGGCGACAGACTATATCGCCAAACCATTTGACCATAGTGAACTTCTTGAAACAGTGAGAAAAATCCTTAGCGATGCTTTAGCGGATAAACCTGAGGGCAACGTTACGGTGCAGCCGATTCGGGGGATGATCGGCACTAGCAATGGAATGACTGAACTTTTTGCGCGCGCCAACAAGATCGCTTCCACATCATCGACTGTTCTCATAAACGGTGAGTCAGGCACCGGTAAAGAATTGGTCGCCCGCGGGATACATGAGCTTAGTGCCCGAAACGAGCACAAGATGATCTCAGTTAATTGCGCAGCCATTCCGGAGAACTTAATAGAATCAGAGCTTTTTGGCCATGAAAAAGGGGCATTCACAGGAGCGGTCAACAGCCGCACCGGTTTGGTCGAAGCAGCAGATAACAGCACTCTTTTTCTTGATGAAATAGGTGAACTTCCTCTTGAAGCACAAGCTCGACTGCTCCGCGTTTTGCAAGACAATGAAATACGAAAGATAGGCTCGATTCACTCAAAACAGGTAGACGTCCGCCTTCTTGTTGCAACTCATCGAGATTTAAAGAAACTTGTCAACGCTGGCCAATTCCGCGAGGATTTATACTACCGTATTAACGTAATGACCATCGATATTCCTCCCCTGCGCGAGCGCGGAAGTGATATCCTGAAGCTAGCTGCCGACAAGCTGAAGAAAGCTTGTGATAGACTAAATAAAGACGCGATGACTTTTACAAAGGAGGCTAAAAAGGCGCTCCAGAATTATAGCTGGCCGGGAAATGTTCGTGAGCTGGAAAACTCAATTGAAAGAGCGGTTGTTCTCACCGAAAGTCCAGAAATACATGAGGAATTTTTAGCGCTTGATAATAAGAAGATCGGAGAAGTTCTCCAGTCATCAGACAATGCTGAAGAGACTGTCGCACAGAACCTGAAAGAAATGTCGCTTTCGGATTATTTTCAACGATTCGTTAAGGAGCATGAGGGAAAAATGAACGAAACTCAGCTCGCTAAGAAACTAGGAATCAGTCGAAAATGTCTATGGGAACGACGGCAACGCCTTGGTATGCCAAAAAAGAAAAACATAACGGTTTGAGCACGTTCGTTTTGTTAAATCGAAATGTTACTGATACTAGCATACCCATTTTTTAGCGCAGTTTGGTAACACTCTTTCTCGTACGATTAGACCGAAGTGTTTATTTTCTGATTAAGTAATTGAAATTTATAAATATATTTTATTTGGCGCAGATTATGCACCCTGTCTTAATAAATAATAACAATAAATAATAATAATAATTTGGTTAGTGCTCAGTCGCTTTACATTTTTGTCTGAATAATAAAAAAATCCACAAAAATTATAGGTCTGATTTTTGGCTTTGGGCACATCTGGAACCCATACGTATTTAGCCAAATTCGAGGGCGTTATCGCCCTCGGTAGATTTTGTATCTTCCCCCTTTTGCTCTCCCCCACGAAGACTGAATCAGTTTAATTTAATGATCATCGGTGTATCATGTCGTCACTATAGTGAAGTTACGTTGGAGGTTCGATCGCGCACAGCTACCGATCATGGTCCAACTGACAAGCCATTTGTGCTTATCGAATTTAACCAGCTATCTAGAAGCTCATCATCTTGTAAAGTAACCATAACTAATGTCTGAACAGCAAAATAAAAAAACCGTAAGTAAGGCAGTTGTTATCTCACGCGACCAACACAACGTCTCGCGGCGAAATATATCAGATGCTGCCCTCCGTGTACTTAGAGGCCTAAATGCAGCCGGATATGATTCATACCTTGTGGGTGGTGGAGTTAGAGACCTACTTTTAGAGCAACAACCAAAAGATTTTGATATTGCAACAGACGCCACACCAGAGCAAATAAAAAAAGTTTTTAGAAACTCGCGCATAATTGGCAGGCGATTCAAAATCGTCCACGTTCGATTTGGTCGGGAGATATTTGAAGTGACAACTTTTCGCGGTCCCCACAATAACTTGAACGTTGTCGGTGATAAAGGACAACAAAATATTAAAGGGCTTGAATCTGCTCAATCAAATAAGGGTCTAATATTACGTGATAATGTTTATGGAAAAATTGACGAGGATGCCGAGAGAAGAGATTTCACGGTAAATTCTCTTTACTACACCCTAGAGAATTTCGTTATTCTTGACTTTACTGGAGGAATTCGAGACATCCAAGAGAAAACGATCAGAATAATCGGCGACCCTACAGAGCGCTACACAGAGGACCCCGTAAGAATGCTACGAGCTTTGCGATTTAGCGCAAAGCTCAATTTCAAGATAGAAAGGAGGACGCTTGAACCGATCAATAGGCTTGCCTATTTGCTAGCGTCAATCTCAACCGCACGATTATTCGATGAGTCGATCAAATTATTAGCAACCGGCCACGCAAGAAAAAGCTTCGAAAGTTTAAAACAGTATAAAATAGGTCAATATTTATTCGAACCCACACTGTCTGCAATGGAAACCGACTTTACAAAAAATGAGCAATCAACCCGCTTGCTTGACCTTGCACTCCATAATACTGATCTAAGACTTGAAGAAGGAAAATCAGTGACACCAGGTTTTTTATTCGCCGCATTACTTTGGCCAGTATTTCAAATGTACTTGGAAATTAACAAAAAACTCAAGCTTACAAAAAAACAATTATTTCAAAGCTCAATTGACACAGCTATCGAGCGCCAGCTGTCTTATACAGCCGTCCCTAAGCGCTTCACCATCGCTATAAAGGAAATCTGGAGGTTACAATCTCAACTCGAACGAGCTAGCCCGCGTAACATATGCATGATTTTTTCTAACAAAAGATTTAGAGCCGCTTACGACTTCTTGTTACTTCGTGAACAAAGTGGAGAGAAACTCAAATCGATAACTACGTGGTGGACCCAGTTTCAAATAAGCGATGAACTGACCCAAGCTCAAATGATTGACAATAAAAAGTCTTCATATGATAAAAAGAAAACAGTGAAAAAAATTAAGAAATTACAAGTACAATGACTGGACACCTGCCTTACTACATCGCAATTGAAGGACCTATTGGCGTAGGGAAAACGAGCTTAGCCAAGCGTCTTGCAGAAACCTTCGAGTATGAGCTTTTACTGGAAGAACCGAACAAAAACCCCTTCCTAGATCGTTTTTATGAAAACCCGCAGCGACATGCGTTGGCAACCCAATTGTTTTTTCTCTTTCAAAGAGTGGAGCAAATTCGAACCCTGCATCAGAATGATCTTTTTAAAAACTTAAGAATAGCAGACTTTTTAATTGATAAAGATATGTTATTTGCACAGCAGAATTTAGACAAAGACGAGTACAACCTTTATGGCCAGATCTACGATCATTTAACTATTAACGCACCAAAACCAAATTTAATAATCTATCTTCAAGCTTCTACAGCGGCATTGCTAGAACGAATCAAAGAACGCGGCGTTGCATCCGAACAGTTAATTGAGCTCGATTATTTAGATCAACTAAACAATGCTTATGCTGAATTTTTTCATTATTATAAAGATAGCTCTCTTCTTATCGTCAACACCGAAGAATTTGATCCGATACATAGTGAGCCTGACTACAAAAGATTAATAAAACATATTCAAAAATGTCCGAACGGAACTCACTACTTTAACCCCACCAATTCATTGCTATAGAAAATATACAAAATCGTACGGCGAGTAGTTGGAAGAATAGTGCAATAGTAACCTTTCTGTTAGGATCACAACATTCTTGGCGGACAGGTGCCTTTCATTAAAATACATACTTGGTAATTGAGCTTTGAGCGCACAAAACGGAACAGATTTAAATACGACCCTCAAAACCTTAAAAAATCATAAAAAAAATGGTCGGAAGTTTGCCTGCTTGACGGCTTATGATGCGTGTTTTTCAAAAATCGCTAGTGAGGCGGGAGTTGAAGTGCTTTTAGTGGGTGACTCGTTGGGAATGGTCCTACAAGGACATGACAGCACACTCCCTGTGACTATGAATGACATGATCTATCACATGCAATGTACCAAAAGAGGGAATAGAGGAGCATTACTGATGGCTGACATGCCTTTCATGAGTTATGCCTCCGAAACCCAGACTTTAGAAAATGCTGCGGCATTGATGCGAGCGGGAGCTAACATTGTTAAGCTTGAGGGAGGCGCTTGGATAGCTAATACAACAAAGCTTTTAGTAGAAAGAGGCATTCCAGTCTGCGCGCATATGGGCCTTACGCCGCAGTCAGTGAACCGACTTGGGGGATTCCATGTTCAGGGTCGTGACACAAATCAAGCGCAAGAAATTATAGAAGAAGCGTTGTTACTTCAGAAAGCGGGAGCGAGTTTACTCCTGCTCGAGTGTGTGCCTAAATCACTTGGAAAGAAAATCACGGCCTCTCTCGAGATACCTGTTATCGGAATAGGAGCCGGAGCCGATACCGATGGTCAAATCATGGTATTACACGACTTACTTGGAGTATCGCCAATCACTCCTAAATTTGTAAAAAATTTTCTGGAAAATGATACGAGAGGAATTCCGGGCGCTATGTCCTCTTACACTGCAGCAGTGAAAAACAAAGCGTTTCCTGGCCCAGAACATTGCTTTAAATAGACGTCAAGTCAAATGAAGATATTCAACAATAAACTAGAGCTCAAAGCCTTTCTGAAAAAATACAAAAATAATGACGTTTTAAAGGTCGGATTCGTCCCCACTATGGGAAATCTTCACCAAGGTCACATGCAACTAATAGAGGCCGCGCGCGCACAAAACGACCTTGTTGTTTGCAGCGTTTTCATCAACCCACTTCAATTTGAAGCACATGAAGATTTAGACACTTACCCACGAACACTTGATGAGGACATCATAAAGCTGAACGCATCAAAATGTGACATTCTTTATGCGCCCCCTGAAATAGACTTGTATTCAGAAAGTACTGATTCCCAAACAACAGTGCACGTCTCCGGGTTAAGCGAAGGATTCTGCGGCAAGTCAAGGCCTCAACACTTCGAGGGCGTCGCTACAATTGTTTCAAAATTATTTAACTTGATACGACCCGACACCGCTTACTTCGGTCTAAAGGACTATCAACAATTTTTAGTAGTGAAGAAACTTAACCTTGACCTGGAGCTTGGGGTAGAAATTATTGGGATTGAAATTTTTCGAGAAAATAACGGACTTGCACTTAGCTCAAGGAATAAATATCTCACGGAAGTGGAAATTAAAAGTGCCCCACTCTTATTTCAGACCCTCAAAAAACTCTCTGGGGAGATTTTAGAAGGAAACAGAAATTATTGCGAAATTGAAAAAAGAGGCTCTGAACTGCTGGCGAATACTGACTTTACTGTTGATTACTTTGCTATCAGAAACGCGCTTGATTTAAAGCCTCTTACCAAAGACGATTCTGAGATCATCATCTTAGCCGCCGCAACCATCAACAAAACCAGGCTTATCGATAACGTACGATTTTCAATCTCTGAAAACTTATCTGTATAATTCATCGTGCTCAACTAAATCTAAAAGACAGTGTTTCTTCCTTCAAAAAATGGTCAAAATTTTTCAGCCTAATACGTCGCTAGCACGCAAAAGTTAGCTCAATTTCGGGGTCTACAGTTTTGTTTACAAGAAAAATACTTATATTGCTGGCCGTCGCTTCAGCTCTTGGGCCGATTGGAATGCAAATACTTCTCCCAGCCATACCGATCATAAAAGAATACTTTCAGGTCTCCGCAGAAATCGCTCAACTTACCCTCAGTCTGTCAATGTTATCAATTGCTTTTGGTACACTTTTTTACGGGCCGTTAGCTGACCAATTTGGACGCAAACCTGTTTTACTCCTTGGCCTGGCGATTACGATATTCGGCTCAGCATTGTGTTATTTTGCTCCTTCGATTGAGCTGCTTATACTGGCCCGAATTATTCAGTCATTCGGTGGCGCAGCAGGGCTTGTGCTTGCGCGCGCGATAATTCGCGATGTCTATGGCGCCGATGATGCTGCGCGAGTTATCGCAACTTTAGTTATGATTATGGTCGTGCTTCCTATGCTTTCGCCGGCATTGGGAGGTGAGCTTACTGCTCGCTTTGGATGGAAATCCGTATTTATTGTGGTAGCCTGTTTCAGCATTTTAGTAATGCTCCTGTCGCGTCTCTGGCTGAATGAGACGCTGAAAGAACCACAAAATTTTTCCGGAATCCGTCCGCTTTTAGGAAACTTTTCTTCTCTCATGCACTCACCCGCTTTTCGCGGATATAGCTTATGCGTAGCTTTTGTATCAGTGGTCTTTTTCAGCTTTATTGCAGGGGCACCGGAAATAATGATCTCTGCATTTGAACGCCCTTCAACGGAATATGGCTACTACTTCATAATAGTAACTTCGGGATTTATACTTGGAAACGAAGTAGCACGTCGATTTGGGAGAAAATATGGTGTACAAGAAATGATAAAGTTCGGCGTTTCTGTAAGTATTTTCGGAATTTTGATTGCTATTGGGTTACAACTTTCTGGGATTAAGCATCCGCTCATCTTATTTGCTCCAATCGCTCTAACGATATTTGGAAATGGAGTCACATTACCAAATGCTCAAGCCTCAGCGATCAATGAATTTCCTCAGCTCGCGGGGACAGCTTCAGGACTCACAGGGTTCTTACAAATGACTTTTTCAGCGCTATTCGCGCAATTAGTTTCGATATTATTCAACGGCACCGCATATCCACTTTTATTTATCATGCTCTTTGCCGCGCTAGCATCTTTATACTTCTTTACAAAAAGCATGAAATTAGCAGTAGGAACGAAACCTGAAGCAGCGGCATAAATCAGGCGTTACTTAAAAAAATCCAGCTGCGCTAGTAGCTCATCCTTGTCCCACAAGCACCTTAAATCAAAGAAAAGGCGCCCATCAGAAATACGACCAATAATCGGCTTTGGCAAACAGCGAAACGACTTTGCTAGCTTTTGGAGAGTTGCGTCGCTCTGCCCCTTATCAGCAACAGGAGTCATAACCAAACTTGAACTTGGCATTACATCTAATGGTAGAGCTCCACTTCCTATCTGACTCATACAGTCCTCAATCGTTACGGTTGCAATACCACTAAGGAGAGTTTCGAATTTAGGAGCAATTTCGCGAGCTATAGCGAATATGTCATCGGCACCCCGAGTCAAATTTCTTAGAATCGGTAACCGATGATTCAAGCTACCAGGATCTTGATACAACCTCAAAGTCCCAAGAAGTGCCGCAAGAATAGTCTTATCAACTCGCAAAGCCCGCTTGAGCGGGTTAGATTTGATTTGTCCGATTAATTTCTTACTTCCAACAATAATCCCAACCTGCGGACCACCGAGTAATTTATCTCCACTAAAAGTGACGATGTTCGCGCCATCGGCAATAATATCCTTTACCGTAGGCTCAGATGGCAAACCATATCGACTTAAATTTACTAATGAGCCACTGCCCAAATCGGTCGCAAGAGGAACGTTTTTTTGCCGAGCGAGGGAAGCTAGTTCTCGTTCAGACACAGAACTTGTAAATCCCTTAATTTCGTAATTACTAGAGTGCACCTTCATTAATAAAGCAATTTCGTCTGATTCAAACGCCGACGCATAATCATCTAAATGCGTACGATTGGTAGTCCCAACCTCAAAAAGACTGCAACCTGCAGTAGTCATTACTTCAGGAATTCTAAAAGCTCCACCGATTTCGACAAGCTCGCCACGGGATATAACTACCTTTTTTTCTCGCGCCAAGCTATTAAGTGTCAGAAGTACAGCTGCAGCATTATTATTTACAATCGTCGCAGCTTCAGCACCCGTCAAATCACACAATAGCCCCTCTATAACGGTATCTCTATCGCCCCGTTTACCTGTTTCAAGATCATATTCAAGATTTGTTGTTTGCTCAGCTGCTTGCGTCATAGCAATAACAGCAGATGAAGCTAGTGCTGCGCGACCTAAATTCGTGTGAATCACAGTCCCGGTCAGATTAAAAACGGGCGTAATCGGACTCTTCAAGGCATGTGTAGCGCGAGCACATATCTCCTTGGCGATATCAGAAATCGCATTTTCTGATTCCAACATCGATATAGTTTCAAGATCGGACGCTGATATCTTGCCGCGAAAATCGCCTAGAACTTCTTGTGCAATAAGTTTTATACTCTGGTGTCCAAATTTTTCGGCGCACATAACCAAAATATCTTCTCTCATCAATTTATCGAGAGAAGGAATCAAATTGTAAAAAGAAATACTTTTATTGACGTTAGACATAAAAATCGCACCAGTTAGCGTCAGGATAGCAAAATAGAGGACCGGAGTCTCTTTTGAAAAATCAGATAACGGGATTCTGATTGCACATTGCAGTTAAAAGAAAGTTACAAAGAACGATAAAAGTCTACTTACCTAATGTTCCCTCAGGGCTTGCTATGCTGAAACGTCATCACTTGCTTATCGCAAATAAATTTCACGAAGATACTATCGAGCAGCTTGATCAACAATATCAAACACATCACCTTTGGAAGCTAACAAATATTGAAAAAAAGTTATTGATCAAGAGGCTCGAAGGCCAATGCAGACTTGTAGCCACCGCCTCGTGGGATACGGACCCTTTCATATACACCTTAAGATCACTGGAGTTAATTGCCTGCTTTGGCGTAGGAATTGACGGAATTGATTTAATAACCATCCGAAGTCGAGGCATTCGAGTTACAAATACTCCCGATGTGCTTACCGACGCGGTCGCAGATCTAGCCATGGGCCTCTTGATATCAACATCTCGAAACTTAGTAAATGCCGATAAATTTGTAAAAATGGGATCTTGGCAGAAAAGCTCTTTCCCCTTTGGATCTGGATTGGCTGGCAAAACACTTGGTATTGCTGGGCTCGGAAGGATTGGTAAAGCGATTGCGCGAAGAGCTGAAGCATTTAAACTTAACATCGAATACCACAACCGCTCAAAGGTCAACCTTCCCTATACCTATCATCCGAGTCTCGAAGCTCTGGCAACGGCCTCTGATTTTTTCCTTTGTATGCTGCCGGGAGGTGATGTAACAAAGGGTCTAATAAGCAAAAACATTTTTAAGAAAATTGGGCCATTGGGAACTTTCATTAACGTAGGCCGTGGGAGCTGCGTTGACGAGGAAGCACTTGCTGAGGCTCTCGCTAATGGGGATCTTGGCTCGGCTGGCTTGGATGTTTATGAACGAGAACCCGAAGTCAATCAGAAATTAACAACACTATCAAATGTCGTTCTGCTACCCCATATTGGCAGTGCAACTGTTGAGACTCGAAAGGCAATGGGACAACTCGTAATAGAAAACCTTAATGCAGCAATTTGTAAAACCAAACTTATTACGGAGGTCAAGGATTGATAAACCTCATACCAGCATCCTGCCCATATTGCGGCGAAAATATTGACCTTTTAGTCGAGGCCATGTTGGAGAATCAGGATTATATTGAAGATTGCCAAGTTTGCTGCCGACCGATCAACATCACCGTAAAAACCGATGAGGACGGCGAGATCAACTTAATCGTTCGACATGAAAACGAATAACCAACAAATCTGCTTAGGTTAGGCAAGTCGCTTTAACGTTTTGCCTAATAAAATTTACTTAGAAGCAGGCTTACCACCTAGATTTTAAGTAAACGTTGCTTTATTCTGCTCGATCGATCGAGGATGACGAATTTCGAAAAACACCAGCAGCTGATCAAATAATCACGTCAAAATTTCGGTGCTTTTCGGTTATAATTGAAAGCGTCACATCTAAGAGAAACTGATCTCAACCCAATGCTAAGCAAAAAATCGCGGCAAAAGCACTGTTGAAAATTTTAAGGCGAATCGAAAAATATGAGTCGACAAAAAGATACTAGAACTAATAACAAGCCCTCTAGCAGACACCACTCGCAAAAGAAAATGACAAAGTACAAGACTACTTCCATTAATAAAAACAAATATGTCTTTGCTTTCGGCCGAAACACAGAGGGCAACGCTCAAATGCGAGAATTGCTGGGAGGCAAAGGTGCAAATCTCGCTGAGATGGCCGCAATAGGACTGCCCGTACCACCGGGATTTACCATTAGTACGGAAGTCTGCAGTTACTACTATGACAACAGTCGTCGGTACCCTGACTCACTGGCTCACTCAACGTCGGCCGCTATAAAGGAGATAGAATCCCAACTCGGCAAGCGATTTGGTGACCGGAAAAACCCCCTCCTCGTCTCAGTCCGCTCCGGGGCAAGGGATTCTATGCCCGGAATGATGGATACAATTCTCAACCTTGGGCTCAATGATGAAACAGTAGAGGGACTTGCAGCAAACAGCGCAAATTCACGCTTTGCTTGGGATTGCTACCGGCGTTTTATCCAAATGTACGGTGATGTGGTAATGGGAGTTCACGCGAAATCGGAGGAGGATTTAGATCCATTTAGTTGTATTCTAGACATTATGAAGAAAGATCTAAAATTGAAATCCGACAGTGATCTATCAACAGAAAATCTCCAAGACATTGTAAAGAAATATAAAGAACTAATACAAAACCGGACGAAAAAAGCTTTCCCTCAAGATGTGATGGAACAACTTTGGGGCGCCATTAGCGCGGTCTTTGGTTCTTGGCGGAACAAGCGAGCCATTTTGTATCGCCAGCAATACAATATTCCGACGGAATGGGGAACCGCAGTTAACATTCAAGCCATGGTTTTTGGAAATGCAGGTAATGACAGCGCTACAGGGGTCGCTTTTACTCGCGACCCCGCAAACGGCGAGAAGTTGTTCTATGGCGAATACCTAATAAACGCACAGGGAGAGGACGTTGTTGCGGGTGTACGAACGCCAAACTCGATTTCTGAATTAGCAAAAGCAATGCCAAAAAACTTCAAAGATCTTGAAAAGGTTCGTCTAAAACTAGAAAAGCATTTCAAAGACATGCAGGATTTCGAATTTACTATCGAAAAAGGGACTCTTTTTATTCTTCAAACTCGCAATGGAAAGCGCACGGGACTGGCGGCAGTGCGGATCGCCGTAGAAATGCAGAAAGAAAAATTAATTTCACAACAGACGGCCCTACTAAAGATCCCAGCAGAATCAATCGACACTTTGCTGGTTCCCATATTTGATCCAAAAGCGCTAAAGGTCGCTCCGTTGATAGGCCGCGGTCTTCCAGCCGGACCGGGAGCGGCTACAGGGAGAATCGTATTTAGTTCCAAGGCTGCTGAGCGACAAACCCGCAAAGGGAATAAGGTAATTCTTTGTCGCACAGAAACCTCTCCTGACGACTTGAAGGGAATGCTTCATTCACAGGGAATTCTAACCTCGCGCGGTGGAGTTTCTTCTCATGCAGCCCTCGTCGCTAGGCAATTAGGGAAAGTCTGTGTTTGTGGAGCGTCAGAAATCACTGTTAACTACGAAAAGAAAATTCTCATAGCTGGTAATCGAAGACTAAAAGAAGGTGACTATATTTCTATCGACGGTAGCACCGGAAATATTTATCGGGGAATGATAGAAAGTGCTGATTCTGAGGTAAAAAAGGTTTTAGAAGGAAAATCAAAGGCCCGCCGAAACTATACCTATGAGCTCTTCGAAACAGTTATGAAATGGTCAGACAAACATCGAAAATTAAAAATTCGAACAAACGCCGACACCCCAACCTCCGCTAAACAAGCCGTAGCATACGGAGCTGAGGGAATCGGTCTGTGCAGAACAGAGCACATGTTCTTCGATGGAGACCGTATTGACCTTATGCGCCAAATGATTCTGGCAGCAGATGAGGTACAGCGTCGCTCTGCGCTAAAAAAGCTTCTTCCATTTCAGAAAAAAGACTTTATTGGTTTGTTTCGCGAGATGGCAGGCCGGCCAGTTACTATCCGACTACTGGACCCACCTTTGCACGAGTTTCTACCTAATGATGACGCTGTACGTCGTCAACTTGCAGAGAATTTGGATGTGCCATTCGATTTTGTAATAGATCGAATAAAGGCGTTACATGAAGAGAATCCAATGCTTGGATGCCGTGGTTGTCGCTTAGGAATTATATATCCAGAAATCACAGAAATGCAGGCCCGTGCTATTTTTGAGGCAGCCGCCCAAGTGATGAAGAGCAAGCGTGGCATAAAGGTGAACGCTGAAATAATGATCCCACTGGTGGGTTTCCAAGCCGAGCTAAAAGATCAGCTCGACATAGTTCACAGAGTTGCAGATCAAGTTATGAAGAAAAATAAGGTTAAAATTAACTACCTTGTCGGCACCATGATAGAAGTTCCACGGGCGGCAATAACTGCAGATGAAATTGCACAGGAAGCTGATTTTTTTAGTTTTGGCACAAATGACTTAACACAAACAACGCTTGGACTAAGTCGAGATGATATGGGTCTTTTTTATGATGAGTATCAACGCAAAGAGATTTATAACCAAAACCCATTTGCCAGCCTCGATCAAACAGGTGTTGGCAAACTTATAGAGCTAGCCGTGGAGCGTGGCTGTAGTTCAAAACCCAATATTAAGCTGGGCATCTGTGGCGAGCATGCAGGAGATCCCAACTCCATAGATTTTTGTCACAGAACAGGACTCAATTATGTCAGCTGCTCACCCCCACGAGTTCCAATTGCGCGACTAGCCGCCGCGCAAGCAAAACTGCGTGCTGACGGTCTGGGGTCAAAGTAGCAAGATCTGCTAATATTTCGGCGAAAGTTCTCCTAATCACGAAAATTAAAGGCTTCACTTGGCTTCTTTATCTGGTATCTTCGTAGATAAACTGTCTGCGAGGGTCGCGCGATATGGGTACTGGTTTGCTAGCTCTGATTTCCCTTTTACCAATAATATCAGTAGCACTTTTGCTCGTTGTCTTGCGCTGGCCGGCCAGTAAGGCAATGCCGATTTCTTATTTAATAGTCGCGTGCTTAGCGATTTTTCTGTGGCAAGTTCCCATTATTCAAGTCGCTGCAGCAAGTGTTAATGGCTTGATTATCGCGTCAACTCTTATTTACATAATTTTTGGTGCCATACTACTCTTGAACACGCTTAAGGAATCAGGTGCTCTTCATAGTATCCGCACAGGTTTCTCAGATATAAGCCCAGACCGTCGCATACAAGTTATTATAATTGCGTGGCTATTTGGCTCGTTTATCGAAGGAGCAGCTGGTTTTGGCACTCCAGCTGCGGTTGCTGTACCGCTTATGGTTGGACTGGGTTTTCCAGCAATGGCTGCCGTAGTCGCCGGTATGATTATACAAAGCACTCCAGTATCTTTTGGTGCGATGGGAACACCTATTTTGGTTGGCGTTGGAAATGGCTTGTCGGCAGACCTTAATATGGGAAGCTTTGCCGAAAGCGTCGGATTCGATGGTCTTGACCAGATGTTACGTGAAATTGGATTCAGAGTTGCTATTTTACATTCTCTCACCGGCACATTTATTCCACTCATTGTAGTAGGCACTATGACGCGCTTTTTCGGTGTCAACAAATCGTTTGCTGAAGGCTTTGAGGTCTGGAGGTTCGCTGTTTTTTCGGCATTGGCTATGACGATTCCTTATCTTTTAGTAGCTGCATTCTTGGGCCCTGAATTCCCATCTCTCCTTGGCGGCCTCACTGGTCTACTAATTGTTATCAGCGCTGCGAAACGTGGTTTATTTATGCCACCTACCGAAAAAATTTGGCAATTTAATGCTCATGACGAATGGGATCCCGAGTGGACAGGAGCGGAAACATTACAAAATGATGATTCGGAATCAAACAACTCTAAAATGTCCCTGATCCGCGCGTGGCTGCCCTATCTGCTCATAACCGGTTTATTGGTAATAACACGCCTCCCAACATTTTCTCTTGAGCCACTGCTGAGAAACGCACACCCAATTATTACGTGGGTTTGGCCAAATATTTTCGGAAGTAGCGTTAGCGCCTCTTTTCAGCCACTCTGGTCTCCGGGCACTATCTTCATTTTTGCGTCGATTTGTACATTTGCAATGCACAATCTTTCTGCTGAAAACTGTAAGAAAGCTCTGAACACCTCCTTAAAAACACTTTTACCGGCTTCCATGGCTCTTCTTTTCACAGTTCCAATGGTACAGGTATTTATCAATTCAAGCGGCGGAGCAAGCAGACATCCGCAAATGCCCCTTGCTCTTGCTGAAGGTGTGGCAGATTTAGCAGGCAACACTTGGCCACTCTTCGCGACATTTATTGGCGGAACAGGGGCGTTTGTTGCAGGAAGCAATACCGTCAGCAATATGATGTTTTCGCTATTCCAATTTGGAGTAGCCGAAAGAATCGCGGCAGATCCGCTTTGGATAGTAGCATTGCAAGCGGTTGGAGGTGCATCAGGCAATATAATATGCGTGCATAATGTGGTTGCAGCTTCTGCGGTTGTGGGTCTCAATGGACGTGAGGGTTCTGTTATACGCAAAACCCTTCCCGCGTTTTGTTATTACGCCCTGCTATCTGGGGCACTCGGTTACAGCATAGTCAATTTAGGCAATCCTCTTAATTTGGGCACTGTCCTAGCGGCCTCAATTCTTACTGGTATGGTGACTCTTATTTTTGTAAGTCAGCGCATCAATAAATAAATACGAAACGCGCCTAAAGAGATGTTCTGCAAAGCGACTTAACTCTTAACCAATATTTTATGCACTCTTCTAACACTACAAAACATGCAAACAATGCAAGTTAAAAATCGCCGAACCCTAATCCTTGCGACAGCGGGTCATGTAGATCATGGCAAGACCTCGCTTATCAGACTATTGACGGGAGTTGAAACTGACACGTTAGCTGAGGAAAAAGCTCGTGGCCTAACCATCGTACCTGGTTTTGCTTACCTGGAGTCGGATAACAACGACTTCGTTCTAGGCTTTGTTGATGTCCCAGGACACCACAGCTTTGTAAGCAACATGATTTCAGGGGTGGGATCAGTAGAAGGCTGTGTGATCGCCGTTGCCGCAGATGACGGCATAATGCCACAGACTCGAGAGCATATCGAAATTCTTGATCTACTAAATATAGAATTAGCGGTAGTGGTAATAACAAAAGTTGACCGCGTTGACTCTGCGCGAATCAAGGAAGTCACTTACCAAATCGAGAACTTGCTAGGAACTACCGGACTACAGAATAGCGGAACTTTCCTCGTATCTTGTATAACCAAGCAAGGAATTGTCGAACTAAGGCAGCACCTTAATAATTTGTTTAAAAAACATAATAAGAAGCTCAGCTCGGACACCGAACGGAAAAACAGTCGATTTATCGTCGATAGAAGTTTCGTTATCAAAGGGTTAGGTACTGTGGTAACTGGCAGCGTGATCTCTGGCATCATAAAGAACGACGACAATCTAGCCCTCAGCAACTCTGATAAAATTATTAAAATTCGCGGAATTAGACTCGACTCAATCGATATCTCCCAAGCACATATTAATCAAAGAGCCGCCTTACTCGTTAATGTACATCATACCGATATAAAAAGAGGCGATTATTTATTCGCAACTGAAAACAAAGGTCTTCAACACCTTGATCGATTTGATGCCAGCTTGACAATGTCGAAATTCAACACTTTAAATATTGGAACAAATCATCAATACCATCTTTATCTTGGCGCGTCTCATAGAATAGCAAGGGTCAGACACCTAGGCGCTAATTTATATCAAATCTCCTACAATGAACCTCTTTCGATACATCACGGCGACAGATTAATTCTGCGAGATCCATCAGCAACGAAAACTCTCGCCGGAGGCCGGGTAATCGATATCTCGGTTCCACGACGAAATCGAGCAAGCCCTCAAAGGCTAAAAGTTCTTGGAATAAATCAACTTAATGACGCAGACGCATTGCGGGGCCTTATTAACGAAGAGCCCACGGGTCTCCATGTTAAAAAGTTTGTCGAAAATCGAAATTTAACACTTCTCGGTTTTAAAAGCTTAGTACGCGAAGCATTAGCACCCTCTAATTCTTTCACAACAATAGAAGATAAAAACTTAGGGGAATTTCTATTGGATCGAGAGAAATATGATGATTATAAAACATGGGTTGAAGAACGCATCGCTCAACATCATAAAGAAAACCCTTCAGACAAAGGGCTAAAGATATCAGGCTTATCGACCAATTTCCCCGTTAAGTTTACAGTCAGTTTTTGGTCAAACTTGATTTCCAAGATAGCCAGCGAAGGTTCCATTCAGATTACAAGCGGATTAATAAAAATAACAGGACACGAAACAATTCGTAATCCGGCACTTCTAAAATTTGATCGAACTATTAAGCCCCTACTACTAAAAAGTCAAAAAATCCCGCCCCGAACTCGTGAAGTTGCCGAGGCTTTACAGATGCCACTTGATACTATTGAATCTATTATGAAAGAATGTGAAAAAGAAAAAGAACTAATAAGAGTGGCCAAAAACCGTCACTACCTTCCAACTGCTTTATCTAAAATCGCAGAAAGTACCATCGAGATCGCGTCACGAAATCAGGAAACTGGTTTCTCAGTAATTCAATTCCGCGATCATACAGGCATCGGTCGCAATCTTTGCGTTGAAATACTCGAATATTTTGACAGCATCGGTTTTACAAAACGGACCGAGAACCAACGAGCTATTCTCAATCCAGAAAAAATTCGATTCAAAACGGACCATTGTTGACCAGGAAGTTTTTCTAGCTAATCGCTCGACCAATATCCTCACGAATTGTCTTAGAGCAGCAGTAATAATGAAAACCACACCAGCAGTTAAACAAAACAGTTACCGACATAGCCCAGCGCAAGGCATTATCACCAAAAGTAGGGGTCAACGCATCGCTGACTAATCCTGTCGCCATAGGGCCGAGTCCTAAGCCGATGAGATTAAGTACGAAAAACAATATTGCAGATGCCATCGCACGCATTCGGATTCCGACAAGAAAGTGCGTAGCCGCAATGCAAGGACCAAGATACAGCCCTCCAAAAAAACAGGGAACAAAATAGGAAAAAACCGCTGATAATCCTGTTGGCATTAGCAAAAACGTAATTAAAGCAAAGGGTATAGCTACAAAGGTAGAGAACAAAGGAATCCAAATATACCAGACCTTATCATTCTTCTCATTAGCCATCCTATCAGCAACCCAGCCGCCAACGAACGTTCCGGCGAGACCTGCAATGCCCGCTATGAGACCGTAGTACCAGCCTATATCGAGTATCTCCATCCCATGGATTCGACCGAGGAAAAGGGGCATGAAATTACCCATCCCATATGTCACAAAAGCATGCAGTCCACATGCAAAAGCAAGGTGTCGAAACGATTTCCTTTCCCACAGATAAGAAAAGACCCGAAAAAAACCCGGTGGCGCGGAATCTTTTCGCGCTTCTGCCATTCCTCTTTCGGGCTCCCGAACCATGACACGCACAACTAATGCGAGGAGCAACCCTGGAAGCCCAACTACAACAAAAGCTGTTCGCCAGTCGAAATATTCAACCAAATAAGCGCCACCAACTGTTCCAACTAAGATTCCTCCGTAAACCCCAAATGAGTAAATCGATAACGCAGTCGCACGTTGCTCCGCTGGAAAAATATCAGAAACAATAGAATGAGACGGAGGCGAGCCACCAGCCTCACCAATCCCCACTCCAAATCGCGCGAGAAACAACTGACCAAAATTTTGGGCATAACCGCACGCCACCGTCATTAAACTCCAAATCGCAACAGAAACAGCAATCACATTACGCCTATTGCTCAAGTCAGCAATACGGGCTATGGGAATTCCAAGACACGTATATATCAACGCAAAAGCTAATCCCGACAGCATACCGAACTGCCCATCTGTGAGGCCTAAATCTTCGATGATGAACTTTGCAAGGACATTGATAACTTGTCGGTCGACAAAATTGGAGACATAGACGAGGGTCAGAACGCCAAGCACTAAATACCGGTAGCTCGGTTTACTATAGGCTTTTGCTGTTTCTGACATTGTCCGTTTAGTGGGCGGGGTGGAAGAAACAGCAGATTCAGTCATAGCTTTACCTATAGTCTTAAATTCTATAATCGCGATTAAAGCACTTATGCACGATCACGCCAAGCGAGAAAGATTTCAAGCTTTTTACCATATCCTACGGTCTAGCTGAACGCGCTTTAGGCCCCAATTGCGAGGGAAGTAAGCGATAAGCGAGCTTTACCCAATCGCAAAGTAACGGACGGGTCGTGCGAGGATCAATGATTTCCTCAATACCAAAAGCCTCGGCAGTTCGAAACGGCGAACGATATTGCTCAAGTCTGTCTTCCAATTCCTTACGCTTTTTTACGGGATTTTGAGATGACTCGATCTCTCGGCGATAGGCCGCTTGAACCCCCCCCTCTATCGGCAGCGACCCCCAATCTGCCGAGGGCCATGCGTATCGAAGATTCAAGCCATCAGAATTAGAATGCCCAGCCCCAGCAACGCCGTAACAACGTCTCACAATAACAGACACCCAGGGTATTGATGCCTGATAACAAGCCATCAACGCTCTGCTCCCAAGCCGAACTGTACCCGCTTGTTCAGCACCAACACCAATTAGAAAACCGGGGTTATCAACAAGATTGACCATTGGTATATGAAAGGTGTCGCAAAGATCAACAAATCGCATCATTTTTTCTGCAGCACTCGCGTCTACCGCGCCACCGAAAAAATGCGTGTCATTCGCCATAATACCTACCGGGTGCCCAGCAAGTCTGGCAAAGCCTATCACCAAAGACCGACCGTAATCAGGGTTGATTTCAAAAAATGACTCACTATCCACTATCGAAGTGACAATTTCACGGACTTCATACATCTCACGCCTGTCACGAGGAATCACAGAGAGTAATGCCTCGTCCTCTCGGTCGACAGGGTCTTCAGTTGTGACAACTGGCGGCAACTCATAAACGCTGCTGGGCAAAAAGGCTAAAAAATCGCCAATTGCTTTGAAAGCCTCTTCTTCCGACGCCACCTCGTTGTCAACGGCACCACTGATATGCGCATGTATATGCGAACCACCCAAAGTATTTTTATCGACCGATTTGCCAAACCCACGCTCAACAACGGGCGGTCCTGCCACAAACAACTGGCTGGTATCTTTGATCATAATAGAGAAATGTGAAATGGTAGTTCTCACCGCGCCCAAACCGGCCACGGAACCCATGCAGGCGCAGACGACAGGTACTTCCCCCATCAGTTTCATCGTGGTTTCAAACCCGGTTAATACAGGAACATATGAATGTCCAGCCATTTCAAGCGTTTTGACACTTCCCCCTCCACCGCTGCCATCGACTAGACGTACAAGAGGAAGTCGCATATCAAGGGCATATCTCTCACCAAAACCCGACTTATCACCCACCTTCGCATCAGCAGCTCCGCCGCGAACAGTGAAATCATCCCCACCAATAACGACTCTGCGTCCGCGAATATCGGCAGTGCCAAAAACAAAGTTCGAGGGGAGAAAATGCTCCAACTGCCCTTCCGAGTCATAGGAGGCCTTTCCAGCCAACGCACCGATTTCGTGGAATGATCCGGCATCTACCAAGGCAGAAATCCGTTCTCTAACGGTGTAGCGACCGTTATCATGATGACGCTGAACCCGCTCAGCACCACCCATTTTAGCTGCTAATCGTTTACGTTTCTCTAATTCCTCGACTTCCCTCTGCCAACTCATGTCACCTCCTACCCATTTGGCTCATCTAACCTAATAGGTCGCTAAAGATGCGGAACTAGAGGGCTTACGATTGCGGTGATAAGCCACGTTCACAGACGACAAAATCCAGCAACGCCTGAACCGTCACTTTGCGTGCAGCATAACCCGAAGTTCAGAATAACCCTTCACAAAACTAGAATATATTCGCTTCGGTTCTGATTTAACTTCAATCTTACCGAATCGCTCCATGATCTCCTCCCACATGACTCGCAACTGCATCTCCGCAAGGCGATTACCCATACAACGATGAAGACCAAAACCAAAGGCCAAATGTCGACGGGCATTAGGGCGATCAATAATTAACCGCTCCGGATCGTCAATTACCGTTTCGTCTTGATTGCCTGATGCGTACCACATGACAACCTTTTCACCCTTCTTTATATGTTGTCCATTCAGCACTGTATCAACCTTGACTGAACGCCGCATGTAAGCCAATGGGGTTTGCCAACGAATAATCTCAGAAACCATATTAGGTATTAACGAAAGATCTGCTCGTAACTTCTCGTATTCGTCAGGGTATTGATCGAGAGCTAGCACCCCACCAGTAATCGAATTGCGAGTTGTGTCGTTACCACCAACAATAAGTAAAAGCAGGTTCCCTAAGTATTCCATTGGCGGCATATTCTTTGTCGCCGCTCCGTGAGCAAGCATCGAGATCAAGTCATTTCCTGGCTCAGCATTTACACGATCATTCCACAACTTTGTAAAAGTAGCTAAACAGTCTTGCAGTGCGTCCCAGCGTTCCTCGTGAGTTTCAACTATACCGCCACCCGGAATCGCAGTTGTAATATCAGACCAATAGGTCAATTTTCTTCTGTCCTCAAATGGAAAATCAAAAAGAATTGCGAGCATTTGCGTGGTGAGTTCAATAGAAACTTTCTCAACCCAATCAAACTCCACACCTAATGGCAAGCCATCTAATATTGCAACTGCTCGCTCTCTTATAACTGATTCCAACTTTTTTAAATTAAGAGGAGCTACTACGCCTTGCACCGCTCGTCTCTGGTGGTCGTGCTTTGGCGGGTCCATCGCAATAAATGAAGGCAAGGTAAATTCTTCAAACGAATCAACTATGGCAATAGTTGGTTCAGATGAATAAATATCTGGAGACGTATCAACCTCCATTATGTCTTTGTATTTCATCACTGACCAGTAAGGTCCAGTCGCAGATTTGGCACAGTAGTGAACCGGAGACTCCTCTCGCAGTCTCTTTAAAAACGGCAAATATTCATTTTTCTGCCAAATCCCCGGATGCGCTAAATCTATTTCCTCAATTGGCATAGCGTACGGATCTTTACCAACCATACTCCAACGACTTGTAGATTTTTGAGTTTGTAGATCGCTCATAGGCCCTATTTATCTCTTGAATAATCCATTAATGTAAAAGTTCAAATAAAATAGATTCTAAAATTGAAATTCAGGGGTGCTAACGACTAATCCGTCTAAATCTTCCGTTATCTGAATCTGACATGACAGCCTTGAGTTATCACTGCGGTCGGGGCTTAGACCAAGCATCGCGTCTTCATTTGGATCGATACTCTCTAATTTCTCAAGCCAATCTTGCTCAACAAAAACGTGACAGGTCGCACATGAACATGACCCGCCGCAATCCGCATCAATACCGGTGACACCATTACTTACAGCAACTTGCATTAATGAGTTTCCAATGTTTCCCTCGACCCATTGCTCCTCACCAGAATGACTTTTAAAAAGTATTTGTACCATCTCTTTCTATTTCCCTTTTTTCAAAACTAATTAATATCTTGGCATCAAACAAATATTCTATATCTCGTTACGCTTGCTCGCTTTAATAATATAGTCGGCAGCTCTAAATGCCAAAGCCATTATAGTCATTGTTGGTTGACCACGCCCACTGGTCACCAAACTGGAGCCATCGCACATAAATAAGTTTGAGACATCGTGGCTACGGTTATATCGATCAACGACTGAATTTTCTGGATCATCTCCCATACGACAAGTACCCAAAAGATGCACGTTACTCTCTTGCTCCACAACGGGTGTTCTATTTATTTTCTTCGCTCCAGCCGCTTCAAGTAACTCAACCGACCTATCTTGAAAGAATTTCGCAGTTGCAATGTCATCAGGGTGGTCTTTATATGTGCAACAAAGAGCTGATCTCCCCCATCTATCTTTTAATGTATCATCCAGCGTTACCGTATTTGATGCGAGCGGCAAAGAAGTGCTGTGCCCGTGGAATGCAGCCGTGTGAGTAAATTCTTCCCGAACCAATCTTTTATATTCGCTTCCCCATCGAGGCCCTCCGAACCGGCCCGAATCTAGAGCAGATCTCATCGGAAGGCCGTCAGATGGATGACGCGAATCAATCCCTCCACCTCCATAAAAACCAAAGCTTGAATCAATGCTGTAAAAGTCATGTATAACCCTAGTGGTTGGAATGCTCTTGAAGCCGTTTACAGGGTGATCAAAAATCCCCTCTGCTGAAGACCACCCGTTGAACATAAGATTCTTACCAACCATTCCGCTTGAGTTCGCTAATCCATCAGGAAAACGCGAAGATTCAGACAAAAGCATAAGCCGAGGAGTCTCAGCCCCATTAGCGCAAACCACAACCGCGCGAGCCTTTTGGGAATGCTCGACGCCCGCACTATCCCAATAGACAACCTCATCCGCATTATCTGCCTTATCTAAATTTATCCTAGACACGGTACTGAAAGTCCTCAGCTCGCAATTTCCAGACGAAAGCGCTAAGGGTATCATTGATGTCATTGATGAGGATTTAGCATCAACTTCGCAGCCAAAACCGTTACAAAACCCGCAATGAATGCATCCGGGCCTCCCATTATGGGGCTCAGACAAGATGGCTACCGGAGCAGGATAAGGATTGTATCCAAGAGCTTTTCCCGCTCTCTCAAGAAGAACGCCCGCGGACTTTGCAGGCATGGGTTTACAGGGATAATCCCTTGATCGAGGTGGATCCCATGAACCTTGAAGCCCCGATACGCCCACTTCCCAATCAACCTTGGTATAGTAGGGCTCCAGGTCCTCATAAGTTATCGGCCAATCAGCGAAGGTGGTCCCTGAAATTGGACCTAAAACACTTGCTTCGTTAAAATCGATCGGCCGAAAGCGCCAAAAATTACCTGAAAAATGCACACTACTGCCACCAACATTGTGGGCATAGCCAAAACAGACCTCTCTCTCGATCGCTTTTTCATCAATCGACTTACGGAAAGTTTGGGGATGTCCTTTTCGTTTTCCCCATACAAGGTCCCCATTATGCTTATAACCCCACTCGTCATGCTTAAAATCGCTAGCTTTCAAATAGGGCCCTTGCTCCAAAACTACAACTGAAAATCCAGCAGTCGACAATTCTTTAGCGATAACCCCGCCCGCAGCCCCTGAACCGACGATTACAAAGTCGACCTGAGTATCGTTAGAATATTTTACTCCCGTAGCCATCACTCATCACCCATCAACGGATAACCTGTATCATAATATCCGTAAGGCGGAGCCCAAGCATGACGGTTTTCGTATCCGAGCATCTTGAAACCGATATTGTCTCTATTACCTTGATACTCAGGCAAGGAAAGCATGCCAGCAATGGATAAATAACGCATGGTTTCAAAGAATTCGGCTCCCTCAATTTCCTCAAGCAGTTGATCTTGCTGATCTGTATTAAGGCTATAAAATCCTGATGCACCAAATTTATCAACACCCATTGATTGCAAATTTTTAAGACCTTCTTTTAAGATGTTATGCTCCAACTCTCGACCGTCGCTTAAAACATTATCTATGAAAAAAACCACGCCTGCTTCATTAGCTCCGGGACTTTCGTCTGAAGGAATAATCCGAGAGGCAATCGCTGCGTACTCTGTACCCTCATTTACCGAAAGGATCTTAAAGTTTGGTGAGTCTGAATAATCCCTTGAAGCTTCTTTACAAGCAGAAAGAATCATTGGCGTTGTCAAAACGATGCACGACTTTTGCAGCACCTCAGAGGAATTTCGCAAAAATGAGCGACGTGAAAGAGCTTTATTCATAACTTCTCCAAAACTGATTCAAAAAAGTCGAAGGATTTTTTGTTTTAAGAGGCTAAGCCTAAATTATTTTAACTTTAAATAATCAGTTGCACTCATCATATAGACTTCGGCCGACAAAGAGACGGGATATTTTTTTCAACGACAACCACTAGGGATCAGATCTAAATTCATCCCAAACTTTATCTCGATGTTCTCCATCTGTGTATGCAAGCATCCAAACAAGCGTATTCGGGTTATCCAGGCGTTGCCAAATTGCAACCACTTCAGCCCCAAGCCTCTCAAAAATAGCGACTTCTTGCTCCCTAAACCGTTGATGAAGATTTCCAATACCCCCAACGCCATCCGAGTTTTCAACCGCTGCAGTGTACATCCGTACCTCAAAACAACGAGAATCAGAATCTACATTACTCGAAAATTCTTTAACAAGGATTCCAGACGGACCGCATCCCAATACCACCTCATTTCCAATACTCACCTGGGAACAACTTAAGGTGATAAACAGAAACACCTTAACAATCTTCTTGGAAACGATAACCATCTCCTCTTGCCTGAAAAAAATCTTAATCAAAACCCACGAAGTTCACAAAATCCTCCTGATCTGCGCGCAAAGATTTTACTCTGTTCGCTGAAAATTCGTCGTCAGGATAACCCATAGCGATACAAGTCAAAATATTCTGACTGTCAGGAATATTCGCATGCTCTCTTACTACTGGCGTCTGCATGACTCCCTGACCATTAATCACGGTTCCTAATCCTCGTTCCCATGCCGCGAGACATATCCCATAAGAAACCGCTCCTAAGTCAAATTGACCTATCGCTGCAGGCTCTAAGATCTTTTCGTACGTAAGCACAATAGATACCGGCGCATCAAACTGACGAAAACCCCTCATCACCCAATCTTGTCGTCTCTCCTTGTCATCGCGTTCAATTCCCATCGCACCAAACAACTGTTTTGCAATATCGACCTGTCTCTGACGATGAATTCCTTCATAAGCCTCCTTAGTCGGGAAATCTCTTTGCGGCTTTACACCGGCCAACATTCTTTCCGTGTTACCTCTCCTAATTTTATCCAGTGGTTCACCTGTCACGACATATAAATGCCAAGGCTGAGTATTCATCGATGATGGAGCACCTTTCGCAACCTCGATGATTTCTTCGATAACTTTTCGAGGAACAGGTTTCTTTTTATAGCCACGCACGCTACGTCGAGTTCGAACGAGGGTTTCAAATTCCATAAATTTCTCTTAGCTAGCTCCAAAGTCTCAAATTTATTTCGCTCAGTTAAAAACTAGGCACTCATCTAAAGAAAAACCCAGAGCACCGCTCTGGGTTTTTCTTTTACTTTCCACAGTTTGTGGCAAAAATATTAGCTACTGTACTGAATACTTCGTAAAAGCACCGCCAGCTTGACTGAGCGAGTTTGGCCCTTCAGCTGCGTAAACATTTCCATCAGAATCAACTGCAACTCCCTCGCCAGCAGTACCTTGATATACCCGATTCTCACGCTCAAAGGGAGGAATCATCGCTCGAGTAACATCCTCGTCTATATGTCCAACACGAACCCCATTCCTCCAGCCTGGATGGTTTGTTGGACTTGACTCTGAGTCAATCGCATAAACCATATCGTCGTCAGTGATGAATAACCCGCTGATCCGCCCGTAGGTAAAACGCGATTCTAAATAATTCCCCTCTTGATCAAAGATTTCTATCCTATGATTTCCACGATCAGCTACCCAAAGCCTGCCACGGGAGTCAAATTCTAAAGCATGAGGTGTCCGAAACTCTCCATGGCGAACACCTATCTGTCCCCACTGCTTAACAAAAGTCCCGTCAGCGTTAAACTTCATAATACGTGCCGTATCTCCTCTAGCACGACCCTCTTCCATAGCTTGCTCACTGATCATACCCTGCCCATTATGACCGTCAGACACGTAGATACTTCCATCTGGACCTACGATAACATCATTAGGTTGGTTAAAGTGCGCTCCATCACTCCCAGTTTGACCGGGCTGGCCTAAACTCATTAACAGCTCTCCATTAGAACTAAATTTGTGGACTTGATGGCCTTTCGTGCCCTCAGCATTTCCGGCGAAGTCAGTCACCCAAACATTACCTTCACCGTCCACATCAATTCCATGCGGCGTCATCATCAGCCCTCCACCGAAATTTGCTAAAACCTCTCCTGTCATTCGGTCAAACTTAAAAATAGGATTAACTGGATTAGTGTCACAGTTTATTGGAACACCTGACCCAAAATTACCTGCGCCACAGCGCTCATAACCAACTATATTTCCATCCACCGGATCAATATCTATCCCAGCGGTCGAACCCCATTCCCTCCCCATGGGTAAGTCGCCCCAATTTTGAGTTACTAACGGATTCGGGTTTGACATTCCTTCGCCTGTGATGCTGTTACCTTGAGTAAGATTTGATTCTGTTGAAACCTCAACTGGCATCTCGCCACAACCAAACATCACAGCCGTAGCGCAGAGCACTGCGGTCCTCAATGAGTTTTTTCCTGTAGACATGTCTTCTCCTTATTGTCGAGTTTTTTGACGATACAGCCCTCTTCTGTGCAGTCAGTATTTGACGCAGTTATACATTTAAGCCCTTTTCTTATAGAATGTCACCTTAAATAAAGGGCTTTTAGGATTTTCCTATGACCACCAGAATCAATAAAAACAGTGTTTTTTTTGCCGTAATCGTTCTGTCTGCGAACTCCTGCGCTATTGATGATGGCATCCCCAATTTCGAGAGAATGAGTGATGCCGAGCTGGCTTCTTACAATGAAGGACGTAATTTGGGGCAAATGATTATTTGTGTGGAAGATAAAACCACCATGAGTCGTATACGTCGTAAACGTTGTGCTACAGTCGAGGCTCTCTACGGATCGGCAGCACAGGCGCAGCAACTTGGAGTCTTGAACACAGCAGGCGGATTGAATGGGAATTGAAACTCGTCAATTTATACAGAGACGTGACGAACTACCTATTCAGAAATAGTTTTTCGTCAACTCATATACTTCTTTAGAGAACGGGCTCAATGCGAAGCAAGGCACCGTCTTCTTCATCCGTTAAAAAATACAGGTGACCATCAGGTCCCTGCTGGACATCGCGAACACGTTGCCTCAGCCCAGTAAACAAGGATTCTCTGCGAAGCTCCTCCCCTCGACTGTTGAAAACGATGCGCTCCAAATGGCCCGTTCCAGGAATCCTACCCTCGATTAAGGAGCCCACGAATAAGTTGCCTCGCCACTCAGGAAAATGGTTGCCAGTATAAAAAGTCATCCCTGCAGGTGCAATCGACGGCCACCAGATAATAGTCGGAGCCTCAAACCCCTCCTTACGTGTCAGGTCAGACACCCAATCACCTCTATACTGCCTGCTAAAGGAAACAAGTGGCCAGCCGTAGTTTTTCCCTGGCGCAATGATATTTACCTCATCGCCACCCTGAGGCCCGTTCTCGCTGGCCCATAACTCCCCCGTCTCAGGGTGCAGAGCTAAACCGAGTTGATTACGATGACCAATCGAGAAAACTTCGGGAAGAAACTCTCCACTTTCAACAAAGGGATTATTACGCGGCGCAGAGCCGTCTTCATTTAGCCGTAATAATTTACCATAATGAACGTCACCATCTTGCGCATAGTCAGCAGTTGCAGCATAAGCATACGCACCTCCAACGGTCATAAATAGTTTGTTGTCGGGTCCAAACAACAAGACAGATCCAGCAATAGCGGTATCCAAACCCTCCGCAACAAAAATCTCTTCAACTTTTGTCAAAACACTATCGACTAATTCTCCCCGTAAGAGTGCAACAGTTTGAGTCTGCTCACCTTGGTACTCTATCGATTTTGTGTGTGTTAGATAGATAACGTCCTCGTCATCTGGATGAATCACAATCGCCATTAGTCCCGCACGAAATGCGTCTGAATAAAAATCGGTAAGTACGCCAACCTCTTCCGATTGCAACTTATTATCTCTCACCAGCCTTATTTTACCGGTATAACGCTCTGTAATTAAAATATCACCATTTTCTCGAAAAGCCATGCCGAACGGATTTGATAATCCTGAAGCAACCGGAACAAGCTCAACTTCTTCAACTTCAAAAGTATTAAAAACAGTCGGTTCGGTTAATGCACGAACACCAAGCGAGATCTCTTGTGCTTTTGACACCGAACCTATCGTTATAAAAAAAATTAATTGAATCAAAGAAAATCTTGGATTACGAATTAACATCTATTTCTCCAATACCTAGAGGAAAATGCCGCCTAAAAAAACCTTTTCTAGAAACACTCTACTACACTTCTGTTCTGTAGGATTCGTATTTGATAATCAAATCGTTCGTCAAACATATTATTTAGACTAACTGCCAATTAAGTAAAAATATAGTGGTGCGTTTCATATTTTTTCGATGTAACCTAAATCCACTTTCTCGACATATTATAAACGGAGAATCAATAATGGCCGAAAAAATTACAGACTTTTCTTTAAAACACATGGGTAGCTCCTATTCACGGAATGCAAATAACCAAGTTGTCTCAACCATAGACTTTAGCGGAGAAGTTTCAGTTTATGGTGGCGTATTTGGCTCACTTACCTTCGTTGAGAACTTCAATGAAGCTGATGCAAAAAGTGGAACATGTAGCTGGCTTGGCGAGGCCATGCTAGAGGACGGCACTCGAATTTTTGGCTCTCTTGATGGAACTTGGAATCAGGTAGAGGGCAAACACATTTACAAGATTACGATGGAAGGAGAGGAATCAACGGGGCGTAAAACAAGGAGCGAGGGCGAAATTGCGTTAGAGACTCTGATTTATTCAGGTTCAGTCTACACGAGGAACTAAAATATAAGAGTGCGTAAAAAAAATGATGCCTAGCGAACATATTACGCCGACTACTAAAGCTCCCTTAAAGGTTTACAAAACAACAAAAGTAAAAAAAGGATAATCAGCAGAGTTTTGCCGATTATCCTTTTTACTATTCAACTCAACAATCTTTTAGCGATCTACCGGCTCTAACCTCATAATAGCAGTCTCTTCAAAACTTCCTCGGCCAGCCCCGTTACCATCAGAAATGGCGAGGTAAATATAGCCATCAGGTCCCTGGCGTACGTCCCGGATACGCCCCATACCATATGCAAGCGTTTCTTCAGTAATAACCTCTTGATAATCACTACTCATATGCAATCGAGCAAGCTGCTCTCCAGCAAGCGCGCCGGAAAATATACTTCCATGCCAACCTGGAAATTTATCACCGTCATAGATCATAAGGCCAGAGGTAGCGATCGACGGCACCCAGAAATGAACTGGCTGGGTCATACCCTCTTGACTGAACCCGCCATGTATTGGCGAACCTTTCGCACCATAGTTTACGCCTCGGCCAATCACAGGCCAGCCGTAATTTTGTGTTGGTTGAATGAGGTTCAATTCATCCCCGCCCTGCGGCCCATGCTCTGTGCCCCAGAGATCGCCTGTCTCAGGATGAATTGCTAGGCCTTGGGGACTGCGATGTCCATAGCTCCATATCTCTGGAAGCACACTAGAATCACCCACGTAGGGGTTGTCGCTTGGCACTGAACCGTCGTCATTAAGGCGGACAATTACGCCGTGATGGTTTGTGAGGTCTTGCGCTGGGTGAGCTGCAAGATCACCTCGAGCTGGAGCTTGGCGCTCTCCTAGCGTAAGGAAAAGATAGCCCTCCTCATCGAAAACCATCTTGCCACCATAGTGACCGAAGCCAGATGCCGTCGCCGCAAAAATCTCAACAACATTATTCAAGCGATCGTTTTCGAAGCGCGCACGAATCACTGCAGTGACTGAGGTTTCCCCTTCGACCCTTGCAAAGCTCAAATAAACCCAGCGATTGTTTTCAAAATTGGGGTGAGGCAGAACTTCAAACAATCCACCTTGCCCGGTATAAAACACCTCTGGAACACCAGCAACTGCCTCCGGTAATAATTGCCCATCCCTAACTATTCGCAATCTGCCCGGTTTTTCAGTAACCAACATATCACCGTCCGGAAGCCACGCCATTGACCACGGCTGAGCAAACCCCTCAGCTACCGTCACCACGTTATAATCATGGTGGGCCGCATAAAAGCTTTTTGTTTGAGCATTACCGAGTGAAACCAGACCGATAGCGACCCCAAAAGTACAAGATCTTAAAAAATAACTGAGCATTCAACGTTCTCCTTAGGATAAATATTCTTTTACACCGCTTAGTCAAGGCTTGCGCTGAGATCCAGCAGCTCTTGATAAATGGGTTATCAAAAACCAACGGCCACCAGCCCCTACGTAAGGAACATCAACGTAATAATAATGAAATATCTGATCTTTTCAAGAACCGCCTTAAAACATTCATAATTCCATTCACTTATCGAGACATTCTGAGAGCTTGGGTATGCTCCATGTCAAGGATCATTTTTACACCAAGCACGGGCTTAAGCCGAAACTTGCTCAAGACTGCCGTTGTGCTTATTCAATCTAAGTCTGCCAACAGGTACGGCCTTTCGCCGAACCTTCGCATGGACAATATCAAACAAGTCACCATTACGACCCTGCAATTGAGTTCTAACTCCGGCATTCGACGCGATTCGATTATTCCGAGTCATATGCTTCTCCTCTCCGTGCACCGGGATGGAAATACTCGGCTTAACTGAAGAATACATATGGGTTAGCTCTTCCACGCATGGGTGACCACTTGCATGCAGCGGCATCGATTTGTACTCAGCTTGAATCACAATCACCCCAAGATTCTCCAGAGCCTCGACCAGTCTCTCAACAGCTTCCTCATTACCAGGAATCGTTTTGGAGCTAAAAACGACTCGGTCACCGCGTGCTAAGCTCAAATTGGGATGGGTGTCACTCGCCAATCGCATTAATGCAGCCCCAACGTCCCCCTGGCTTCCAGTCGCAATGGCAAGGACTTCGTTAGGTGGTAGATACCCCAGATGAGCCGACTCAATACAATTAAAGTTTTCATTCAAATATCCGGCTTTCTTTGCACACAAATGCATGTTTTGAAGAGAGCGTCCAAGTAAACCAAGAAACCGACCGGTGACATGCGCAACATTCCCAATGGTTTGCAATCTTGCAACATTGCTGGAAAAACAAGCGACTACAACACGTCCTGGCGCATCCTCAATCACCGACAAAAGACCGTTAAATAAAGCCGCCTCTGACTCTGAACTTCCCGACTGTAAAGCATTTGTTGAATCACAGATAATTGCATCTATTCCCAACGCTCCCAAGCTCTCCATATGTTTCGAATCAAACGACTCTCCACAAACCGGAGCACTGTCCACTTTCCAGTCCGCCGTATGGAAGACTTTGCCAACTTCAGTTTCAATCAGTAGCCCATTAGTCTCAGGAGTAGAATGCGTCATTGGAACCCATGTCACCTGAAAAGGCCCCATAATAATTTGTTCGCCGGGAGCTACCAAGATAATGGGAGGTTTGATTCCACGTTCTAAAAACTTAATGAGAAGCACTTCTCGAGTAAATCTTGTCGTATAGATCGGGCATTTCAATTGATCCCAAAGGTGGGCGATAGCACCTATATGATCTTCATGAGCATGAGTAACAACCATTCCCACCAGCGCCTGACTACGATTGGCAATAAACATTGGGTCTGGCATTTCAACTAGGTTCCCTCCTCCGCCTGAGCTAGAATCATTTTCGAAAGTAACGCCGCAGTCAACCATTAACCAACTTTCAGAATGCCCGTATAAATTGAGGTTCATTCCAATCTCACCGCAACCGCCAAGCGGGACAAACCAGAAGTCTTTGTGAGATGGATTCAATTTTTCCCTCGTTTAACTAACTATTTCAAGCGCACGCCTGGGATCGAACAAATCAAACTTCCTGACAATTTCCGCAGTAGTATATTCGTCTTGCGGCAATTGCGTCTTTAGCGATTTTGGAATCACACATGTGGCACTTTGCGCCCTCACGACCGAAAACAGCGTGACGATATTTCGATCTTGTCCAACCAGCCGCTTTGAGCTCTTCTACAAGTTTTGGCCGGTTAGTTATTCCCTTTGTCTTGTAGCTTCTTCTGCTTATATTCAATGTAGCGGCAGAAAGACTCCGTATGGCATCTAGACCGAGTGACTTTGGTCGAGCAAATGGGCTTAATCCCGCGTCAAACAAAATTTCTGACCTTAAGTAGTTTCCTATGCCGGCCAGAAACTTTTGATCCAAGTATAACGAGCCAAGGGAACGTCCAGAAAACATTTTACTGCAAAGGCGGTCTTCCACATCAAGGGCGGTCAAAGAAGAATCTAAAATATCTGGACCTAGTCTTGATAGAAACGGATGCTCTCCGAGGCTGCTACTTTTCCAAACACTGACGTCGGTAGCGCTGTAAAGCCAAGCAGTATGGTCGCCTGTGTGTAAGGCTAATCTCAAAGAACGCGATGTCTTCGGCCTCTTATCACCAGATAGTACATACCACCGACCATAAAGCTGATTATGACTATAGATTGTGTATCCGTTTTCAAAGTGGGTAAGTAGCGCTTTACCCTTAGTCTGTATTTCACGAACCAATACACCGGTAAATAATTGGTCGTATTCTGCCAGATGATCGATAAAAAACTTCGCGCTTTTAATTTTTTTTCCTTCGATAACTCTAGCAATTCGATCTGCAGCAAGCCTAATTTCCGGCCCTTCAGGCATAACAGACTCCTAATTTCTAGAGAAACTTAACCCGTGATTCGATTTCGTTAAGCCCCAAAGTTACACCAGAAAACTCACCGTCAACCACCCTCGCTAAAACAGCTTTCCCAGCTATCGGAGGGAGAGCATCTATCTGAAACCGTCCATTAGTCTGTTTTATAAAACAATCTTCATCAAAAAAAATTTGGTGCTCTGAGTCCAGACTATCGCCAACCACGGATTCAACACCCAATACTAATGCCAAATCTTTCACCCCCCCTATATCCACCTCGGACATGGATTGTGCTAGCCCATTTAC
>TARA_Y100000385_G_scaffold86769_1_pt1 | contig 53077 bp, 60 predicted proteins | sample TARA_Y100000385 | Tara Oceans TARA_Y100000385 (sample SAMEA2620980) | marine metagenome | biome: marine biome (ENVO:00000447); feature: surface water layer (ENVO:00002042); material: "saline water (ENVO:00002010), including plankton (ENVO:xxxxxxxx)" | depth 5 m
TACAGCATCAATCAAAGCAACTGAGGCTGCCATAGGAGAGGAGGCTTACGAACTGTAGGCTTGACAAGTATGTTACAATCGTGTTGTCGGCTTGGCGGTCGGCAACTTAATTTCACAATGGTTTAATAAGAAAGAGATATCGAAATGAAACGGAAACCAAATCTCGCTGCGTTGATTGCAGCACAGGCCGGAGTACCTACGAAGATAGAAGGTACATACGGGGTAGCCAAAACAAAATTTGTCGAGGCTATTGCGAAGGAGTGGGGTAAGCAGTTCTATGCTTACGTTCCATCGCAGCATCCACCAGAAGATGCTGGCGGCATCCCATTTCCGAATGAGGAAAAGAGATTCATTGACATGCTGCCTATGCCTTTCTTCAAGGCTATGGAAGAACCGGGCTGGGTTCTGTTCATTGACGAGATCACAACATGTGACCCACGGACACAGTCCCTGCTACTGACGATGGTCGAGGAAAAGAAAGTGGGTGATCTGAAGTTTCATCCAGATACGATTGTGATTGCTGCGTGCAATCCAGACAACGTAGCACCAAATGGTTTGCCACTGGCTCAACCAGTTAACAATCGCTTGTACCATCACAACTGGGAGTTCCCTTTTGATGACTGGTATGATGGCATGATGAAGGGTGGAGACTGGAGCGAGTCCAACAAAAACTACCCTGTCTTACCTGAGACTTGGGAAAACTTCTTAGTGCAGTGGACTAGCCTGATTGCACGGCTATGCAAGAAGCACATGGAAATTGTTGAGACCCATGAAGAGAGTGAAGAGTACGCAACGGCATCGCCTCGCTCGTGGTACAAACTGGCACGCTGCATTGCTGCCGCCCACTCACTTGGATTGCATGAAGAACTCATGCATGAGTTTGCTACTGGATTAGTTGGCGAGGCCGGTGCTACCTGCCTTGCAGCGTACTGGTCTGGCCGCAAGGCATATGATCCACAGCAAGTACTCGATGGTACTGTCAAGGTCACGGTCACCGATGATGCCTTGGATCAACTGATCTATCTGCCCATGAGTTTGCTTGAGGAACTTGCGACAGATGGAAAGCCAAGTGCAGATGGCATCTTTCATAAGGACTATAAAATGCCGACTGAAAGATTGAATCGTGCATGCGAAGTACTCGCTGACCTATCAGAGAATTCACTTCTCAATTGTGCGGCACCTGCACTGCGTGAAATCAAGAACACGTACTGCAGCAAACTGCATGGTGCTAAGGCATACAAGGTGCCTGCGAAGATCAACGCTCGACTGGTTGCAATCGCCAAGAAGGTAGGAGGGGTCAAATAATGAGAACCAAATTCAGCATAGCCGATGCTCACTTCAATGCGGCTAAGAACTTAGCGAGAGGCACGGAGCCATACCTCTCTCCCATTTGGAACACGATGCGTATCGTTGAGACAACTGAGGTGCCGATCATGGCAGTGGATAAGGACAATAGGATTTACATCAATCCTACTTACATCCAGAACCACAGTGCCGATAAGATTGCATACGCTTTGTTGCATGAAACATTGCACGTTGCGTATAACGATGCCGGACGCATGCATAAAGTGACTGGCACAGATGAGCCTTCGGAGGTCGAGTCATTGGTTCACAACGTGGCTGTGGATTTAGTACTGCAACAACAACTGCAGAAACATCACGGCCACCAAGAACCGGCAGGTATTGTGCGGATACAAGGCGAGGTGCATGGCCTCAACTATCCGCTGAAATATCTGGATGTTCCGGGCCTGTCTGAGGGCATGACTGCCAAGGCATACTACGATCTCCTCCTGCCCCTGTATCAGGAACAGGCAGGGGATGGTGGTGATACACCAGACGATGACCAGCAGGGCGGCACAGGCGATTCTCCGGCCTCTGATGGGGACGAGGGAGACGGCACGGAGCCTACTCTGTGTAACCCTGCTGATGCTGGTTCAGTCAGTGATGCTCAGGCAAAGAAGTGGGAACTCGGGCCACGCCATGATGATGCCTTGCAGAATGAGGCTATCAAGGAGGTGGGCCGTCAGGCTGAACAGCATGCTGATGGTAGCATGCCCGGAACTATTGCTAATGATTTACATAGAACAATTAGCGATAGGTTTACACCCAAGCGAGACTGGACAAGGGAATGCAGGGCTGCCATTGTGAGTGAGGCATGCGGACGCAAGGGATCACCAATCCCTACCTACATGCGGATGCCTCGCTATCAACCCAAGTGGATGGCACGGAGACTGGGCTACGAATACAAGCAGCCCAAGGTATCGATCATCATTGATACCAGTGGCAGCATGAACAGTCATGCTGACAAGGTTACAGGCATTGCGATGAAAGGCACGAGACAATTCGACATGCCTCGTGTCGTCGCTTGTGATTCGACTATCAAGTCTGCAAAGAAATTGGTAGACGCGAAGCAGTTTAAATGGATCGGTGGTGGTGGCACGAACATGGCACTAGCAATCGAGTCCGAAGATAAGTTACGACCCAACGTGATCTGCGTGATCACTGATGGTGAGACAGGCTGGCCGAAGCGTAAGCCACGATCAAAGGTGGTTGTCTGTCTCGTTAGTAAACCGAAGTACTGCCCGATGCCACCGGCATGGGCAAAGGTAGTCCACTGTTATGGGGAAGGAGATGCGTGATGTTTGGCGATGCACCATTGTTGCTCGCCATCGTCGCTTTACTTTACTTAGCAGTATCAAGAGCAGATCATTAGGCGAGTTATATATTTACACAACTAGATAAAGGATTGAGATAATGAAGAAGACAAGAAAGATTAGCAACAAGAACAAAAGCAAGAAACAGATACTTGAGATTGAAGAAAGGAAGGGCATACGCGAAGTCGGTCAACAGATGACTGAAGAGCAACGCGACTTAATGAAGTTCGTTATTGATTGCACTGGCCGTGCATTACGAAAGCACATTGCAATCATCATGCGTACATCATCGGATAAAAACATTTACAACAGCGGTGCTGACCCGAGCAACTTCCTAGCAGGACTGGACAAGTTGTCAGCATGCTTCGGCAGTGGCAAGGTCAAGGCGATCAACTCACCAACGCTGCCTGTTGAGGGCAAGGCATTGATAGAGATGACGTTGGCTGAAATCTTTGGCGGCAACTGGAAGTCACTAAGCAACCACCGAAATGTCGAGGGCATGCGGAGGCTGTGTTCGGATGTGATTGCCAACATCAGCAAGGACTGTGTAGAGCAAGAGATGATTGCAGGAATACCGAAGGCAGCCAAAGCCAGACGCACACCTGCAAGTACAAAAGACATGACACTTCCTGAGAAGAGGGCGAGGCATGCTGCCGCCAAGCGTGACGAGTGGGAACGCAGGTTGGTGGCGGCAGAAAAGAAAGTGAAAGAGTATTCAAAGAGGGTTCGATACTACGAAAGGAAAGGTGTATCAGAATGAGTGAGTTACAAATCCAAATGCTAGAGGCAATATGTGTCCTTGTTAAATGCCCGGACACAGGCAGGGTACTGATGGGAACAAAGAACGATGACAAGGTGTGCTGCGGTTTCTGTGCCAAGGCAACCCATCGAACTGCTGAGTGTCACTCAGCAACGGCACAAGAATACTTAAACCAAATGGAGAGGGAATCATGAACTACTATGAAGATATGAAAGCAAAGATGCTTGCTAGGCGTGATCAAGAAGAAGCGGATGCACGTAAGAAACATGAACTGAAGCATGCCTTCAGTCCTGTTGAATGCTGCACGCTTGATGGACGCAAGTTGCTTGTGTCTTTCGACAGGTTCACCCGAGCCTATCACGTTGGTGTAGATGGGTGGATCAGTGACGAGACACACTGGTGTGCAGACGATGCGATCAAAGCATTGCAGGATTTAGTTGACATGAACTTTGTTCAGTTCAGTGAGGTGCCTGAAGATTTCAAATGCAAGATGGTAATGATGGAGGAGACTAATGCCTAACAAAGTATGGATGTATGGCAGGCGTAGTAAACTCGAAAGCAAAAAGGAATCCGAGACTGCATACCAAAAGCAGTACATTAAAGTGCTGGCACATGCCGTCGATAATTACAGAGGCTATGACATAGCAATGTACTCAGACCACGACAATTTCTTTTGGGACGAGAACATATCTGGCAGCACACTCTTTAGTGAAAGACCTGCAGGCTCTCTCGTATATCACGGTGCTGACCGTGGTGATGTGGTGATTGCACAGGCAATGGACAGGCTGTTTAGAAATAAGGCCGATGGGTTTAGAACTATTGAGGAGTTTGCTGGAAAGGGAATCACCTACGTTGTTCTTGACTACCCTGAACTTGCCAACATGTCGGAGATGGGGAGGGACGCTATCGAAACCTTCTCTATCTACGGGGCCAGCATGTACTCATTAGTTTGTAAGCACAAACGAAACTCCTACCTCACCCACTGTAAGGATGAGTTCATACCGTGGAGTCACACTGCCGCAATGGGATACAAGATCGTTGAACGCAACGGCAAGAAAAGTTTTGAGGTCGATCTTGATGAACGGAAACTGATTGATCACATCGTGTGGTTGCACGCTATTCAAGGCTGGACATTCAAAAGGATTGCAGTCTGGGGCTGGACACAGACTGAGTTCCCAACTAAAGCGTATCGACGTATGAAGACTGATAGGCAATGTCGATGGGCGTATCGTGCAAGGATGGAAGGATACGAGACATGCAAGAGGCTGACCAACCTAGAGGAATTTACTAAGTGGTATACCGAGGAGAACATGCTGGTATGAAAAAAGAAATAGCATGGACGCTAGTGTTTAGTCTTGTGATGGGCGTGGTCATGGCCGTGGTTCTGCACCTGCTGGAAGTGCCTGCGATTACCCCGCATTTTATTCCTTGACTCCGCTTATCTAATCACGTAGATTATTAATGTCGCATGAGTAGTCGCAGAGTTCGTACCTGAGATTGTGATTCACCAAGGTGCTGGTGATAGCAATCGGAAACTCTGGCGGGGTGCGAGTCCCCGGTGCGGCAGCCTTTAAGGCAGGTTGCTGACTGCCTTCTTTAGCCTGCTAATAGCACGCTTTACCCTCTTGGATACAGTGCGTGGATCACAGTGTTGCTCTTTACTTAGTTGCTCTAGTGTCACCTGTTCTATCAACCTGTCTTCTAGCAGAGTCCTGTCGTACATCGTGAGCAATCGCAACGCCTTCATGGCTTTCATCTCCTGCCGGGTGCGATGACCGTGAGGCAGGGGGTCAAGGATACATTCTGTTGGGATGTATCTGCCATCTTGTTTCTGTTGCTGAAGTACTGCCCGGTACAGAGCGTGCCTAATCGCACTACCAAAATACGTAGTTGGTTTAGACTTAGACTTTTTGTACGTGAATGCTGCCATGCATACGGCCACGCTAGCAACGCTCACCATGTCCACGCGACGACATGACGCACGAAGATCGGGATTGCGTTTAACAAACGTGTTAATCGCTGGCTGAATAAACTTGCGTGCTTCAACAGCCAACTCTTGTTGTCGATTGTTTAACTTGCGTTTCTTTGCTGGCACAAATTACTCATAGGTAATGTAGCACCTGCCATTCACGCATCTTACGACACGCTTCTTAACGGATGCCGGTGGTTCCCCTCCCCCGGCTGTGTCTTCTGGCTCTACCTCAATCTCCTCTTCCTCTATCGGCTCACGTAACATACTAACATATGCAGCACTCGCACATGATGATGCTCGGGGTGCGACTGTATCTATTGCTGCCGGTGTTGCTGATAGCCACACTAACAAGGCAACTAATAAGTCATACATAATGCCACCCTTAATTGTTCCAAGAATATCTTCTGATACTCGACATCATTCATCAGCCTGCCTAACTCTCGCCGCTCGTTGTCGGTTATAAGGAGCGAGAGTGGTCGATCTCCCCCGGCACAACTGCCTTGTATTCTGGTGCTGGCTCTTGGAATCTTTTCTTAATGAACCAACGCAGGCCGAAGCGCGCAAAAGAATTAACCGTTCTATTAACAGTCCAGTCGATGATGCGGCCACGGTTAACATACCCACCGAGGGCAAACACAATGAGTAGTGCTAGTACTACGCTCTTATAATTCATTGTTCTTCCAACCAGTTGTTGTGATGAATGTCTCTGTACTTGAATGCTATCTCCGAGATAGCCCAAGAATCTCCTTGTGAAAGTATACGTTCGATAACTGATCGGTCTGCCCAAAAGCATCCCTTCGGCAGGTCGGGTGGATACATCTCACCTTCGTATCTAATCCAGTTCTCTCCCCATGAGTTCATGATGCAGGCACCTTGACGGTCGGTAACCTTTATCCCAACGATTGCCATTTGATGCATCCATACCCCTGATGGCCTAAGCCAAGAATCTTTCGCTGTCTTGCTGAAGCCTTGGTTAGATGCAATCGTTACTGCATTACCTGTGCAGATAGCAGCAACCAGTTCATCCCAGTTGCTGATGCGAGTCACGTATCGTGCTGGTGTTTTCTTTGCAGTCTCATCCAGTTCCGTGTTACCCTTGCCGCCGTTGCCGTACCTGCCCCAGTCTCGGCAACGTGATGGGCTAGCATCGGTGCAGTCCACTGATGGGTACGGGCGTTGGTAGATTACACCGTACTCACTCAGCCATTTCGCTGCGTGATATCCCGTACTGCCATCGCCCCCTCGATTCTCTGTTCTGTTCCCTCTAATCTCCACTCGCGATCCACCATAAATGCTGGCTTGGTTTGCCCACTCGGGTGGATCACTACGCTCACCCAACGACCACGCTATGGATTCACTGGCGAAGATAGCATGTGCGGCACCGTGTGCTACACACGATCCGACACTGCCCTGATGAGATACTTTGAATGGTGTGCTGTACCTTGCACGATGGGCTGCATCCATTGCACGCCATAAGAATGTATCCTCTGGCTTTACCTTTTCCATTGCGTCAGGTGCAGCCTGAGCAAACGTAGGCGATGGCAAACCAGCAGCAAACTCCTCGGCACCAGCGGGGTCGGGCGTGTAACCATAATTGATTGGGAGTTCGGGCTGCTTTATGTATGCAATGACAAGCACACCAGCAATCAATACCCAAGCGGCTATAGTTTCTTTACTGTATTGCATGACGAGCAGACTCCGCTATGTCTTTGTATGCAAGCACCCACTTGGCACGTTGCACCTGCGAAATCTCCCCACCATCAGTGCCTAGTCTCTCATCAAGAAAAACTGCAACAGCATCACGTACTGCTGGCTGTCTGTCCCCTATTGATTCTCCCCTGCACAAAAACATTCTTGTCCTTGTCCTGAATGCATCGAGCGATGTCCCTGTCGTAAGCAGTGGTTCATCTTGCATCCCATCCCACTCGATCACCTGTGCTACCTCTTCACACATAGCAGCAATCAACGCACAGTCACTAGCAGCAGTATCTCCCTGCAGTAACGGCCCGATGTTTATGGCAACCCGAGGGCTTGGCTTTACTTCTGGAGTCCGGGCTGTTGTATTAATTAAATACGCAGCAGCACACAGACAACAGGCTATGATAATCCTAGTCTTCACTGACACTGCCTCTTGATAATGCAAGGGTAATCACTTCAAGTGCTTCTCGCTGATCCTCGTCTAGTTCTTCGGTAGCCTCAAGACGCTTGCTTACTTTCTGCAGACAAGCAACTGAGTCAAGGTAAGTAATGCCACGGCGTTCGGGCTGTTTCGCTTGGCCTTCTTCTAGCAGATCAACAGTATGTTTACCTGTCTTAGGAGTGGGCCACAACAAAGCAACTGCTGCTGCAGCAATCAATGCATATGCAATCATGTATCTAACCTTGGCACTATAGGTACTACACCTTCAACTAAACCGGACGCTAATGAAATACATAACGCCCTAGCGGCAGGACGTATCAACCACCACAATGGTTTCAATGGCAACGGCACAACCAATGCAGCCACCGCATCGAACACATCACCTGCAACATTAACACTAAGGCTTTTCTTCTGTGCGTTAGTCAGTCCAGTTATATGTTCAACCCCCACTACCGTGAGGCGAACTGCACCAAACAATAACTCAGAGAACTCGCTTACTGTTATTCCATCGCTCGCCTTCTCCTTGGCCGTATCAATGTACGCCCTTATCTTACCACGCAGTGTATCATCTGAATCTTCAAATACTTCTACGGGCTGGCTGCTAATCTGCGTCATAGTTTAATGCTCCAATCACTGACTTGCTTATGGGACTATTCTCAGGTCTTTCTGCATATAAATATATTGCTTCTCTAGTTGTGGTTGGATTCAAATTCAGTGTCTCACACACCTCTCGGAATGTAACCACACCCTCATTACTATTCATCCACAACCTAGTACGCTTCCTGTCCAGCACTTCACGCTTGGTTTTGATTGGACGCTTCTTCATAACCGTAAGTGTTTCTGCCAACAACTTAGCACAGATGGCACGATAACCACCCGCTACCTCGGGTGCCGACAACTCACCTACCTTTAGTCTTATTAAGTGATCGTCTAGTTCTTCTATCAATCTCTCGCTGCAAATAGAACTGGCATTTCTTAAGGTCGGTAATTCCATTGTCGTCATGTTTAATGTCACACCTTAATAAGTATTTAATACAGTTTGCTATGTGCCAGCCAGACCTGTCTGATACCTGTTCACATATATCTATAACCTCAATCCCCTGCATCCAAGTGTAGTGCTTTGGATGATCAATCATTTCTTCTTTCATGCTGCTCATAACTTCCTCCCGTTAACATGTTACTCACCCCTAAACTTCTTGATGATGGTTGCGTAGATAGCCCAGAACAATGCATCGTGTTCGTCTTCGATTGGCAATGGGCATTCTGTTCTAAGGACATGTGTCCACTCTTCGACAAGTGTTTCGATCTCTGTGTCTGGAGGTGTTCCGTCCCGAAGTTTGATGAGGGCAGAGGTATCGTCATAGATACAGATTCCATACCAATCACATCTGTCATCGTTCGGTGCGACACGAACCCTAACCTTCTTCCTTGATGGGTAGTGTTTCCTCAACCAACGTATTACTCGTTTTGTTCTCCGACTCAGACGCAGATTGGTATGCATGGCAAAGCCTCGGTAAGTCCTCAAGCCGTATAGTCAACATCCAACCAACGGCACTGCGGTCAGGCCGATGCAGAAGCACCGGGCATTGCCGCCCACATTGTTTACTGGCCTTAAGCATGGCCCGGTATACACAGAGTCTAGCGACACGCTTTATCTCCCAGAAAATAGAGGGTGTTTCGTCGCACACAATGTCGGCTGAGTCACCGCCACCCCAACCTGAGTACTGCTGGGTGCGGCGGCAACTCCACCCGAAGAGGGATGCAATATCGTGACAGGCACTGAGTTCGCCACGCTTTCCCTTGGAACGGCTGTTTACTTTCTTAGAAGGGCCACGCTTTGTGCCCTCCATTTGAGTTCCTTTCTTCAAGGAACCTTTCTGGTATTTGTTCTGGGTCATAACCTAGATGCTTCTTCCCTCTTAACGATGCTAGTTTTTCCAAGTCCAACGTACCATCTTCCTCGACCTTTGCCACAAGAACCGAACCCCTTGGTAGTTCTCCATATTCTGGGAGCCTATCGTGAACGCAAGTGTGACATCTTGAACAAAGAGCAATCCAATTGCTACCGTCTTTAATATCTTTTCTACCCGGCCCACTAACAATGTGATGCAGTTCAAGGTTCCTTCCTTTCCTGTTGGCAGGCCAATGGCATACCGCACATCTGTCATGCAAAAGCATGTAATCATTCTTCGTCAGTTCGTTCGTGTCCGCTGTCAATTCGCAAGAGTCCATCATCAATCTTTCTATAGAGTTGGCTATTAATACCACACGTAAGTAAACAAGAGTAAACCTCATCCTGCGTAACGAGGATAGGTACTGTGGTACTGGACAACTCCTTGACTGCTGATGCAATGCAAATCATAAGTGACGGTGTATCAACGGCTTGCGCGTAAAACATTATGCCACTTTGCATAGGCCCGAACATGCAAACGCCAGCAACCTCCGTGTCACCAGCGTCCGATGCGAGAAGATAAGCGACCCTCCAGTCGCTATCTTCCTTGGATGCCACACCAACAGGCATCTCGCTATCGAGTTTAATGTAGTCCCTTACACTTTCAGGGAGTGATTCCCACCACTCGTTTCGCACTATCATTATTTGAAACCACCCCAGTCTTCACTGCCGGAACCGGCTGACTGCATCTCTTGCTTACGTTCACCCCATGTAAGCCAGCCATGATTGTCGAGCCACTCACCGTCTTTATCTTTCCTCTTGGGAAACAGCGAGCCTGCTTTACTCTGGCCTAAGCCAAGGCAAGCACCACTTGATACACACTTCCATTCTCGGAATATGTAATCATCTTTCTTACGAGTGACTGGGATGGTGTCTGTTGCTGCCGTCTTTCCACATGCTGCACCAACAGATAGTATCTCTGCCATCTCTGACATCTTGTCCCATACATCTATCTGCGTGTCACCTTCAACCTTAACGGTGTAGTTGCCAATGGTTGTAGTTAGTTCAATCATTTCTTTCCTTTCGAGTTAAGTAACTTGTATCTAATAATCTTAATCTCATGAATCTGTTCATGTCTACCCCCATTTTTTACAGAACTTTCTCATGCGTCTACGAGCCTTTCGGTTAACCTTCCTATGCCCCGTAGCCTGCTTAACTATAACTGAACCAAGTACCTCGGCTGCATAGATTGCATCCCTGCTTCCGTGGTTGTTAGCCCTTCTGTTTAATTCCTCCATGAGATACGTGGGTGGCTTTGGGTTTCTCTTCAAAAGCCAACTCAAGTATTCCACTGGTACTTCCTTAACGGACAGTCCCTTGTGCTTTCCGTACCTGAAAACTATCTCGTTACTTTCCATTGCACTCTCCTTGTTCATCATCTTCTATCCTCCTTGCTGCACGTTTAGCCCATAGTTCAAACGACTCCTCTGGAAACTTCCAGTCGTCATCCACCCCATACTTCTCCATCGCTTCTTCAAACAATGTGCGTTGCATCTCTACGCTGAATTCAACAACACTCTTCCTATCTTCGTAGTGTATTGCTTTAGGTAATTCACTAAGCCACTCTACGAAGTTGCCCCACTGCCAGTACAGTTGCCTACCCTCGCAAGCCAGAACACTGCCCGTCTGTTTGCCCGGAAGCATGTAGCGTTCGATAACCCTGTGCTTTGTTTGGGTCACCTCGTCATAGATAATTGCATCCTGCCAGTTAATCGCCATGTTTACCTCCGTGTTTGTAGACCCGGCCTAAGTGAGATAGGGTTCCCTACCTCTGGCAGCCTGTGCCAAGAGTCTCCGCAACCTTATATCGGGCATCTCACTTTGCCAGTACCGCCGGTTAGTATCTGGTCTTCGCGTTGCATTGACTTCATCCTCGATATAGGGAGGACGTTTCTTTAGGCTCGATGGTTTTGGTAACGCTGATCCAACGAGAAAATCGCAGCGATCTATCAGCCCCTACTATTACGCCTTTCCAATTCTTTCTGCAAGGCCGGAAAATAATTTGGATGTTTTGCTGGTGACTTGCAATTCTGCAGCATCCACCTGATGTATCCTGATGGCACCCTATGGAATGGGAACCGCTTGTACTTGCCCCACAACATCACAGTATACCTTCGCCTGTTCTCTACTGGTTCTGCATCTGCTAGGGCATCCCTCTCATAAGCCGCCACGTTAGCCTCTACACGGATGTGCGATCTTTTCCGCAGTTCCATATCCTCCAAGGCTTTACGCTCCTGTGCGAGTGCAGCACGCTCCTGCTGGATGATCTGGTCTAACTCCTTCTTGCTGCACGTAACCCCCTCAACCCTACGCCTTACCTTATCCATCAACTCGTTCTCAACGGCTGGGTAAAGTACGTCGAGTGCAGACTTTAAGTCATTGTGTCTAGATGAATCGGTTATATCGAACACCTCGAATGCTGGCTTAGGACTGCTAGCAATAGCAGCGAGACGTTCTTCAGCAGTCTTGCACTTGGCAATACAATCACCGGGGAATATTCTCGTGCCTCTTCCGAACTGCTGACAATACAACTGAGCCGAAGCAGTGCAGCGGGCAATGAATAGTTTCTGTACATGAGGTGCATCCCATCCAAGAGTCAGTATCCCTACGTTAACTATTACATCTGACTCACCAGACATGAAGTCGTTCATGTGCATGCGAACTTCTTCTTGATCCATGTTTGAATGAACGATGCTTACTCGTATCTTCCTTGACCTCAAGTCAGTGGCTACAAGTTCTGCATGCTCAATGCTTGAACAGAATACGACACTCGGTTTCTTGTCGTAAAACTTCTCGACCATTGCACCTACGCCAGCAACAGACGCACGCTTCTTCATCAGCCTATTCAGTTTCTCTTGGTCGAAGTCACCGAAGGAAGCACGGAACTTAGATAGGTCTAAGTCTTCTAGCACACACAGGTGCATCTTGCAGTTAACAAGGTAGCCTTCCTCTACTGCTTTCTGGTAATCGTATATGAACGCTGGCTTGCCGTAGTGTTCTGTTAAGTCCATGCCCTTCTTGGTTGGCGGCGATGCTGTCATGCCGCAAACCTTGGCACCCCAAGACCTGAACTCAGCCAGCATATCTAGTGCAGCAGTAGAGAAGTTCATGTGTGACTCATCAACAATGATGAACTTCACCACCTTGAGGAATCTCTTATACCTCTCCTTCGACATGAGACTTGCGTAACACGCAACAGTTATGTCCTCATCACTACGTATCTCTGCCATCTCAACACCACATTCAATCCCACGCTCTCTAAGACGAATTGCAGATTGCGTGACTAACTCTCTTCGTGGTGTGATAAGTAACGATCCACCGCCCCAATCCCGGCGAAGTAGTAGTGCTGCAATCTCAGTCTTGCCAGTGCCGGTGGCGAGGTACGCACCGCACATGTCTGCATCCTGCAAGCAACTCCATATACTTTCGTCAGCCTCCAACTGATAGGGACGGGGATCGAAAACTTTTGAACCTACTTGTTCCTCTTCAATATCATCGAATAGCCAATCCATGACATGCCTTTCGTTTAACGCTTATACCAATTCGCTGCCGCTATCCACCTCTTGCTCATCTGAAGTTCTGTCCACCCCTGCTTTCTTTTTTCTGCTTCTCCTTTTATTTCCGCTGGTAGCGGATCGTTTCTTTCTCGTCTTGTCAGCCCCTCCCTCTCCATGATCTCCATCAACTCGTCGTGGCTCAGGGTCTTGCTGCTCAACAACTGGCTCATCGTTTCCTCTGTCATCTTTTACCTCGCCCTCCTTTGGCTTTGGTTCAATGAGATTAAAGTCTCCTGTCAACATTCCCCTGAGTATGTCGTAGTCTCCGCACAATGCACGGACATCACCGTCGAGCATGCCAAGACAGTTCATGCAGTACTCGTACTTCTCAGGCGTAAGTTCTATTTGCTCACCATCTTCCGCTTGCTTACAAAGCATTCCACCTATAGCACCACATGAAAGCAGACGAGACTTTATCTGTAGTACTTGGTCTTGGGTCAACATATGTTACTCCTCCTTGGTAAAGTTCTTTCCCTCTAACCGAAACTCAATTTCTTTTAGTGCCGATGGATTCATCGTTCCTTCTAGTACATGCACCTTTACTTTGTTTATAACCTTCTGACACTCGGCCTTAGTCTTAGCATTGTCAAACGCCTGTGCTGCGTTCTTCCAATTGACTGCCCAGTCCTTACGCTTAGAGGGAACATCCTCCACCTCTTCAGGCTCCGACACTTTGCTGTCCTCAGTGATAGGCTGCAACATCTTGTCGGCAACGATCTTTTCTTGCTGCGTCTTCCAAGCCTTGTCATCCATTAAGTCGTAACCCTCTTTAACTTCAAGGGCGGTGTGTTGCCATTCGTCCTCGAAACTAAGCACGCCGACACATGTACATCGTTTAGTTGCAGGGCATGGAACGAACAACACCTTCCAAGTTACACCATGTGCAGCCAAGGGGGTCACTACGCATTTACGAAATTCATTAATAGACCAGTACTGAAACTCTTCTCCCCTGCGTGACCCAGTCTTATCTAAGGGTATTACCTTCCAGTCCTTGCGAGACTTGTTAACAGCGGCCTCCAACCTCTTAACAGATTTACTTTGGCAAATCATGATGGGACTAAGTAGTCCACCTATCTGTGGCATGTTGATCTCCTTTCAAGAGATATGCAGGGAAAGCCAGTTCGGTAACACCCTGCGCTTCGTATCGCTCCCAGCAATCCCACTCCTTGCGAGACTGCAATTCATCCAATAGATTCATACACTTAGTGTACCCTTGTTGCAACACCTCTTGCGGTAAAACAACAACAGCATTTTCGTAGGGCCACAGCGTGCTGGTAACTATAAACCTCATTCGTTCTTCCGGCATACCGATAGCAGTCTGTGCATTCTGATACATGGCACTCTGCATATCATAGCCCCACTTCAAGCAGGACTTATACCAAGTAGCAATTGGATTCTCATCACGGCATGTCTTCCAGTCATAGAACGCATCGTCTGTTCTGCCATCAACCCTGCACCTAACGTCATGGCTGTTCCACTTCCATCGTATATTAAACTCAGTATCTTCTGTGTTAGCCAAAAGCATTCTGACTTCTTGATTCCTTAACAACGCTTCTGTCTGGTGCCTAAGTTTTTTATTATCAGACGGGGACACTATAAGATCGTCAGGGTCTTGGTCGGCTTTCCATGCGTCTGCTTTCTTAGACACAGAACCTGCTGCTGTGCATAACGCTTCTGGAACTACCTTCACCATCTCCCAGAAAGATGCATCCCCTACCTCTCCCCATATGTGAAGCAGTGAGCCATAGGATAATGAGGTGCTGCTCTTGGGAGGTGCGACCTTTGCTATGTGCCGCCAGTAAAAAGCAATGGGTGATTCCCGCAAAGCCTTGAGCATACTGCAAGAAGTTTCAGGCCACTGATGGTAAGTCTCTGCAATAGTGTGACAGATAGAAACATAGTCTTGTGTTGTCATCTTGACAATTAGATGCAATTAGTGTTGATCTTGTCAAGACTCATTCCATCCCTTGCTTATCAAGAGACTCGTGACATGATGGCTATCACCGTGTATCCATATCTTGGGTACGTCTCCATCAAGTGCGTAGTAATCCTCCATTACCTTTTCATGTGCCTTACAAAAAGCACGCAATCGATTTATATTACACACCTTATCTCTCTTTGCATACGACTCTTCGATCATGTAGTCGTCTGCTTCTAACTGAATAACAATGTCCGGTGCTGGCAGTTTCAGTTGCTTTAGTTTTCGTAACAACCTGTAACCAATCATGCCTTCTATTATATAGCCGTCATCCCCTGCTGCTTCCATGACTGCATACAACGCTTGGACATGACCGTCACCTAAGAACTTATCTGTTCTGTATATAGGCAAGTCAGAAGATTCGCCTAGCACTGTGGCTACATGAGTCTTGCCTGATCCCGGTGGGCCTATGATCACAACCTTAGTGTGCTGGTTGAGGTGTAGCATGTTAACATTTCCACTTGCGAAGGCTTTTGTTTATCCTGCTGTCAGGATCGTTAGCAGTCTTCTTGCTTGTAAGTTTCTTCTTCATGCCCTTCATGCGTGCGCAAAAACTTTTCTTTCTGCTGCCGCCTTCTGGTTGTGGTGCCTTTAAGTTAGCACCGTGCTTCTTGTTGTACGAAGCACGGCCCTTTGCATTTAGCCCGCCGTCAGGGTTCTTCCCTTCTTTGCGTGTCCATGCTGCACCCTTTGCTTTGCGTACTCGGTCACCTGCTTTGTCACTCATATTGTTTCGCCTGTTGCTGATGCAGACTCTCCCCATACCTTGTTGCTTGGTGAGGCGTAGCAAATTTTCCAAGGTGCTGGCCTGTTGTGTGGTATCTATCAACGGCCTGCTGGTCACTTAATATCTTTCCGTCAGCCGCAGTAGGCACGAGAACTTCTTTGCCGTCCTCATTGAAAGACATGCTGCGTACCGTGGCATAGCCACCATCAACGGGAATCTTCTCCCTGTTGCTTAAGTTTATGTTGCCCGCCTCCCGCTTGCGAAGAGAGTCAACTAGGTAGGGAATAATTCTACTCATTTCTTTGCAGTCTTCTTTGATTCAACAAAGTCTTTTTTAGATGGCGCACCCTTGTCGCCCTTGCTACGCATCTTCTCTCCACTACCACCAGCGATACGTTTACGTTTAGCGTGTATGTTTGCGTACAGACCTTTTGCTTTTCTTACACCTTCACCACTCATAACTGTTCCTATCTATAGTAAGGGATCGCTGGCGTAGCCATCCGTGATTGCGTTGGTGGTTTATCTATTAGATTACCCAATGGATTCTTATTACCTAATGTGCGGTCGTTAGCGTCATACAGATCAGCAAGATTCTGAACGCCATCGGCAGCATCGATAGCAAGACCTAGTGCTGCACCGTATCGTGGTACTTTAGACAATTGACTAGTGGCTCTGAATGGAGTTATGTTTACTCCCTTGCCCCCAGTCTTTGCTAAAGACTTAGCAGAATTACTTCCGTCTCTTACTGCCATCGCTTGGTCGGCAACGTCACCATAGTTGACTGCATTGTCTTCGGGGAAGTAATTGCCGTAGGGTGACTGACCAGTGTAATAGTTGTATGCATTGCCCACTACACCAGCCATCATCGCATGAGGGTCAATGGTTGTATACTGAAACTTTGGCGGCGGCTGTGAGTTGCCAGTAGCAGGCGAAGCCAATCCGCTTAAAGGTTTTTTATTGGAATCCATAATTTCAATCCGGCGTTAGTGGCATTACAGGGATAACGCCTTGGTCGAAGGAGATAGTTCTAGTTGGTGCAGCAGCGGGTGGTGCCTGTCGCCCTGCAGTTATAGTGCGGTTGACGTTACGTTGGTGTTGCCTTTGCTCACTCTCAATTTGGTTTTGAGTAAACCTATATATGTCAGGAGGTATGTGTACCCTAGGGTCTAGGGATGTACCCGGCATCGGAGTCCAACTCTGCTTTACGTATCTTATTATTTTACTCATTCCATTACCTTTACTACGTTGCCGTTGGGGTCTTTGCCAATTGCAAAACCACTACCAGTTTTCTTGTCTATGCCACTGCTTACGGTCTTTATCCCGCTTTGCATGGCTGACTGCACTGCCGGTATGGCTTCCTTCTGTATCATGTTCTGGTCAAGTGCCAGCGGAGTAGGCACAAAAGGTGCGGCAATGCTGCCGTCATCTCTCATCTTGCTCTTCATTGCCAGCAGTTCCCTAGGCCCACCGTTGGCTAGTGCAGCAATTCTTTCAGGAGAATAGACATCCGCAGGTTCTCCACCTGCTGCAACATACTGTGCTTTGACTGCACTTGCCTCGTCAGCAAGCCTGCCGTATTCTCTGCCATACAGGTTCTTTGCTAGCCTGATTATATCGCTCATTGCTTTGCCTTCCTTCGATCCCGCAAGTCTTTGCCTAGTGTGCGGTACAACTGATAGTACGGCATAAGTTCTTCTGGCACTTGTTGGAGCCTGTCTTTAGGTATGTAACTTTCGGTGTAGTCAGTCATGAATGCTTCAAGTTTCTCTGCTGCTTTCCTGCGTGCTTCACTAAGTTCGTACTCTGGTGAAACATCTTGTAACTTAACTCCTGTCAGTGCGTTGATAAGTGTCTTCGGAATTCTTTGGGCCAGAGGCAGTCGAGGGTCAAGCAGGTTACCCGCTACGCCTGCAACCCTAGGTGTAGGTATCAGGTTTGCAAACATCTTAAGGGCCGGGTCAACCTTAGATTCCTTGCCCATTAGCCCGGAGTAAATCTTATCGAGTGAACTTCGTGCCTGTCGTATGGGACGTTTACTGAACAGGTCTTGGCCGGACGCAAGTGATACTGCTGTCTGAACAAACGGCTGAGTCTGTAAAGCAATGTTGGATGCGGTGTCTTGCATTGAACCAAAGATCGTTGGCTTCATTGCTAATAGACTAAGCATGTCAACACCGGGGACATCAAAGTCTCGAAGGAATGTAGTGTTACCCTGAAGCCCAAAGCCCATGTCATTCAAGGCCATCTTTATTAGTGGGTTGTCATCGTCTTCTTCTGTGGGCAGCCGGAACGCAAAACTCTGGCGAAGTGCGTCAGGTATGTACGTGTCATCGGTTGGCCTTTGCAGTGAACTCATAGCACGCACCATTTGTGCGTATCCACCTCCCGGTTTGGTTAGGATTGATTCGACTGCATACTTGCCAATACGCGAATTGTAACTCCACCAAGGGAACACCCATCGTTTAATAACGGAACGCTCGAAAGTTGTAAGGCTGCTGTAATCCACGAGTGCTGCAGACATTCTTTGTGCTGCATACCCAGCAGAGTTGCCTTGCTTCATCATCGCCAGCATGCCGCCGAGCCTAGCCACAGAATCTGAATAGTCGCTAAGTTTTTCAGAAGCATTTAAAAAAGGATTCTTAGTCACCCGAGGCAGTTTGTCTGGGTCAAGCCCTACGTTTCTCACCGTAAAGAATTCGTCATATCCCTTGGTGAGTTCTTTCCCAACTGTTCCATAGTCTGTCTTGCTAATGCCGGGAAGTAGTTGGTTTAGTTTGCCTTCGCCCGGTATGGTGGTGACAAGGTCACTAGTAGCAAGACCTCTAAGCACTCCGCTTTCAGCAACATCAGAAACAAAAGCATCGCGGATTACTTGAGATGCATCATTGCCTGACTTAAGTGCTTGGTTGTATAGATTTTTGTACCTAGGTATCTGACGTAGGTACTCATCTGCTTCTGCAAAGTTTCCTGAAAGCACACGCTTGGCAGCACTGAAACCCCAGTGTGCAGTCAGTGGGCTTCCTACTTCGTAGTACACAGAGATAGCATTGGAGTACATGTCTCTTGTGTGTCTTGCTGGGAAAGCCAATAGAAGAGATTTGAATAGACCAGTGTATTGATCTAAGTAACCTATGATCTGATCTTGTGCCGCTGGTGAATTAAAAAAGTCTTTTGTTTTTCTAAGTCTATCTATGACTGCTTCAGAAACTGCAAACTGTTTTAGGTCTATATCTTTTCCGGCAGGTATGTTTAACTCAGACCGAACAGCATCCTTCAGCCTTTCCCTTACAGCAGAAGTTGCCTTCGCCTTCTGTGTCATCAGTGATGTTTGTGAAGCAATATCATTCAACGCTCGATCCAATCGCTTGAACCCCTTGCCCATGCCACGCACATCAAGGAACCCACTGCCTTGTGTGTCGAAACTGTTTAGAGTTTGTGCTGCGTCCTGTGCAAGTTCGTTGTATATCAGTTTAGCATTTGATCGAGACTGACCTTGCGAAACCATGCTTCGTGCCATTGCCTGTAGTGGGTGAGTTTGGTATACGCCCACACCCTGCAGTCCAATCCTTGACTTATCGAATGGCTGCTTCTTGGCTATCGCTGGGTCTAATCTTTTGAAGAAGTCTACTAGTCGGATTCCCTGACCAGTGTCAAGTATCTCCCCAGACAACTCATCAACCATTTTAGGAATCTTGTTGCCGTTAGCGTCTAAGGCAAACTTGCCTGTCTTCTTATCCTTTAGGAATAAAGGTGTACCTTTGGGGCCAATCTCGGGAACTTGCACAGGCTTGCCGTCAGGGCCAATGACTCTGCCGATAGGCTCGAACGGTCTGACAGTTCTAGTTGGACTACCAACAGCATGCTTTTCATTTATGTATCTTGCTACTGCTTCGCCTGCTTTTCTAACCGAAGCATCCTTATCTCCCCTTACTAACGCTTGTACTTCTGGCAACTCAGATGCTTCTATCTGATCAACAGTACCTCCCGGCGTTTCGTATTGTTTCTGCCTAGGGTTGTATGCATTATCTTTTGTGCCATACAAGAATGACTTGCCTGCTCTGCCTCGGTCACCAAACTTTGCTTCGTCAGGGAACCGTGGGAAAAACTCGTAGTCAAAGTTTCTACCTGTAGCCTTGGTGAGTGGACGCATGCCAAGTGCTTGAGACGCAGAGTCTTGATAAGATTGTATTTCTTTCCACGCCTGCTGCACATCAGGAAAGTTGTCAATGTTCTTTGCTATCTCAAGATCAGTCGGGTTAGGAACTTCCTCCTTCATTCGTATTAAGAAGTTTCTTCCTTCAGGGCCAAGCAGGTCGTCAGCACCCAGCAGTTCTTTAGCCTTTGGATTAAGTGTTGCTCTCCTGACCTTCTCTGCATGCATCGCAGCACGGCCAGTGTCAACTCCCCTTGCCGATAAGTTAGCATCGAACTTACGCATCGCGGCAAGTTGCTCTGGTATTGAAACCTCGCCACCTACACGCTGGTCAAACAGTGACGACACTGCCCTGCTTGCAGGGTTCCATCTTGCTGCCTGCCCGATACTATCCATTCGTTTGAATAGCGGCATGAGGCTGGGTGTTTCTGCTACAGCAGTGGGATCAAAGTACCCAAGTCCAAACCCACCAGTTATCTTTTGGTCAGCAACGTCTGCAAAAGTTAAACCCCTAGGTCTCAGGTAATCCTCTACCTTAGCAAGCCTTTCTGCCGATTCAGCAGATGCTGCACGCAGTGCTTCAGGAGTAGCGTTCGATTGCAGTTGCAATGTTGGAAGGTTTACAACGTCACTAACCTTAGTGCTAGTGCGTGCCTCTCGTGGCCCGATAACCCTGAAGTTCTTTATGTTCTGCGGCGTAATAGGCACGCCTTTGCTTACTAATTTTTCGTATGCTTTTCTACCAGAGAGTGCTTGGTTCCTAAGTTTCTTTGTTTTACCAAGGGCTGCAAACGCAGCGTCACCTACATCATCTAATAAGCCAGCACCTCGTATTGCTTTACCACCTTTAGTAAAGGCACTGGTAGGCCCAGCAATGAAAGCAAACGGATCAGTGAGTACCTCTGTTCCAAACCCTGCTGCTGCCGCCATGTACGGGTTTGAGTCTTCATCTAGAAGTCCGTATGTCTCAAGGAGTTCCTGCCCACTCACTCGCTTCTGACCAGAGATGTCCTCGCCAAAAACAGACAGAGGCTTGCCTACTGCAACGCCACGTACAAATGCACCGGGCGTATCAAGTGCAGCACCGATAGTTTCTAAGGTGCTTAGGCTATTCTGCCCAAGGCTTGAAACCATCTCTCCTGTGGTTGGAGCGTCAAGATAAGGAAGGGTAGGCTTTCTTCCAGCCGCTCTTGAACTACGTGTCTGGACAGGCAGGCTTGACTTGGGTCTGTTATAGGCTTGGCTATATATGTCTTGCAGATTGGCAACCATTACGCTTTCACTCCGTACCGCTGCCTAGGCAATCCTCCTGCCACCGTTGATCCCTGCTTATACTGATACCCCATTGAGGGGTTCTCCGAATCGCCAGTGTCAACTGTTCTGGCCTGCATTCCTTCTTGATACTGGAAGTTCTGTTCATTGGTTCCAGCGTCAAACACCCTGTTGGCTAACGTGTCTGTCTTCTCAAGCAAGGGTGTCTTGCCAAGCATCTCGCTTTGCTGCTGTGCTACCGGAGTGTCTGCATCTGTTTTGTTAATAACATCTGGCGGCTCAATCTCTTCACCTTTAGCAGTTGGGGCTGGGTCTTTAATAGGATCGACCGAGTCAAGGAGTCCATCGGTAACATTAACTTTGGCTGCTTCCTCTACCTGCTTAGGCTGATCAACATCAGATAATAATCCTTCTGTAACCTTTGGCTGTGCCGGTTCCTGTACAGGCTCTTGGTTTTGCACCTCCGCTGATGTTTGTTGTTGTTCTGGTGCCTGCGGCTGTACTGGATCGGCAACAGACTTGGATGCTTGTGGTGTAGCACTGGGTGCTTGAGAAGGCTTACCTCCCCCGCCGCCTTTCATCATCCCACCCATCAAGCCACCTAGTAACCCAAGGAAACCTAGGGGCATAACAGTGGCAAGTTGTATAAGTATTTCTACCATTACTGTTCGGCTCCTTTCCTTGCTGCTCTTGTTCCTTCAATTACTTTTCGTACCCTACCGCCACCGGGTTCTGAGCCTGTTCCTGTTCCTGACTCACCGTATTTTATGATTCCCGAAGCGGCCATTCGCTTTTGATCTGCAGCGGTATGCTTCTTTTGTGCGGCTGCAGCCTTATTGCTGCCGCCACCGCCACCACCGCCACCACGGCTGGACATAAACAATTTAATAAGTGCTGGTATTAAAGCGGCCATTACTGCTTACCTCCTAATGGTATTTGCCCAACGCCGGGTTCTACCTCCATCATCCTGTCAGTCTGCGTAGTCATTCTCGTTATTGGAGACTCGTCAGCAGGAGCCTGCCTTGCTTGTACTTGCTCTAGAATAAAGTTAGGCATGTTTGATTTGAGTAACTCAGCCTCTGTGTTGTATATGTCACGAACTGTTTCTGTCGTTTCGCCTGTAGGATTAGCACCTTGCATAAACTTTTGGGTCTGGGCCGGAACAGCACCCGTTGTGTACAAATCTATTTCTGTAGCGAACTGCTGACTAATCTTTGCCTGAACAACTTTGTTGTCTTCGCCCAATGCCTCGGGATGTTCAAGGTAATAATCGTTAACGAATGTCTTAGCCAACACTTTACCTGCATCGCTGTATACTGCGTGCCTTGCTGTATCGTCTTTCGACAGTTGGGCAGAATTTTTGATTCTTTTTAAAGTACCGGCAAGTTCTACTGTACGGATACTAGCCATTAACTGTGACTGCATGCCTGTAACTAGGTCGCTCGAATAGCCGGGCTGTAGGCCAACAGCCGGTTTCTTAGGAGCAAGGGCATTGACGGCTGCATCGCCTTCCAGTGGTGCAGCATTAGCAACTTGCTGCTGCACAGCACCGGGATTGTTGGCACTAAAGTTATTACCGGCATCTTGTATAATGAGAAGTTTAAGGGCAGCAGCGGATGTTGCTTCTCCTCGCTCAAGCATCGTCTCTAAGGCAGTAAAATTGTTGAACATTCGGGGCTGATATTCTTTGGGCAACTGGGATGTTACAGCCTCTGTAGCAGCACGAGTTTTCTCAGCAACAGCGTTATTCATGTTTGCTTCGGACTCAACTATTGGGCGAAGTAGTTCGTTCTCTCCCTGAGCCTGCAACGCAGTTATACGCATAGTCTCCAGTTGCCCAACTCTTGCAAGAAAAGAATCTCGCAGATTGTGCGCTCTGTCGAACATACCCCAGTTGTCGCTGTTTCTTCTGTTAGCCTCATCGTTCACCGATAGCCAATTCGCGGCGTCAGTTGCAAAGCCTGAATATTTCTTTATGTCTGCTTCAATCTGCTCTAATTTAGAGGAGACGACGCTTAACTTTGCGTTAGACGCTTCGGTCATAGTGGCGGCAGGGTCAGCACCTGCAGTAATTTCAGTAGCAGCAAAGTCTGATGCTGGCGTTGTAGCGATTTGAGTTGCCTCACTATCACCAGACTGCGGGGCTTCTGCAGCAGGTTCTGCAGCAGGCTCTGAACCCGCTACAGCACCGTCAGCAACTTGACCAGTTAAATCAAAGGTTGGCATTGGGGTAAGGGGTGCTAGTGCTGTGCCTCCCGTGACAGTACTCACATCACATCCACCCGCCCCACAACCAGTTTCCGTAGCCTGTGTCTTGGCAGGAGCATTTGTTTGGCTGGCAAACTTAAAAGGACTGCCTTCAGAGGATGCTGCCGGTACACCGACAGACGCAGTATCCATCTCAAGCCCACCTACTCGGGACTCAATAGGAGCCATTGTCCCCTCAAGTTGCTGCATCTGACGCTGCTTACGCTGGTCAGACCGCTGCTTTAGACTAGCCCTGCCTTTTGGCTCGTCCTTTTTAGACTCGTCTTTTTTCTCTAGGTCACGTACTTTAGTTGCCATTTGCTTTTTCTCCTACCCTAGTTATGGGCTTATAGTTTAACTTGTTGGCATCGCACTTGTTGGCACGGTATATGAACCACTAGAAGCACCCACGGCAACTCGATACTTAGAAGTAACCCTTATGTCATCCACCAGAAAAGACTGCGTTATTGCAGAACCTTCACCAATACGCACCCGATCAGGGACATTCAGTGCGTTTCCAAGGTTTCCTTTGCTCACGCCGTCGAACCATAGATAATGCGACCTGAATATCATGCCGCCGCCAATATCAACGACACTGTTTGCGACAATTAATACATGGTGCCATGTGTTTTGAGTGAACGCACCTATCGCAGAAGAGCCGTTCCATGTTAAGTTAGAGTTCTGACCACCGATGTAATATTGGTTTGATCCATCTAGAAGTATTAGTTTCTTTACGGTGCCGCCATAAGACGAGACAGTGTTCTTTATCCAGAACTCCATTGACCAAGTGTGCGTTTCCTCGGAAACCGTGCCTGTGTTCAGAGTGAACGCACCTGTGCTGTATTCTATGAATCCATTTGTTACAGATAGACCTTGACCAAACTTGCCTGTTGGGAACGTATTGGTTGCTTGGTCGTTTGCGGATACCGGCGAGTTAGATTGATCTGTTAGGTTGCCATCTAGAGTGAGCCTAAGTTTTACAAGATTATATAGTGGGTCAACTGCTGCCGTCGATGGAACCGTAGAGGTTGTAGGCCAAGACCTTGCGATAGAACCAGATGCTCTTGTCTTTGGGTATACGTGCTTAAGTTGCCACATGCCCGGTGCAGCACCAGTGTCTTCAGTAGCAGCGGTGACAGGCGTGTGACCAATGTGAGAGCCGGACATCTTGTACGTCATTGGATAGACTCCCATAGACGAACGTCATCCGCATAAAACGAACGCACTCGGTCTTCTTGTTTCTTGGTAAGGTTAGGCTTCTCTGTAGGAGAAGAATTAATCCGTATTATTGGAACAGTAATTCCGAGTGCTGCTGCTGCCCCCTGTAAATCACTGAGAGGAAAGTAGGTAATGTCGCCACGGAAATTGTCTTGATAATGAAAATGAAAATTGTTTACTAACTTGCCGCGAGCCAAGTTTACTATTGAAGTCTCGTTTTCTAAGTCGTCTAATATCTGGTCAATCGTGTAGTTTTGTTTGTCTTCTAATCTCATGAAGGCTACAGCACTGCGGAACCTAGACACTGGCTCTCGGATAATCTGCACTACAGGTGCGTTAGGATGCGTTCGCTTTGGCACATGGTTATGGTGCATTTGCTCGTCAACAGTTCCAGAAGCCCACTTTACTTTTGTTCTTAAATACTCTTCTTGCTCTGGGTAAAACTGGCGTATGATTGCCCACGCCATAGTGCTTGTTCCACACTTGCCGTTGAACGCCAGAAGTTTTTTGCCAGCGATAAAGTATTTCATTATGAACCGTAGACGGTGTATCCACTTGCAAGGGATGGATTGTCTGAACCTATACCCGGATTTGATCCAACCATTAAAGAACTAGGAGATGATGTGCTGGTAGCACCAAGGTCTGTGTACAGTTGGTTTAAGGATGCTGCGTCAAGTTGTTGATTCCAGAGGTCTATGCCGCCCTGATAGACGTACACAGCAGGTGTCCACGTTGGTGAATAGTACTGGGCTGACTGACCATTTACTGATGCACCTACACCAACAGCCCTAACTTCCTCAATTAAACTAGCCATATACCTGTTGCCGTAACTCCCGCTAAATGGCTTGCTTCTGTTACTTGGGGTTCCTCCAGTGGCTCCCGCATTAAAATTAGTCAAAGCAGTGCAGCCACTTAGGTCAACCTCCTTAACCTTGTTGCCACTCTTGCTAATATCAATGCCTTGAATGTTACCGCTTGTTGTACCGCTAGAATTGCACGACTCTAGTACGACAACAGCACCTGTGTTTACAGATGTAAACTTTGGGTTGTTGACGATTTGTCCCGGTTGGCCGCCAATACTCGTTACAGTGTTTCGGTAATAGGTAGGGTAAGTATGGTACGGATGCTCTTGTGCAATAATGCTACTACCATTATGTGTAATTTTATAGTAGCCAGTGGTTGTGTTTGCTGACAACTCAAATGTAGATGCAGTGGAGTGCAAGTAAAATCTTGCTTTGCTGTCTGAGTTTGGGACGAGACCAACAGGCGTAGCCTCGGGCCACAGGCTTGATCTCCGCTGGTCAAATACTTCACGTAGATTCCATACACCGGGAGCAACGCCGCTGCCACCAGCCGATACAGTTGGCCTGAATCCTAGGAACCCGGCAGGCATTATGCTACTTCCTCATAACTACACACTACGTGAAGGTCGTTTGCAGCCGATGCAGTAGCACGAAGGCTGCAAGATTCTTCTAGCCATATTGATTGCTCCCTAGTCAGTATGACAACCGTAGAATCCGCAGGCACAGCCAAGGTGCTTGCTATTTTAAAATCTGCGGACGATGCGTTGCGATACTCTATTGTTATGTCAGCATTGTTGGTGCCATCTACGTTTGACACAAACAAAGACGTAACCCTGAGAGCCTTGTTACTACCACAGGCGACAATCTGTGTTGCGCTGGTAGAGGTTAAAGCCACTAACGCACTCTTGCCGGTGATTGTCGTCGGTGCTTTTAAGTTTGGTGCTGCCATAGTTCCTTATCCAAATAAGAGGTTTTGTCCGTAAGCGTCAGGGGGAGTTGATGAAGATGCGGATATTGATGCCAGTAGTTGTGCTGCGGTCGCAGACGTAGTGCCATCTGAGATGCTTCCATTAAATACTACTGTCCTGCCACTTGCAGTATAAATGTCGCCCGCTGTTGTAATGCTTAGTTTATTTGTCCCGGCAGTGACAATATCAAAGTTGCCATTTGAATTTCGTCTTATGCCAGTGTCTGGGTCATTAGCAAAAGCAATAGCAGGATCGGTTGCAGTGCCGTCCGGTATACGCAGTTGCTTTTGGTTGTTGATGTAAGCATTGGCAATTTGTATGCCTGACCCTGCCCACTGTAGATTCAGTCCGGTAGAGGTAGACCGGAACATGCCCGTGTCGGCGTCCTCTTGAAATGCGTAGGCACAACTAGCAGACGTGCCGTTGATCATCCGAATGCCACCTGTTCGGAAGTCACCTACTATGTTGCCGCCACACACCACATCTACCACGTCAGAAACAGTCCTACCAATTCCTGTGTTGCCGTCACCAATAAAAGAAATTCCCGGCAGGTATGATCCAGCACTGCCAGATGATGATGCGAATTGAACCCTGCCTTGGAAGACGTTCGTTGCTTCTGTGTCGAGTTGATACACACCGTATTTATTGGTGGCGTTTATGTCTCCAAGATAAAGTCCGTATCCGTTTGTTATTGTGCCGTTGGCTTTAGTAATATCTCCGTATAACCCGTATGCGCTGGTGATCGAGGTGTTTGTATCGCCATCAACGATAGCCACTCGTCCAAATAATCCATATGCCGTGGGGGCATTACAACCGTGAGAACTTTGGTAGCATAGCCCTTGAACTCCAATTAAAGAAGTGGTTCCTGCGGTTGAATTATCGTGATTTGCAAGAGCGTAAACACCTATTGTTTGCCCAGCCACGACTCCGGTTTGTGTTCGTGTGGTTGCAGCGAAATGACCCGCACGGTTGTAACTGCTGTTAGTTATGTTGTCAGTCGTGAATGTTCTATAAGAAGAACCATTAACACCGATTGTATGGTGAGTTGATGCGTCTGTAATAGTGTGCGTACCAGAGAACACTCCGTTTTGTGATGAAGTGAAATCAGTTACGACCATTACTGAGTAGAACTTATAGGCTGCCTGCGGCGTACTGCCGAGAGAAGCAGTTATGTGACCACCGCCGGTGTCACCTATCTGGAACCTTGCCGCACCACCAGTAACTATTCCGATTCTGTCTTCGGATACCCTGTAGATACCTGTGTCTGTGTCGCTGGAAAATTGAATTGATGGACTAGTGTTCGTGCCGTCAGTTATTTTTACCGGCAAGTAGTTCTTAATTGCTGATGTGCTGACGTTAAACTTCCTTGCGTTATTAACCGCAATCCCAACCTCGCCCCCTGTGCTGGTAGGGAAGTACATGCCAGTGCCACCATAGCCATGCAGTCCGAATGCCGTGTCAGACGCAGAACCCGGATTTTTAGCACGGTATCCATTTGCATAGATAAAGTTAGTAGTATCAATAAGGTGACTGCTACTTACTACTGTAGTTCCGCTAGCAGTAGCACCTCTGATGCACTCCACACCACCGGCAGTAAGGGCTACCTTGTCAGCAGCAGGAAAGAACATTCCGGTATTGCCGTCATATTCTCTGCCATAAGCAGCAGCACCTACCGTGCCGTCAGTAGAGGAGCGATAGACAGGGGCATATACTGCGTCTGCGGCAACAGTTATTGCATTTGAAAAGTGCGACTGCCCACCGTGGACACGGAACTTGTAACTCCCCTGTCCAACCGTACCGACAGTAGCACCACCACCCCCGTAGGCAAGAGAAACATCTGCACCAGAATAGTAATTTAATGCACAGTTGTTAGTGGATGAGTCAATGATCATCCAGCCACCAGCCACATCGTTTACTCCAGTAGCATCGGCCTTTATGGTTGGGTATCCGGCTGTCCGGCTAACAGTGACTTGATTATTGGTGACTTTAATCTTTTGGTCACCGTCTGCTGTAATAGCAAACGCACCGAGGCTGGGATAATAAATTCCTGTGTCTGGATCACCTTCCTTGGATATGACCGGCAGAGTAGCAGAACCGCCCGCTGTGTATATTGGTTCGTTGTAAAACTGATTGACATAGTGCCGAGACAGAGTTCCCGTCTTTCTTTCATTCAGTACGCCTGCTGCATAAATGCTTACGTTGATTGGGCCATTAGTTCCGATATTAAAATTACTTGTAGTAATACCCATGCCAGCAACGGTTGTTCCGCTACTGTAAAGACGAACGTAGTCAAGGTCAGTTGCGGCATTGGAGAACGCCCCACCGTTACTGTTACCCCAATCAAGTTTAGTTGGAGAGGTGGTAGTAAGAGGAGAACCTGTTTGCGCCCGCTGCATATCAATGTCACCAGTGACCGTACCACCAGCAAGCGGCAGTTTGGCGGCAATGCTGTTAGTAACATTAGTACTAAACGAAGCGTCATCGCCTATTGCAGCAGCCAACTCATTTAAGGTGTCTAACGCACCGGGGGCTGCGTCTATAACATTGTTTATTGCAGCGGTAATTTGACTAGTAGTCGCCACTCCAAGAGTGGTAGCAAGCGCGTTAGAACTTGCTGAATTGAGTAGGCTTCTGCCGAAAATAGTAGATTGAATTTCTTCTACATTACCGTCTGTAGTTTGTGGATTGCCAAGTATTTTCCCTGCACTTACGTTCTGTATTTTTGCATAGGTGACTGCATCGTCTGCAATGTTTGCCGTACCTGACACTGCATTTGTTATTGAAGTATTGACTGCTGCCTGATCAACAGCACCAATGGTGGTGCGAACATCAGCCGCAGTGCTATCTTCAAGGATATCCCTGCCGATTTGCCGACAGACAATCTGTGTGACCTCTCCAGCACTAACTGCACCTAATAAAGAGTTTGCACTGACATCTTGCATCTTGGCAAGCGTAACAGCGTCATCTGCGATCTCGGTACTGGTGACTGCGTTAGCAGCAATCTTGGAACTATTGACCGAATTAGCAGCAATCTCTGTAGCGGTAACAGCGTCAGCAGCAATCTTTGCGCTGGTTACAGCGTTATCAATAATCTTTGCTGTGGTAACAGCATTGTCAGCAATCTCTGTGCTGGTTACAGTGCCGTCTTGCAGATGTGCCGCAGTCACTGCATTGTCGGCAATCTTTGCTGTTGTCACAGCATCGTCAGCCAACTTGCTTGCAGTGACGTTAAGGTCTGTAATTTTACTTGTGCCAATAGAGCCGTCTGCAATATTAGACGCATCAGTGATGTACTCAAGCCCTGCGTATGCAGTCGTTCCATTACCGACCTTCATCTTCCCAGTGTCGGTCTCAATAACGATTTGACCCGCTAAAGGTATTTCGTTTGCTGACGCTAATGCACTGGCTGTACCCCTACGTTGCTGAACATATGGCATTATTAATCCTCAGTACCTTGTCTTTTTGCTGCATACTGTACCGACAAGGCTGCACGGCGTTGACCGTACTCTAGCATTAGCCCCGTCAATTGTTCTATGGTGAGTTGATGAGCGATTCCATCACTGTCAATAATTGGAGGTATATCTAGTTCGAGTTCATCGGCCTCTTTTGCAAGAACAAAGTTGCCAGTCAGCAGGGTAACATCAGACTCGCCTAGCCCTAGTTTGATTCCACCAGTGCTTTCAAATCCTTCGGCTACCTTTTCAGCAAACCACTTGTCAGCGTCAGACCGAAGTTCTTCTTTGTCCAACTTGTCTTTTACTTCAGTATTAAGAGTAATTCTACTCATCATCCTCTCCTTCTGCATCTATTATGGCTTGTACTTCTGGCGGGACAGGTACTTCCCCTTCATCTCCAAACTCAAAAGAGTGCGGGACTCCCAATCTAGTTGCCTTCTGCATGTCTTCCCAAACGTCTGGCCCGTAGCCCCGACCGTCATTTTCATCAAACTCGACTTGCATTGCAGAAAGATACTTGCGTTCTGGCAACTCTTGTTCATCTACGATGATAAACCTTTTTCCGCAAGGCACATCCTTGAGCGCAGTATCTTCTACTGAAAAGCCAGACTCCGGTGACGGGAACATTACCCCACATCCTGAATCAGTGTCGGTTTCAAAAATAATTACAGAAGCCATGATTACCTCATTGTTCCTACGAATACTTGACCTGTTCCTGCTTGCGTGCCTGTGCCTGCAACAGCAGATATTTTGAACGTAACTTTGCTGGCAGTCTTAGTTATACTGTTACCCACCACGCCGTTGGTAGCAGTGCCGCCTATGAATACTGTGTACTCAGTATCTGGGTAGGGCTGATCAAAAGTGCATTCAATAAGAATTGATGCACCACTACCGGACTGCGTAACTGAAGAGAACCCCCGCATCTTTCCAACCAATGGGGCGGTAACGGTTGGCAGTGGTGTTGCTGAAAGCCCTCGCCATACGGTCTTGTTAGCATTGTAACTAGAAGCAATGCTTGAAAAACTAACCACTCCGGTACTTGCGTCTACCGCTGTCAGCCTGAGTACTGCATTATCCCACCAACTTGAATACGTGTTTGGCGTGTTAAGGCTAAACCCTTGGGCTACATTAGGATTGTAGCCAAGGTACAACGCTTTTCTTTGTGCCATAAGGAATGTGCCTTCTCCAACTGCACCACCATTTTGACCATTCTGATCTAGTGCTAATTGGGCTGCCGGGGTGCTGGAGGTTATGTTGCCTCCTGCCCATACTCCGGCTGTTCCAAGAGTTTCGATTGCTGGCCCGTGACCAACACTACCAGTTAACGTGCTGGCCGTTCGATACGGAAGGCCAAGGAAATACCCAACCGAGTTTTCAGTATTTGGGCCAGCCGTAATAACCCTTGGTGTTGGTGACGAAGCAAGGTTCAGCGTTGCGTATGCATTAAAGCCAATAAACTCTAGCAACCTTGCCTGCTGCTCTACTGTGCTTTCAGAAGTAACTGCTGCCGTGCCTACTGGCTGTTGCATAAACCGGATAATACGGTCAGGCGAGATACTCATTATATGCTGACCGGCAGATGCAAAATTAACCAAGCCACTGTCGTCAGTGCCGCCAAACATGCCTGTTGTTAAATCGCCGGAAAACCTACGAACGCCTTGATCGTTGGCGTACTGACCAAACGTATACGTTGGCCGCATGTTTCCTGAACTGTCCCTAGTTCCGTAGGGAACAGTGATTGGCCCATTAAAGTTTGGGGACATTCCTATTGCGTCAAACCAATCTGCGGCATTGTTTTTAGGCAGCAGTGTTTGCGCACTGTAGTCAGAGATATCTCCCTCTATCCCAATATACTTACTTGTTGAGTTTTGCTGGGCTGCCTGACTTGCATACGAAAACTTTCCGGGTGCGCTGAAACCAGTTTTACCAGAGGTAACAGCACCGGGAGCAAGTGTGGGTTCAGTAACCGTGCCAGCACCGGGGCCAAGGTCTTGCACTTGCTGCAAGGTTGCCTTGACTGTTTGCGTACCAGATGAATCAACAGCGGGTATCAAGTCTGTTGACTGTAGTGATGATACTGCTGGTAATGCTGTTATCTTTACTGCGTTGTCTGCCACGGGTAACTCCTATTAGCCTTTAAGGTGAACTTTGCAGGTTACTGTTTTTGATGATGGTGCTGTAGCGGCCACTGTGTTAGCCCCAAACAACTCCTTCGGTAACTCATAGCACTTGTTAGGTTGAACGGTAATTGTAATTGCTGAATTGGAAGCGTTGTGCAATGCGTAGTTCTCGGCAGAATCCGAGGAAGGCTTTGCATAAAAGGTTAGCACCTGTGCAGCACTGCTTGTTGTTGCGGAAACTGCAAGAACTGCACCTGAGTATTTGCCATAAGCAAAGTTTGCTGTGGTACTGGTCGAGTCAGTAAATGTTAGTGCTGACGTACTGTTATATGATCGTGCGGTTTCCATTTAAATAGTGTCCTTTAGATTCTTTTTCTTCTTGATTGTTTTTGGTGGATCAGGCAATACGTCATCTTGTACAGGGTCTTGGATTCTCATATCGTCCTTAAAGTTTTCCATTGCACCCTGCCGTAATATATTTGGTTGCGGCTGTCCGGCATTCAGCATGGGTGTACGCTCGCGACCAAATCCTTCTATCTGTCTATACATATCCTCTATGCTTTGAGACTCCATCTGGCGACGACTCACTTCGTCTTGGAAGTCTTGGACACTGTCTACTGCTTGGTATCCCGCAGCGGTTACAGCAAGCCCTCCTAAAGGAAGACCAACGTATTTACCAAGTTTGCCGCCAATAGTACCTTTTGCTGGTGGCTCTTTTGTATCGACGTTGACTTCGCCAGCGGCTTTCTTCGCGGCGGCTTCACGCCTTATGGTTTCTAACGAGTCACGAAGCGGGCCTTTTTCTGGATACTGTGGGCCAAACGGTTCTCTTGCCCCCATCGTATTTGGCGGTGGTGGTGGGCCGAATTGCTGGGTCTTTAGTGGAGAGAAGTTCTGTCCCTCATTAGCAAGTGCAGGGCCAAATTCATCAAGGCCAGTTTCTGGAACTAAGCGACTTGTTGCAGGCGGGGGAGTGTATCCCGGTGGTAACGGTGGGCCAATTGGTGGTGCATATCCCGGTGGAACTGGTGGGCCTACAAACGGCCTTGCTCCACTGCCCGCTGGCTGACTAGGTGGGCCTGTAACTCCATTGGGCAACTGTGAAAAACTCCCTGCCTGTGGTGGAGGTGGTGGGCCTACCATTGTACGGCCATCAAATCCCGGTGGTAATGGCGGGCCTTGTAGTGGTGCTGGACTTGGCAGTTTGGTTGAAGGTTCTATATAGGATGGAGAGTTGACCGGAAGCGGTTGTGTCGAACTAATAGGCTCCAACGAAGGATCGTATCTCGCCATAGGATCAAAGCCAGACAAGTCTAGTGGCCTTGGCCCGTTCACCCCAAACCTTGCTGTCTGTTCCATTGAACTGCCCGGCACTGACAACGCCGCACTTTGTTCACCAAGACCAAGGTCTCTTAACCGTTTCATGTCTACGGAACGGGGATCGATGTACGGCGCAAACGTGGAAGTTGGATCAATCTCCATCCCCGGTGCATCTGTTGTCCGAGCATCCATAACTCTTCCGGTCTGACCAACATTATCTACAGGTATTGGATTAACATCATTTTGGCTGTAGGGTGCTGGCTCGCGGGGTGGTGGCTCGGGACTTCGGAATTGGTTGTCGTCCGCGAATGCTGCTCGTTGCTCAGGTGTAGTAATATTATTATCGGCATCTAATAAACCACGTTCCCTAGCCTTATCGAATATTATAGGTTTCTGCCGGGCAGCCATCTCATCAATCTCTGCATTGCTGATGAAGGTTCCATCAGGACTAGTGACACCGCCATCTTTTTTTGCCTGCAGCATTGCGGCATCTATTTCAGGATCGCCGGTACTCTCAAAGTCAAGTTCTTTTTGATTTGCATCAGCATCTTTCGCAGCAGTTTCACCTTGAGTTTCCATACCAGAGACGCGAGAGTCAGCATTCTGATCCTTTAACGATATACCGGGTTCACCCTCTACGGTATTCACGATACTGTCGTCGCCAAGGACTGGCTTACGGCTTTTACTTCCAGTTGACTCAATGCTTACAGAACTACCGGCTTCTCCTTCAGGCAAATTAGACGCTATTGTCTCCTCTATTGGGCCGGGTGGAGGTTCGGGCAACGGGCCTGATTCTTTGGCCGCCGCCTGCGGTCGCTGTTTCGGGCTTTTTAGTAGTGATTCACTTTGAGTAGGGCCGGGGCCAACGAGTGTGTTTCCTCCCTCAAGGGCTGCCTTCGCTTTTTCCGCAACACGGCCACCCTTTGTATCTGTAAAAGTTCTAGCAAGTTGCCTTGCACCAGCAGCGTCACCCGCCTGACGAAGTGCAACTGCAACTTGGTCAATGGTGTTTCGGTTGAGAGTACGTCCAGCCTGTTTAATCACATCGCCTACGGCTTCTGGGCCTTGACGATATGCGGCTGCTAATGCTTCGTAAAATTGTTTTGGTGACATGGTTACTTCATTAGTGATCTGAGTGGGGAAACCTGATCCATCTTGCTCATCGATGGCCTGCTTGGGTCAAGGCCACCGTCCATAGGGGGTGCCATTGGCATTGTGTCAGCAAGTCCGGCTAGCGGTGCCTGCTGCATTCCTTGTTGCATCCCTTCTTCTTGTAGAGGCATAAACGTATCTGGGTTGCCAGCCTTTTGCATTATCATGCTACGTAACTCAGGACTGGCGATTTGCAGGGCAGCGGCCATGCCACCTATGACAGTAGGCACATCTCCATCGACTGGGTCATTCTCTCTATCGTGTTGCATTACCTGCTCCACGATTTGATCAACTGCAGGCGTTGGGCCTCCAGCACCGACTTCTCGTTCGGCCTGAAGGACAAGTTCCGCAAACCCTTCTGCTTGTTTTATAACAGCGTTTTCTGAAGCACCCGGAACAATTTCGCTTGACATACCGCCCTGTTCGTCCATTGACTGGACTTCGCCACGTATGCCTTGCTCAAAACCAGCAGGAGCCGATAGGTCTTTTAGTAGATTATTTTTCATCTTTTTTCTTCTTAGGAGGCTTTTTCTTGCCTTCATCCTTTTTGGAGTCTTTAGGCTTTACATTTACAGCCTCTTTAAGGTCGTCCATTGAATCGTCGGACATGTCTTCGTCGTCCATGCCCACTTCGTTAGACTTGCCTCGCTTTTCCTCAACAAGGTCAGCCAGTTTATTTCGCTCTTCGTCTTGTTCATCGTCCTCGTTATCTTTTTCCTGACGCTCCTCTCCTCGCTTGTGACGAGGTTTCTGCTTGTCAAGTTCTTTAGCGATCATCTCTTCCAACATATCTTCTAACGCTGGGCGAGTGAACTTCTTGAACGGGTGCTTGCCAAGGTCAATATCCATTAGTTTCTCCTAGATCAATCCACCAAGTATTGTTGTTTTACGTCTTTCAGCAGCCTGTGCTTCTTTAATCTTTCTTTCGTAGTCACCAAGCCGAACGTCTGCAACTCGTTTGTAAGCAGACATTCTTTCTCGCTGCCTTGTTTCGTCTCGGTCAAGAAGCATATCTTGCACCCAGCCACGTTCTCCAGAAAGTCGTTCTTGAAACTGCAGGTCTGCTGATGAGGAATCAGTCATTTTATTTAGAAGGTCTTGCTGTGCTTGTGCATAGCCCTTCGCTGCTTCAGTGTCACCCTGTATCCCTGCACGGTAGGCAGCCATTTCACCACCGGCCTGAACGCCTTTGTTTTGCTGGCCTTCGTACTGCCGAGTGTCTCCCTGAAAAGCAGCCTGAGCCATTGATTGATTTCTAGACGTATCAAACAACCGCTCGTTTTTCTTTATTGGCCCAGAGAATGTAGTGGCAAACGTGTTGTCTGTCCTATACATCGTGGGTGCATTACCTGCCGGTTTAGATTCACCGTACATTAAATCATGCTCCCTAAGAATGACAGAATCATAGCAGTCCTTTTAGCCTGCTCGTCACGTTTCACAGTTTCAAAGGACTGACTCATATCTTTAACACCTTCTGATAGCCGTGTGCGGGTGTCTTCGTCGAACAAATCTTTGAATACATCCTGCCTGTATCTGTCGAGTGCGTTTTGTCTTTGTGCCAGAACATCTTCGCTACGGCTCTTTTCGGCCTGCTTGCGATAGTCTGTCTGGTAGGTGTCGGTTGCTTTATCTAAAGTATTCCTCGACGTATCGGAAACCCCTTGAGCAAATGCTGTCCGAGACCTGTCACCAGAACCTGACCCAAGTGATTTAAACGCAGGCTGTACATCTGAAATTCTGTTTGTTTGCCCAGCGTCTAAAGGTGCCGCAGTGCTAATAATAGATTGGTATCCACCGGCAGGAGCCTTGACATCCTTTTGCCCAATGGTAGGAAACCTTGGATTCTCATAGCCTTGCTTTGGGCCACGGCCAAGCGGTGCAGGCGTTTTTGGCTTGCCGCCCTTGTAAGGACTCCATCCTCTTGTTACTTGGTCGTTAATATTTCCCATTTACTCTATCCGTGATGGTTTGTGATCTCAGCACTGTCGCCCCTGTCGTGGTCAAGTATGACCATTGCTACACCCGGCCCAACCTGTGCATAGCCGCCTGTGTTCCCAACTTTTAGCGGATTGGTTTGATTAATGTATGACAGTTTCTTGTTCTTCATTTCTCTAAGTGCGAGAGATACAATCTTTAGTTTCAGTACAGTGCCATTCTCTGTTTCTTCGACTGTACCCTCTAGTATCCCTTTTGGTTCTATTTCAATAGAAAACGGCACACTTTCTACTTTTCCTGTTTCTTTGTTCAACCGAGGGTGCTGCCCCTCCCTTTCGTCTATATCTAGTGTAACTTCTGCTTGGGCCACTTCGCCGTCAGTTTTTCTGTTAGATTGCAGGTATTTCCCGCTTTTAACGGTAGGCGTATTTAATGTGGGATTTGCCGTAGATGGCTGGCTGCCCTCGTATGGATGCCTCTTGTCGCTCGTTCTGTACTGAGACAGGGCTTCTCTGTGTGGGCTGTCACTATTGTTATCAAGGTTTGTTAAGACATATCTCCTAGTGTCGCTGTCAATTAACCGCATTCTTTGCGTAGGGGTCGCATCTTCTGTTTGCCTGCCTTGAAAGGTTTTCCCCGTATTAGTATTGCTAATAGCGTTGCTTAGTATTTTTGCAGCAGCAGCAGGTATGCCACCATCAATTAGACTTGCTTCGAGTGCTTCTCTAGCCATCTTCAACCACCCCTTCTACTACAATCTGGTGCAGGACACACGGAAGGGGAGGCTTGACTGTTTCTTCTGGAACAAAGAAGTTAGTCCTTTTCCACTTACTTCCTCTTGAAGGCTTTCCAAAGAGTTCTATTTGAATGTGCTGGTCAGTTCCTGTCATGTCTGCGTTTGACCTTGAGGCAAACTTGGCTTTAGCAACCCCGGTTGCAAACCCTAGACTTGACGATTCTCTATTCATGTTCAGGTCAGTAGACGCACTGTCTTGCTTATGAACAAATGTACCCGGCCCACCTCGCTCCCTTCTCATCTCGTTTGATCGTGGCTCTTGCCATCCGTTGTATCTCTCAATCAACGAAATGTCTTTATCACCATACGTAGGCGTATAGATCAAAGAGAACGAGCGGTCAATTAACTGATCTCCCTTTTTCGCTACGTCTTCATTAACCACGGGCATGTGGCCTGTTTGCATCCTGAAAGGCACGCTTGTTTGAGATGGCTTAACAAATCTCACAAGAATTCTAGTGCCACCATCCTCTAGATAAGGAGTCTTCGTCAAAGAATCGTATTGGATTGGCACAACTTGATACCCAAAAGTAGCAGCAGTGTTCGCAACGACCGTTGCTGGCTTAGAGAAGGAAACAATATTAGTTGACGTACTGTTTAAATCTGACGGATCAGAAAAGTTTGTGTTTGTAAATGAAGTAAGCAGTGTTGTGTTGGCTTGGATTCCGGTTCCAGAAACAGGCTCGCCGCGATCTATCTGGGCCATATTCCCTACATGCCACAGGCTGGAAGTTAATGGTGCATTACCAACAAAACCAAACCTAAGAAAGACTGTGTTGTAAGAAGATGTTGGAATATTAATTGGTCGATCTACAAAAACACCACCTGTAAAAACAGTTTCGCTTGTTCCATCAGGGAAGTTTATGGTTTCTGTTTCGAGCGATGTAACCGTGGTCGGCTTACTGAACGACAATATTATTTCTTGTGAAAAGTCCACCGCTGTGCCGCCAACGCTAGTAAACATTTGTGCAGATTCGGGTATGTAAATAGGATTGTTGGTGGTAATTACATTTCCCGATATGCTTGATACCGTTGTTCCGGCTGGAATGCTTTGATTTACATCTGCACCAAAGTTACTTACTGCGGTTATCGCTGCTCCTACCTGTATGCCTGTCGCATCATCAACTGTTATTGTGTACGGGGCAGTGTTTGGGCTAACAGTTTCTAACGCTGCTGCTGCAAGCCTCGCTGTAGTAACGTCAGGGACTCCAAGACTTCCAGAAACTACGCTGCCTACAGCGATTCCGGTTACGTCATTTACATCTATTCTGTATGGAGTTGTGCCTTCGACATTAAGTGCTGCCTGCGTTAAGAGTGCAACGCTTGCCAGTAAGTTGCAAGATGTTGTTTGGTTATCGACTGTTATCTCCTGCAAGACCTCTTCAGTTCTTGGCTCTCCCTTCAGAAGACTTACGTCCGTTCCATCAGGGTGCTGAAGGTAAACATCGTTGCGGTCAATCCTAGACACATAAGAATTTAAAGGTATAAAGTCACCTAAAGCCTCCATTCCAATTTCTACTAATGGTGGCTGTGTTCTTAATGTTTGATCAGACCCTTGTTCTAATTCTAAATACAATCCACTTTCAGTTGAGATATGGTCGTGAGAAACTGGTTCGATATTGTCTACTCTTGCCGGATCAACCCGAACAAAGTTAGCCCCTTCAGTCATTGTCGCAAATCTTTTAATTTCCGGCATGACCTCCCAGTCTGCTTCTGCAACGGCCTGTATGCCACCATCACATGGCTTGCCAATTTCTAATCTTACTGGAGCATACTCGGCACCTTGTATGTATTTGTTGTCGTGTCCGCTTATTGGAATTCCTGTTTCCGTAAGGATATTAATTCCGTAATCGGTATCCCAACCAGCGTTCTCAATAATTACATCGACTAGTTGACCATCAGAAACAACTCCTTGTGCTGTTGCTCCTTGGACGTTTGGTACAGTTATAATGGGTGCCTCCCTGTACCCACTGCCACCATTCGTTACAACGGTTCCAGTTAAAGATGCATTTGGCTCGTCGCCATCGCCATCATATTCGTAGAGGTTTCCATCAACGCCGCCAAGCAGAATAGTATTGATACGCTGTGCATCGGGTCGCCCAGTACACGCAGCAGTCATGCTGTTTGGATAACTCTCTGTCCACCAACTCTGCGCCTGAATGTCGTAGCACAACGCCATAGAAGGAGTGTCAGTGGCAATAGACGTTGTGGTGCAAAAGAATCTAAGAATGTGAGTGCGAGGGTCAGTTTGCAGGAAGAAGGTCTCTCTCTTAGAGAAGTCTATAAGTTCTCCAACAAAGTAATCCCTCACTGGCAAACTAATATCAGTGACCTCACCATTTCGAGACATTGCATAAACGCCTGACTCGTCAGCCGAGTAAAGAATGTTTTCGTGAATGTCCCAGCAACGCTGATGAAGAGTGCCTCGATGACTCATCATCTGAATAGATGCATCAAGGGCTGGGTCTGTATTGTAAGTTAATGCATAGGTGTGTGTGTGCTGCATTGCCAACAGCATGGAGCCAAAGGGGACGAGTGCGGTGATAACATCATTAGACTTTTGGTTTGATTGTATCGGAAGTTCGTTAACGTCTGGAACGCTCTCGAACTCGTCGAACTCACTGTAGAACAGAGTGTTGACATCCTTGCCGCTAGTTGACACAGCCATAAACAATCTGTCTTGGAAGGCTACGGCAACAGCCATGTCTTTACGAGGCTGACCAAAACGAAAAGCATTTACTCCTCCGTTAGGAAGGACTACTGGAAGTGCAGCGTAGTTTGGCCTGTCTGGATCAAACAGTTCTTCGTCAGTAAGGGTGTCTTCTCCAACAATCTCGACATTACTGTCTGTTGGCTTACCATAAGCCTCAACTCGATAAAAGACCAATGACTGGTCAGAACTTGTTCTCCATAGTTCGACCATGTCACAGCGAGAAGAAGGTTCTGCGCCTTCCAGAACCCAAGTCATCTTAGAGGCGTGACTTCTTTCTGCTGTTGGGCCTGCATCAACGTCCGCTATAGGAGATAAGTCGCTATACGCAACGGGCTTCTTGGGGTCACGGACAGTTATGCTTGCTATGACCCTTCCACTCTTAACTTGCAACTGCCCGCCGTTAGTGAACTCTAGCGTTGCGGGAAGTTGCGTGCTAGGAATAACAATGCCTGTTCCGGTTATGGGGACAGAGGCAGGCCAATCAGAAGGAAGGATATAAAGTTGACCATCATTACCAAGCGTTGCATACGCACCAGCGACTGGTACATAGCCTAAGTCAGAGAACGCCCATATCTTAGTGTCGTAGACAGATTCGGTAGCCGTGGTTCCGCTAGCAGAATCAAAGCCTGTAACAAAAGTTCGCTTTTGATAAATTACAAGGTCGCCATCGGCCTGCATTATCAAGGCGAACTCATTGTTTTCGCTATATATAGTTGTGCCAGAAGCAATATTGTAACTTGTAGTTGCTGTGGCACTGCCCAGTATCTTTGTCCCAGACGCATTGTTAAAAAATGGGGTTGACCAATAAGTCTTGTAACTTTCCGGCAAGTTTAGTATTTCTCTACTTATTTCAACCTGATCTTTAATTACACTTTTAATCTGCGTGAAGTCTGCTAGTTCTGGACTTTCCAAGAACATGCCTGCCTCAAGGTCTGTTGTATCTGAGACGGTGAGCATCGTTGATGACTCACCCCTTTCAGCAGTAATTGTTTTTATAATCTGCTCTGACCTGTCCGCATATCGGTAGGCACATCGATACTTTCCTCGCATTGCAGGACGCATGACTGGACTAAGTTTTGCAGCCCGTGCCAGCGTGTACAACTCGGGAACAGAGTTGTACTGCATACCTGAATCTAAAATAGTCAACGAATCAATTCGACCATTCTTTATTACAGGATCGACGCTAAGTCCGTACCCGGAACCTTCGTTCCGAATCATTATGTTTGGTTTTGTTCGGTAGTTCTGACCCTTATTGTAAATGGTAAACCCAGTTACATTTTTTTGTGTTGAAGTACCTAATGTTGCTATTGTCTTAGCAGTCCAAGACATGGCCTGACCGTCCGTAATGCCCGCAACGCCTATTGTTCTTTTACGTAAAGTGACAGTACCTACATCCCCATTCTTGTAACCATCCCCAGTAATCCCAACTACATTAGGAGATATCAATGAGTGCGGCGGCCCATGCGGGGTGTTCGCGTCTGCTACCGTAGTCTTGATATTAAACTCTACGTATCGATTGCTCGCAGAATATATGCTGTGCGATCTGGGCTTAGTAAGTTCTGTGTTCGCAGTATTGTGATCATTCAATTGCTGATACGAATTGGCTTGGTACATTCTGAATACAAACTGCGTATCCTTACCCCATCCATTACCTGCGTTTATAATTTGACACGCAGTCGTCTGAATCTCATTCGTAATGCCATCTCTTGGAAGATCAACTATTGGCCGTGGAACGCCGGATGTAGGGGAGTACCAAGGAAGTCTATTTCCTGCTCCGTGGTTTCCGGTTTCTTTATTGGCTGTTGGTATGCATTGGTCACCCTCAACAATCCACGAGTCTGGGCAATCGACTAGGTTAATCCTTACTCTTGGAGCCGTTGCATCAGGCAACTCAGTCTGATCTTCGTATTCAGTTGCTATCGTTGATCTCTCGGTGCCACTTACCTGCTTTGCCTGCTTGTGCGGCTTCAGATCAAATTCAATGTATCTAGTGCCACCGCTGTCGGTTTGGACAGGAACATCGGCTCTTGTCCATTGTGACAACGATGTTGACCGAACCCCCGTGTTAAACCAAACGCTTAACTTAGAGTAGTCAGGCCAGTAGACATCAGTCTTACGACCGCCAGTAGTACCTGAGAACCCATGTACAAACGAAGTTCCGCTTGCCTGAAGACCACCATACCTAGCGTTTTCTGACGAACGTGGCCTGTCAAAGTCTGAACCTGACCAGTACTCTCCATACAGGTACTCTGTTAGAGTGGACTGAGTAACCCATCTTCCACCTTCAAGGCCAACAATATTAAAGTGTTTATTAAGACCAGTGTCAGAAACACCCTTGGAACTTTCTCCACTTGTGTTTACGGCAAATCCTAAAGGAAGAGGAGAAAACTGTAGAGTTGCGTGAGCGTTCTCGCCAGTTGATGATGCAGTAGAAAGAGGGATGCTTGCAAAGTATCTTCTTGAGTTGCTCTCGTAAGTAGCGTTAGCGTAAGCAGTACCGTTGTTTGTTGTAGTAAGAGTCACCACCTTGTTAAGAGGGTTCTGATCACTGGTTGAGGCGTTGCCTGTGAATGACCCTCCGATGTGAATTACTTTGTCTACAACTATTTGTTTCAGGTCGGAATCGATTGAAAGTACTTTGGCTCCCGCTGCGTTAAACGAAGTGTAGTGTGCTACAGCCAAACTATTAGTTACGGTCGGCATTGTATTTCCTGCAACCGGAATACAATTTATATCAGGTGTTAACTGAACAGCGTCCCCAACAGTAACACCTTCTACGCTTTGTACAGCGAACCCAAGGCGATGCGATGCATCACTTTGAACAACAAAACTATATATATATGCTGTGGTGGTAGTGTCGCTTGCATTGGTCAACGCAAAAGTATTAAGCGTGACTGTTTTATTAACCGTATCCACTCCAGTAATTGTTTTTACCGGATAGGCGTGGAAGCCAGAGTTGCTACCGTTGGCGTTGTATGCAACGACTCTTACTTGCATCCCTACCTTCAGCCCATCAACCCTTTCTAGTGGTATGTTAAATCCGGTAACTGGCGTGATGCTATCTACAACCCATTGATACATCCAGTTAGTAAGCGTTAACTCTTGCTCTGAAAGAGGAGCGGCATATCCAATTTTTTGATTTTCAGTTCCGTCTTTGTCTCCATATGTTTCATTGGAACCTATGGCAGTTCCTGTTACTGTACCTGCATCAGACTCTAGGAATCCAGACAGTACAGCCGCACTTCCTGAGACTGTACCCACAGCACGGAATCCCGAACCTATGTCAGTTAAGTCTGCTTTAATCTCGGGAGGGGTTTTGTATCCAGCACCACCATCAATAATATCTACGCCCACCACATTGCCACGTTTAACTATGGCTTTTAATTTTGCAGGACGAATTGGGTCGCCCTCTGACACGGTCAGTTCTGGTGGCGAATTGTATCCACCACCGCCTAGGTCAACGTCAACTTGTTCTATAAAGAACCCTTCGCCGGTTGGTGTGATTTTAGGCATTGACAAGGGAGGGTTCATTCCCATGCTAATTGCCAAAGTAGAGAGCAAGTCGGGACGATACAATCGCGGCTCAACACCATGACCGTAAAAGATAAATATCCTTCCGTGCCTGTCTTCGGCAAGACTAAAGTTATTAATATCAGTGCCGTTAGGAGCAATGTCTAGTTCGTCAACAACCCTTGCTTGGTCGTCCTTAATCCTTTTGACCTGCCACCTATACTCAAGTGGAAATACAGATTGACCAATCTCGTCTGCACTAAGTTCTTTTTCTACAAGAATCTTTTGCAACCAAAGAAAGTCAGATGGTGTGCCTAGTATGGTAGATCGACGATACAATCCAAATATGGTCTGATCGTCATATTCTCCATATATCTTTTTAATTCCGGGTCGTGCTATAAGCATGCCCGGTCTGCGAGACTGAAGATTGTTAAGTACACGCAGTTCGCCCGGTCGCAGTAAATACTGCGATGCATCTTCGTTGTATCCTAGCCATTGGCGTATCTTCATGTCATGTCTTGCCCTAGGTCTGAGTGCCAGCCCATAGTCCTTGGAGAACCTCCGTGTGAGTAAGCCCCACTTGGCAATCCACTAAGCGGCGTTACGACATCATTCTCCATAGCAATTCGCAAGTCTCGATTGAAGGTATTCATTGCAAGCCCGTAGTCTTTACCAGCAAGACGGGCATACCACATTTCGCAAGCAGAAAGGATTGCTGTGTACATCTGGGGAGAAGCATTTATTACATCTGTAATTGCGTATTTTGTTAACGCTGGCAATGCCGTGTTGATGTCGTCGTAATCATTTGTCACATAGGGATTGTTTGTGTTCGCATCAACCGGGGTAGCCGATGGAGAACTTATATCCACTTCATTTGCATCAAAGTCTAATGGTTCATACGGAAGGCCAGTAACACCACGCCTCTGGTACACAGAAGTGCTGGTAAGGCTTAGGCTACTGACTGAAGACCAGTCTTCTATCCTTCGCTCCATTATGAACGGAACTGTTGATCCCAGTGCATCAGCAGGCATGCCGTTTGAGCCAAACCTAATGAATGCACCGATGCAGTCTTGAGGGAAGTTTGTGCCTACGCCAGTAACCCTAACGTCAACGCTGCGTAGTACGAGGCTTGTTGCAGTAGCCGTAGCGGATGCGTCTACTACAACTGATCCAGCAGACACACTGAGGATTGTTACTTCGCTTGTGGGAAAGTTGCTTATTGTTATACGCATTCCAGCAACTAGTCCAGTGGGGTTTGCAACGGCTATTGTGCTGCTACCACTGGTTACACTTGCGGTGGTCGAAACCTTTCCAACAGTAACCGTTCCTTGCCTACAAAGTTTTTCATATCCCATGTACTTGATTGGCTTTGGAAGTACTCGGTATGTATACGACACTCTTACCGGGTTCGTTGGTGTTCCAACAAATCGTATTTGATACCTATCAGGATTCACATCACTTCGCATCACCGTGTAGAAGTAAGGCTCTCCAGAACCCCTGTGATTTACCTCTAAACGCTGCCACTCCTGTGGAGTAATCCTGCAATGTAAAGTTCCGACAGTCTGTGTTGACAGAGTATCTAAATCTTTAAGGTCGTATGGCAAGTCGTAGTATTGTTGTGGAGTAACATTTATATTAGTTGCAGTGGATTTTGCAATTTGATCTACAACAATGTTTCCTTCACGAACCTGCACGATCCTTACGGGATCATCGAATCCGGGGACATCGACTATTCTGCCGGGGACAAACCCTGCGACACTTGCCAGATTAATAACATTACTGCCTGTGGTGATTGATCCTACAGTAGTTACCTTAGATGTAGTGAATGAATTGGTTGACGTATGCCATAACCAGTTCTTGCACTGCATGACCTCCCTAACCCCGTGTAGAACAGCGTGACGAACAGCAGTATGTTCTCCATCCTGTGCGCCACCTCCATTACTTGCGAGAAGGAAGGCTACAATATCTTGTGCTGTTTGCATTAGTTACGCCTTTTGCGACCGTACTTTTCTTGCACCATCTCTTTGAGTTCACCTTGTTTCATGGTCGGGTGACTCTTCTTCTCTACCTGCATCATTTCTCTAGTGAGATTTTCGCTTAACGGTGGAGACTTTGGCCTTGGCATTTTGCGGCCTTTGTGATTTACTGCCCCTTCTACTGTTAGGTTTCTTTTTCTTGCTACATTCGTTACATCGTTCGCACTGTCTATCCACGCTGCTGGGTCTTGTACCCCTCGCTTGTCTGCCAGCCCCGCTGCGTAATACTTTCCGCTGGGATTGATACCTGCCCGTTTTGCTAGTGTTATTATGTTTTGAGCATGATCCTTCGGCATCTTGTCGAACTGTTCGTTGTTGTACCTGCCCTGCATCAGGCTTCTGTCTGTTCCCTTTAGACCGGGTGCGATTTGTAGGGCGCACATTTCTGCGAACTTTGGGGTCTGCCCGTCCTTTATCATCTGGTCGTAATGCCGTTGAACTTCTCTGCTTGCGCACTCTATTTCGATTGGGTAACTCATTTTTTCCTCTTAAGTAACTTAATGCTCTTTCGACTCCTTCGATATCATCACCAAGAGTGCCTATGGCTCGATTGCATCCAATGCACAGATGGCCTCTGATTTCTCCTGTTTTATGGCAATGGTCTATGCACCTACCTTTTCTCTTATTGCACACATGGCATAAACCATCATTGCTTTCGGTTATTGAATACCATTCTTTAACCGTAAGCCTGTACCTATTCCACAGATTATGTGCCCGCTTCTGAGTAGTGGGCGGGTACTTTCTCCGTGCCATAATTACTAGGTCTGTAACTCCGGTGGTATTTGTGGAGGAGGCTGGTCTGGAGGAGGACTCCCCTCACCCCCCTGTGCAGCCTGCCCAGCGGGGGAGGGAAGGCCGGGTGGCGCATCAGGAGGAGGGGGAGGAGCCGGTGGCGGCAGCAAGTACCCAGCCGCATCAATGTCCAGTGATTTAGCCCAGTCTTTCATTAAAGCATTAAAGGGTTCTGTAACTCCTGCACCTGCTAGTTGGCTAAGTATTGGGCCGAGTGTTTGCACAGCCATTTGCATTTGCTCGACTCGGCTTGCCTTGTTCGGCTTCCTAGCAGAACCGGCCTCAACCCTGTAAAGCAGTTCCCTTGTTAGGTCTACTATGTCACGCTTCATGATTGTCTGCGTCCACGCTGCTGCACCCATAGCCCCAAGGACTGGCTCTACGTCCTGTGGCTCTAACAACCACCGTGCAGCCAACGCTTCACGCCTAGCCAGAAGACTCATGCAATCTTCTAATTCATTTGCCATATTGTCTGGACGTATGCTAATGTTCTCGTTTTTAATTTGTGCTTCTGCAGCACTACGGAACATTGCTCTTGTATATCCAAACACGAGTTCTGATAAGCCGGTACGTTGTGCGAATTGATCCATTATCGCCTGTATAATGTCCCACAAATCTTTAGAGACTTGTGGCATCTGGAACACAGAAACAACGTCTTCCACTCGCCTGCCAAGTAATTCAGACAACTCAATTACTTTAAACCCACCTTCCGATGGAGCGAGCAACTTGTCTTTAATGTCTTGATCAGCAGCCTTTTGGACTGCAACCACTGTTTCGCAACTTGTTGCAATGCGTGTTGCAAGAAAACTAAAGCACCAGTTGAGTAGCCTAAGTTCACCAATCGCTGGTTTGATATGTGATATGGGCCATGCGTATCCGGGCTTCCTGTGAAAGGCTAGCATCGTAAAAGGCCAACCGTTTGGGTCTGCATAAAACGGTATCGGCCACGCCACTCTAGGAATTATGCTGGGTGGCAATCCAGTTTCATCGACTTGTTCTTGAAGAATTTCTGGCGGCAGGTTAAGTGGGTACGGCACGCCTTCGCATATAACGAGATAACAATACCTACCGACAGTGTCAAAGAATCCCTTATTCTCTTTAGGACTATCCTTAAACCTGTCTCCCATCCCCGTCTTGCTCCAGACTTTATGAAAAGTCACGAGCGTGTTAGTAGTGTCTTTCTTCTTCCTGTTCCTCGGTTCTTTACGAAGAGTGGTCGTATCGCCGTCGAGGTGCTTTTTTAAATCTTCTTCCGGTATTCCGTAAGTGGCTGCAACCTCTTGCAAAGGTCGGACGCACTTACGCGCACACCAGAGCATGTCGTCTTCATTATCAAAGTCAGGGTCAATAAGAAGATTGTCAACAGTATCATAGAACGACCCCACCATTTTCATTGGAGGACGCTCCATGTCTGCTGAAACATCCAAGGAAACCATTTCTGTCCAGAAGACTCCACCCCCCTTTATCATCGCCTCATTGACCACCTTGCGAGCCTGACGCTTTAAGTCAAGTTCTACTGGACTCCAGTTAAGATAGCCCTCTAAGAGTTTGGCTGCCGTCTTACGTTGATTACGCTGGTCTTCTTCGTTGCGAACGGATTCCAGTATTGCTTGCTGCTCTGGTGACGGCTGGCCCATTGGCCCCAGCGGCTGATCCAAACCCATCTGATCTAACGGGGTATCTGGAGGCTGCTGCACTGAAACAGTACGCACCGGATTGCGATGATAGATAACACTGGCAAATATCTCTACCAACTCAAAGACCTTATTCAACTGCATGCGGAAAGAAGGTGGGGCTATGTTGGAGTTGTATCCACGCTCGCCCCTTGCATACGCATCTTTCCACATCCAGTTATGATCGCCATCAAAGAACTGTGATGCTTCTTTGGCGACATCATCAAAGGATTTTTTATACTTTTGAGCGGACTTAAGTTTTTTAATCCAAGTGGTTACGCACTGCTTTAAAGGATTATTACTTGGTAGACTTTCTTGCACTGCTCACCCCTGATGTTAATTCGCGGTATGTTTTAGTTATTGTTGCGAAATCCCACGCCCCAAGGTCTTCCCATCCGTGGTCTCCCTGCAGTGCTGGGTCGTCCTTGTGATGGGCAGAATTGTGTACCGTAGCAAACCCTGCGGGTGAGAACGTCAGAATGCTTATGGTCGTATCACCCGGCTTAGATGCTACGAAACCTATTTGCGGATTTTTAAAAGTTTGCCAGTCCGTGCTGAATAGCACTACGTCCCCAATGTTTGGGACAGGCATCTTCCATTTTTTAGTTTCAACTGTACTCATCATTCCCTCCTTGTGGCCCTAAATAAACATGTCCGGGGTCACCTTGACCCTGTCTCTTTTTTCTTTCCTTCTGCCATTTTACCCACCAAGGCTCCTGCTCACCGTTACGAATTGGTGGAGCGTGGTAATGTGGGCGATATGCACATAAATATTCGAGACATTGACACAAATGAACCTCGCCTTTGGCGTTTGGTTTGTCTGTCACGATAGGTGTACCAGATACGTAATTTACTAGTTTTCTGTATCTTTTGAGTTCTCTTACTAAATCAGGGCAGGTATCTTCTAGAACTCTGAGGTGTGGCTTGCCTTCTGGTTTTATATGTAAAGATACTCGGGTTGACTCAGTTCTTGCCTGTATATCATCACAGCCAGCAAGGAAACTAGAACCTGTTATTTCTGAGCGTATGCCCGCCTTGACTAACTGTTCGGTGTACTGCTCCGATGGGAGCCTACCACTGCCAAGGTCTCTTAGCCTAGCACCATGAGCATCGATTATGAATGCATGGAAATGCCAGTCCCTGACCTTCTCGGCAAACCTCTTTCCGAATATTGTGGCGTTACACTGCCGTAGGTACAATTGGTCATAGCACACTATGGACGACTCGTCCGGGGGAACAGCCGCAAACAGGATTGCCGTGACTGCATGTCCGGGGTCAATCACTGCATATCTTGTCCACTCATGGGGGATCATGCCGTCAGGCAACTCGTCCTTAGACATCCCGTGTATCCGCATATCGAAGTTAGGGTACATCAGTATGCTATCTGTGACGAAGTCACCCTCGGCACGCATCCTAAGAATGTCGTCACCTAATGCCGCCCATCGCTCAATACTTTTCTTCTTCTCTTCTTTGTCTAGGTAAGGGTTGTCGAGAAACCGTAACTTGAATTGCTGAATGCTTGACTCTTTACCTAAGTCTGCTGTCGAAGCCTCCGCTCGTTCTTTTAACCCTAACAGTGCGTTGTTAGTTGAGTGCGGCATAGCAGACCAGCACAGCATTCCCTTGCGGTCAACGATACGAGCCTGCATTTCAGGCACCCATCTCTCATCCGAAATATCTTCATCGATATGGACGCGATTACAATTGAAGCCTTGTACAGGCTCGCCTTCGCTTGAGAAGAAATGTATCTCCCATCCATTGTGCAAGGTGCAACGCTGCATGTAGTTAGCACTACGCAGCAACCAAGATGTACTCTTGATCATACGCTTTGGTATTAGTGCCGGTGCTGGCTTTGCTTCGCTCTTCCGATCTTCATCGGTTTCAGGATTAAACGCCCTCCAATCCCCACTCTTCTTGTCTTTTATTATCTTGAAAGCACCGTCATTAAAAAGATAAGGAACTGCAACTAGTCCTATGTGCTTCCAGTCTTTTCCAACAATTACAAGGATGCCGTCTTTCTCTGGATACTTCTTGAAAGGGTCTTGCCCGGTGACGGCCCTAGCGTCCTCCACAAAAGTACATAACGATTTACCTGATCTATTACCACCGATAACAAGTACTTCACTTGCTTTTGTCTTGTGTACCTCTTCTTGATTTGCGTTTGGTTGGTACAACTTCAGGGCTTCTACCTGACGTTCCTTCAACTCCTGTTGTACGTCCTTCAGGTGATCCTTCTGATGCTGGGTCATGCCCGATTGAACGGACACCTGCGGGGCCACTACCTTTGGGTGTTTCTTCGATTTCTTGCGTGGTGGCATTGATAGTCACTCCTTTGTATTGCATTGCTGCCTCTAACAATCGAGCATCTAGTTCTTGCTCTAACTCATCTTCGCTCCAGAACTGCAAAGGTTTCTTTGCACCACCAGACTCCACGTTTCTCGTAACCATCCTGCACATGGTCTCAAGCAGTTTATTTCTCTGGCTACTTCCCGGCGGGCTGTCCCAGTACTGCTTGACCATGACTGAAGAGAATCCCGAGACACCCCCAAAGTACGACATCACTTTCTCTACAACCTCGGCGGTATGCGGTATGTTGTTCCCGCCTTTTGCAATCGTAGCCAGAAATACGTCAACACCGGCCTGCTCTATTTCTTGCAGAGCCATTTTTTTATTGACTTTGTTTTCTTCTATACGCTTCTGTTTAACTACGTACTCGCATCTTTTGCACACATTGCTATAAGAACTCTTGCCATCTCTTGTCCGATGACGAAAGTTCTCTGCATCAAGTTCTATTTCTTTGTCGCATTTAATGCATAGTTTTGTTTTCATATGTATATATGCTAACAGCCCGCAGGGTTACCTACGGGCTGCTTTGCAAGTCTTATCACGAACATATCATTAAATGAAGTTGCAGTGCAGGTTCACTCGACCTTTTACTGCTGCTGAAGCAGATGCTGCAAGAGCAGTACCGTCAACAGTCGAGGAAGCACCACCAGTGCCTGTCTTGACTGTTTCGCCAGCAACAGAACCCGCTACTACGTTATCGCCAGCGGCAATAGAACTACTGCCATTAGTTTTAACTTCGCATGGGCCTTTAACAACAAGCCACACAATGTCATTCTGTCGGAGTTCCCCAGTGAGGTACTCGTCTAGGATGCCAGAAGGTTTAAATGCATCAGCATTTGCCTTCGTTCGTGCAGAGGTAATTGTAGTTTGATCGCCATCGAGTGCATAACGCACACCGGCAATCGTTGAAACGTCAGCAACTGTTGATCCTAGGTATCGGACTGCAACGCAGTAAACAAGTTTGTTACTGTGCCGAGTTCCGTGACCAGTAGGCGAAACGTCTTGGAAGGCTTTCACCTGCCCAATGACCTCTGTGCCTGCAACTGGATTGCTAGAAGCATCAAGTTCTATTGGTTCTCCGGTGAGAAGCGTGGAGCCTCTACGCCAGAATGGGTCTGAAAAAATACTAGACATTTAAAGTCAACTCCTTATTAAGCAGGTGTAGATACGCCATCGAGCAGAAAGAAATTTCGAGGCGACTTGAAACGCAAGTTGCCAAGGGTTGAACAAGCATAACGGTAGGACTGAGTTTCTTCTGAGAAGAATGGCCCTTCTGCTACCATGAGTTGGTTCTCAAGGCAACGCATTTCCATGTTGCCAATTGAAAGTCCGTAACCCTTACCCGCTGGGCAAGCGTACTCACTCGTTACTTCAACGCCATCAATCGTGATTGCGTCATTAAATCCTAGAGCCTTTAGGCCGTTTTCCTTACTGACTACAATTCGTTCTTGATCCTTATAGGTATTCAACAACTGAATGTAGAGGTGACGGTCAAGCACTACGAGATCGATCTGTGCTTCGCGGGTATCATTTCGTTTGCACTGATGAATACCTTCACGAACAGCAAAGACGCAATTGCTCTTCCAGTTTTGTCCACCACCAGCACCGTTAAACGATGTTGCATTGTAGTTGACAATAATTGGGGAATAAAAATCTAGTTCTGGATCGACTGGTACATCAGGCCATGTGCCAGTAGTACCACTCATTCGACCACCACCGTAGTAACCTAGTTTGGTGCTAAGACCTGCATAGGTATCCATTGGGTGAGCAAAACGATCTGCCGTGCCAGTGTAGTAAGCACCAGAAGTTGCACTATCAACATCTGCTACGCCTGCTGACGACTCGTCAACAGTACCGTTGTACTTAAGAAAACTCTCAAGACCGTGGAAGTCATTTTCATGACCGGCTGCACTACCATCAGCGTATGGCTGATAGGAAAGATGCTGCTCAAGACTTTCTTGAAGTCTTTCAGCCATCTTCGACGCAACGTCTACCAGTGCTTGTTGCCCGCGATTTTCTAACATCTCACGCCTATAGATCGCGTCAGTTGTCGTAAATCCACGCCAAGGCAACTCAGCCTTTTTCCACATGTTGACACGGGAGAATGTTCGTGGTGTGTCGCCGGTATTCCCTGTTACAGGAGCATTGCGATAACGAACATTCCAGTCAAAGCCTCGGCCCGACTGGTTCATTAAAACATTGCCGGATGACTCCAGCATTGCAAAGATTTTGAACTTACGAAATGTCGTCAACTCTTCTTCACGAAGATGCTGGACAATCGTAGTTGCAATAACTCGGCTCCAGTCGGTTGGACTAGCCATAATTAATTATTCCTTTTTAGAAATAGTTTGTTAAAGGTAACCTTGTTCCTGAGCAACTGCCTGCAGTTTTTCAGCGAACGTCATTCCACTAGTATCTTTTTCCGCTGCATTAGTTCCCGCCGCTGATCGTTGACTCGGAGTTCTTGCTGCTTGCTGCCTCAAGTAGTCCATGTTTTTTTGATCCGCTGTTGGTTGCTGTTGCTGTGGAACAAGTTGTTGGGCTACCGGGGCTTGAGCCTGCTGACCACCCTGCATCCTGTTGACGGCCTGCAAGAGTAAATCTCTCTCGACCATCTTGGTTGCATAGTCCCAACGGGCCTTCGCACCGGCAATGCCGTTTTGTTTAGCATCTGCAATATACTTTTGGACTGCCATGCCCTCCGCAGATACATTCCCTTTTTCGTCATATAGCCAATCTTTATTGTCGGCCTCTAGTCCAGAGACGTATTGCTCGTCCTGCATACGGCCCATTCGCTCGTCAATAATGGATTCTGCCCGCTGTACAGCGACT